>Ga0081455_10000206_pt1 | contig 75450 bp, 73 predicted proteins | sample TabmetS3T2R1_FD_70207 | JGI IMG/M metagenome (GOLD analysis project Ga0081455, IMG submission 70207) | Tabebuia heterophylla rhizosphere microbial communities from the University of Puerto Rico - S3T2R1 | ecosystem: Host-associated > Plants > Roots > Rhizosphere ...
CGCGCACGATGTCGGCGCGATTTTCGCGGGCCTTTTGCGCTTCCCTGATGCGAGCGCGCGATGCATCCTTCGGCAGATACATATTCAACCCCTAAGTCCTACGCCCCGTGCGCACGCCTCTCATCAGGCGATCGCGCGGAGCTGCGGGCTTCTTGCCCCCACGCCCTCGAGCCGGAGATCTGAGAGATCGGCCCCGGCTCAAGAGCAGTCGGCTCACGTCGGCAACAGCACCGGCGCAGCGAAAGACTTGCCAATCCTCGGAACCTGTTTTGCAGGTTCCGATACAGTCATACACTTCGCTTGCTGCTGACGCTGCGGACCTTCGTCCCAGGGGCTGGGACCAACGGCCGACCATCCTCAGCATTTGCAAGGACTTGTCGGCAATTGGACGCGGTACGCAGGGCGCACGGGGCCGCGATGAGGCGGGATCTCTTGCCGTAACGCTATTTAAAAAAATGCGCCCGCGGCAGATCGCGCTCGCGCTCACTGCTGTGCTCCACAATGAAACATTCCTGGCTATCCGCAACCCATGCTCGATGTTTCAAAGTAGGACGGAACACCCGGGGCCTCGCGTGTTGGATGCCAACACAGCGAGGATCCGTCGAGCCGCGTCGGCCTGGGCCCCCGCCGCTTCGAGAGCCAGGGGATGCAGGCCACGCAAGCGATCCTGCGCTTTTGATCGTTGCTGCGGCATTGTGGGCACAGCTGGCGGGGCAAACGGTCCCCCGCCGCCGGGTTGCGGGCCGCGAGGCGTGCCGCCGTCTCGTCAAGCGCTGGGGGCAACCGTTGTCCGGTGCACTCGCAGGCCAGCATAGCGAATATGCCCGGGGGGCTTGCATTCATCCAGCGGCAGTGATTTTTCTGCCCCGCTTGCCGGGAGAGGACCGCGTGCGTCCGTCGCTTGACGACACTTTCAGGCTGAGGCTCTCCTCCACGAGGCGAGCTCCTTGAAGGTTCGCGTGGGGTGACGTGCGAAGGCGCCGGGGCAGGCAAGTATGCTGAAAGGGAGGGTGAGGATTTAACGTGTCGCGCGACTGGGAGGTCCGCCGCCTGCGCTCGGATGAAGGGCACCGACTGCGGGAGCTGCGGCTCACGGCGCTAGCGCGGGCGCCCAAAGCCTTTGGCTCCACGCTCGAGCGCGAAGAAAGCTTTGCCCCCGAGGTTTGGCACGAGAGGGCGAGCGCTGGCGCCGCGGGTCAAACCAGCATAACGGTGGTCGCTGAATGCGCTGATCGCTGGGTGGGCATGGCAACGGGGCTGGTCAGCCACGCCGAGGAACAGACGCAAGGGCCGATCCTTGTCGGCATGTTTGTCGCTGAGAGTATGCGCCGATGCGGGATCGGCGAAGCCCTGGTCGAGAGCATCAAGAGCTGGGCACGAGCAGGCGGGCACGACACGCTCAATCTTTGGGTGGTATCGACTAACATGCCAGCCCTTACGCTTTATCGCCGTCGCGGCTTCCTCCCCAGTGGGAGATCGAGGCCGGTTGCCCACACGCCGGAGCTCGTGGAGCTGCACATGCGGGTGGACCTGGGGCCGAACTGATCGCAAACGCCACACCTTGGCTGGTCACCGCGCCAGGGCGCACGCTTGGGAAGGGTGGTGCCGCAGCGGCCTTGCCCTTGCGGCTGTAACAAGCAATTCTTGCTCAGGGATTGCCTGCCTCGAGCCTTAATCAAAGGAGCTCTCATGCCCGAGCCTTCAGGCGCCAATGCAACGCTCGATCGCGTGCGGACTTATCATTCGGAGCTGACGCACGTCCGCCGCGACCTCCACGCTCATCCTGAACTTGGCTTGAAAACGCATCGCACCGCCGACGTGGTGGCGCGTCTCCTCCAGTCCTGGGGCATTGAGGTGCACCGTCTTGTCGACGGGGCCGGTGTCGTGGGCGTGCTCCGCTGCGGCAATGACCCGCGCTCGGTCGGCCTGCGCGCCGATATGGATGCCTTGCCGATCCACGAACAGTCAGGCGCGAGCTATCAGAGCGGCACGGCGGGCGTGATGCATGCCTGCGGTCATGACGGGCACACGACCATGTTGCTCGGCGCGGCCCGCTATCTCGCGGAGACGCGGCGGTTCAGTGGCACGGTAAATTTCATCTTCCAGCCGGGCGAGGAGGGGATGGGCGGGGCGCTCGCCATGCTGGCCGAAGGCCTCTTGGAACGCTTTCCTTCGGACGCGCTTTATGGGCTGCACAATCGGCCCGGTGTCCCGGTGGGACATTTCTCGATTACGCCAGGTAGGGCCATGGCGGGAGGGGCGTTTTTCGACATTACCGTTGAGGGCCGTGGCGCACACGGGGCCTGGCCCGATGCCGCCATCGATCCCATGATTACCTGCTGCCATATCGGCGCCGCCCTGCAAACTGTCGTGGCGCGCAATCTGTCGCCCTCGGAAATGGGCGTGCTCAGCGTGACCAAAATCCACGGCGGCGATGCCTACAATGTCATTCCCGAGCGGGCATATATGGGCGGCACTGTGCGCGCCATGAAACGCGAAACGCTGGGCGCCATCGAGGCTGGACTAAACCGCGTGGCGCGGGGTATTGCCGCCGGTTTGGGCGCAAAGGTCGAAATCGATTACCGCCTCATCTTTGCCCCCCTCGTCAACGCGCCTGAACCAACGCGGGCCATTATCGATACGGCGGCCGAGCTCGTGGGGGAGGCCAACGTTGAGCGCAACAAGCCGCCGGCGTCGGCCTCAGAGGATTTCTCCTTCATGCTCGAGAAGGTCCCCGGCGCGTATATCAATCTCGGCAATGGACAGATGAGCGCGCCCGTGCACAACGATCGCTATGACTTCAATGACGCAGCACTTCCCTTTGGCGCCGCCCTGTTTGCGAGACTTGTCGAGCGCACGCTCGCAACCGAGCCGGGTCCAACCTAAGGGTTTGTCGTCTTAACCCGAGATGGCTGGCATTTGTCACAAAGTTCGCCTCGCACGTGGGATGATCCGCTGAGCCATGACGGCTGAGCACAGGGATTTTCGCCACTCGGCAGCTCCGGATCGTGGGACGAGCGCGCTCGCCTCCGGCGCTCCCGCCGGCCGGGTTAGGCCTTGAGGGGCCTGCCGCGGGCGATGCCGCGGCGGGCGATTTCGGTTATGCCGGCCCAGTCGCGAGCCCTGATTTTGTCGTTCGGTGCAAGCCACGAGCCCCCCACGGCGACCACGCCCGGTGTGGCCAGCCAAGTCCCCAGATTTGCTTCGTCAATGCCACCCGTTGGGCAGAACTGCAGCGTCGGGAAGGGTCCCCGCAGCGCTTTAACCGCCGCAATACCGCCGGCCGGAACGGCGGGAAAGAACTTGATGGTCTCCCAGCCATGCTCGAGCGCGATAAGGATCTCTGAGGCCGTCACCGCACCGGGCAGCAACGGCAATTCCGCCGAGGCGCAGGCCGCGTAAATTTGTGCCGTGGTGCCGGGCGACACGCCGAACTGAGCGCCGAGGTCAACTGCGTGCCTGACGTCATCGGCCGAGCGGATCGTTCCCACACCCACAATGGCCTGCGGCACCTCGCGCACGATTTCGCGAATGGCCTGGCCCGCCGCGGCCGTGCGCAGTGTTACCTCCAGGGCTGTCACGCCTCCAGCCACCAGGGCTTGCGCCAGCGGTACGGCTGCGCTCGCCTCCTCGATGGCGATCACCGGGATCAACCAGTTCTTGGCTAGAATTTCGGCGAGGCGGTCACGTAGCAACATCAGTTGGTTCCTTTCGCCGGGCCATTCTTCACGCCGATCGCCGCCAACTCCTGGCTCGGCCAAGCGGCGCGCGGAATGATGGCGCCGCGATGTTGGACGACCGCGCCCGCCAGCACGTGTCCGGCGCGCGCCGCCGTTGCCGGAGCGCATCCAGCCAAACGCGCGCTGAGGTAAGCCGCCGCAAAGCTATCCCCTGCCGCCGTCGTATCGACCACCGCCGGTACCCGTTCCGCCGCGATCTCGACCACTTTCCCCTCGCACGTGATGCGGCAAGCCGGGTGGTCCAGCTTCAGGATGATCTCGGCGCCGTCACCATGCTGGTCGAGTATTCCCTGCCCGTTGGGTCCAAACAGCAAACTTAAGTCTTCGACCGAGGCGAACACGATGTCGGCCATGCCGACTAGGACCGTGTAGGCAGCCATTGCCACATCCCGATCCGGCCAGCCGCGCGCGCGAAAGTTCGTGTCGAATACGATCTTGCTGCCAGCCTTGCGCGCTTGTCTCAGAGCATCGAACAACACGGCACGGCCGTCATCGCCATAGAGCGATAGCGAAATCCCGGAGAGATAGATGTGTTCGTAGCCAAGCAGCCCCATACAGAGGGACGGGGTTTGTGGCAGCTTGAAGAGATCGCGTGCCGGGGCTCGATCGCGCCAGTAGGAAAAGCGGCGCTCGCCGTGATCGTCGGTTTGGATGATGTAAAGCCCGGGTAACCGGTCCTTCAAGCGCAATACCGAACGCGTTCCGACGCCTTCGGCTTGCCATGCCGCCAGCATCTCCTCGCTCCAGGGGTCATCCCCCAGCGCCGTGATGTAGTCGACCGGCACGCCGAGGCGCGCAAGATAAACCGCGGTATTGAGGGTATCGCCGCCGAAGGCACGCGTGATACGGCCATCCGGATGCTCGCACAGCTCAATCATGCATTCCCCGATCGCGCCCAGACCTCTCATGCCATCCTTCCCTCCTGTCATTGGCGAGGCGCCTCGACCGCGGCTCGCCAGCTCCAGATGGCGACAAGCTCGTCAATTGAGGGCTGCGCCTCTTCCCCAGAGGCACTTGGGGCGCGCAGCCCGACTTCCACTAGCCTCCCAGCGCGGCCGGGCGGGGCCGAGCTTGGCCCGCACAGGCATAGGTGGGGCCCCTCGCCTCGGCAAGGGCGTTCCTCTCGATGCCGCCGGCGCCGCGCCAGCGGTGCGGGAGAACCCGCGCCGGTCGCGGCCTCGCACGCTGCAGCCATCGATAGAGGGAACAGAAGCCTGAGCATCGCCGTTATTGGGCCGATCGCGCCCGATCAAGGAGCTTCTTCATGTACAACTGGATTGCTGCCCTCATCTTGACCGTTGCGCCGTTTGGCTTGGCAACCCCTTCGCTGGCACAAGCCGCGGATCAAGGCCCGGAGTTGGCGTTCATGCCGCGGACCCTGAACGTGACCTTGCTCAACGAGGGGGGCAAGTATGTCGCGATCGACCTCAAGCATATTCCACAAGGGGGCACTTGCCGCATGGATCAGGATGCAACCATCGTGAGAATGGGTCCCGGCGCCAGTCCGGGCACGACGCGCGTCCGCTATGTTGCGCCACAGGTGAACTCCGGTGGATGTCCGTTCCTGACGGCATTTGATCTCAGCGATGCGGACTATGCCGCCGCCCGCAGCAAGTTCGTGGAACTGAAAGAGGAAGCAACAAAAAAGGTCGAGGAGCTGAAGAAGGACCTTGGCGACAAGTGGCACGAGATCACGGGAAAGAAGAGTTAAGGGCTCGCACGCACCAGTCCGCGGCTCTGCCAAGCGCGCCGCCTCACGGCAGGCAGGCGAGCACAGCCGGCGACCCATGGAGTGCGGCTCGTTGCCCCAGCAAATTCCGGAGCTGACGCCGAGCGGCAAGAGCGCTAGCGCAAGCGCAAAACTCAAGGCCAGGTATCCGCTGCTGGTGAAGACGTCACGCATTGCCGGGCGCGGAGTGTTCGCCGTCAGGGATATTCCCTGGGGACGGAAGATCATGCGATACGCAGGCACGGTGATCGACGACCAAGAGGCAAAAAAGCGCGTCGCGCAGGGCGCGACCGCTATCATGGAGCTCGGCGGGGGGCGCAACGTCGACGGGTTTGATGCTGGCAATGGTGCCGCATGGATCAATCACGGTCGACGTCGGCCGAATTGCTTTCTGCTGCGGGAGCAGGGTGAAATTTGGATTGTCGCCGGTGTCGAAGGTATCTCAGCCGGTGATGAACTCACCTATGACTATGGGAGCGAGTATTACCCGCGCAGGAAAGGGCGGTAGGCTGGCTGGGTTTGCCGTATCATGCGGCCTGCGGCGGTCGTTGCCTCGTTACACAGAGAGCCCCAATGGATATTCTTGCGTGGCTTTGGTGGGTGATATCGACCGTTCTCGGCGTCGTCTTTGCGCTGATTTGGTTCTTGATCAGCGGTTGGGTGTCCACGCTCCTGCAAATCGCTTTTTTAGTGATCATCGTCTATTTCCTTAAATATGGCTGGCAGCGTGCTCCGGCGGAGATTTGGCGCAGGACACGATCGTTTGCTGCCTTCTTTCTCGGCTGGATTCGCGCCCGCGAGCCGACGCCTGTGTCCCAGGATGCACCCCTACGCGTCGTGAAAAGCAAGGAATTTGGTGACATCAACATTTCGACCCTCCTCTCGCTTATAATGTTGGCGGGGCTGCTGCTTGCTTCACGTCTTGAGGGTCTCGCACGATGATGTCCTGGCTCAAGTGGTCAGCGGCGCGCGCGCCGGCCCTGCCGGTGGCCTGGGTCCTCGCTCACGCCACCGTGCTGCTGTGGAAGGCGCTCGATCCTCGCTACATCGATGGGGCGAGCTGGATCGTCGATACCATTCTGAAACCGCTGCACCCCCTCGGCGTCTGGCTGGTATCTGCGATTATGCCGCCGCTCCGCACCTTGGTAAGCAACATGCCCCCGACGCACCTCGACGCCGACAAAGTGCTCTATGGCTTCTTGGTGCCGATCTATATGGGGATTATCATCGGGTTCTTTCGCATGCTGCGCTGGCTGGTGTCGCCTACCGCCCGCTACTAAAGGGCTGCCGGGCTTGGCCGGATTGGCTTTGCCCGCGCGCGCGCGCCGTGCGCAAAAGCTGGCGCGCATGGGCTTGCCCTCATCGCTGCTCGCCTGTTGCTGGTGCGCGTCGATTTGAGCCGAGCGCTATCGCTCCCGTGCACCCGCTTCGATCCCTAGCAACGCCATGGTTCCGCCAGACACGCCGGCGAAAAAGGAGGGAAGGCCTGGCGGCGTTTGCAAGGCGGCTGCCGCCGCCGTCGATCGCACGGTCGGCGTATGGGCTTCAGCGGGGAAGCGCCCACACGGTCGCTCCGGGGCGTTTATGAGGCATGCGCGAGGGTTGCTGCGGTAGGATCGCCAGCTACTGGACCTGTGCCCTCGGATGGCGCTCCCCGGGGCGCCGCGCACGGGGCTCTCGGGCCCTTGGCGTCACGGGCCTGGGCTCGCTCGACACCCCTACGGTGCCGCCGCCGTGGCGGGTGAGCAGGCTCGGCCTGGCGCTCGTCACGCTTGCGGTCGTTGCCGGCTCGGCGATGGGACAATCGGTGCCCGCATGGGTGCGGTGCGCGGGTGGGAACGGCATATCCTCCGATGGCCAGATTGGCGGCTGCACGATCGTGATCCAGTCAGGCCGCGAGAACTCGCAAGGCCTCGCCAAAGCCTTCTCCCATCGCGGAACCGCATTTTTTGTAAAGGGCGATTACCGGCGTGCCATTCAAGACTACAGCCAGGTCATCAACCTGGACCCTAGCAACGCAACGGCTTTTGATAATCGCTGCTGGACCCGCGCCACGCTGGGGCTTGTGGAGGAGGCATTGCAGGACTGTGATCAGTCCCTGAGATTGCGCCCCAATCATGCCGCGACCCTATCAACGCGTGGCTTCGCCCACCTAAAGGCCGGCGCGCTTGATGCGGCTATCGCCGACTACGATGCTGCCCTGGCGACCATGCCGCAGAATGCCTATGCGCTCTACGGGCGTGGCTTGGCGAAGCTGAAAAAGGCCGACGCCGACGGCAATGACGATCTTAGCGCCGCCAAGGCCATTAACAGCGATATCGCCCTCGAATTTGCGCGCTATGGCTTGAAATGACCGCGTGCGGGCCGGTGCGCCGACCCTCGCTCCGGGGGGCCGCGCTCCCTAACCAAGGCCGCCCTCGAGGGCCATGCGCCCGAGCTCGCAACGCCGGCCCGCCACTGTGCCGGCCGCTTTTTCCACAGCCTGGGGCGCCCCGCCCAGCGAAAGCGCCTCCTCAGCCCCGTCGAGGCCCTGCCATAATCTTTTCCATAAAGCCCGTTGCTATAACTTTGGGTCGACGGTGCTCGTGCGCAATGCCAAAGAAAGGGCGCACTCGTGCGTCGCTCACGTCGCATCGGTCTAAAGGCAAACACACGGGCTCGTGCGCCTGACCTCCTGGGTTTGTAGCGACGCTGAAAGACGCGCGGGGAAACGTGACGGTCCGATGCCGCCGCAGCAATGACATTCTGCTCAAGGAGAAACCATGGAGGCCTTGCTAAGTCACCCAGTCAAACAGGGGCGACTGAACATCACCACGCCGGATGGCCAGCGCCATACACTGAGGGGTTCAACCAAAGGACCAGAGGCGAGCATCAGGGTCACCGAGAGCAAGGTGATGCGACGCATGCTGGTGATCCCTGACCTCTATCTCGGCGAGGCCTATATGGACGGCTCGCTCATCGTGGAGGAGGGCTCACTCTTCGACGTTCTCGATTTCTTTGCCTGCAATTTGATGCCGCGCCTGCACGATCCCACGGCGGTCGTTCTACCCAGCAGCTATCAGAACAACGTGGTTGGCAGGGCGAAGGACAATGTAGCCTTCCACTACGATCTCAAGCGTACGCTGTTTGAGCTGTTTCTCGATCGCGATCTGCAATATTCCTGCGCCTACTTCAGCAGCTCGGACGATACTCTCGAACAGGCGCAAACCAACAAAAAGAAGCGCGTTGCCGCAAAGTTGCTGCTCGAGCCCGGCATGCGCGTGCTCGACATCGGCTCCGGTTTTGGTGGATTGTCGCTGCATCTGGCGCGTGCGCACGGGGTGGATGTCGTTGGACTAACGCTTTCGGAAGAACAGTGGCGCGTTGCGCAGGAGCGCGCCAAGGCGGCCGGGTTGGAGAAGAAGGTAACCTTCAAATTGCTCGACTATCGTGAGGAAAACGGGCGATTTGATCGGATCGTTTCGGTGGGCATGTTTGAGCATGTCGGCCGCAGTCACTACGACGAATTCTTTCGCAAACTCGGTGAGCTTTTGAGCGATGACGGCATTTGCCTGCTTCATTCGATTGGCCGGATGGCGCCGCCAGGGACCACCTCTCCCTGGCTTATCAAGTACATTTTTCCGGGAGGGTACGTACCGTCGCTCTCTGAAACCCTGGCGCCCATCGAGCGCGCCGGTCTTTGGGTCACCGACCTCGAGATTTTACGCTTGCACTATGCGGAAACGCTCAAACAATGGCATCGTCGCTTTCAGGACAATCGGGAAAAGGTGCGCGCGCTCTATGACGAGCGCTTCTGCCGCATGTGGGAGTTCTATCTCCAGCTCTGCGAGATCGGTTATCGGCGACTGAACTGGATGGTTTTCCAGGCGCAGATCGCCAAACGCGTTGGCAGCGTGCCGCTGACCAGGAGCTATTTGGCGGGATGGGATGAGGCGGGATAAAAGGCCGGCTCAAAAAGGGGGCCGCGTGCCCTGCGCCTGAGGCCGGGCTCAGAACACCTTAGCGTTTCAGGCAGGTACCCCCTGCTGGGCTCTTACCTAAAGATGGCCTCCGCACGCTTGGCGAGCTCTTGCGGGGCGACGTCCTCTTGATGCGTCGCAATCATCCAGTTGTTGCCGGCCGGATCCTGCACACCGCCGGAACGGTCGCCATAAAACATGTCCATGGGCTCCATGATCGTCGTGCCGCCCGCCCGGAGGGCCTGGCGGTAGACCCGATCCACGTCGGGCACGTAAACGTAGAGCCAGGCCGGCACTGCCTTCGCCATCTGGCTTTCCTCCGCGATCATGACGCGGGAGTCCCCGATCTGCACCTCCGCATGCATGACCGTGCCATCGGGTCGTTGCAGCGGCTCGTGCGTCGTCTCAGCGTTGAAGGCGCGCATCAAAAAGTCGATGACTTGCGGTGCGCCGCGTACGATCAAGTAGGGCGTGACCGTGTGATGACCGGCGGGAATCGCTCTGATAGCCATTGTCGTCTCCTCGCATCGCTGTTTGCCGGGCTTGGCCACAAAGGTGCTGCAATGAGCCGCGGATCAGGTCCCAGAACACGCGGCATCCCCACGCCCACCCCTGCGGTAGCTTGTGTGCGGCTACCTATGGCGTTCCAGGTGGCCCTGCCCAAGCCCGGCTCGGGCGCCGTTGCGGGCGAACCTTTGGAACGACCGATCTCGTCTTCAGGTTCCTCGCCTCGGTAAACGCCGTGGCCGTCCTTCGGGACTCATCCTTGCAGGCGAGGCTCAGAAACGGCAGCACGACAGGGCTTACCCAAGGGGCGCGGATTGCCGAGGGTTGAGGCCCGCAGAGCAGGACACAAATGCGTCAACGCCGACGGGGAGGCGGCAAGCCAGGCGTTACCTGCAAGTCGACCGGCGCGCTGCGAGGGGCGAAAGGCCTCTCGGGCCCGGCCGTGTTGCTGCCCGCTGCCACCCTCCCCCTTGTCGAGGTGCTGGCCAAAGGACCAAAACAAGATGGCCGAGACCCCGCAACGCTTGAGGACGCGCTGGGCATGGCTCGCGCTGATCCTGCTCGCCGCCGGCGTGGTCGCGGCGAGTTGGGCTTGGTGGCACGGAGCACCGCCCAGCGGCACGCCGTCGCAGGTCCGGTCCCGCGCGGCTGCGGCTCCGGTGCACACGGCCATTGTCGAGACCAAGTCCTTCCCCGTGGTCCTTAATGGTTTGGGTACGGTGCAAGCCACCAATACGGTCACCGTGCGCTCCAGAGTGGATGGCCAGATCGAGCGTGTCGGTTTCGAAGAAGGGCAGATGGTGAAGGAGGGCCAGCTGCTCGCGCAGATCGATCCGGCGCCCTTCCAGGCCGCGCTAGATCAGGCCGTTGCCAAGCTTGGTCAGGACCAGGCTAGTCTGACCAACGCCAAGCAAGACCTGCAACGCACGTCGATCCTGTCCAAGCAGGGCAACGCCACCCAACAGCTCCTCGATCAGCGCACGGCCCAAGTCGCGGGCTTGACCGCCCAGGTTGAGGCCGACCAGGCCGCTATCGCCAGCGCCAAAGTTCAGCTGGCCTATACGAGCATCAAATCACCGCTCGGCGGACGGGCGGGTTTCCGGCTGGTCGATCCCGGCAACATTGTGCATGCCAACGATCAGACCGGCATTTTGACCATCACGCAATTGCAGCCGATCTCGGTGATCTTCACCGCTCCCGAACAGGACCTGCCGGCCATTACAGAGGCGCTGCAGCAGGCGCCCCTGCAGGTCACCGCCTTTAGCTCGGACGGGCACAAGCAGTTAGGCGTCGGCACGCTCAAGTTGATCGACAACCAGGTCGATGCCGCCAGCGGAACGATCCGATTGAAGGCCACGTTCGACAACACCGACGGGGCGCTCTGGCCAGGCCTGTCGGTCTCCACGCGCTTGCTTGTCAGAACCATCAAGGATGTTGTGGTGGTCCCCGATAGTGCGGTGCAACGAGGGCCCGACGGCCTCTATGCCTATGTGGTCACCTCCGATGCCAAGGCCGAGCTGCGCAATCTCAAGGTCGGGCAGATCGAGGATGGACAGGCTCTGGTGGAGCAGGGCCTTGCCGCCGGCGAGCGGATCATCACCTCCGGACACTATCGCGTGCAAGCCGGAGGACCCGTCGAGATCCTCGATCATCAGGAGCGTCAGGCGGCGGATGGGCGCGCGAAAGGCAAGGCCGACGCGCCATGAACGGCGGTATCTCCACACCCTTCATCCGCTATCCGATCGCCACCTCCCTCGTGATGGTGGGCATCCTCTTCGTCGGCATTGTCGCCTACCAGAACCTTCCGGTCGCGCCTTTGCCCAAGGTGGATTTCCCCACCATCCAAGTGTCGGCACAATTGCCCGGCGCGAGCGCCGAGACCATGGCCTCATCGGTCGCCCAGCCTCTGGAACGCACATTCGCGCAAATTCCCGGCGTGACGCAGACCACCTCGGCAAGCGGCCTCGGCTCGACCAGCATCACTGTGCAGTTTGATCTCGACCGTAACATCGACGCCGCCGCCAACGACATCCAGGCCGCCATCAATGCGGCCAGCGGTCAACTGCCGCAAGACCTGCCGTCTCCACCGACGTACCGCAAGGTGAACCCGGCGGATTCACCGATCCTGATCCTGTCGGCAACCTCCCGCACCATGCCTCTGATCGACGTCGACGATAACGCCGACACCAAGCTGGCTCAGCAAATCAGTCAAATTTCCGGCGTCGGGCAGGTCACGATTGGTGGGGAACAGAAACCGGCCATTCGCATCCAGCTCGATCCCGCCAAGCTGGTCGCCAAGAACCTTTCGCTGGAGGACGTGCGCGCTCAACTCGCCATTGCCACCGTGAATTCGCCGAAAGGCAGCATCGACGGCCAAGTACGCAGCTATACGATTTACGCCAATGATCAGTTGACCGCCGCGGACGCTTGGAATGACGTCATTGTCGCCTTCCGCAATGGCGCGCCGCTGCGCGTGCGCGACATCGGCCAGGCGGTGGCGGGTCCCGAGGATGCCAAGAAAGCCGCCTGGTCGCAGGGCGAGCGCGGCGTGTTCCTCGTCGTTTTCAAACAGCCCGGGGCCAATGTGATCGACACGGTCGACCGCATCAAGCGCGAGCTGCCGCGGCTGCGCGCATCCATGCCGCCCAACCTCAAGGTGGAGATCTTGAGCGATCGCACGCAGACCATCCGCGCTTCGGTTGAGGATGTGCAACTCACGCTACTGCTGACGATCGGCTTGGTGGTCGCCGTCATTTTCGTTTTCCTGCGCACTTTCTGGGCAACCATGATCCCGAGCGTGACCGTTCCGCTCTCGCTGTTCGGGGCGTGTGCGTTCATGTACCTATGGGGCTACAGCCTCGACAATATCTCGCTCATGGCCTTGACGATCTCGGTCGGCTTCATTGTCGATGACGCCATCGTCATGCTGGAGAACATTGTGCGGCACGTCGAGGCGGGCATGAAGCCCTATGAGGCCGCCATGCAAGGCGCCGGCGAGATCGCGTTCACCATTCTCTCCATCAGTCTTTCACTGGTCGCGGTGTTTATACCCCTGTTGTTGCTGGGCGGCATTATCGGCCGCCTATTCCGTGAATTCGCGGTCACCACCACGATGTGCATTGCCGTCTCCGCCTTCATCGCCCTCACCCTGACGCCGATGATGGCTGCCCGCTTTCTGCGGAGCAAACGGGAGGATCGACACGGCCGCCTTTATGCATTTACCGAACGCGGCTTTGCGAAAATGCTGAGAGGCTACGAAATCGGCCTCGATGCCGTGCTGCGCCACCAATTCGCGACGCTGCTCGTGTTTCTCGGCACTTTGGCCGTAACGGTCTACCTGTTCCTTGTCATCCCTAAGGGTTTCTTTCCGCAGCAGGACGTCGGTATGATCACGGGCATCTCCGAAGCCGGTCAGGATGTGTCGTTCGCGGAAATGATGCGACGGCAGGAGGCGCTCGGCGAAATCATCGCCAAGGATCCTGCGGTGGCCACCTATGCCATGTCCCTTGGTGTTGGTGGCTCCACCTCGACCTTGAACAATGGCCGCTTCTTCATTTCGCTCAAGCCGCGACGCGAACGCGACGCTTCCGCCGGCGAAGTGATTGCCAGATTGCGACCGCAGCTCGAAAAGGTGGAAGGTGCCAGGCTTTTTCTGCAGGCCTCCCAGGACGTCAACATCGGTGGGCGGCTATCGCGTACCCAATTCCAATACACGCTGCAGGACGCCAACATCGATGAGCTCAATGCGTGGGCACCGAAGGTGCTTGCCAAACTGATGAGCATTCCAGAACTGCGCGACGTGGCCACCGATCAGCAGATGTCCGGCACGTCGCTGTCGCTCAACATCGATCGCGACCAGGCCGCGCGCTACGGTATCAGCCCGCAGCTCATCGACGATACGCTGTACGACGCCTTCGGGCAGCGTCAGATAGCCCAGTACTTCACACAGCAGAACAGCTACCACGTCGTGATGGAAATTCTTCCCGAACAGCAGGGCGACGTCGCGAGCCTCGACAAGATTTACCTCAAGTCCCCGAGCACTGGGCAACAGGTGCCGCTTGCGACCTTCGCCAAATGGACGACGCGGCAGACCAAGCCGCTGTCGATCAGCCATCAGGGCCAGTTTCCAGCGGTGACCATCAGCTTCAATTTGGCCCAGGGCGGCTCGCTTGGCACCGCCACCGCCGCCATCCAAAGGGCGGAACGGGAACTTGGCATGCCGGCCTCCCTGATCGGCACCTTTCAAGGCAATGCCCAGGCGTTCCAGGCCTCGTTGCGCACCGTGCCAATGCTGATCGTGGCCGCCCTGTTCGTGGTCTACCTGGTGCTCGGCATCCTTTATGAGAGCTACATTCACCCCCTCACCATTCTCTCGACCCTGCCCTCTGCGGGCGCCGGTGCGATCGCGACCTTGATGTGGTTCGGATTCGATTTCAGCCTGGTGGCGATGATCGGCGTGATCCTTCTGATTGGCATCGTCAAGAAGAACGGCATCATGATGGTGGACTTCGCCATCACCGCGGAGCGGGACCAGCATCTCACCCCGGTCGACGCCATTCGCCGCGCGGCACTGCTGCGCTTTCGCCCAATCATGATGACAACGGCAGCCGCGCTGTTGGGCGGCGTGCCGCTGATGCTTGGCGCGGGCAACGGCGCCGAGATCCGGCAGCCGCTCGGCTACGCTATGGTGGGTGGATTGCTTGTCAGCCAGGCGCTGACGCTCTTCACGACGCCGGTGATCTATATCTACCTCGATCGTCTCTCGAACTACCTCACCGCTTTTGCCGGGCGCGCGCCGCCCGCCGAGCAACCCGTGCAGCGGCGAATGGCAGCGGAATAGCACGCCCGCGCTGGCTCGCCGCTACAACATAAGCGCCTAGAGAACATGCCCAAGGATCAGGACAGTGTGACGGGGGGAGCTCACAAGATCGCCGCGGGCGCCAAGATCATTGCCTTTACCCGCAGGCCGAAAGGCTACAACGTGCCGAGGCCCAGGATCACAGATCCACTGCGCCGTCTGGACGATGAGGACGAGCGCCGCCGCACCCTTGAGAACCTTGCCGCTGCGCTCATTATCCTGCTCCTCATGATCGCCGGCTTCTGGCTGCTTGATCACCTGCGCACCAGTGCCCGCATCGAAGCCTGCCTGGAAGCCGGCCATCGCAATTGTTTGCCCATTCCGGGCATGGATCGCTGAGCCCCGGCCACCCCCCTGTCGCGCGGCGCCTCGCTGGCTTGGCCTGCCGCGGCTGCTTGCCTGGCTTGACTTCGCCCGGCGCTTGAGGAGACGCTTTTGCGGTGTGCCGGGGCGGCGAGATTGTGAGTTCCCGCCGAACCGGCTCAGGGTCGTGAGGAAGGGTTATTGATACCATGCGGATCGCGGTGATCGGTGCCGGCGCAGTCGGCGGAGCCTTTGGGGCAGCGCTTGCCAAGGCAGGCGGCGATGTGACGTTCGTGGCGCGCGGCGCGCATTTGGCCGCCATGCTGAGCCGCGGCCTGACCGTCTTGAGCCCGCGCGGGGATCTCAATCTCAGCCCCGTCAAAGCCACGGATACCCCGGCCAGCATGGGTGCCGTGGATTTCGTGCTGTTCTGCGTCAAGCTCTGGGACGTGGAGAGCGCCGGTGCCGCGATCCGTCCGATCGTGGGGCCGAATACGGCGGTCATTCCGTTGCAGAACGGCATCGACGCGAGCGAGCGCCTTATCCCCATCCTCGGCCAAGAGGCTGTCATGGGCGGGGTGGCACAGATCAGCGCGACCATCGCCGAGCCCGGCGTGATCCGGCAGACCGGCACCTTCATGCGCCTCGTATTCGGCGAGCTCGACGGTCGGCCCAGCGCGCGCGGGGCGGCTTTTCAGGCGCTCTGCGCGGCTGCCAAATTCGAGGCAGTGAACAGCAACAGCATTCTCGCCGCCCTCTGGGAAAAGTTCATCCTGCTGGCGACAAATAGCTCGGTGGTGGCGCTAACCCGATTGCCGTTCGGTAAACTGCGCGATGATCCAGAGGTATTTGCCCTGTTCGAGAAGGGCGTCGCCGAAGTTGCCGCGGTTGGCCGTGCGCGCGGCATCGCCCTGCCGCCGGAGCTCGAGGGAAAGGCATTGCAGGCAACGCGCAATTTCCCGGCGCAAATGCTGCCCTCCATGGCGGTGGATCTGTTGCGCGGGAACAGGCTTGAACTGCCCTGGCTCGCCGGCAAGGTCGTAGCCCTCGGGCGCGAGTTGGGCGTGCCGACGCCCACTTTTGAGGTGATGTACGCGGCCCTCAAACCCTACGCCAATGGTGCGCCGCTCTAAGCCTCACGAGCCTGCGGCCGCGGCCGTAAAGGACCTGCGCCTTTTCTTTGCCTTTGGCCTTGCGTTGAGCCAGGCCTCATACGGCCTGCGATAGAACGCGCGCACACGCTTTAGTGTGTTGGCTACCCTAAGCCAGATGGCGGGCGGATTTAGTTGCCGCCGTCGGGCGTTTTCTTCTGGCCGCGCGGCGCCGGCTTGCCGGCTTTTTCGCCCGCGTTCGGCCCCGCGTCCGAGCGCCCAGGCGATTTGGGCGTTTGCAGGGAGCGCGTCCGGGGCGGATCGGCTTGACGGCTGCGTCCCGGCAGCCCGCCGGGCACACCCTTCGCACCGGGCCGTCCCTCCTCTTCGGCGTCGCTCATCCCGGGCAGACCGCCGGGCTGGCGCTGCGCCAGCCGGGCCGGTGCTCGCCACGCCGGCGCCCGAGCCTCGACGAGAAGGACGTCCGCGAGCGCGGCGCACGCCGGGGCGCTATGGGCTGCGACGCCGGGCAGGAGACAAAATAGGACCAGAGCGGGACGCATGGATACCTCACAATGACGCGACAGCGGCAAGCTCCTCACTGGGGACAACACTGCGGACCGCGGCCCACCACGCGCCGCTCGCGTTGCGAGCGCACAATGCGCCCCTGTTCGTAAATGGGAACCTCGACGTCCACATGGCAGTCGCAGGCCGCCGCGCCCCCGGCATCGGGGAGATTGAGCCGAGGCGGCGCGGGCGGCGGCACGACTTGCACCGGCGCCGCCGGCGAGGGCAGGCTCGGCGCTTGCTGTGGGGCAGGGGCAGGCGTCGGCATCGGCGCCACTCCCGGCAATCCACCGGGAACCGGTGCCGGGTTTAAGCGCTGGGCGAGGCGCGCGCCAACCTCAGCGCGCGGCTGGGATTGGCGCTCCGAGGCCAGCAACACTGAGGCGCTGGCGATGCCAAGGAGGCCAAGCCCAGCAATTGAGCGAAGCCTCATGCCCTCCCCTCCCATTGCGAGCGCGCCCACTCGAGGGCACGCCGCAGCTGTGTGCCCGCCGTCACGCCGGCAATCCAAGCCACCGCCGCAAGCGTGAAAGGCAGCATGAGATGGAAATATCTGAACATGATGAGGTCGAGGGCGATGATGAGAAAGCTCGCGGCCTGCCAATTCAGAAAGTCGAAGCCGCGCGTTTGGAAGCGGGCCCCGAGCACGATGGCGAGCGCGGCGAGCAGGCCCAAGAAGATCTGCGCGCTGGCTCGGTCGAGCTCGGCATAAGCGCGGTCGCCGTCGATCAGCTCCGCCGTCATTTGCGCATGGATATCGACGCCGCTCATTCCCTCCCCGGTGCGCAACGACAATGGCGTGAAATGGCGATCGAGCGCGAAGAGCTTGCCGCCGATGATGATCACGCGATCCTTGACCAGCGCCCGCCTTTGCTCGGGGCCAGCGCTAAGGAACAGATGCGCGGGAATTTCTTCGAACGTGCCGCGCCCGTCACTGGGCGGTAGCAGCCAGGAAATGCGTTCAGGCGGCGCCCGCCCCGTCCAGCCGGCGGCCCGCGCCAGGACCGTGGAGAAGCTTTCCTGGTACCGGGCGTGGCGGGCGGCGCGCGCACGGTAGCGCACGACGTGGTCGGCCTCCGGCACGAGGTCGATGTAGCCGGCCGCGGCACCGCTGTTGGCAATGAATTGAAGCTGGTAGGCGAGCTGGTCCGGACGCGAGGCATCCTCGAATACCCCGAGCACCACCTTGGCCTTCGCGCCTGCCAGCGCATCGCGCAGTTTGGCGTCGTAGGGTGGCTCGGTCTCGCGGGCGAAATAGAAGTCCAATCCAAGCGCGCGCGCACCGGCCGCATCCACCGCGCTCACCAGGTCGGCAAGGTAGCCGCGGTTGATCGGCAGAATGTAAGGCAGCCCCGTCAGGCTGGCCTCGGTGATGGGAATAATGGCAAGGCGCGTGTGCGAGCTCGGCAAGCGGTCCGACAAAAAGGCCGTGCGCCAGTCGGCGGCCCAGTGCTCGGCGCGCAACAGGGCGGGAGCCACGGCCGGCACCAGGAACAGCCCAAGCAGCACGAGGATCGAGCCCACGCACAAGGCAAAATGGAGCCGCGAGGCGCTACCCCCGACGGTCGTGGATGAAGATATCGCCCGCACTTACGCCCCCGAGCGGCCGAGCGAAGGCCTTGGCCAGGATCGAAATCTCAGCCGAGATCGGGCCCGCGTCAACCCGTGTTGCGTCGCCGGCGCTGTAAGCGTGGCAAACGTGCTTTAGCCGGTGCCTCCTGGCCACGGCCAAGGCTTGAGGGGCAGGACGTCATTGCCTACGCGAAGAGGGGCGCGTTAGTGTCGCGTTGAGAAGAGCTTGCGAGACGTTGCAAGGGAGAACCCACGGTGAAAAAAACTGCTGTTTGCTTGGCTGCCGCCCTGGTGCTGGCGAGCGCATCGCTGACGGCGCGTGCCGATTACCCTGATCGCGCCATTAAGATGATCGTGCCCTGGGCCGCGGGGGGTGATACGGACAACATTTTTCGCCCACTGGCACCGCTGTTGCAAAAGCAGCTGGGACAACCGGTGGTGATTGCCAACGTCGGCGGGGCCTCCGGTACGGTCGGCGCGCGCGAAGCCAAAGGCTCGCCCGCCGACGGCTACACCATCTATGCCGTGCACGACTACATCCATCTCGTGCACTATGCCGGGTTGACCGACATCACCTATCGAGACTTCGACCCGATCTGCCGGGTATCGGCAACGTCTTCCGTGCTGACGGCAAGCCCGAAAACCCCTTGGAAGACCTGGCAGGAGTTCCTCGATGACGCCAAGAAGCGCCCGGCTCAGATCTCGGTCGGCGCCACGCTTGGCTCGACCAGCCATATTTTTCCCGCCTCGGTCGAAAAAGCGGCTGGCATCAAGCTCAAATACGTCTCCTACGATGGCCTGGCGCCGCGCATGAATGCGATCCTCGGCGGGCACATCGATTTGACCGATTCCAATTTGACGCAAAAGGGTAAGGTGGACGCCGGGCAATTGAAGTTCCTGGCCATCGCCAGCGAGAAGCGCAACCCGGAGATGCCCGACGTACCGACGCTGAAAGAACTTGGTCTCGACATTGTCTACGAAGTCGTGCGCGGCTTGATGGTGCCGAAGGGCACGCCCGAGCCCGTGCGCGCCAAGCTGTCGGAGGCCTGCAAGCAGGCCACCGCCGATGCGGCCTTCGCCGAGGCGATGAAGCTGCAAGGCACCGTGGTGGCCCACCTCGATCCCGCGCCCTACGCCGCGTTCCTCGACAAAATCGACGCGGAGAACAAGGCGATCATGAGCGATCTTGGGTTGCTCAAAAAATGAGGCTCGGGCGGGATGGGATTGCAGGGCTGGTCTGCCTGGCGGTCAGCCTCGCGTTGCTACCCCACGCCTTCGGTCTGCCACGGCTGCCCATCGTGCCGATCGGGCCGGGTTTCTATCCCGCCATCGTCTTGAGCTTTATGGCCGTGACGAGCGCCGTCCTGCTGCTGCAGGACGTGCTGGCGCAACGCCGTGCCCCTCCGCCTGAGGCCGCGGCGGCACCCGAGCCAAAGCGTGCCTACGGTCTCGTCCTTGCCTCCTTCCTGGCGATCACCGCCTACATCACGGTCCTACCGCTGTTGGGTTTCAGGGTGTCGACCGCTCTCTTCGTATTCCTGTTTCAGATCATTCTGGAGCGGCCAGGCTCGGCCTTGACGCTGCTGCGCCAGGCCGTCATTGCCTTGGCCGCGGCCGCCGTCACCTATCTCGTGTTCAACGATTATTTGTCGGTGCTGCTACCGCGCGGCAGCTGGACGGGCTGGTAGTCATGTTTGACCAGTTGGCCAGCGCCATCATCAACATCCTGCAGTTTAAATACCTGTTGCCTTTGTTCATGGGCACCTTGGTGGGCGTGGTGGGCGGCTCGCTGCCCGGCGTGACGATCACGATGACCGTGATCGTGATCCTGCCCTTCACCTATGGGCTCGATCCCCTGGCCGGGCTCGCGGCCATGACCGGCGTCTATGTCGGCGGCTCGACCGGCGGGCTCATTACCTGTTGTCTGATCGGCATTCCAGGCTCGCCGGCCTCCATTGCCACGACCTTCGACGGCTTTCCCATGGCCCGCAATGGTCAGCCCGGCCGGGCCATTTGGCTCGGCGTGTGGGCTTCCGTGTGGGGTGGCCTGCTCGGCGCCTTCTGTTTGGTGTTGGTGACGGGGCCGCTGGCGGCGATCGCGCTCGAATTCGGGCCCTGGGAATACTTCTCCCTGTTCGTGCTGGCGATGGCCATGGTGGCCGGGCTGACCGAGGCCTCGCTCGTCAAGGGCTTGCTGTCCACGGCCATTGGCCTCCTGGTGACGGTGGTCGGCACCGATCCGATCGCCAGCGTACCGCGCTTTACCTTCGGCTCGGAGTTCATCGGCGGCGGTTTTCCCTTTTTGCCCGTCTTGATCGGCATCTTCGCGTTTGCCCAGATCATGACGGACATCGAGAAGCTGCCGCAGCTGGGCAAAACCAGCGGCGCGCTGATGCGCGCAAAGTTCGAGAAATTCTCGCACCTGAAGGTCAACTGGGAGATTTTCCGCCAGCCGTTCCTGCTGCTGTGGTCGACGGTCGTTGGCTTGATCATCGGCATTCTGCCGGCAATCGGCGGCAGCGCTTCGAGCGTGATGGCCTACGACCAGGCCAAGAAATTCTCACGCACACCAGAACGCTTCGGCAAGGGCCATCATGAGGGGATCATCGCCTCGGAAGCCTCCAACAACGCCAACGTCAGCGGCTCGCTGATGACGATCATGGCGTTCGGCATTCCAGGCGATGCGGTCACCGCCGTCATGCTGGGGGCGATGACCATTCATGGCATCCAATCGGGCCCGCTGTTCATCTCCCAACAACCGCAATTGTCCTATGGCATTTACGCCGCCTACATCCTGGCGCACCCGCTGATGTTGGCCATCTGCTGGGTATTCATGCCCATCATGATCCGGGTGACCAGCGTACGCCTGGCGGTGCTGGCGCCGATCGTCATGGTGCTGTGCGTGCTCGGCGCCTACGCACTCAACAACACCATGCAAAGCGTGTATGTGCTCTTGATTTTCGGGGTAGTGGGCTATGCCATGGTGAAGGCCGGCCTGCCGCTCGCGCCCCTCATTCTGGGCTTGATTCTCGGCGACCAGATCGAACTCAATCTGATCCGAGCCATCATGACCGATAACGATCCGTGGCTGTTTCTGACGCGCCCGATCTCGGGCGGGCTGCTGCTGGCTGCCGTGCTCTCTGTGGTGCTGGCGATCTGGCAGCATCTACGCCACCAGAAACGCAGCCTCGAAGAGGATACGGACTTTTAAGGACGCGCCCTGGCCGGCGCAGAAATTTGGCGAGCCCGATGCTGCCGCGCATGGCCGGGCTTCGCCGCGATGCCTCCTTAAACGCGCCGGCTCGGCGCCAGGGCGGAGGGCTTTCTTTTTGCTTGTCTGTCGCGCCGATGCCGGCGAAGAATTGCGCCCGCGCAGCAAACAGCGGACCGGGGAGGCAGAAGATGACGACGCGACGTGAGTTCATGGCCAGCGGTGCCGCGGTTCTGGCGACGGCCACAGCGGCTGCACCAGCCTTCGCGCAGTGGCGCCCGAACGAGCGCTATCCCGACCCGGCCGTGGAGATCCTGGACCCGAGCTTCACGAAGTATCGCCTGGCGCTGGCGAGCGTCGAGCGGCTTGCGACCGGCATGCGCTGGAGCGAGGGCCCGGCCTGGTTCGGTGCCGGCCGATATTTGCTGTGGAGCGATATTCCCAACAACCGCATGATGCGTTGGCAAGAAGAGACGGGCAGCACCAGCGTTTTCCGCCAGCCCTCCAACAATGCCAACGGCAACACCCGCGACCGGCAGGGCCGCCTCGTTACCTGCGAGCACGACGCGCGCCGCCTGACGCGCACCGAGTTCGACGGCACCATCATCACGCTGATCGACAAGTTCGATGGCAAGCCGCTCAATTCTCCCAACGACGTCGTGGTCAAATCCGATGACACGATTTGGTTCACCGATCCACCGTTCGGCATTCTCGGCAACTACGAGGGCCACGTGGCCACGCCCGAACTCCCCACCAATGTTTACCGGTTCGACCCCGGCAGCGGCCGAGCCACGGTTGCGGCCGGCGACATCAACCGACCGAACGGGCTCGCCTTCTCGCCGGATGAATCGAAGCTCTATATCGTTGAGGCCGGCGTTACGCCGCGGGTCATCAAGGTCTACGACGTTGTCGACAATGGCAGCAAGCTTGCGAACGGACGCACCTTCATTACCGCCGAAGCGGGTGGTACCCCTGACGGCTTCCGGGTCGACGTCGACGGCAATCTCTGGTGCGGCTGGGGTATGGGCAACGAGAAACAGGACGGGGTGAAAATCTTCGATTCCTCCGGCAAGCCGATCGGCTTTATCGCCCTGCCCGAGCGCTGCGCCAATGTGTGCTTCGGAGGTGTCAAGCGCAACCGGCTCTTCATGACGGCCAGCCATTCGCTCTACTCCCTCTACGTCAATACGCAGGGAACGCCGGGCGGCTGAGGCCAGCCGCGAGGCTCGCAGGCCGCAGGCCAGGCACAGCGCAGAGAGTTTGCCTGGGCGGCGCGACGTGCTAGCGATGGCGCCTCGTTGCCGCGCAGCCTACCGGGAGCTTTACTTGTGCGGGACTTCGTTTATGTGGCGCCGCTGTCGATCGAGGATGCAATCGGCGAGTTAGCGCGCGGTGAAGCACGCGCGCTGGCGGGCGGCACCGATCTGTTGCCGCAGCTGCGCGAGGGCCGCCGCAGCGCCGATCGCATCGTCGACCTCAAGCGCATACCCGCGCTTGCTAGCATTACCCGACTGGCGCAGGGAGGGATCGAGATCGGTGCAGCGTTGAGCGCGACGCGCGTTGCGCGCGACGCGGCGATCGCGGCGAGCTACCCCGCAATTGCCGCTGCGGCCCGCTTGCTCGGGAGTTGGCAGATACAAAACCGCGCCTCCCTCGGCGGCAATGTGTGCAATGCCGCGCCGTCCGCGGACGTCGTTCCGGCCCTGATTTGCCATGCAGCCGAGGCGCATGTCGCCGGCGCCAACGGGCGCCGTCGGGTTGCGCTTGAGGACCTTTTCGTGGCACCGGGCCAGACCGTCCTCAAAGCCGGCGAGATGCTTGTCTCGCTTTCGCTTGCCGCCGTGCCGCGGCGCTCGGCCACGACATACCTGCGTTTTACGCCGCGACGGGAGATGGATATCGCCATCGCCGGCGCGGCGGTGCGCATCGATCTTGCCGAGGATGGTACGATCGCTCTGGCCCGCATTGCGCTCGCCTCGGTGGGGCCGACCCCGCTGCGGGCCTTGCCCGCCGAACGATTGCTGCAGGGCAACCGACCAGAGCCTGCCTTGGCACGGGCGGCGGCTGTCGCCGCCGCCAGCGCCGCGCGTCCAATTTCGGATACCCGCGCGTCGGCCGACTATCGTTGCGCGCTGGTCGAGGTCCTGACGCGCCGTGCCCTGGCCGCCTCGGCGCGCGCGCTCAACATCGCCTGGGAGCCCGCATGAAGGCGCTACTCAGCTCGACGATCAACGGCGCCGAGCACTCCGTGCTGGTCGACCCACGCGACACGCTGCTGGAGCTCCTGCGCGATCGCATCGGCTTGACCGGGGCCAAGGAAGGTTGCGGTAACGGCAACTGCGGAACCTGCACGGTCCTGCTGGACGGCGCTCCCGTCAACGCCTGTCTCGTCTTGGCGCTCGAGGTTGGCGGGCGCGAGGTTCAGACCATCGAAGGGTTGGCTGCGGCGGGCGAGCTCACCGCGATCCAAAGCGCCCTGGTCGAAATGGGCGGCACCCAGTGTGGCTTTTGCACGCCGGGCATCGTCCTATCCGCCAAGGCTTTGCTCGAGGCCAATCCCGCGCCCGCAGAGGCCGATATTCGGCAGGCCATCGCCGGCAACCTCTGTCGCTGCACGGGCTACGCTAAGATCGTCGATGCCATTGCGGCTGCGGCGGGGAGGCGCAAAGCATGAACCCCGATCCGGCCGGAGCCCAAGAGCCCTCCCTCAAGGTCATCGGCAAGCGCTTGGCCCGCGTCGATGCGAAGGAGCGCGTCACCGGCGAGGCGATCTATCCGGCCGACATGGCCCTGCCTCGCATGGCGCACGCCAAGATCCTGCGCAGTCCCCTGGCGCATGCCCGCATTCGTCGCATCGATACGGCGCGGGCGGAAGCCTTGCAGGGCGTGCTCGCCTGCGTCACGGCCGCGGATTTTCCCGCCGTGCCGCTGGGATCGACGATCCCGATGGGCGAGACCGGCTACGACATGTGGATGGTGGCCACCCTCAACATGGCCCGGGACAAGGTGTTTTGGGTCGGGCAGCCCGTCGCTGCCGTCGCCGCCGTCGACGTGCACACGGCCGCGGCGGCCTTGGCGCTGATCGAGGTCGACTACGAGCCGCTCGAGCCCGTGCTCGGCATCCTTGCCGCCATGGCCCCGGAGGCGCCGGTGCTGCATGAGCACGTTTTCACCAAGGGTGTCGAGCCGCGGCCCAAGACGCCGAGCAATGTCTGCTCCCGGGTCCTGATTGCCCGCGGCGCGAGCGCGGCAGCCCTGGCCGAGGCGCCCGCGCAGGCGCGCCTGCGCGTCGCCGTGGACACGGCCCACCAGGGCTACCTGGAGCCGCAAGTTGCCCTCGCCCAGGTCGATGCGAACGGCTTTGCAACCGTCTGGGCCTCCACGCAAGGCCAGTTCACGGCCGAGCTGATGATCGCGCGCATGCTGGGCTTACCCGCGTCGAAGTTGAAAATCGTGCCGCTCGAGATCGGCGGCGGCTTCGGCGGCAAGATCGCCATCCATGGCGAAGCGGTGGCCGTGCGCCTGGCGCAGAAGTGCCGCCGGCCGGTCAAGCTGGTGCTGACGCGCGAGGAGGTTTTGCAGGGCGGCAGCGGCCCGGCGGCCGGGGCCGTGATCGACGTTGCCGTTGCCGCCGAGCGCGACGGGCGGCTTACCGCCATCGAGGGCACCTATCGCATGGATGCCGGCGGCCTGCCGGGGATGAACCCTTCGCTCCTCATGCAGGCCTCCGCCGCACTCTACCAATGCCCCAATCTCAATCTGGAGGGTTTTGACGTCGTCACCAACAAGCCGCGCACCGAAGCCTATCGCGGACCGGGCGGCATCCAGGCGGCCTTTGCCGTCGAGCAGGCCATGGACATGCTGTGCCAAGAGCTTGGCATGGATCCCCTCGAATTCCGCAAACGCAATGCCTCGGTTACCGGCAGCATGATGCCCATTGGCACGCCATTTCCGGCCATCGGTCTCAGCACGATCCTCGAGGCCGTCTCCCGTCACCCCTGTTGGACCGACCCCGTGGGTGAGGGCGCCTGCCCGCGCGGCCGCGGGCTGGCGCTCGGCTATTGGCGTGGGACCTCGATGACGTCCGCGGCGCACATCAGCATTGCCGGAGATGGCCGTCCGATGGTGACCATGGGGGCGGTCGACCTCTCCGGCACGCGCTCGACCATGGCGCAGGTCGTCGCCGAGCAATTCGGGCTGGCGATCGAGGACGTGCACGTTCAAACCGGCGATTCCAAATCGGTCGGCTACAGCGACGGTGCGGCCGGCAGCCGCGTCGCCCGCACCATGACCGCGGCCCTGGTGGAGGCCAGTGCCGACGCGCTGCGCCAGCTTCGCAGCCGGGCGGCCGAGAAGCTACAGTGTGCCGCGGAATCGCTGCATTATGCCGACGGGGTTTTTCGTGCACCCTCGCCCGGCGGCGCGGCGATCTCGCTGGCGGAGCTGATGCAGGCCACCCTCACGGATGGTGCCGTGCTCGGGCGGGGTGTTTCGAGCAAGCTGCCGCTCGGCGTCGAGATCGGCGCCCACGTGTGCGACGTGGAGGTCGACCCCGATACCGGCCTCGTCAGCGTGCTTCGCTATACCGCCTTCCAGGACGTGGGCCTCGCCCTCAATCCGATCGCCGTGGAGGGGCAGATCGAGGGTAGCGTCGTGCAGGGGCTCGGTTGGGCGCTGCTGGAAGGCTTCGACTATGCCGCGGACGGCCGGCTGCGCAACGCAAGCTTGCTCGACTATCGCATGCCGACGGCGCTCGACGTGCCACGCATCCAAAGCGTGATCATCGAGACGCCGGTGCCCAACGTACCCTATGGCGTGCGCGGCGTCGGCGAGGTGCCGATCGTGCCCCCGGCAGCCGCCGTTGCCAACGCCGTTGCGCGCGCGGTGGGCGTGCGGGTCAAGCGCATGCCGATGACGCCGGAGCGCGTGCTGGCGGCAATCCGGGCCGCCCGCGAGCGGTTGATCTGAGGCGCTGGGCGCGCGCGCCCAGCGCCTATTTCTTGTTCAGGCGTGCAATCAATCCGGAGGTATCCCAGCGATTGCCGCCCATCTTCTGCACCTCGGCGTAATACCCGTCGATAATCTTGGCGATCTCGATGATGGCGCCATTGCGCTTGGCCTCGTCCATGATGATGCCGAGATCCTTGCGCATCCAGTCGACGGCAAAGCCGAAGTCGAACTTGTTATCGTTCATGGTCTTCCAGCGGTTGTCCATCTGCCAGGACTGGGCCGCACCTTTCGCAATGGTGTCCATGACCTTGGGAATGTCGAGGCCGGCCCGCTGCGCAAAGGCGAGGCCCTCCGAGACGCCCTGCACCGTTACGGCGACGATAATCTGGTTGACCATCTTGGTGAGCTGGCCGGCCCCGGCGGGGCCGATCAATGTGGCCATGCGCGCATAATTGTCGATAATGGGCTTGGCCTTCTCGAAGGCCGGCGCGTCGCCGCCGATCATGACGGTCAGCACGCCATTCTGGGCGCCGGCTTGACCGCCCGAGACGGGCGCATCGAGGAAGTCGAAGCCCTTGGCCTTGGCGGCGGCATACAACTCGCGGGCGATGGTGGCCGAGGCCGTCGTATTGTCGATGAAGACGGCGCCTTTGCGCACGCCGTTGAAGGCGCCCTTGGGACCCAGCGTCACTTCGCGCAGATCGTTGTCGTTGCCAACGCAACAGAACACGAAATCGGCGTCCTTGGCGGCCTCTTGCGGGGTGGCAGCCGTGCTGCCGCCAAACTCCTTGACCCAAGCCTCGGCCTTGGCGTTATTGCGATTATAAACCGTGAGGTCGTGGCCGCCCTTGCGGCGGATGTGGCCCGCCATGGGATAGCCCATCACGCCCAGTCCGATCCAAGCCACTTTCGCCATTGTGACGCCTCCTCATGCCTGCGCTCGGAGGCGACTATTATCGGAAGGCCGCCGGCTTGTCAGCGCACGAAACGCGCCGGCGCGGCGGGCAAGGGCCCCGTTCAGTTGCCGGCGCGCAGGGCAAATGCCACGACTTCGTCCATGGCATCGAAGCTGGAGGGCACCCCGAGTGAGGCGGCCGCGAGCAGGGCGGCCGCGCCAGACAGGGCAAGGAGGGCGGTCCTGATGCTCATGGCTCTCGTCTCCGGCAACCGGAACTCATGCAAGCGCTGTGCCGCGATTGCACGGGAGGTAGGGTGGCTGAGCGTGTTGAAGGCGGCGAAGGCACCACGTTTCGCCGCCTGGCGCTTTGAGCACGATTGCAGGTGCGGCTGTCAACTCAATTCTTCGGCGACAGGGATGCCATCGTCGCCTAAGTTGGGATCGCCCCACTAGCCAAGCCGCTTTGAGTTGGAGCCATGCCCCAGCGCCGCGCCACCGCAGCGTCCAATCCCGCAAAGGCCGCACCGGTCACGCTCGGGGATATCGAGGCGGCCCGCCGGCGGCTGGCCGGGGCCATCATCGAGACCGACTGCGACCTGAGCCGGACGCTGTCCGCCATCCTCGGCTGCAGGGTCTGGCTCAAATTCGAAAACCAGCAGTTCACGGCGTCTTTCAAGGAGCGGGGGGCGCTGAACCGGCTCTCAATGCTTTCGCCGGGCGAGCGCCAGGCAGGCGTTATCGCCATGTCCGCCGGCAATCACGCGCAAGGCGTCGCCTATCACGCGCATCGGTTGGGCATACCCGCGACCATCGTGATGCCGGTCAACACGCCGACGGTCAAAGTCGTCAACACGCGCCGCCACGGCGCCGAGGTCATCCTGACAGGGGAGACCGTGGAGGAGGCCGCAACCTTCGCGCACCGTCACTGCGAGGCGAACGGGCTCACCTTCATCCACCCCTATGACGACCCACTGATCATCGCCGGGCAGGGCACGCTTGCGCTCGAGATGCTGGGGTCGGCCCCCGAAATCGACACCCTCGTCGTGCCGATCGGCGGCGGCGGCTTGATCGCCGGCATGGCCACGGCCGCCAAGGCCTTGCGGCCCGACCTCAAGGTGATCGGCGTGCAGGCGGAGCTTTTTCCTTCCATGTACAACGCCATCAAGGGCAGGGCCCTGCCGATGCGCGGAGACACGCTCGCCGAGGGCATCGCCGTCAAGGCGCCGGGACGCATCACCAAGGTGCTGGTGCGCGAGCTCGTCGAGGACATCGTGCTGGTGTCGGAGGCGGAACTGGAGCACGCCGTCAGCCTCCTCATCAACATCGAAAAGACCGTGGTGGAAGGGGCGGGGGCGGCCGGGCTTGCGGCCATTCTATCCGATCGCGAGCGCTTCGCCGGCCGCACGGTGGGGCTTGTGCTGTGCGGTGGCAACATCGACACGCGCCTGCTTGCGAGTGTGCTCGCGCGCGAGCTTGCCCGCGAGGGACGCCTGACACAACTTGCGATTGATCTCGCCGATCGTCCGGGGCAGCTCGCCAAGCTGGCCAACATCCTGGGCGAAGCCGGCGCCAATATCGTTGAAGTCTACCATCAGCGCGTATTTTCCGATCTGCCCGCCAAGGGGGCGCTGTTGGAGGTGGTGATCGAAACGCGCGATCGCTCGCATCTGGAGGAGACGGTGGGAAAGCTGAAGGCGGCGGCCTTCGAGGTTGAGGTTCGCACCAATCCAGGAGGAGCGCGGTAATGGAAGGCGCCCGCATGATCCCGGCTGATGAGGCGGCCAATCTCGCCATGCTGCGCGAGCTGGAGCGCAAGGTGCTGTGGCTTTCCAGCTATATGATCCACTACGCCAACCACGAAGTGGATCGCGGCGATGGCCTGAAAGTCGGGGGGCACCAGGCATCCTCCGCCTCCCTGGTCACGCTGATGACCGCCCTCTATTTCCGGGTGTTGCGGCCGCAGGATCGCGTGGCGGTAAAGCCCCACGCCAGTCCGGTGTTTCATGCCATCCAATACCTGCTCGGGCATCAGAGCCTCGACCAGCTGCAAAACTTTCGTGGTTTCGGCGGCACGCAGTCCTATCCCTCGCGCACCAAAGACAAGGACGATGTCGATTTCTCAACCGGCTCGGTCGGGTTGGGCGTGGCGGTCACCGGCTTTGCCAGCCTGGTGCAGGACTACGTGCACGCCAAGGGCTGGAGCAAGGCGTGGCCGAAAGGCCGAATGATATCCCTGATGGGCGATGCGGAGCTCGACGAGGGCAACATCCACGAGGCGCTGCTCGAATACTGGAAGCACGGTCTCAAGAATTGCTGGTGGGTGATCGACTACAACCGGCAAAGCCTCGACTCGGTGGTCTCGGACCGACTGTTCATGAAGCTGGCGGCCCTGTTTGAGAACCTCGGCTGGAAGGTCGTGCTCATCAAGTACGGCAAGCTCCTGCAGCGCGCCTTCAGCGAGCCCGGCGGTCAACGTCTCAAGGAGTGGATCGACGACTGTCCGAACATGCTCTACTCCGCTCTGGTATTCCAGGGCGGGGCAGCATGGCGCCGACAACTGGAGCAGGACCTAGCCATTCATCCCGACACCCTTGCCATCCTGCGTCGGCACGATGACGAGGCTCTGGCCCGGCTGATGACCAATCTCGGCGGCCACGATCTGGAAGCCATCATCGACGCTTTTGAGGATGCGCCGGCGGACCAGCCCGTGTGCTTTATCGCCTACACGATCAAGGGCTTCGGTCTGCCGTTCCAAGGCCACAAAGACAATCATGCCGGCCTCATGACAAAAGCCCAGATCGAAGCCCTGCGCGTGCGCGAGGGCATCAACCAGGGCGAGGAATGGGACAAGCTCGCCGGCCTGCGCGTAGCCGCGAGCAAGATCGAAGACTTTTTGGCGCGCGTGCCGTTCCGGCAAAAAGGATCGCGCCGGCTGCAGGGCCCGCGCATTGCGCTCGACGGTTTCCCCAAGCTCGAGTGGAAAGGGGCGCTCGCGACACAATCGGGCTTCGGTCGCGTGTTGGACGAGATCGCCAGGGCCAACGGCGCTTTAGCCGAACGTATCGTCACCACATCCCCCGACGTGACTGTTTCCACCAACCTCGGCGCCTGGGTCAATCGTCGGGGCTTGTTTTCTCTGGCGAGCCAGGAAGACTTGTTTCGCGAGCGCGGCCTGATGTCTCCGCAACGCTGGGCGCTCAGTCCTAAAGGCCAGCACATCGAGCTTGGCATCGCCGAGATGAACCTGTTCCTGCTGCTTGCCGCGCTTGGCTTGTCGCATTCCCTGTTCGGAGAGCGCCTGCTGCCGGTGGGCACGCTGTATGATCCTTTCATCTGTCGCGGGCTCGATGCCTTGAACTATGCCTGTTACCAGGACGCGCGTTTTATCGTGGCCGGCACGCCTTCGGGCCTGACGCTGGCGCCCGAGGGGGGTGCGCATCAGTCCATCAGCACGCCGCTGATCGGCATGGCGCAGGACGGCCTGGCTTCTTTCGAGCCGGCCTTTGCGGACGAGCTCGCCGTCATCATGGAATGGGCCTTCGACTATATTCAGCGCGAGGCCCCCGAGGAGGCCGAGCATCGCTGGCATCGTGACGAGAAGGGTGGCTCGGTCTACCTGCGCCTATCGACCCGCCCCCTTGAGCAGCCCGCGCGCACCATCACGACCGAGCTGCGCCAAGCCATCATCGAGGGGGGCTATTGGTTGCGCCGCCCAGACCCTGCGGCCGAGCTGGCGATTGTCTATTGCGGCGCGGTGGCGCCCGAGGCCGTCGAAGCCGCAGGGCTCCTCAGCGAGGACCGGCGTGGGGTGGGCGTGCTGGCCGTAACCTCGGCCGATCGGCTGTCCGCGGGCTGGCACGCCGCGCAGCGCGCGAGAGAACAGGGTGATCGCACGGCGCAGGCGCGCATTGAGGCTCTGCTTGGCGCATTATCGCGTGACGCCGCGCTCGTGACGGTCACGGATGGTTATCCGGAGGCCCTCTCGTGGCTGGGTGGCGTCCGCGGCCATCGTGTACGGGCGCTCGGTGTCGAACACTTCGGCCAGTCGGGCTCGATCGGCGAGCTCTACGGGCACTATGGCCTCGACGTTAACGCGATCCTTGCCGCCGCCGAGGGGGTCAGCGGTCGACCCGTCCGCTACCGCTTCCAATGAAGCGGGGCGACGCGGCAGCTTTTTGAGGGGGCGCCTGGTTGAGGCAGGGGCAAGGCCCTCAGGTCAGGTCCGCCGCTCCCTTAAGGGAGCTATCGGCAAAAGTGCCAGAACTCCAAGAGGAGCTGCGTGACCAGATGAGGACCCTTCGGGCCTTGCGACCCCACCATGACGGGAGCCTTCCGTGACAATGGGGCGAAACTAGGGCTCGCGGAAAAACGAGGAGCCGCGCGGCCACCCGCCTCTGGGGCTCTCAACGCTCTGCCAGCCGCTTACGGCGGTGGCAGGAGGCGCTTGTCCTGGAAAACGCGCAACCATTTGGCGAACATCAGCTCGGTGTCCATGACCTCGTGAAAGCCGGCCTGCACGAGCTTGATGGTCGACGAGTAGGAGGCGGGCGCAGGCGAGGTGCGCCCAAAGCCCATCTGGTAGTCGGCATATTGAAAGGACAGGCCGACGAAGGACTTAAGGTCAGGGGCAAGGAGGTTGTGCTTGTCGCGAATTCGCCGCCAGTCGGCTTCGCGGGGGCGGATGGAGGCCTCGAGGCTCAACGGCACGGGGTCACCGGGCGCCATCCCGACCGCGTCGGCAATTGCCGGCCAAATATTCTGCCAGCTATAGACGTCACCGTTGGCGACATTGAACGTTTCGTTGCGCGCCGCCGTCGCCTCCCCCGCCCAGGCTATTGAGCGCGCGAGGAGATCGGCATCGACGGCCTGGCCGATGCGCGGCGGGCCGCCCGGATAGTGGAGCGGCTGCCCGGCTTCTTTTAGCATCGCCGCATAGGTACCAATCGCCGGAATAAGGTTCATGGCGCTTCCCTGCGAGTAGCCGACGATCAGCACCGGCCGGAAAATCGAGAAATGCCAGGTCTTGCCGCGCTGCTTTTCGCGCAGGTATGCCTCCTGGTTCCAATAGAAGTTCGGCACGTCGCGCCGGTCCGAACGCCCTTCGCGGGCCGGAATTTGCATCGGCTGCACGTGGACACCATAGGCCTTGGTGCCCTGCAGCAGCGAAACGTGGACCAAATTGCGCGCGGCCTGCTCGAGCGGGTCCATCAGGTTGCGCAACATCCCTTCGTTGCTGGCGATCTGCTCGTGCTCACGCCAGCCCGCGATCAGGTGCGGCCGCTCGTAAAGCGCCGCAAAGACAACATGGGTCACCTGAGCCAACGCGCTGAATGTGCGGGCACAGTCCTCAGCGTCGCTGAGGTCGACGGCGAGGAAACGCGCCCCATAGGTGGCATCGGGCCGCCGGCGTGAAACGGCGATCACGTCACAGTCGGGATCGCCGGCGAAGTGCTTCATGGCGGCATAACCGACCAGACCCGAAGCACCCGCAACCAGAACAACCTTGCGCTGCATACCGCCCCCGGAGCAAAGGACAGGCTTTCGACCAAGCATCCTCGATTGCCGCGGCGGGCGCAATCGCCGCCAGGCGTCGTGCCGCGGCGCCCTTGGCCGCGCCTCGCGCCCAGCCGCCCAAAGAAGATCGGTTGGTCAGCGGCGGGCACCGCAACTCTCGCAAGGGGATCCCATGAGCTCGCGCGCCCCAGCTTGCCGCGCCGCGGCCAGGCCTGCGGCCGCCCACGCGAGGCCTGGCAGGGCAGATCCTGGCGTCAGCGCTGGCCACAGGAAACTGTGGAGTGATTGCGCGAATCACTGTCTCCCTCGACCGTTCCGCCTACATTCGCGCGAGGACGGCCAGACGGGGAACATGCGCGCGGTTCGCAGCACCAGGATCGGCGAGGAGGCCATTGAGCGCGCTTTCCTCGGGGTCGAGAGCTCCGTGCGGGGCATGCAGTGGCGAGAACGCCTGCAAGGCGCCGCCATCAATACCGCCGTCGCCATTAGCCAGCGCCATGGCTTACCGGAGCTGCTTGGTCGCGTGCTGGCCGCGCGCGGCATCGGCCTTGAGGACGTGCCCAACGTGCTCGATCCCAGCATCAAGGCGTTGATGCCCGATCCCAGCACGTTGCGCGACATGGACAAAGCCGCGGTTCGGCTGGCGGACGCCATTGCCCGTCGGGAGCAGGTGGCCATCTTCGGCGACTATGATGTCGACGGAGCGTGCTCCTCGGCCCTGCTCAAGCGTTTCCTGGCGGCGCACGGGGTCGACGCGCGCATCTACATTCCGGATCGCATTACAGAGGGCTATGGCCCCAATCGCGAAGCCATTGCAACGCTGATCAAGGAGGGAGCGCGGCTGATCGTGACGGTCGACTGCGGCACCACCAGCCATGCGCCCTTTGCGGCGGCGCGAGAGTATGGGGTCGACATCGTCGTCATCGACCACCACCAGGCCGACGAGCGCCTGCCCGAGGTCTATGCCCTCATCAACGCCAACAGACAGGACGATCTGTCGGGCCTCGGCCAGCTCTGCGCTGCTGGGGTGGCTTTCATGTTGCTGGTCGCGGTGGCGCGCGAGCTGCGCCGGCGGGGAGGGCAGGGGAACTCGGGTGCCGCACCCAATCTGCTCGGCATGCTCGATCTGGTCGCCCTTGCCACCGTGTGCGATGTGGTGCCGCTGACCGGGCTTAACCGCGCCTATGTCAGCAAGGGCCTGCAAGTGATGCGGCTGCGCGGCAACCTTGGCCTGCGTGCCCTCAGTGATGCGGCGGGACTGGCGGTTGCGCCCACTCCCTACCATCTCGGTTTTGTGCTCGGCCCGCGCATCAATGCCGGGGGGCGCATCGGCGATGCCGCACTTGGCGCGCGCCTGCTGGCCGGCGTGGACGAGACGGAAGCGGTACGCGTGGCGGTACTGTTGGACAAACTCAATCGCGAACGCAAGGCGATCGAAGCGGCAATGCTCGAAGAGGCCCTGGCGCTGGCCGAGCGTCAGATCGAGCAAAATCCCGATGTGCCGCTGCTGTTGATTGGCAGCGAGCAATTTCACAAGGGCGTAGTTGGCCTGGTCGCGAGCCGGTTGGTCGAGCGCTTTGGCCGGCCCGCCTGCGTCATCGCCTGGAACGCGCGCGGCGAAGGTACGGGCTCCCTGCGCTCCGTCGCCGGCCTCGACATTGGAGCCACGGTGCGCGAGGGCGTTGCAACCGAGATCCTGAGCAAGGGCGGCGGACACGCGATGGCCGCCGGGCTGACCCTGGCCCGCGCCAACTTCGATAAGCTCGCGGCCTTCTTCGAGGCAAGGCTAGGCTCTTGCGCGCGGGCTGCGCGGGCCGCAGCCGCGCTGCTGCTGGATGGTGCCCTGACGCCGGGCAGCGTCAGCGACGAGCTGATGGCCCTGATCGACAAAGCCGGACCGTTCGGCCAAGGCAACCCGCAGCCGCGTTTCGCGTTCCCCGCGCATCGGGTGAAATTCGCCAAGCAGGTGGGAGAAATGCATGTGCGCTGCATGCTCGAAGCCGGCGACGGCTCCCGCCTGGACGCGGTCGCGTTCCGCGCCGCTGGGCAGCCGCTCGGTGATGCGCTGCTCAACGGCACCGGAATGCCGCTGCATGTGGCCGGCTATTTGCGGCGCGACACCTGGAATGGTCGCAATCGCCGCGAGCTCGTGATCGAGGATGTTGCCGATCCGCGCCAGCTCAACGCCTCCGGCCGGTCCCCGTGAGGAACAAAGCCAACAAGCGGCCGCACCGGTTGAACCCCGTCGCCCGCTGTTTGCGCTCCCGCGCAGCGGCTCCGCGCGTCGTAAAGCCGAAAAAGGGCAAGGGCAGCTCCCGCCGCAAGGCCCGCCTAAAGGCACGCGCGATCGACGCCGAGCCGGAAGCGGAATGACCCTTTGTGGCGATGCAAAAGCGCGCCCGATCGCCGCGGATCAAACCCGCCGCAAGTGGCGCCGCGCCCAGATTAGCTATTGATTCTTCGAGACAAAGACCGGCGGGTGAACAAAGTGCGGATGGTCGCGCGATGGGCTCTTGGAAACGACAAGCAAGCGATGGGCTTCAGGCCGGCTGCACGTTACAATGAGATTTCGCCCCCTGGACCCCCGCGGAGAAAAAGTCATGGCTCAGCCTCAGCCGTTCGAAATACCCCAGCAACTTCGTGAGATGGCCGAAAAGAATGTGGAAACGGCGCGCGCGGCCTATGGCCAATTCATGGATGCGGTGGCGCAAGCCATGGGGGTGTGGGTCAGCGCCACACCTGCCAACGCCGTAACCTCCAGCTTCCAGGTGGTGCAAGACCGCGCCATAAAATTTGCCAAACAGAACGCGGAAGCCTGCTTTAATTTGGCCAGCGAGCTGGCGAGCGCCAAGGACGTCACGGACGTGATCGGCATCCAGAGTCGTCACGCCCAAACGCAGATGCAAAACTATACTCTGCAGGCCCAGGAACTTGGCCGCCTTATCTTGGAGGCGACGCAGAGCATGCGACCCAAGAGCTGATAGGCCGCAGCAAGGCTCGGGGCGCGCGCGCGCGATGCGAGCGAGGCGCTAGCGATCCTGGAGCTCGGGAGGGGCGGGGTCAGGGGATCGGTCGGGCGTGCGGCGTGCGGCCCCGACCAGCCCGTTGGTTTGCGCGTGCGGCGCAAGGGGCGCGATCAGGGTGTGGGCCGGCTCTGCCTTGTCGAGGCCAGGGCAGCCGGGAAGCCTGCCATTGCCAGCGGTCCGTTGTACCATCGTGCTGACCGAGGCAAGGCTGCCCGAGGGGCGGCGAGAGTGCTTTTGCGTCACCTGTGGGTGCGAAGCTCCTCGGCGCCTTCGCCAACACCGCGGGCGCGCAGCAAGCCCACTTTGCGGTTGGGCAGGGAACGGAAACAGGGGAGGCGTGCAATGGATCGGATCTGGTTGAAAAACTACCCACCGGGCGTGCCGGCCGAGATCGATGCCGGACAATATCTCTCTCTGGTGGCGCTGTTCGAGGAAAGTTTTGCCAAATACAAGGACCGAGATGCCTACGCGTGCATGGACAAGCGCCTGACGTACGCCAATCTCGATGCGCTTTCGCGGGCGCTGGCGGCCTGGCTGCAGAGCAAGGGCCTGGGTGCGGGCGATCGCGTTGCGGTCATGCTGCCAAACGTCCTGCAGAACCCCGTGTGCGTCGCCGGCATTCTGCGCGCCGGCTGCGTTGTGGTGAACGTCAATCCGCTCTACACGCCCCGCGAGCTCGAACATCAGCTCAAGGATTCTGGGGCGCGAGCCATCATTGTGCTCGAGAATTTTGCCAGGACCCTGCAGCAGGTGATCGCCAAGACGAGCGTCAGCCACGTGGTGATTGCCAGCATGGGCGACCTGCTTGGCTTTGCCAAGGGCACGATCGTCAATCTGGTCGTGCGTCGCCTTAAGAAAATGGTGCCGGCCTATTCGCTCCCCACCGCGACCAAGTTCAACGATGCGATCGCCGCGGGTAAGGGCATGACGCTGAAGAAGCCCGACATCAAACCCGATGATGTCGCGTTCCTGCAGTACACGGGCGGTACTACCGGTGTGTCCAAGGGGGCGACACTGCTCAACCGCAACGTCATCGCCAACGTGCTGCAAAACGAGGCCTGGCTGCAGCCCGCCCTGAGCAAGGGCAAGCCCGTTCAGCAGATGGTGATTGTGACCGCGCTGCCGCTCTATCACATCTTTGCCTTGACCGCCTGCGGTCTGCTCGGCATGCGCATTGGCGGCATGTGCCTGCTGATCCCGAACCCGCGCGACATTCCGGGTTTTGTGAAAGAGCTGGCCAAATACCCGTTCAACATGCTGCCGGCCGTGAATACTCTTTATAATGCGCTGCTCAACAATGCGGATTTCGCCAAGCTCGATTTCAGCAACCTCAAAGCTGCCAACGGCGGTGGCATGGCGGTGCAGCGCGCCGTTGCCGAGCGCTTCTTCAAGCTCACCGGCTGCCCAATCGTCGAGGGTTACGGTCTCTCTGAGACCTCCCCGACGCTGACGTGCAATCGGGCCGATAACAACGAGTACACCGGCACCATCGGGTTGCCCGTGCCGTCGACCCTAATCTCAATTCGCGACGATGAAGGCAAGGAGGTCCCGCTCGGCCAACCGGGTGAGATTTGTGCGCGCGGCCCGCAAGTGATGTCGGGCTATTGGCAACGTCCGGACGAGACGGCACACGTGATGACGCCGGATGGCTATTTTAAGACCGGCGACATTGGAGTAATGGATGCCAGTGGTCAGGTGAAAATCGTCGACCGCAAAAAGGACATGGTCCTCGTCTCGGGGTTCAACGTTTTTCCGAACGAAATCGAAGATGTGGTGGCGAGCCATCCGGGTGTGCTCGAGTGCGCAGTGGTGGGTGTGCCCGATGCGGCTACGGGGGAGGCCGTGGCGCTGTTCGTTGCCAGGAAGGACCCGTCGCTGACGGAGCAGGCGTTGATGAAATTCTGCGGCGAACAGCTGACCGGCTACAAGAAGCCGAAGTACATCATCTTTCAACAGGAGCTACCCAAGACCAATGTGGGCAAGGTCTTGCGTCGTGAGCTGCGCGAGGTCGCGCTGAAGGCGACCAAGAGCGCGGCCTAACGGTTACGCTATTTTTCCTGCAGGCGGCCGAGCTTGATCTGGGCACCTGTCTCGCCAAGCGCAAGCGCCTGCGCATACCACCGCTTTGCCTCGGCCACATCGGGCAGCAGGCCCTTTACGTTCAGCCGCCGAAGCTCGTTGGGATCATAGGTTTCAGCGAGCCTGAGGGCCGCGCGCGCCATGCCCGCCTGCGCGGCCCGCAGATAGTATTGGCGCGCGATCACAATGTTACCATCGGCGAGATGGCGGTCGCCCTGGGTGAGAAGGTGGTCGAGGCGCGCCTGGGGTAGGGACGGTGCGGGCTCCTTTGGGCCACTGCCTTGGTTGAGCGCGGCCGTGCGCTGTTGTTCCGCTGCCGCCCGCTCCTTGCCCGCAGCGGCGACGCGCTCAGCGTCGGCAGTGCGGCGCTCCTCCTCGGCCTTGCGGGCCTCGGCCAGCTTGCGGGCTTCCTCGGCCTTGCTTGCCTCTTCGGCTTTCCGTGTCTCTTCGGCCTTCCTTTGCTCTTCGGCGAGGCGGGCCTGCTCGGCTCGCTTGGCCTCGGCGATGCGGCGCTCTTCCTCGGCCTTGCGGGCCTCGGCCAGCTTGCGGGCTTCCTCAGCCTTGCTTGCCTCTTCGGCCTTCCTTTGCTCTTCGGCTTTCCTTTGCTCTTCGGCGAGGCGGGCCTCCTCGGCGCGTTTGGCCTCGGTGATGCGGCGTTCCTCTTCGGCCTTGCGAGCCTCGGCCAGCTTGCGGGCTTCCTCGGCCTTGCTTGCCTCTTCGGCTTTCCTTTGCTCTTCGGCGAGGCGGGCCTCCTCGGCGCGCTTGGCCTCGGCGATGCGACGTTCCTCTTCGGCCTTGCGGGCCTCGGCGAGCTTGCGGGCTTCCTCGGCCCTGCTTGCCTCTTCGGCTTTCCTTTGCTCTTCGGCGAGGCGGGCTTCCTCGGCACGCTTGGCCTCGGCGATGCGGCGCTCCTCTTCGGCCTTGCGGGCCTCGGCCAGCTTGCGCGCTTCCTCGGCCTTTTTTTGCTCTTCGGCTTTCCTTTGCTCTTCGGCGAGGCGGGCCTCCTCGGCGCGCTTGGCCTCGGCGATGCGGCGCTCCTCTTCGACCTTGCGAGCCTCGGCGAGCTTGCGCGCTTCCTCGGCCTTTCTTGCCTCTTCGGCTTTCCTTTCCTCTTCGGCGAGGCGGGCCTCCTCGGCGCGCTTGGCCTCGGCGATGCGGCGCCCCTCTTCGACCTTGCGGGCCTCGGCCAGTTTACGCGCTTCCTCGGCCTTTCTTTGCTCTTCGGCGAGGCGGGCCTCCTCGGCGCGCTTGGCCTCGGCGATGCGGCGCTCCTCCTCGGCCTTGCGAGCCTCGGCCAGCTTACGCGCTTCCTCCGCCTTTTTTTGCTCTTCGGCGAGGCGGGCCTCCTCGGCGCGCTTGGCCTCGGCGATGCGGCGCTCTTCTTCGGCCTTGCGGGCCTCGGCCAGCTTGCGCGCTTGTTCGGCCTTTCTTTGCTCTCCAGCTTTCCTCTGCTCGTCGGCGGGGCGGGCCTCCTCGGCGCGTTTGGCCTCGGCGAGAGCTTCTACTTCGGCTTTACGCCCCTCACCGACCTGAGGGGCGAGCGCCTGGTCGGATCGGGCGGTTGCGGCATCAACGACCAGTGCCGAGCGAGCCGACGCAAGAACGACTGTGTATTTATCGCTGTTGTGCGTGAGCAGGATGACGAGATCGGATCGGCCCTTGACCTCGGCAGGAATTTTGACCCTCAGGCCAGCAATTGCGGTCAACGGCACTTCCCAGGTGCCGCGCACGACCGCGCGTCCGGCGGAGAAGGTGACATCTGGCGGCAGACCCGAGATCAGGACGACGCTTGCCGGCGGCGCACTCTCCGCTTCCTCGACGCGCACGGCAAACTCAACTTCGGAGGGTGACAGCACCTGAACAGTGGGCGGCATGACAATGGCCGGCTTGCCCGCGGCCAGAGCGCCGAGTGTCAAGCAGGCACTCAGGATGCCAACAGCGGCCGCCAAAAGGCTGGCAATGCGCGCGGTCGCACAAAAGCGCGCGGGCAGAAGCCCGACCCGCCACGTGGTCAAACGATGAGCTGTGTGCCTTTGTACCATCGAGGATTGCCAATTCTAGCGACGCAGTCCGGAAGTCTGGGCTTGTGACCGCAAAAAGCGCTGCAACAGCCTGTTCTGTTCGGTCTCGTTACCTGGTGCCAGCCGGGCGATCGCCTCTTTCAACTTCGCCCCGTTATCTGCGCGAAAATCAGTTTCGGCGGCCGCGGAGGCGACGAGCTTATCTTGCATGGCGCCGAAGCGCTGCCAGCCAGGCACCGCCGCAGCGAGGTTGAGGTCGCGCCACTTGGGATGGAAGCCAGGCTCTGCTTGCAGTTTGGGCAAGCGCTGAAACAGATAATCGATGAACCGCACCATGCGCCGGTGCCGGTCGCTTTGCGTAGGCCAATTGTAGACAGCGAGCACCGCGGGAACGCTGATCGTTTGTACAGTCTGGCCCTGCGGGATGAGATCCGGATAGTCGGAGGACTCAAGCTGGGCCGGCAGATAGTACTCCTCAAGTCTTTCGGTCAGCGGCACCGGCAGAAATTTGAAACCTTCCGGCCACTTGCGACGAACGAAAGGTTCAACCGGCTTCGAAGTCACGAACACGACGGCGGCGTATTTGTCGCTCTTGGCAATTTCGGCGAGCGCCGATGGGTGGGGATCGTGGCGCGCATCCACTTTGATGCCGAGCCGATCGAAAATAAGCGGTCCGGAGTAGGCGGCAGCAGTGCCTTGTGTGTTGAAGTTTACGGGCTTGCCCGCGAGATCCTCCAAACTCTTGATTTCCGGACGCACAAAGACGTGCAGCTCGGACGGGAAGAGATGCATTAAATAGTTGATGCGCTTGTCGATCTCGCCAATTTTCGGGTCCTTCTTGAAGTGCTCAAGGACGTCGCCGTAAATGATCGCGGCGTCGATACCCTTCAGATACAAGAGGTCGTGCACGTTCTCGAACGGCCCGCGCGTTACGATCGGGAGAACGCGCATGTTCGTGCCGTCATCGACGACACGGGCAAGCTCGACCGCAAATCGCAACGGAGCGCCTTCGGGAAGCCCAGCCGCGAGCCCGATCGTGGATTCGTTGGTCTTGCCATGGAGCTCGCGTTCAAAGGTACTTCGTTTACCAGGCGCCTGCGCCGCGGCTTCAGAGCAGACTGAGGCCACCGACAGGGCGGCCAGGAGAACAGCGGTAAGGCAACGCATGGTATCGCACCCGGTTTTTCAGATTTTGCAAGCCCGCGCCTCGTCCGCCTCTGGCAGCCCCCCTCGTCTCGGAATCTCGGAATGACGAGAGCACTCAGGTTTCGGACGGGGCCAAGCCGCAAAATACGCGTATTGTCCACCACGAGAAAGCCTAGGCGCAAATTCAAGTTACCTGCGCCAAGGCGGGGTACCCTCCTGCGGGCCAGGGCGCGCCCGGGAAAACCCCGAGGCCCGCTCGCCGGCCCGCGGCGAGCCCAGCCATTACCCAACTTGGGCCGAGGTCAGGTCAACTGACTAAAGGCCAGTCCGTTAGAGATGCCGGGTTGGGACTTCCCCTAAGGGCTCGCAGCCAAGCATTTGATATACTTTCTGTATTTACAACCGTGACGCCGCGCCGCCGGACCTTGGTCAGACGCTCAGCCCGGCCCTTACGTCCAATTGTCTATTGCACCGGACGACCTTATGCTGGGCCGCTGAATAAGCCCCGTCTGCGGTCAAGGCCGCAGGCGTTATGTGGCTGTGGGATTGAGTGTGGCGATGTCGAAGCAGGCGGGTTCGAAGCTTAAGAATGCGCGCCCTGTGGCGAGCGTTCAGGCATCGGCGGTAAACGAAATCAGCCTGCTCGAGCGGGTCTCGATCCTGGCGAGCATTCTGCTATCGCTCAAGCAGTCGACGGGCGGCGCGGCCGCCGCCGAAGGCTTTGCCGCCGAGACGCTCGCAGGGGAGGCCACGACCGGCGACATTGGCGCGCCTGAGGGCGTCGCCAAGGCATTCCAGCCGCTCGAGATCGCACGCCTTCCCGAAACGGTGCGCACTGAGGATCAGCACGAGACCCGCCCAGGCAGCGCGGGCGTCGGCGAGCACCGGTTGGCCGCAGAATCCAATACCGATCCGCTGCAACCCATCGCACCCGCCCAAGCCGATGCCGCCCTGAAGCCGATCGCCCGCGGTTCTTCGACCTCGCCCGCGCTCCTGAAAATCGAAGTCGTCGATGACGAGGCCGGCTCCCCCTTGTCGCTCGAGAAGCTCGTGCCGGCGACCCCGGTGAGCGATATCATTATAAGTTCGGTCCCCGCGACGACCTTCCTCTTCACCGGCCCTGCCGGGCCAAACAATTTCGATATCTTCGTCGGTACGGGACAGGGGCCAAATACGGTCGATTTCTCCGGGCTTGAGGGCTTGGCGGCGGCTACCAATCAAGTCCAAGGCGAGGGCGGCGTCGTCATCCGGCAGGACGCATCGGCACCAAACGGCGTCTTTGTAGACCTGACCGCCACGGCGGCAACGGTTGAAACCGCGGTGGGTCCGGTCACGGTGCAAGCCTGGCAACTCGACGGTAGCGGCAAGGCGGTGATGCCGCTGGCCCACCTTGAGAACATCGACCATGTCACGGGGACCGTTGGCAACGACGTTGTGATCGGCAACGCCAATGCCAATACCTTCACGTACACGGCTGCGGACGGCACCCACGATGGCCAAAGCGCGAGCTATGGCTTCGACGTCTACTACGGCGGGCCGAGCGGGGCGGCCAATGACCCGGGCGACACCGTCGATTTCAGCAGGCTCGGCACGCAGGAGAGCGTCGCGGCCGCGCCGGCGTCCCGTCAGGCGCTGCTGCCCCACGATGCCAAGGGCATCACCCTCGATTTGGCCCAAGCGGTGACGATTGCGATGGTCGATCCCGTCACGGGTGAAACCACCGGCGTCACGGGCTCGCTGGTCTCAACCATCGGGGGCGCGGAACAGACCGACCTTGCCCTATTGGCCTGGAGCGCCCCAGCCGAGGGCGGCGCGGCGCAAGCGACGATTGAAGAGATCGTCGGCACCGGCGGCGCCGACGTGGTCTTCGGGGATGCTGCGGCCAACGCCTACGTCGCGGTGGGCGGGGGCGAAAACGGCGTCAGCGTGTTCGATGGGCGCGCCGGTACTGATACCGTCGATTTTAGCAAGGTCGCAGCCAGCAGCACCGAGGCGCAGGCCACTGCAGCGGCAGGGGAGCCTGCCGCCGCGGTGAGCGACGTCGTCGTGCCGGATGGGGTCTACGTCAATCTCTCCGCCAACGAGCACACGGCTGAGAGTTCCAACGGAGAGGTCACCGTCCAGGCCTGGAGCCTTGGGCCCGACGGTGCCGCCGGCACCGCGCTGGCGCATCTTGAGAACGTTGAAACCGTCGTGGGCACGGTCGGCAACGACATCCTGGTTGGCAATATAGAGGCCAACACCTTTGTCTATACCGCGGCCGATGATGCCACCATCGATGCGGCCGGTCAGATCGCTGCTGGGCCAGACGCGAACTACGGTTTCGACATCTACGTTGGCGGCAACCCGGCGAGCAGTTCAGCGGCGGACGCGCACGACACTGCGGACTTCAGCACGCTCGGCTCGCAGGAGAGCGTGGCAGCAGCGTTGGCGGAAGGGATTACTTCCGTTCTGCTACCCAACGGTGCGACCGGCATCGTGGTCGATCTGGCTCAAGCCGTCAGCATCACCACGATTGATCCCGAAACCGGTGATGCCACCACCGTGACGGGTTCCCTGGTCACGACCCTCGGCGGCTCTCAAGAAACGGACCTGGCCTTGCTGGCCTGGACCGCGCCCCCCGATGGCAGCGAGGCGCACTCGAGCATTGAGAACATCGTCACCTCCGGTGGTTGCGATGCAATTTTGGGCGATAGTGCCGACAACACCGTGATCGTGAGCGGGAACGGCGAGAACGGCCCGATCTACTTCGATGGTCGCGGCTCAACCGACACCATCGATTTCGGTCAGCTGGAGTTGACGGGCACAACGACAGGCATTGAGATCCATCTCAACCAGAGCAACGATGGCGTAACGGATCCAACGGGCGCGCAACAGTCAGACGTCACCCAGGTATCGCTGTTGGGTGCGCCCGGCTCCGCTCCCGAGGACGCCGTAGTCGCTCAGGTCAAAGATGTCGAAAACGTCGTTGGTTCGTGCGGCAACGACGTCATTGAAGGTGACCGCAACGACAACGTGCTAAGCGGCGGCGGTGGCTCGGATAGTTTCGTCTTCGCTGATGTAGCGGTGGTCGACGGCCGCGGCGTCACCCAAATCGGCCACGACATCATCCGTGATTTCCGCAGCGGCGGCATCGATGATGACGATCATCTGGTGTTCGATTCCCAAATCTTCAATTTCCACGATGGCAGCAGTCTGGATTGGCTGCAGCAGTTGCTCAACAATAACCAGATCCGTGATGAGGATGAGGGCCTGATCATCTGGATCGATGAGAACAATTCGATCACGCTCCAGAATTACGAACTTGATGATTATAGCGGCCACGGCCTCGGGTTGGCGGCCTATTCGTCCTGGATCGTGTTCGTGTGACCTCGCGGGAGCTGCGGCTCCCGCAGGATCCTGCCCGCTGCGGCGCAGCCGGGGCTCGCCCGACCTGGACAGCTTAGCATTCGGATGCCTAGACTCGTTCGAGCGAGCGCTTTGCCCCGCGCGCCGACGCGGCGCAGCGCTCGCGCTCTCAAGTTGGTGGTTCAGCCGGAAAGGCAATAGGCATGCTGATCAATCGCGCCGCGGGTAATATTTACTACGACATCGTCGGGCCCGAGAACGCCTCGGTCGTCTGTTTTACGCACTCCCTGGCGTCCGACGGGGGCATGTGGGCAGAGCAGGTGCCCCCCCTGCTGGCTGCCGGTTATCGCGTTTTGCGCCTGGACATGCGCGGACATGGCGGCAGCGATCCGGTGGCGGGTGACTATACAATGGCGCAACTTGCCGACGATGCCGCCGAGGCCTTGGATTTCCTGGGGCTGAGCCGCGTGCATTTCATTGGCCTGTCGATCGGCGGCATGCTGGGCCAGGCCTTCGCCATCAAGCACGGATCGCGCCTGCTTTCGGCGATGTTGTGCGATACCTCGCCGCAAACGCCGGCTGGTGCGCAGGAGGCTTGGGCGCCGCGCATCGCCGCCGTCAAGGCCGCCACCTCCGTGGCGCCACTGGCCGACGCCACCATGGAGCGCTGGTTCACGGACGCCTACAAGCCGCGCAATCCCGGCCGCTGGAAAGAAATCCACGCCAGCATCGGCGGGACCTCGGCAGCGGGATATCTCGGCTGCGCGGCCGCCATTCTCAATTTCGATTTCGTGCCTGAGTTGCCCAAATTAAAGGTGCCGACGCTGGTGGTGTGCGGCGCCGATGACCAGGGCACGCCGCCGGCTGGGAACAAGCGCATTGCCGAGCTCGTCCCGGGTGGGCGGTACGAGGAAATCGCCAATGCGCGGCATTTTCCCAATGTGGAACGGGCGGATGCCTTCAACGGCATTATGCTGCAGTGGCTTGCCACGCATCGCTGAGGGCCGCGCCTTTACTTGAGCGTCACTGGCGGGCATTGGCGGGTGCTCGCGCCGGCCAGAGCTCGCTGCGCCAGTTGAGCGCAATCAGCAGCGTGCACGCCAGGCCCAGCGAGGCATAAAGCGTTGCAGTAGCGTGAAAGCCGACGCGATCGATCAGGGCACCCGCCAGCGGCAGCCCGAGCGGTAGCCCGTAGATGACCAGCATGCGCACGCCCATCACACGCCCGCGGAATGCCGCGCTGGTCGTGCGCATGAGCAGCACGGCCAGCGCCACCATGCAGAAGCTCTGCGCGAAACCCGCAAGCATCAGCATGACGGCACCGCCAAAGGGGGTCGCGACCCTGACAAACGCCAGGAGCGCGAGGTACCAGGCTAGGGTGGCGAGGATCATGGCGCGACCGGGCCGGATGGTGCTGCGTTGGCTCACGACCATCGAGCCCAAGAGTGCACCCATCGCAAAGCTGGCGGCGAGGTAGCCAAGCCCCGTCTGATCGATGAAATAGATCTCGCGCGCTACATAGGGCAATAGGCCGCTGGAGAGGGGATAGGCCGTCAGATTGACGAGAAAGGCCAGCCACATCGCGGCCAGCAGCTGGGGCCTCGCCCAGATATAGGCGAGGCCGGCTCTGAGATCGCTCCAGGGCGAGGCGCGCGGCGCAACGACGGCCGCCTCCGGCTCCCCGCTCCGGCAGGTGTTGCGGATGGCGGCGGTCAGAACGAAACCCAAGGCATAGAAGCTCGCCACAACGATGTAGGCTGCCCCCAAGCCGAATGCAGCAAACAGGCCGGCACCCGTCAGGGCGCCAACCACGCGCGCCGTGTCGGAGGTCGTACGCGAGATGCCCATGGCGGGCACCAGCCGCTCGGTTGGCATGGAGTCGGCGATCAGCGCCGAGCGCACCCCAAGATCCGACGGCCGCACCAGCCCCATGAGGGCCGTCACCGCCAGCACGATCACCGGGCCCGGCGCGCCGGCCAGGGCGACGCCCATCAATGTCAGCGCAAGGATCGTGTAGACTATGCGCATGCCGCACAGGAGATTGCGGTGACCGATACGGTCCCCCGCGACCCCAAACGCGGGTGCAACCAAGGTGCCGGTGAACTGCAGCGCGCCGAATAAGGTGAGCAGCAGCACCGAATCCGTTTCCACGAGCACGTACCAGCCGAGGATCAGGGTCTCCATCTCGAACGCGCAGGAGGTCAAAAGGTCGGCGGGCCACTGCAGGCGGTAGTTGCGCACCTGGAAGGGCGCCAGGACCTGGCCGCTGAACAGCGGGCTCACCTCACGGCCAAGCGATGCATCGACCTCCGCCCCTCCGCTACCCCCTCGCGCCGGCTTGGCGCACCACCGGGGGGTTGAACAATAGACAGGCGATCTGCTGAAGGGAAAGGCAGGCAAAGCAACCGTGCTATGCCCACACGCAGTGGCGCGGCGCGCAAGCGCCCTTGTTTTGCCCCCACAAGACACTCCAAGACCGGGCGGGAGACCGTGGCACAGCGGCGCTCAAGCTTCGCGCGCCGAGGCGGGATGGGCACGGGCCCCAGGCGGCAAGCCGCCGGCTCCGCGTTTCGCACATGGCTCATCCCTATTCTTGGATGGCCCGCCAAGGCATGGGGAATGCTAGCACACTGGGGCGGGATAACCCCGAGGCATAGCCTAGAAGAACCGTCAATTGCGACGCTTCGTTCCTTTCCGATTGAGCAATCTATGGTCGCGATCCAGCGCCGGAACGGTCGCTGGCGCTCGCCGTTTTAGGAGGCGAGCAACACCTGAGGCGCGAGCGTGGGCGGGCATCGCCTCGCCGCAAGCGACCAGCGGGCGCGATGATCAAGAGCCGGAGTTGAAAATGCCAAGATTGCCAAGGGCTGCGGTGAGCCAGGAGGCTGGTCCCGCCCTGCGACTGAGCCTGGGGAGTTTCCCCGCCACCGACCACGAGTGGACCAAACTGAGCTTATGGGCGCTCGCGCGCGCCTGGCTCGTGCGCCTGTCCCGCCGCGGCACCCTTGCCTATTACCGCGCGCGCCACCGTCCCTTGGCCGGCCCCGCGCCAGGGGCGCGCCTGCCGCAATAGGCTTGGGCCGGCAGCCGCAGCCGGCAAGGCCGGCCATTCGCGCGCTTGGCTATTTCCCGCCAGCGCCGCGCGCGTCAGCCTCGAGTTGGGAAATCTCATCGCGCAAAAGCTTCTGCTCCTGACCCCGCCGGGCCATCTGCAGCTGGATGCTGCCCACCTCCTTGTTGAGGGCTCCCCGCGCGCTCGCATCGCTGGCAGCTCCGTACTTGCGGTAGGTGTCGAAAATTCGCTGCTGATCGGCGCGGGTTGCCTCCTCGAGTTGGCGCACGCGCTCCTTGAGCTGCTCGAGTTTCACCAAGCTCAGCGTGCGGGTCGGGTCCGTGCGCCGAGCCAACTCGCCTTCCAACTGTTGCAGGCGCTGCTGCAGCGCCTCCGTGTCGGGCGCCGGCCCCCCGGGGCTCAGTCGCGGCACGCCGCCCGGCGCCGCGGCGTAATGAAAATAAAAGTCACCCGTGAGCGCGGAATGATCCCACGGCACCTGCTTGCCGTGCGTCGTCGCGAGCACCTGTTTGCGCACCGAGATCATGACCGCCGTTAGGTTGCGCCCGGGTTCTCTCAGGCCCTCGAGCAAGGCGGCGGTGAACGGGGAGTTGCGCCCTTGGCCATCGAGCGCAACATTGCCGGGCTGCGTCGAATAGGCGATGAACGTGCCGACCCCGGTCTGCACCTGGGCCAGTCCGCTGCCGATGCTGGCCGAGCGCGTCCCCATCGAACGCGCCAAATTGCGGACTAGGGGATTATCGCGACAGGCATCAAGAAAGATAATGTTGGTCTTGCCTTCGCGCTCGAGCTCCATCTGTCGCAAAACGAAGTCGAGGCTGACGCTTTCGAAATCGAGGTCGCGTTCGGTTTGCAGCCGCGCGTCGATGGGAAGCAGGTGGTTGCGCCCCGCAACTTGCAGGCCATGGCCGGCGTAAAACAAGACCCCGGTGTCGGCCTGCGGCAGCAGCTGGGAGAACTCGCGGACCTTTGCGTCAAAGCTTCGTTTGTCGAGATTGAGCCCGAGGATGATGTCGAAACCCGCCTCCTTCAGGGCCGCCGCCATGTCGCTTGCATCATTGGCGGGGTTGGTCAGCCCGGTGGCATGCACATAGGCCGCATTGCCGATCACCAGGGCCACGCGCTGCTGCGCGGTGGCGGGGCCGCCCAGCAGCGGGCCAAGCAGCACGAGGCCGAAGATCAGCCGGGCAAGGACAGAGGCTGGCATGGCGAGCGCTCCCGAGTTCCCGTCTGGTCCCAGACCACGTGAATTGGACGGGACGAAGACGGGACCCTGCGGGAACGCGGATTTCTCGGGCTATCGGGCGAAGCCGTCGCCCGTTAGGCGCCCATGGCCCGCTTCAAATTGGCATCGATTTTATCCAGGAAGGCGGTGGTCGAGAGCCACTTCTGCTGGTCGCCAACCAGCAGGGCCAGGTCCTTCGTCATGTCGCCGGCTTCCACCGTATCGACGGCCACCTTCTCCAACGTTGCCGCAAACTTGGCGAGCTCGGGGTTTTGGTCGAGCTTGGCCCGATGCGCCAGGCCGCGCGTCCAGGCGAAAATCGAAGCCATCGAGTTCGTCGAGGTCTCCTTACCCTGCTGGTGCTGGCGATAGTGGCGCGTGACGGTGCCGTGAGCGGCCTCCGATTCGACCACCTTTCCATCAGGCGTCATCAAGACGCTGGTCATTAAGCCGAGGGAGCCGAAGCCCTGTGCGGCCGTATCCGATTGGACGTCGCCGTCGTAGTTCTTGCACGCCCATACATAGCCGCCCGACCATTTCAGCGCCGCCGCCACCATATCGTCGATCAGGCGGTGCTCGTAGGTCAGCTTGCGCTTGTCGAATTCGGCCTTGAATTCGCGATCGAATACCTCTTGGAAAATGTCCTTGAAGCGGCCGTCGTAGACCTTGAGGATCGTGTTCTTGGTCGAAAGGTAGACCGGGTAGTTGCGGGCCAGGCCGTAGTTGAAGGAAGCGCGCGCGAAATCGCGGATCGAGTCATCGAGGTTGTACATTGCCATGGTGACGCCGGCACCCGGCGACTTGAATACCTCGCGTTCGATCACCTTGCCGTCGTCGCCCACGAATTTGAGGGTGATCGTGCCCTTGCCCGGAAACCTGAAGTCGGTGGCGCGGTACTGATCGGCATAGGCGTGACGGCCGATCACGAAGGGCTGGGTCCAGCCGGGTACCAGCCGCGGCACGTTCTTGCAGATAATGGGTTCACGGAAAATGACGCCGCCCAGAATATTGCGGATCGTACCGTTGGGCGACTTCCACATTTCCTTGAGATTGAACTCTTTGACGCGGGCCTCGTCCGGCGTGATGGTCGCGCACTTCACCGCCACGCCGTGCTTTTTGGTGGCATTGGCCGCATCGATCGTGACTTGGTCGCTGGTCCGGTCGCGGTTTTCCATGCCGAGATCGTAATATTCGAGGTTCACGTCGAGGTAGGGGTGGATCAGCTTGTCCTTGATGAGCTGCCAGATGATCCGTGTCATCTCATCGCCGTCCATCTCGACGACGGTGCCGGTGACCTTGATCTTCTGCATGGAAGCTCCCTCCAATCGCGTCAGCGCCAAAGCGCCGCCCTCTTAGCACCCGGGCGGCCGCAGGCAAAGGTTGCTGGCGCCGCAGGTGGCCGACAACTCTCGACAGCGCCTGGGCTTTTGGGCACGGTTGGGGCTGCCCGGGAGCGCGCGCCACATGCGTCTGCAGGAAGTTCACATTAACGGCATCGATCTTTGCCTGCGCGCCGTGGGCGACGCCAGCGCGCCCCTGGTCCTGTTTCTGCACGGCTTTCCCGAGTATTCCGCCGCCTGGGACGAGGTGCTGCCCGCCTTCGCCGACCGCTTCCATGCCGTCGCGCCAGACCAGCGTGGCTATGCGCGCTCCGGCAAACCCAAGGATCTCGAAGCCTATCGCATCAAGCACCTGGTGCGGGACATCCTAGGGCTAGGCGAGCGGCTCTCCCCCGCTCGGCCCTTCAGCATCGTGGCGCACGATTGGGGCGCCTCGGTCGCCTATGCCACCGCGATTGCCGCGCCACGGCGCGTGGCGCGGCTTGTCGTGCTCAACGGCGTGCACCCCGGGCCCTTTCAGCGCGCGCTCCTGGAGGACCAGGCCCAGCGCGCCGCCAGTGCCTATATCCATGCTCTGCGTCAGCCGACGGCCGAGGCGCAGCTGTCGGCCAACGGGTTCGAGAAGCTCCTTGGCATGTTGCGCCGGTTCGGTGCCGAGGCCTGGCTGACGCCGGCCAAGCAGGCGGGCTATCTCGAGGCCTGGTCGGTGCCGGGTGCTCTAAGCGGCATGCTCAACTGGTATCGGGCAACACCGCTGCTGGTGCCGAAGCCGGGCGAACCCGTCGATGCGCGCACGCTGCCCAAACTCGATCCCGCCAGCTTGCGCGTGCGCATGCCGCATTTGCTGATCTGGGGTATGAAGGACACGGCGCTGCTGCCGGTGTCCTGGGCCAGCCTGCAGGACTACTGCGAGGACCTCGTCGTGCGCGAGATTGCCGACGCCGACCATTGGCTCGTGCACCAAAGGACCGAAGAGGTGACGCGGCTGATCGGTGCATTTTTGCGCCATTGACGCCGGCAGGGGCCGGCCCGGTCATGGGCATTCAATACCGGCACCCGCTAACATGGCACAGGCGGGTCAATGCAAGCGCGAACGTCGAGTGGCCAGAGGTGAAGGTGAAGGGCGTTGTCGTCAGTGCGGGCGAACCGCGCATTGCCGGGACCGAGTTGGCGGTCGGCACCGTGGTCGAGCGCTGTTACCAGACGAGCCTGGACGCCGGGCTCGACCGGCTCGCCGTCGCGGGGCTCGACCGGGCAGCCTTGGAAGCCGTCCTTACCTATTGCGCCGAGCAGCGCTGCCGGCGCGATCAGGCGAGCTGTCCGGGTTGCCGCTTGCGCACCGAGCGTCTCGGCGTCAGAACCTTCGATGAATTCGTGGCTCGCTTTGCCGAGATCAGGTTCCAGCGTTCCCCGCTTCGTCTGGTCGGCGGCGGCCGTGAGCGGCTGGAAGCCGAAAGCCTGCAGGCCCTGGCAAAGACGTGGGCAGGGGAGGAATACTGGTTCTGGGCCCGCCGGCTTCTGCGCAAGCTGCGGCACGGGATCCGGCGCGCCAACTTAAGCGGCGCGGCGCCGGAGCCGCATCCCACCCCCGCCCTCATCCTGGTGCGTCCCCAGTTGGCGGACAATATCGGCATGGTTGCCCGCGCCATGGCCAACTTCGGGCTGGAGGAACTACGCCTGGTCGCCCCTCGCGACGGCTGGCCCAACGAAAAGGCGCGCATTGCCGCCTCGGGCGCCAACTTCGTGATCGATGCCGCCGCCGCCTACCCCTCGCTGGGCGCAGGGCTAGCGGGTCTCAACTGGGTGGCGGCCACGTCTGCCCGGCAGCGCGACCTCGCCAAACCGATCATGACGCCCGAGCAGGCCGTGGCGGAGATCGCCCAGCGCATCGCCGCCGGGCAGCGGTGCGGTATTCTGTTCGGGCCCGAACGCAATGGTCTGGAGACGGAGGAGATCGCCAACGCGGATGCCCTGATTATGGCCCCGGTCAACCCGGCCTTTGCCTCCCTGAACCTGGCCCAGGCCGTGTTGCTCTTGAGCTACGAATGGATGAAGCGGGCCGGACACGGCACCTTGGGACGGGTCACCACCTACGAGCAGCCCGTCGAGGCCGGTCTGCGGCTGCGCGGCTCCCAGCCCGCCGGGCGCGAGGAGTTGCTGGGATTTTTCGAGCATCTCGAGCGCGAACTGGACGCGACGGGCTTTTTCTCCTCGCCCGAAAAGCGCCCCAGCATGGTGCGTAATATGCGCACCATGTTTACGCGGATGGGCGCGACGCAGCAGGAAATCCGCACTCTGCGGGGAATCGTCAAGGCGCTTGTGAACGGCAGGCGCACGACTCGAAAATCGCCTTAGTTATGCCTCGATTCCCGTTGAGCGATGCGCACGCGCTAGGCAGAGTGGGACTGCCAGCGCGAACGGGACAAGAACGTTGCAATTGGGCTGAACAAACAGGGGCTGCAGGATGATCGGCAACGGTGCAAGGGCCGGCATTGGCGCGGTATTGGCGCTGGCGGCATGGTGTGGGCCGGTGTCGGCACAGAACAAGGAGCTGAGCGACAAATCCGTACTGACCCTGATGCAGTACGCCTGGTCTTTGGTGCCGAACAAATTCACCAGCCCCGATGGCAAGGTGATCGAGGTCGACAAGAGCAAGCCCAGTGAGGTCGTCGTGCCAATGGAGACGGCGCGCGAGGCCATCAAGGTGGCGCGTCTGTCGGCTTATGCGCAGGTGTGCGATTTGATCGAGGAGCAACGCGCCAACTACCACACCTTCATGAAGCGCGAGGAAGCCAAGGCCAAGTGGACCGACCAGCAGCTCCTGTTCATCAATCAGCTGCACCTGTTTACGGTCATGACGCTGACGGGCAAGGTCAAGCTGGTCGAGAAGGACGGGGACAAGGAGGTCATCCTCAATAACGACAAGCCGGAGAAGGCTCCAACCTGTACCGAAACCGAGCGCAAGAAGGTCGAAAGTCAGATCAAGTCCTACGTCGCCGCCAATGTTGCGCCAGCCCCGGCGGCGCCCGCGGCCCCAGCCACCGCGGCAAGCCCCGCGGTCAGGCCCGCCAGTCAAAAGAAATAGCCCGCGCGGCGGTCCCGCGCAGCCAGTGGCGCGCGTGCCACCCGTTGCCTGACCGATTGACCTGGCCCGGCCTTGCTATATAAGGCTGCTGCTGCGGCGGGCCTATTCGGCCCGCCCTTCCCGTTTGCACATCCGTGGCAATCCGCGACCGGCGGAGGGCCTGTCGATCCGGCGCAGGCCGGGTAGAGGAGGGCGTGCGTACTATTCGCGATCCCGATTTTTTTCACGCGACTTTGGAGACCTGAAGCATGACCAAGCGTATCCAGGCGAAACACAAGATCGATCGGCGCCTGGGCCAAAACATCTGGGGGCGGCCAAAAAGCCCGATCAACAAGCGCGAGAGCCGGCCGGGCCAGCACGGCGAACGCCGCAGCGGCAAGCTCTCCGACTACGGCCAGCAGCTCAGGGCAAAGCAAAAGCTAAAGGGCTACTACGCCAACATCACCGAGCGCCAATTCAACGGCATCTACCAGGCCGCGCGTCGGTTTAAGGGCTCCACCTCCGAACACCTGATCGGCCTCCTGGAACGGCGGCTCGACGCCATCGTCTATCGGGCCAAGTTCGTGCCCACCATGTTCGCCGCCCGTCAGTTCGTGAGCCACGGCCATGTCACGGTGAACGGCCGGCGCGTTAACATCGCGAGCTATCGCTGCCGCGTCGGCGACCTCATCGAGGTGCAGGAAAAAGCCAAACAATTGACGCTCCTGCTCGAGGCGATCAAAAGCGCCGAGCGCGATGTGCCCGACTATATCGAGGCCGACCATAACAGGATGAGCGCCAAGCTCATCCGCATCCCCGGCCTGGCGGACGTGCCCTTCCCCGTGCATATGGAACCCAACCTGGTGGTGGAGTTCTACAGCCGCTGATAGGCGACGGGCAAAAAGGGTCGGCCGGCGAAGTTCTCGCCGGCCGTCAAGTTTATCAGCTCTTCGAGGTTTATGGCTTCGTGGTCGGACGCGGGCCCGTGCCCGTCGGCGGGTTGCTGGCCCGCTCAGCCGACTGCCGCTCGGCGTCCACGTCCTTCTTGGACTTGAACGAGGGCGCGTTGGCGAGCTCCTCCTTCTTGGCGTCCATGGTGAGCTGCAAGCCGTCCTTGTCCTGAGCGATCTGCAGGCGATCGATCTTCATGGCAACGCTCTTCTCACCGATGCCGAGGAAGCCTCCGACGCCGATGACGAAGCCCTGCACGGTCTTGCCGTCCTTGCTGAGGATCAGATCGCTGATGCTGCCGATCTTGGTCTTGTCGGGCGCATACACCGTCTGACCGATCAGGTCCTTAGCCAGGATAGTACTCTCTTCCTGCGTCACGATCTGACCCGTGACCGGCGCTTTCGGCGCCTCGGTTGCCTTCGGCGCCTGCTGCGATGGCGCAGTGGTCTGGGCCAGTGCCGGCGGCGTTAAGCCTAGCACCAGCAGCAAAGCGACTGCGCTCGCTCCTGTGTTGAGCGTCATCGTCATCTCCAATCATTACGAGCCCTAAGGCCCATCGCCAGGACAACGCTGTTTTGGCCGAAAGGTTCTGCCCAAGCTGCCGGTGCCACGGGGGGAACCGGGGTTTTATCGCTGGCCTGACAAAAGCTTGCTTTTTCTCGCCTGGGCAGCGATTTTCTTAATGTTGGCCGAGGCGCGTCGCAGAGGCCTGCTGGGCCAAAAACGGGGGGAACTTTTGCCAGACGCCAAGCTTCGAGGCGCCCTGATCCTAGTGGTCGAGGATGAGCCGCTGATCGCACTCGATCTCAGCTCCGCGCTGCAAGATGCGGGCGCGCAAGTCGTGCAGGCGGCCAACGTGGAGGGTGCGCTCCGCGCCATCGAGGCGCACGCGTGCTCGGCCGCCGTCCTGGATTTCTGGCTCGGCCTCGAAACCGGCCGCGCCGTGGCACGGCGCCTCAAGGAGAAGCGCATCCCGTTTCTCTACTACAGCGGCCGCGCACTCGATGATCTGACGACGGGTAGCGGCGCGCCGGTGATCTCGAAACCGGCAGGGTCCCGGGACATCGTCGGCATGCTGCGGCTCCTCATCGACGGCAAGTCCTAAGGCCTGATCGGCCCGCGGCGGCGCCACCCGCCACGGGAGCCCAGCGCTCAGGAGGCGAGCTTTTGCCGCCCCCTGCTGCCCGAGGACAGCTCGGCGAGCCGCGCCTGCAGGCTGGCCGGCCCCCTGGCCGAGTGGACGCCCGGCGTCACCGAGTTCGCCCAACCGTAGGCCAGCATCGTCATCAGCGTGGAGGCGGCGAAGAAGTAGATGCCCGGGAGCACGGAGGCCTCCGTGTAGCCGGATGCGTTGATGTAGAAAATCATCAGCGCGAGGACCATGACGTCGGTCATCGAATAGCGCCCGAGCCACTCCATGGCCGAGATCGACTTGTCGCGGAACTCGGTGGGCATGTCGGGCGAGGTCACGAGGGTCAGGAGGTAGAACAGCTTAAGGAACGGAAAAAAGATCGAGAACATGAAGATTACAAAGCAGAGGAAGAACTCCTCGTTCTTGTAAAGCGCCCAGATAATGGTGGCGATGGAGTGCTGATTGGTCCAGACGAAGACCGTGGTGAAGCGGATGGCGGGCAGCATGACGCCCAGCGCGAAAAACACGGTCGCCAGGATGATCACGAAGCTGAAGGTGAAGGTGCGCAACGTGGATGGTGGCTGCGACCGTTGCAGCGGTATCACGGCTGTCGCGCTTGCCTCGTCGCTGGCGACATCGCGCCTGAGCCAGGCATAGGCCAGGATCATGAACAAGACGGCGGCCGTGAAGAAGTACACGCCGTTGAGGCTCCTGGCGTCATAAACGCCCTGGCTTTTGATGAAGAAGATCGACAGCGAGAGCACCAACACGTCGTGCATCGACCATTTGCCGATCCATTCGAGCGCGCGCAGCTGCCGGGACAGGCGCTGCAGCTCGCGCTTGGGCAACGTCGACAGCAGCAACAGATAGAGGAGCTTCAAGATCGGCAGGGCGATCGAAAAGATGAGAACCGTGATGCCCAAAAAGATCTGCCCGGAGCGGATCAGCGCGTTCACGGTTGAAATCAGGGAGTGCTCGTAGGTGAAGAAGACGAACTTGGTGAGCTTGATGATGGGCAGGCTAACGCCCAGCGCCAAGCACACGCTGGCACCGACAATGGCGAGGGTCAGTAGAAATCGGCGGCCGCCGAGCGTCATGCCGATGCGCGCTCATCACCCCAACGAAAAGCCGCCCCATCCTAACGGCCGAGGCGGCGGGATTATGTCCGAGCCCTAGGAGGCCCCGAAGCCGGGGCCTGGCAGCGCGAGCGGCGCTTAAACCGTGGCCTTGGCGCGATCGTAGCTCACGCCCTTGGCCTCCAGGAGTTGCTGCAACTCGCCCTCCTGAAACATCTCGCGCACAATATCGCAGCCGCCGACGAACTCGCCTTTGACGTAGAGCTGCGGAACGGTCGGCCAGCTCGAGAAGCTCTTAATGCCCTCGCGAATGCCCATGTCTTCTAGGACGTTCACGTCTTTGTAGGTGACGCCCAGGTGTCCAAGGATCTGCGCCACTTGTGAGGAGAACCCGCACTGGGGAAAATCCTTGGTGCCCTTCATGAACAGCACCACATCGTTGTTGGCGACCGCCTTGCGGATCCAGTCGTGGACGGCTTGTTCGCTCATGCAAAGGTCCTCTCTTGCCTCTCGTGGCGGCGATCGCGCCCAGATACTCTCGGTTAGATGTGGTCAACGCAGCGGCAAAGTCAATCTGGTCGGGGGGCGGTGGTCAGGGCCAAGGCATGCAAAACCCCACCCATTCGGCCCTCCAGGGCCTCATAGACCATCTTGTGCTGCTGCACCCGCGTCTTGCCCTTGAATTCCTTGCTGATGACGTGGGCGGCGTAATGGTCGCCGTCACCGGCAAGGTCTCTGATGGTCACCTCGGCGTCGGGAAAGCGCGCCTTGATCAGGCGGGCGATTTCTTGTGAATCCATGGGCATCAGGCACGTCTCCGGAGCCAAGGGTACGGTTCAGCCTATGATAGCGCGACGCCGGCCAGCAACACCACAAGCATCGGTCAAGGGCAAGCTCGACCAAAGGCAAGCGCAGGTTGGAGGCCCGGCAGGCTTAAACCTGTGCCCTAAGGTGTGCGCATGTAGCGCGGCAGCCAGTCCTCATGCACCGCCCGGAGCTCGGCCAGCGGCAAAACCGCCTCCTCCTGCAGCGTCAGGGCCTCGCCGCCGACGCGGCCGATCACCCGAGCCGGCAGCGCAAGTAGCCGCGAACGTTCAATTATCTCCTCGGCCAGCTCCGGATCGGCCGCCAACACGTAGCGGCCCTGGTCCTCGCCGAACCAGGCGGCGTGCTGCGGCAGCCTGCCCTCGTAGGGATAAAGCTGCACACCCAAGGCACCGGCCAGCGCCATTTCCGCCACCGCCGTCAAAAGGCCGCCATCGCTGATGTCGTGGACCGCGCGCACCTTGCCCTCGCGGATCAGGGCGCGCACAAGGTTGCCCGCCTTGATCTCATCGGCAAGATCGACTGGGGGCGGAGAGCCTTCGAGCTTGCCGGTGACGATGAGTTGATAAAGGGATTGGCCGAGATGCCCGGCCTCGCGGCCCACCGCGATCAAAAGGTCACCCGCCACTTTGAGGCCAATTGTTGCCATCTTGCCAATGTCCGGCACCAGCCCCACGCCGCCGATTGCCGGTGTGGGTGGGATGGCGACGCCGTTGGTCTCGTTGTAGAGCGAGACGTTGCCCGACACGACCGGATACTTCAGGGCCTCGCACGCCTCTTTCATGCCTTTGATGGCCCCCACGAACTGTCCCATGACCTCGGGGCGCTCGGGGTTGCCGAAGTTTAGGTTGTCCGTGATAGCAATGGGATCAGCGCCGACGGCGATCAGGTTGCGCCAGCTCTCCGCGACGGCCTGCCTTGCGCCCATGCGGGGGTCGGCCGCGACGTAGCGCGGGGTGACGTCGCACGTCATAGCGAGCCCCTTGCCGGTACCGTGCACGCGGACGACGGCGGCATCGCCGCCGGGGCGCTGGATGGTGTCGCCCATCACCATGTGGTCGTACTGTTCCCAGATCCAGCGGCGCGAGGCCAGATGCGGCGAGCCCAGCATCCGCTTCAAGGTACCGAGGATGGTGTTGGGCGCAGGCACCCACTCCGGCAGGATGGCGCGCGGCGGGGCCGCTTCAATATAAGGCCGCTCGTACAGCGGGGCGGAGTTGGCGAGTTTGTCGACGGGCAAATCGGCCTCCACCACGCCCTTGTGCTTGACGACCAAGCGGCCGCTATCCGTCGTGCAGCCGATCACGGCGAAGTCGAGCCCCCACTTTTGGAAGATCGCCTGCGCCTCTGCCTCACGCCCCGGCTTGAGGATCATCAGCATGCGCTCTTGCGACTCGGACAGCATCATTTCGTAGGCGCTCATGCCGGTCTCGCGCTGCGGCACGTGATCGAGATCGAGCTCGATGCCAACCCCGCCTTTGTCGGCCATCTCCGAGGTCGACGAGGTAAGGCCGGCGGCGCCCATATCCTGAATGGCAACGATGGCATCGCTCGCCATCAGTTCCAGGCAGGCTTCAATCAGCAGCTTCTCGGTGAACGGATCGCCGACCTGCACGGTGGGACGCTTTTCGTCGGATTTGTCGTCGAATTCCGCCGAGGCCATGGTGGCCCCGTGGATGCCGTCGCGTCCGGTCTTGGAGCCGACGTAAACGACGGGCAGGCCGACGCCCTTGGCGGCCGAGTAAAAGATTTTGTCCGTCTTGGCGAGGCCAACGCACATGGCATTGACGAGAATATTGCCGTTGTAACCCGCATCGAAATTGGTCTCACCGCCGACCGTGGGTACGCCCGTGCAGTTGCCGTAGCCGCCGATGCCCGCGACGACGCCGGCAACGAGGTGGCGCGTCTTGGCATGGCTCGGATCGCCGAAACGCAAGGCGTTGAGGTTGGCGACGGGCCGCGCGCCCATGGTGAAGACATCGCGCATGATGCCCCCCACACCGGTCGCCGCGCCCTGGTAGGGCTCGATGTAGGAGGGGTGGTTGTGGCTCTCCATCTTGAACACGGCGCAGTCGCCATCGCCGAGGTCGACCACGCCGGCATTCTCTCCCGGACCCTGAATGACGGCCGGACCCTTGGTCGGGAGCTCTTTCAACCAGCGGCGCGAGGATTTGTAGGAGCAATGCTCGCTCCACATCACGGAAAAGATGCCAAGCTCCGTCAGCGAGGGTTCGCGGCCGAGAATCTGCAACAGGCGCTGATACTCATCGCCTTTGAAGCCGTGCTCGGCAATGACCTCGGGGCTGAAGCTTGCTTTGGTCCTGGCGTCCATGGGGCTCGCGGCGGCAAAGGGGCAAAGGGTCACCGGTAGCGGGCTTATAGCCGGCTCGCGCGCGCTTGTCGCGCTGCCACAATGGATTATGAACGGCTCTCAAGGAGCTGTCTCAGCCTGCTATCGACCGTCGCAGCCGTTGTGTCCCAGCGCGGCAGGCTCGGCCGGCGCGCGCGGGCCGCGCCCCGCAGTGCGGCCCGCCGCGGCCCGCTGCGCAGGACCTCGCCAAGCGCCGCGCGTAGCGGCGCCACGCTGGCATCGGGCACGAGCTTGGCGCCGCGTCGCCCGACCCAGGCAGCCGCCGCGCCCGCATACGTGCTCACCACGGGCACGCCGTGGGCAAAGGCTTCGGCCAGGGCCATGCCATAGCCTTCATGGCGCGAGGCCGACACGTAAAGGTCGGCGCCCGACCACAGGCGCGCCAGTCGCTCGTCGGGAAGCTCTCCTTTCAAGCTGACGCGCGCCGACAAGCCGCAGGCCCCGATCATGCCGCGCAGCCTCAAGGTGTGTTGTGGGGCGCGCGTGAGGTTGCCCACCAGCGCGAGCCGCCACGGCAGATGTCTGAGACCCGCCAGCGCCCGCAGCAACAGGCCATGGTTCTTGCGCGGCACGAGCGCGCCGACCGAAAGCAGATTGAGGCGCCGCCCACCGGAACCGCGCGCCAGAGGTCGCCGGTCGACGCCGGGGACGGCGATGATGATGCGATCGGCGCTCACCGCATAGTCCGCCGTTAGAGCCCGCGCCGTGCCCGCGGAGGTGACGAGCACGGCCGCCACCTCCCGCAGAGCCTCCCGCTCTGAGCGCCGCAGGTGGGCGTTGCTGCCTGCGCCGTGCAAACCCTCGAGCGCCAGCGGATGATGCACGATCATGACGAGGCGAAGACGCCGCCCCTCGGCACGGGCCACTTCGGGCAGCACGCCGAGGCAGAGTTGATCGACGAGCACGATACGGCCAGCCGGGATGGCGCGGAAGATCGCCGCCGCGCTTGCGCGGGCCTGTGGCGATGGCGCGGGGAAGCCAGCCGGCAGAATGGCCTCCTTGATGCGCCAGCCGCGCGCTGCCAGGCCCTGCAGCAGCCTGTCCGCATAGATCCAGCCGCCGGTCCGGCGCGCATAGTCCGCCGAAATGACAAAGGTGAGATCGCCGGGGCCCGACATCTCAGTTGGCGCCACGGCTTCCGACCTGGGCGGCCCGCGTCACCTGCCAGGCGAGCGCGGTGGCCAGCACGAGCAAGGCCGCCGCCAGTAGAAAGCCGAGGCCCGGCAGCTCGGCGGGGCTGCCACGCGCAATCGACCAGGCGAAGGCGAAGCTAAACAGACCGGGACCAAAAAGACCGGCAACGGCCATAATGCTGGCATTGGCACCCTGCAGTTGACCTTGTTCGGTGGGGTTGACGAGCTGGCTCATCATCGCCTGCGCGGCCGCACCGGCGATGCCCCACAGGGCCATCACCGGAATGCCCGCCCAGAACTCCACGCTCGTGCGCGCCAATCCGTAAATGGCAAAACCCAAGGCGCCGAACATGAGGCCGGTGAGCAAGGTCCAGCGCTCGCCGATTCGGCCGACGATCGGCTTGATGAGCGTGCCCTGCACCAAACCCGACATGATGCCAATCGCCGCGAGCGATAGGCCCATCATCTGGCTGTCCCAACCGTAGCGATAGGAGGTGTAGAGCACGGCGATGGCGGGCAAGGAGGCGTGCGCCAGCTGGTGCAGGAAATTGACGCCCGCAAGACCCAAGAGCTCGGGACGGCGGCGCAACAGCTTGAGCGATCCCACGGGATTGGCGCGGGCCAAACTGAAGGCCATCCGCCGCTCGGCGGGCAGCGACTCGGGCACGAACAGATAGCCGTAGGCCGCGTTGGCAAGGCTGAAGGCGGCTGCAACCCAAAAGGGCAGCCGCGGATCGTAGGCGCCGAGGAGGCCGCCAAGCGCCGGCCCGAGCACGAAGCCGACCCCGAAGGCCGCGCCGACCACGCCGAAGCTCTGCGCGCGTTTTTCGGGACCCGTGATGTCGGCGATATAGGCGTAGGCCGTGCCGAAACTGGCGGCGGTGATGCCGGAAATGACGCGCCCGACGAACAGCCATAGGAGGTTGGGGGCCACCGCCATTAAAATGTAGTCGAGCCCATGTCCCGCCATGGAAATCAAGAGCACCGGTCGCCGGCCGAACCGGTCGGATAGGGCGCCGAGCAGCGGCGAGCACACGAACTGCATGAGGGCCCAGGCCGTGCCGAACAGGCCGAAGATCTCCGCACCCCGTGCGGTTTCCCCGACCATGCCCTCCACCAGCTTCGGCAGTACCGGAATGACGATGCCGAGCGCGATCACGTCGAGCAGCACGATGGTAAAAATGAAGGCGATCGCCGCCTTGCGCCGTTGGCCTCCAGGTGCAGGCTTCTGCATCGGGCTCCTTACGTTCTCCAGTAGTCCCATCGACAGGGAAGATCGAGCGGCCGGGCTGGTGCGCTGAGGCCCTCCTTTACAGGCTGTCGGCCCCCGGCGCGAGCGCGTCCTTTCGCGATTGAGCTGAGGTGAGGCCCGCACTATACCCAGAAAAGTCGGGGCGCGCGCAGGCCGACTATCTTTATCTGCCGGCGCGGGGCGCCCAGGAGTGCACAGGGACCCCCAGGGGCATCCGGGGCCGCCCCAGGACTTGGGTGACGTCAGACATGAGACCTCGGGCGCGGCGCCGCTGGGGCGCCCTCGGCCCTGCGCTTGCGGGTTAACGCCATCCCGGGAGCGCGCCAGCAACAGGGCCTTCTCAACGTAAGGGGCAGGCGACCGGTCGCTGCGCGCCGCTCAATGGAGGCTGGCGAGCAGGCTTTCGAACAGCCGGCGCCCGTCTGAGCCCCCGAGCACAGGTTCGAACAGGCGCTCGGGGTGCGGCATCATGCCGAGAATCCGCCGGCGTGCATCGCAGATGCCGGCAATGTCGCGCTGCGCACCATTGGGATTGGCCTCGGCGCCGACGTTGCCCGCCGCGTCGACGTAGCGAAAGACGACGCGGCCCTCGCCCTCGAGCGCGTCCAAGGTGGCGCCATCTGCGAAGTAGTTGCCATCGCCATGCGCCACGGGAATGCGGATCACCTCGCCCTGCCGATAGCGGCCGGTGAACGGCGTGTCGGTGCGCTCGACCCTCAGGTGCACGTCCTTGCAGACGAACTTGAGGGAGGCGTTGCGCATCAGGACGCCGGGTAGCAATCCCGCCTCGCACAGCACCTGAAAGCCGTTGCAAATGCCGAGCACCGGCGTGCCCGCTTTCGCCTTGGCCACCACATCGCGCATGATCGGCGAGTGCGCCGCCATCGCGCCGGTGCGCAAATAGTCGCCGTAGGCGAAGCCCCCTGGCAGCACGATCAGGTCGCTCGCCGGCACCGCGGCATCGCCGTGCCATACCATTGACACGGGGCCACCCGTCACCTTTTCCAGCGCGACCTTGACGTCGCGGTCGCAATTGGAGCCGGGAAAGACGATGACGGAGGCGTTCATGCTCTCGACCTAGCCGGTGGGTAGCACGCGGAAACTCGCGAAAAAAGCCTCGATCAAATGCTTGTGCTGCTCGTACTCGCCCTGCGGAGCCCGCGCCAGCAGGCGGTAGCGCACCCCGGGCGTGACCACAAACTTTACGGCCGCCCGCCGTTCGCCCAGCCCCAGAAATTTGACCTCGGAGCAGAGCACGTCGGCAGTGTAGGCGACTCGCGCCTCCTCGAGAACCTGCTTCACGTTCTCAATCTTCACGCGCGCCCGGTCGGCCTCGCCGCAGACCGCCTCGGGCAATTCGCCCTTAAAGGCGTCCTCGCCATAGCCCGCGGCCAGTTGAGATGCGGCCTTGTCGGCGTCGCCGGCGACGGCTTCGGCCCCGACCTCGAACACCAGCGAGGCCGCCGCGCTGGCCTCGGCACTCTTCTCGGCGTCAAACTCCGCCGAGCAGATGGCATCGAGCGTGCCTGGCCCTTCTTCCTGCCGACATCCGGTAGGCAAGCTCACGCGATAGCGATGCGGGGCGGCGCTTTCGACCGTCAGCATCGAGGCTGGGATCTGTTGCGCGGCGAGCGGGGCCAGCAGCGTGGCGAGGAGCGCCAGCAGGCCGAAGCTGAACCATGTGAGCGCGCCCAAGCGCTGCAAGCCCCAGGCCAGCCGCCGCGGTTTTTTCATTTGCATAGCTCGTAGGCGTAGTTTTCGATCACCGTGTTGGCGAGCAGCTCCTTGCAGATGCGCTCGACCTGCTCGCGGGCCCGCTCCTCGTCGGTCTCGGCGAGATCGACTTCGATGTACTTGCCCTGCCTCACCTCATTCACGCCGGTGAAGCCAAGTCCGGCAAGGGCGCCCTCGATCGCCTTTCCCTGCGGATCGAGCACGCCGCCCTTGAGCGTGATCTTGATGCGCGCCTTCATGGTCAAATGCTATGCCCTCGATCAGGTGGTCGGCCCAGCCGGCTGGCCCGCCACATGCCCCCAGCCGCGCGTGCCCGTCAATGCGGCTTGGAGCTCACCAACACCGGGCCCGATCCCTTGGGGCGCGGGTTTTCCGTCAGCACGCCGAGCCGGCGGGCCACCTCCTGATAGGCCTCGAGCACGCCCCCCAAATCGCGGCGGAAGCGATCCTTGTCGAGTTTGTCGGAGGTCGCAGCGTCCCACAGGCGGCAGCAATCCGGGCTGATCTCGTCGGCGAGCACGACGCGCATCTGCTCGTTTTCCCAGAGCCGGCCGAATTCCACCTTGAAATCGATGAGGCGGATGCCAATGCCGGAAAACAGGCCGACCAGAAAGTCATTGACCCGGATCGCCAGCGCCATGATCTCGTCGATTTCCGGCGGAGTTGCCCAGCCGAACGCCGTGACGTGCTCCTCCGATACGATGGGATCCCCCAGCGCATCGTTTTTGTAATAGAACTCGATGATCGAGCGCGGCAGCGCCTTGCCCTCTTCCAGCCCCAGCCGCTGCGCCAGCGAACCGGCCGCGACGTTGCGCACCACCACCTCGAGGGGAATGATCTCCACCTCGCGGATCAGCTGCTCGCGCATATTGAGCCGGCGCATGAAATGCGTTGGCACACCGATGTCGTTGAGCTTCAGGAAAATGTACTCGGAAATACGGTTATTGAGCACGCCTTTACCCTCAATCAGGGCGTGCTTCTTGTTGTTGAAGGCCGTCGCATCGTCCTTGAAATGCTGGATCAGCGTGCCGGGCTCAGGCCCCTCGTAGAGCACCTTGGCCTTGCCCTCGTAGACACGACGCCGCCTGTTCATCCTAGGGGTCCTCGAAATGGCGTTGCATGGGACTGCTGCATGATCCAAACCGAACGATCCTCGGCTGGGGCGTACCTTTTCGCACCGCAGCATTGGACGAAGGGTTTAGCTCCCGGGAGCCCGGGGCGGACACTAGCGGAAGGGGAGGGCAGAAACAATCTGATCGGGGGTGCCCGTGCAAGGCGTCCCGGGGGGCCGTTCCGGTTTGTGTTGGCGGCGCCGCTCAGGTATGCGTCAATAGGCACCAAAATCGGCTGAGCCGGAGCCAAGGCGGAGGCGACAGGGCTCACCCCCGCGGCACCCGGCAGGAGGTAGACAATGACCACTTTTGATGATCGCGAGCGTTCATTTGAGAAAAAGTTCGCGATGGATCAGGAGCTTAAGTTTAAGGCGGAGGCGCGGCGCAACAGGCTGCTCGGGCAATGGGCGGCGGCCAAACTGGGGCTCAGCGGCAGCGAGGTGGAAGACTATGTCAAGGCCGTGCGCAAGGCCGACCTGCTGGAAAAAGGCGATCAGGACGTCAAGCGCAAGATCCGCGGGGATTTCGAGGCCAAGGGCATAAACGTCAGCGAGGCGGAGCTGAGCCGCATGATGGGCGAGTTCCTGGCCTCCGCCGTCTCCGCCATCGAGGCCGAGGGCAAGAAGGGTTAGCCCTGCAAGGCGAACCCAAAGCTGTTCACCGTCGAGCCTTTGGCGCGCGCCTGGCGGCAAGGGCGTGCGCGCGGGCGCACACCCTTGAGCTCATTGGCTTCCCGCCGGGATGGCCCACATTGACTTGCCCGTGGCGCCACATTACGTCGTTGGCCAGCGCCGACCGCTCCAGCGGGCCGGAGGAGACAATCACCATGGCTGCGAAATCATCCACCGCTCGGCGGGCCAATGTCGCCTCCGTCGATCCCATTTGGGCGGCCGTCCGGCACGAGGCCGAGGAGGTTGCTGCCAACGAGCCCGCGCTCGGGGGCTTCATCTTTGCCACGATCCTGAGCCAGGCAAGCCTGGAGGAGGCGGTCTGCCACCGCTTGGCCCAGCGCCTCAATCATTCCGACGTCGACGCCGGTCTGATCGGCCAGACTTTTGCACAGGTCTTGAGCGAGCAGCCGGAGCTCGGTCGCGCCTTTCGCGCCGATCTGGCCGCCGTGTTCGATCGTGATCCCGCCTGCAGCCGCTACATCGAACCCTTGCTCTACTTCAAGGGCTTCCACGCGCTCGTCACGCATCGCTTCGCGCACGAACTCTTAAGGCGGGGCCGGCGGGACTTTGCGCTTTACTTGCAGAGCCAGAGTTCGCGCATTTTTGCCGTCGACATCAATCCCGCCGCCAAAATCGGCATTGGCATCATGTTCGACCATGGCACCGGCATCGTGGTCGGCGAGACGGCCAGCATTGGCGACAACTGCTCCCTGCTGCAGGGTGTGACGCTCGGCGGCACCGGCAAGGAGACGGGGGATCGTCACCCCAAGATCGGGGACAACGTGATGATCGGTGCGGGCGCCAAGGTGTTGGGCAACATCCGGGTCGGCAATTGCTCGCGCGTGGCCTCCGGGAGCGTCGTGCTCAAGGATGTGCCACCCGAGACCACGGTGGCCGGCGTGCCCGCCAAAGTGGTAGGCCCCGCCGGCTGCCCGGAGCCGGCGCGGACCATGGACCAGCGGCTGCTTCCTGACGATTGCGGCTGCGGGTAAGGAGATCGGCCGTGAATCCGCAGGAAATGGTGCGCATACAGAATTATATGCGCAAGGTGTTCGGCACCAAGACCTTGTCCGTCCGGGCGCGCCCGAAGATCAAGGACTCGGCGGAGGTCTACGTCGGCGAGGACTTCGTCGGTACGCTGACGGTCGATGATGAGGACGGCGAGCTGTGCTATCAGTTTCAGATGGCCATCCTCGACCTCGACCTCGAAGACGCCTGAGCGACGGGCCGCACGCATGGCGCTTTACGAGCTCGACGGCATCCGCGTCGAGGTGCCGGGCAACGGGCGCTACTGGGTGGCGGAGAACGCCACCGTGCTCGGGCGCGTCCTGATCGAGGAGGACGCCTCTATCTGGTTCAACGCCGTCGTGCGCGGTGATACCGAGCCGATCCGCATTGGCGCGCGGGCCAACGTGCAGGACGGCTGCGTGTTGCACACGGATGTCGGTTTTCCGCTGGCGATCGGGGCTGAGGCAACCATCGGCCACGGCGTGCTGCTGCACGGCTGCAGCATCGGGCGCGGCAGCCTGATCGGCATCGGCGCCGTGGTTCTCAACGGCGCCCGCGTGGGCGAGGATTGCCTGATCGCCTCGCACGCCCTGATCCCCGAGGGCAAGGTGATCGCACCCCGCTCGGTGGTGATGGGGTCGCCCGGCAAGGTCACGCGCGAGGTCAATGAGCGCGACCTCGCCCGGATGCGCGAGAGCTTTGAAGCCTATGTCAGCCGCTGGAAGCTCTACGCCGACACTTTCCGGCGCCAACCCGATTGAAAAAGCCGGACCGGTGCACCGGTCCGATCTTTAGGATCAGGCCCGGCGTTCGGCTGAAGCGGGATCCGGAGCTGGAGCAGATAGCGCCGAACTCAGCGCTGGCGCGGAACGCCCGCCAGCGGCAAGGTGGAATTCGCCGCCTTGGGATCGAGCGACATCCACACGCGCGTGTTGAGATAGGATTGGCGCATCACGAAATCGTAGGGCGTGCGGTGCCAGATCTTCACCTCGTCCATTTTGTTGTCGAGGATGAAGTCGCCCTGCATGGTGCGCACCGTCAGCACGGCGTGCCCCTCGCCCTTTTCATCGCGCACCACCGTGACCAGGAGCGCGCTTGCCGGCCAACCGCGTGCCATCAGCCGCTTGCGCTTGAGGAGGGCAAAATCTTCGCAGTCGCCCCGGGTGGTAGGCAGCGTCCAATACTCGGTCTGGCCATAAATCTCCAGATCGGTGGCGGGTGTGATGTCACGGTTGACCGCCTGGTTGATGCTGTGCAGTTCGCTCAAGCGCTCGGGCGTAGCCGAAAAGCGCTGCTCCTCCGGCGCTCCCGGTTTGCATTCCTCGGGCATGCGCTGGCAGAATTCCACGAAACCGTAGGGCGGCTGCGTCACGCCGAACACACGCATGTAGGGTGAGGCCCGATCTTGCCCGCGGGGAAGGCCCATCGGCTCGGCGAACGCCGTGCTCGACCAGGTCGCAATGCTCGCCGCAATCGCCAGAATGCTAACGCCTACGCGTGTCATGCTCATCCCCGACAACCAACGCCATCGTACCCGACGGGCCTGATTTTTTGCTGAGGCCCCGTCATACATTTCGATTCAACTTGCCCGCGGGTTTGGCGCGAATTGCTCCGCACCCAGACACCCTAACTTAACGATCTGTGCCGTTTCCGGTTCCGGCTGCATGCGAAGCCACTCATCTTTCAACCAAAATGGCAGCGCAGCGCGGCCGGGTTCGGAATGTCGATCAATTGCACGTCGAAGCCCTGCATGTAATGGCGCATCACACGCGCGCGGAATTTGCCGGGCCTCACCTCGGTACCGAACTCCGGCCGGGCCGGGGTTTCTATGCAGGCGCCCGAGATCGACACGTCGCGATCCGCGACGGGACGCCCAGCGCGCGGCGGGCGAAGGGCGTAGCGACTGCCTGACATCGAAACCCGTTGCGTTTCACGAGGCTCTAGCTGAGGGGTCCGCAATGCTCCCATGCAGCGTGCGCACGAGCCGCCTTGATGGACCGTTGCGCCACTATCAAGGGTTTGATTTAACGAACGCCTAACGCCTGGGCCGATTGGGAACAGGCCAGCGCCGGGCGTAGCGCCGCGGCGGCTCGGCCGAGCTGCGGGAGAGCTCAAGGATCCTCCTTTTTCCAGAACGTGCGGCCACCATCGAGCACGCGCAACTGTGGCCGCTCCGGCTTGGGTGCCGGCGCCGGCACATGTTGCGGCGCCTGCAACGGGGCGCTAACGCCGCTCATCTCGAGCACGCCGCGCGGCCGCCCGTCGGGCCAGATCACCTCGTGCTTGCGCAACCGCCGCCGCCAAGCCCGCTCGTCAGCAAGCAGCGGCGCCGGCGAGGTCAGGCACATGGCGCCGATGATGCGATTAATGCTGCTGCCGGTATGTAGGAGCGGCAGCAGAATTGCTTCGAATTCCAGAGCATGCCGAGCCGGCTCGGTGGTCTCCAGTTCCAGCGCGATCACCGCGCCCTGCTCGCAAATTAAGGCCAGCTGTTGCGCCAGCACGGCAGCATCGGCATCCTGCCAACCAGACAAAAAGTTGCTGCAGCGCAGCTCGGTGCCGAACAATTCGCAAAGGCGCGTGCCAGCCAGACGATACTGATAGTCGGAAGCGTTAACGCGCTCGAGCATGAAGGTCTCTGACAGGATAGAGGCGATGCGCGAGGGCTCAACTTCCAGCCGGCGCGGTGCGATCCGACCGGCGCGCAGCTCGTTCCAGTAGCCATAGAGCGTATTCGGGGATTTTTGTTGCATGCCGAATGACCGACCGGAGCCTGCGATGTTTCAGCGCGTTAAACGTCTGGGACGGGAGGGGCCTGTAGCGAAAAAGAACGGACCTGCCGCCGCAGCCCGAGGAGAGCAGTATTCGTGCCAGCCAGGCCGAGCCGGGCGCGGGCCGCTGGGCCCGCAAGTGGCGTAATTGCGGTTATGGTTGTCAGCCTTCCTGCCAATGTGTAAGCGGGCTCAAGCCAACCCCCGGCCGTGGAGAGCGACGCCGTTGGACCGCCATGAACCGATTTTTAACGTACCCGGCGTCGTGCTCATGGTTCTGGGCCTGTGCTGCCTGGTGCACGTGCTGCGCTGGCTGCTTCCGGCAGGGGAGGATGCCTGGCTGACGGCCGCCTTGGCTTTCATTCCGATGCGCCTCATGCCTGGGGTGGCCGAGCAGTTGCCGGGTGGGCAGCCCGCCACCATTACCTCCTTCGTCACGCATCTGTTTGTGCACGGCGACACCACGCATCTCTTGATCAACATGGCCTGGTTGCTGGCCTTCGGCAGTCCGCTCGCCCGGCGCACGGATGCCCCACGCTTTTTGGCCTTTTTCGCCATTTGCGGGATCGCCGGCGCGCTGTTTTACGTGCTGGTTAATGGCCGGGTTCTCACCCTGGTGGTGGGCGCCTCCGGCGCCATTTCCGGTCTGATGGGCGGGGCGATGCGCTTTTTCTTCCGCGGCCTGACCCCCGGTCGCAGGCTTGCCATGCCGCTGCATGCGGCGCCGCTTTTAAGCCTCGGCGAAAGCTTTCGTGACCGGCGCATCGTCTTGGCCGCGCTCGGCTGGACGATCCTCAATATTCTTTTGGCCTGGGGCGCGGCCGGCCTGACCGACGCGGCCGGGATCGCCTGGGAGGCCCACGTTGGTGGTTTTTATGCGGGATTGCTGATGTTTGGCCTGTTCGACCGCCGGGCCCCGGTCCCGGAGGTTGAGGAAAGCAATGCTGCGGGCGCGGAATAGGTCCCTTGCGGCCCTTTCCGAACTTGCCCACAATCCCTGGCTATAGTCGCCGAGAAACCGCACAGCAGGCCGACGGCGCGCGGCGCAGGAGGACGGCAAGCTCGTTCGGGGGGACCTCTTGTTGGCACTGTCCGCGGGCTGTGGCAGCGAATGGGAGGACATTGCCATGAACGTTTCTGCCATCCTGCGGCAAAAGGGTCGTGCCGTCACCACCGCCGGCCCGTCCACAACGCTCCTCGAAATTGCCGCCAAACTCTCGGCCAAGCGTATTGGCGCCATCGTGGTCGTGGGTCCGCAAGGGGAGGTGGCCGGCATCATTTCGGAACGCGACATCATCCACGCGCTCGCCGCCGGGGGGCCGGAATGCCTGACGAGTTCCGTCGCCGAGGTGATGACCAAGGAGGTGGTCACCTGCCAGGAAACCGATACCCTGGATGAATTGATGGCCATGATGACCGCGCGTCGCTTCCGGCACTTGCCGGTTTTGACCGACGGCGCCCTGGTCGGCATCATTTCCATCGGCGACGTCGTCAAACACCACGTGGCGGAGGTGGAGATGGAGGCAACCGCCATGCGTGACTATATCGCGCACAGCTGAGCCTGGGGTGCCGCAGCGCTAGGGCTCTAGCCCCGTCAAGCCGAGCGGGCCATGGCGCGCGGCGGCCGGCGCAGGGCGAGTTCGCGCTCGATATCTTCCAGCTCCCGCCGCGCGGCGAGCATGCCGCCTTTGATCAGGGCATCGGCCTGATGGAAATCAAACAGGCCGTACTCCGGCAGCCTGGGGGAAATCACCACGTCGGGCGGATCGCCGGCCAGCCGCGAGCGCGCGATGCGGTCCTGCACGATGTTGAAGGCCTCCATCATCACGCGCGAAATGCCGGGCCCGCCGTCGCCGCGTCCGAAGAATTGGCGCTTCAGCAGTTTGCGCATGCCGGCGACGCCATAGCTGTAGGAGCCCTCCGCGGCTGGCACCGGCGGCAGATCCTCGGCGGCTGCGAGCAATTCCATCTGGGGTACAACCGTGCCGCGGCCGCAGGAATCCGAATTGACGTTGACGGCAATGACGTAGCGCGCGCCAAGCGCACGACAAACCGAGACGGGTATCGGGTTCACCAGCGCGCCGTCGAACAGCCAGCGCCCGTCGATCCTGATCGGCCGGAAGATGCCAGGCAGGGCGTAGGAGGCGCGCATCGCGTCGACCAGGCGACCGCGCGAGAGCCAAACTTCATGCCCGCTGCCAATCTCGGTCGCGACCGCGACAAAGCGCCGAGGCAAGCGCTCGATCTGAATTTCCTTGAGGCGCGCGTCGAGAACCTTGCACAGGCGCTGCCCGGTGAGGAGCCCCGAGCCCGAGAAATTGAAGTCGAGAAAGCCTAACACCTTGCGCCGCGTCAGCTCGCGGGCGAACCGCTCGAGGGCTTCGAGTTCACCCGCCACGTAGCAACCGCCAACGACGGCACCGATCGAGGTGCCAGCGACAATGTCCGGGAAGATCCCAACCTCCTGCAAGGCGCGCAGCACACCGATGTGCGCCCAACCCCGCGCCGACCCGCCACCCAGCGCCAAACCGATCTTGCAGTCGCTCATGCCAGTCCCCATGCGGCGCTTGCCATAGATCGAACTTTTAAAATCTTGCCCCGCGCGTCAACCATAGCGATGAGGAATTAAAGAGCACTCCGAGCTCAGGGTTAACGCTCCGCTGCCCAGCGTGCCAGCGCTGGATAGTGCCGCCAAGGGGCGGCCGGGGACAGCAAAGAGCCGAAAAAGCCTTAAATGCGCTGAAGCCCGAGCGCGCCGGCGGCTGGCGGCGGCAGCACCAATTTGCGGTAAAAGCAGGAACGGGCGCCCGTGTGGCAGGCGACGCCGGCCCCCTCCACCGCCACGCTGAGCCACAGCACGTCCTGGTCGCAGTCCGTGCGCACCTCGCGCACGCGCAGGAGATTGCCGCTGTCTTCGCCCTTCCTCCAGAGCCGGCGTCGCGACCGGCTCCAAAAGTGTGCAAGGCCGCTGGTCAGCGTCAGCCCCAAGGCTTCCGCGTTCATCCAGGCGAACATCAAGACCTCGCCGCTGGTAGCATCGCTGACGATGGCCCCAATCAGCCCGTCGGCATCGAATTTGGGCTGAAATGCGAGACCCTGCTCGACCTCGGCCGTGCTGCCGCGCGCTGCGAAGGCGGGTGATGGCAAGGGAGCCATGGCGCGCATCTCCAAAAAGGTCGCTGAGCGGCGCGGGTTAGGGCCGCGCGGCGTGCACCATCTGCAGGAACCGGTCGCGATAGCTGGCATCCTGCTCCAGCGCGCCCGTGAAGCGCGTGGTGATGGTCTTGACGCCGGGCTGGCGCACCCCGCGCGTTGACATGCACTGATGCTCGGCCTCGATCAGGACCGCGACCCCGCGCGGGCGCAGCGCGGCCTCGATAGCCTCGGCGATCTGCGCCGTCATGGTCTCCTGCGTCTGCAGGCGCTTGGCGAAGATCTCAACCACGCGCGCGATCTTGGAGATGCCAACGATGCGCCCGTTTGGCAGATAGGCCACGTGCGCCACGCCCAGGAATGGCGCCAGATGATGTTCGCAATGGCTTTCCACGCGAATGTCGCGCAGCATCACGAGATCGTCGTAACCACCGGTTTCATCGAACTGGCGCGCCAACACGTCCGTGGGGTCGAGCGCGTAGCCGGAGAAATATTCCTCGAACGCTTCCGTCACCCGCCGTGGCGTATCCTTTAGCCCTTCGCGCTCGGGATCATCGCCGGCCCAGGCAATCAAGGTGCGCACGGCGGCCTCCGCCTCGCTGCGCGTGGGGCGCTGGCGTGGGTGCTCCAGCCTCACGCTCGGGCGCTTCTTTTTGGCGACGATATCGTCCATTGATCTTGCCGCTATGAAACTCACGTCGAGCGCTGGCGCGGCGGCGGGGACCGACGCGCGCCTGAACGACGGGGACGCCGTTGAAATCTCCAAGCGCGCACGCGATATTTCCCCATAGCTGCCGCCCGGTCCCGGTTTGCGACAGCAAACATCGGTTGCGGTGGGATATAGTACCTTAGACTGGTCGGGGCAAGAATGCCCTCTCCTTCATACCTGGCGAGGCGATCGGGCCTGATGACGCAGTTGAGTGAAATCTACAACGCACGCATCCTCGAGCTGGCCGCGAACATGCCCAAGCCCGATCGGCTCGCCGACGCGCACGGCACGGCAACCGCTCACTCCAAGCTGTGCGGCTCCACCGTCAGCGTCGATCTCAAACTGGCTGGGCCCAGCGTTTGCGCCTATGGGCAGACGGTCAAGGCCTGTCTGCTCGGCCAGGCCGCGGCCGCGGTGATGGGCCACAATATCCTCGGTAGCACGGCCGAGGAGCTGAGGGACGTGGCCAAACAAATGCGCAAGATGCTGAAAGAGGGCGGACCACCGCCGCAGGGGCGCTGGGCCGATCTTGCCGTGCTCGAACCCGTCAAGGACTATAAGGCGCGCCACGCCTCGACCCTCTTGGTGTTCGATGCCGTCGAAGCCGCGCTCGCCAAGGCCGAGGCGCGCGAGGAGCCCGTTGCGCATGCCGGCGCCTAGCCCCCGGCCGCCGCTCGCCGCGCTCGCCGCGGGGGCAGCCAAGCGCGCGGCCGCGCTGCCCATTCACCTTTACCGCTGGACCTTGAAGCCGCTGATCGGCCACGAGTGCCGGCATCTGCCGACCTGTTCGGAATATGCGCTGGACGCCATCGCCCGCAACGGCGCCTGGCGCGGCGGCTGGCTCGCGCTGGCCCGCCTATGCCGCTGCCATCCCTGGGGCACGCACGGCTTCGATCCCGCCCCCGACCTCTCCCAGCAGCACCACCCCTGGGCGCCGTGGCGCTACGGGGTGTGGCGGCGCTAGGGCGCGAGGAGCGCTAGGGCGCGGAGGCGGCTTTCAGTTTGCGCCGAGGCGGCGCAGGCGGTCGCCCGGGAGCTCGCGCTCGAGGCGGTCGCAGCCAAGCTCGGGATCGACGTTTCCGACGACGACGTCAAGGCGCTGATCCGCGAGCAGGCGGAGGCGGCAGGCGAGGATCCGGAGCAGGTGATCGCGGACATCTGGGCGCACGGGCGCCAGGAGACACTGCGCGAGGACCTCCGGCTGAAGGAAGCTCTCGATCGGATGGTCGCGGACGTGAAGCCGATCTCGACCGACCTCGCCGACGCGCGTGACCGGCTCTGGACGCCGGACAAGGAGAAGCCAGCGCCCGAGCAGAAGTTGTGGACCCCCGGCATGGAGGAGCCTCGATGATCCAGAACCACGTCGTCCCGATGGTGATCGAACAGACGTCGCGCGGCGAGCGCGCGTTCGACATCTACTCGCGCTTGCTCAACGAGCGGATCATCTTCCTCGGGACGCCGATCACGGACGACATCGCCAACCTGATCATCGCCCAGCTGCTCCATCTCGAGTCCGAGGATCCGGACAAGGACATCTCGATCTACATCAACTCGCCGGGCGGCGACGTCTACGCCGGACTGGCGATCTACGACACGATCCAGTTCATCAAGCCCGACGTCGCCACCATCTGCGTCGGGATCGCGATGAGCATGGGCGCGCTGCTGCTCTCAGGGGGCACGAAAGGGAAGCGGATGGCGCTGCCGAACTCGAAGATCCTCATCCACCAGGTCTGGAGCCCGGGGGGCGGACAGGGCCAGGCCGCGGACATCGAGATCAGGGCACGCGAGATCATCAACCTCAAGCGCCGCCTGGAGGAGATCCTGGCGGAGCACTCGGGACAGGAGATCGAGAAGATCCAGAAGGACACCGACCGGGACTTCTTCATGTCCTCGCAGGAGGCGCAGGAGTACGGTCTGATCGACCGCGTCCTCGTGCATCGGGCGGCTGCCGGGTAGTCAGACCCGTGGAATCGGAGTAAAAGGAGAGTCGTGGCGCGAGCGAGCGAAGGCAACGAGCAGCTGCTCTGCAGCTTCTGCGGCAAGAGCCAGCGCCAGGTCAAGAAGCTGATCGCCGGTCCCGGCGTCTACATCTGCGACGAGTGCATCGATCTCTGCAACGAGATCATCGACGAGGAACTGACGGCACCGGCGCAGCTCGACCTCGACAACCTTCCCCGCCCGCGCGACATCTACTCCGTCCTCAACGACTACGTCGTCTCGCAGGAGGAGTCGAAGCGCACGCTCGCGGTCGCCGTCTACAACCACTACAAGCGCGTCCGTATGGGGCAGGACGACGGCGAAGTCGAGCTGCAGAAATCGAACATCCTCTTG
>Ga0081455_10000207_pt1 | contig 74809 bp, 74 predicted proteins | sample TabmetS3T2R1_FD_70207 | JGI IMG/M metagenome (GOLD analysis project Ga0081455, IMG submission 70207) | Tabebuia heterophylla rhizosphere microbial communities from the University of Puerto Rico - S3T2R1 | ecosystem: Host-associated > Plants > Roots > Rhizosphere ...
CGCGCAGCGGCCCGGCGAGCCGGTACAGCTCGGGAAGGGTCGCGTTCTCGGCAACCGACATCGCGGGCACGTAGCCGCCGTCGTGGCGATCCTCCGGGGTGAACCCGATGCCGGCCGCGATGGCGCGCCCGACGTCGAAGCGCTTCAGCTTCTTCCCGGAGATGCTGACCGACCCGGTCCCGGGGCGGACCAGACCGCACAACGCCTGGGCGACCTGCATGTGCCCGGCGCCTTCGACACCGGCGATACCGACGCATTCACCGGGGCGGACGTCGAAGGAGACGTCGTTGATCCGGTTGCCGTGGCTGAGCGAATCGACGACGAGCACGGGAGTCGACGCGGCGACGACGTCCGGCGGTCGCTCCACTTTGGTCGCCGCCTGGGCGTCACCCACCATCGCCGCCACGATGTCCGGAATCTGGAGACCTTCGAGGCTCCGGTCCAGCACGACCCGGCCGTCGCGCAGCACGGTGGCCCACTCGCAGATTTCGAAGACCTCGTCGAGGTGGTGCGACACGTAGAGCAGGGTGACGCCACGCGCCCGGGCCTCCCGCATGTGCGCGAACAACCGCTGGGTGCCCGCGTAGTCGAGGCCCGCGGTCGGCTCGTCGAGGAGCAGCAGGCTGGGCTTTCCCGCCAGCACGCGGCAGATTTCCACGATCTTGCGGTCGACCGGCTCGAGTTCGCTGACGACCCGGTCCGCGATGTCGCCGCAGCCCCACTCCTCGAGGATCGCGCTGCCACGCCGGCTGACCTCACGCCAGTTGACGGTGCCGAGGGCGGTGCGCGGATAGGCGTTGAGCAGGATGTTTTCCGCTGCCGTCAGCTCGGGCACGAGGGTGCTCTTCTGGTACACGCAGCCGATGCCCCCGGCTTCGGCCACGGCGCCATCGAATTCGACACTTCCCGAGTCCTGCCGGAGCACACCGGTGATGATGGCGATCAGAGTCGACTTTCCGGCGCCGTTGCGACCGATCAACCCCAGCGAGGACCCGGCCGGGATAGCCAGGGACACATCGTCCAGCGCCCGGCTCACGCCGAAGGACTTGGACACGTTCTTCACTTCAACCGCGGGTGACGCCGTGACCATGGCCGGTCCCTTCTCGTCCGAAAACGGTCCCGCAGGGCTGTTCCCCCGAGCGGCGCTCGGGGGAACAGCCCGGTGCCGAGCACCTACTTCGTCTCGTTCGCCCACAGCTTGGGATCGTCGACGTTGTCCTTGGTCACGACGATCGGGTCGACCAGATCGCGCAGGGTTCCGCCGATCTCCCGGACCACGGTTCCGTGGTCGGTCGGGCCGGCCGCGATGGGCTGCCCCTTGACGGCTCGCTGTAGCCAGTACACCCCGTAGTTGGCGAGGTCACCGAGCGGCTGCACGATCGACGCGGTCAGCGTCCCGTCCCGGACGGCTTTGAGTTCTTCCGGCGTGCCGTCGATGACGGCGAACGGCACGTGACCCGGCTGACCGGCGGGAATCAGGCGGCCCTGACCTTGCAGCGCACTCTGCACCGGCCCGAGGCACTGGGCCGAGGCCGCGAACACGCCGTCGATCTTGTCGGTTGAGAACTGGGTCTTGACGATCTGCGAGCACTGCGCCGCATCCCAGTTGTACGAGCGCGAGATGACCTGAATGCTGGGGTAGGACTGCTTCATGCAGTCGGTGAAGCCGTTGCTGCGGTTCTGGGCGGCTTGGTTGTCAAGGCCACCCTGCAGGTTGAGCACGGTGCCCTGACCCTTGACCCCGTCGCCGATGACCTTGCAGGCACGAGCGCCCGCGCCGTAGTTGTCGGTGGCCACCTGGATCGCGATGTTCGGACTCGCGCTCGCGGTTCCGTCGATCACGACGACCTTCGCGCCCGATTGGGTCGCACGGTTGATGGCGGGCACGATCGCGTCCGCGTTGACCGGATCGATGAGGATCCCGTTGGCACCACTGGACACCAGGGTGTTCACATCGTTGGCCTGCTTGGCGGGGTCGCCGTCGGACGCCGTCACCGTCACCGTTCCGCCCGCGGCCTTGCCCGCCTGGTCGATCTTTGTCGACAAAGTGCTGAGGAAAGCGGTATCCAGACCGAAAGCCGAGAAGCCGATCCGCAGGGCGTCCCCGCCGCTGCCTGCGCCGGCACCCCCACAGCCCGCGACGAGGGTCAAGGCCGTGAGGACGGCCGGGATCGCGGCCCAGCGGGCGCGATGTTGGAGGCTGCGCTGCATCAGGTGATCTCCTCATTGAGACGTCACGGCCCACCGCCTCGCCGGGCGTGATCGACCGTCGTACCATGCGCTGTACCGACCGCGGAGTTGCGTCCTACGCGATCTAGTTGCAATTAATGCATAGCCACTTCGCCGCGTCAATAGGCCCCGGAAGTCCATGTCAGGGTCTGGCGAAAACCCAACCACTCAGCGGAATGCCCGCAATCCGCGGCTCACGGAGAGGGGCGAACCGCCAGGGCGGATCGTGGTCAGGGCTGCTTCGGCGGGTCCAGCACGACCGTCGGGTCCGCCGGCACGGGGTCGACCCGCTTGTGCCGGCGCTCCCGGAACACCCAGCCCCCGATCACGCCCGCGCCGAACCCGAAGAGGTGCCCCTGCCAGCTGATGCCCTCCTCGGCGGGCAGCAGCGCGGTGAACTGGTAGGCGAAGCACAGCGCCATGACGAGGCCGATCACGATGTCGATCGGACGGCGGTCGAACAGGCCGCGCACCATGATGTAGCCGAAGTAGCCCAGCACGACCCCACTGGCGCCGGCGGTCACGGCGTTCGCCGGCGAGACGAGCCACACCCCGATCCCGCTGCCGACCAGGATCAGCGCGGTGACCCCGAAGAACTTCCGCACCCCGCGGTACGCGGCGAGGAACCCGAAGATGAACAGCGGCCCCGAATTGCTCTCGATGTGTCCCCAGCTGAAGTGCAGGAACGGGGCGGTCAGCGCCTGCGGCAGTGAGCTCAGCCGGCGCGCGCGGATGCCGTAGTCGATGCTCAGCGCGTAGTCGGTGGACCAGTTGACCACCTGCACGATCCAGATGATGACGAGGAACCCGACCATGACCCACAGCGCCTTGCGTGCCTCGGCGATCATGGCCTGGGCCTCGGCGCCGCTGGGCAGGGAGCGTTCCTTCATCCGGCCAGCGTAATCGAAATTCCGGCGGTTTTCGGCGAATCCGGCACCCCGGTGCCGCGAAATCGGCCACACGATCGCCGCCGGACGTCGCCCTGCTCGTTCCCGAGGATCGTCTCTTATGGACTCGGGTCGGCTCACTCATCGCGAACGAGGTGGTGCTGGAACAGTTTGCGGCTGATCCGGCCCAGCTCGGCGAATTCGTCCTCGGTCGTCGGGGCGATCACGGCGGTGCGGACCGCCTCGTAGTAACCGGGCGTGATGCCGTGCAGGAAATCGGCACCCTCCCCGGTGAGCACGGCGTAGAGCCCGCGACGGTCCGTCGGGTGCTGCTCGCGGCGGACCCAGCCGAGGCCGGTGAGCCGCGTGATCCGGTAGTTCAGCCTGCTACCCGGGGAGAACAGCACCGAGGCCAGCTCACCCATGCGCATCCGGCGCCCGGGCGCGCCGTCCAGCCTGGTCAGGATCTCGAACTCGGCGTGGGAAATCCCCGCGGTCTCGTGCAGGTGGCGCTCGATCACGCGTTGCACGAGGGTATGCGCGCCCAGGTAGTGCACCCAGGCCCGGAGCTGGTCGTCGGGCAGCCCGGGGCTCTCCTGCATGGACCCTCCCAGTCGATCGACAGCGCCGGTGGGCAGGAATATAGCCCGGATCCGGCGCGGAGTCGCCGAAAAAGCTAGGTCAGGCACCGTTCGACGTGGCCGGGCACGAGAACCGCCTTGCGCCGGAGGATTTCGGTGAACGCCGACGTCACCGGATCGGCGCCGGCGCGGGTATAGGCCGCGAGCGCGCGGCGCACCGGTGGATCCGGGCGCAGTAGCTGCCCGGCGAATCGTGGCGGCAGCACGTTCGCCGGCACGAGCGCCGGACCGAGACCGGCGGCCGCCAGCGACGGCGCCGCCGCGGTCTGCTCGGTCCGCACCGCGGCGCGGGGCTGGAACCCGGCCGCGGCGCAGGTCTGGTCCAGCAGGTCCGCGAGACCGTTGCCCGGCGCGTAGTGGACCCATTCGCGGTCCGCGAGGTTCGCCAGTCGCACCCGCGTCGCACCGGCCGCCGGATCGTCCGGCGGCAGCACCACGACGAACTCCTCCTCGCCCAGCGGATGCACCGGACCGTCCCAATCGGACGGTGGCGGCCCAACGGCGAGGTCGGCCTGCCCCTGTGCCATCGCCGTGGCCAGTTCGTCGGCGTGCCGGTGCTCGAACAGCCGGACGTGCACGTCCGGATGGGCCCGCCGCCACGCCTTGAGCACCGGTGGCAGCACGCCGAGGCTCACCGAGTACACGGTCGCCACCAGGATCTCGCCGCACTGCAGGCCGGCCGCCTGCCGCGCGGCCGACACGGACCTGCGCGCCGCGGCAAGGGTGGCCCTGGCGTGCGGCAGCATCGCGCGGCCCATCGGCGTCAACCGCACCGACCGCGGCAGCCGTTCCAGCAGCGGCCCGCCGGTCGCCCGCTCCAGTGCCCGCACCTGGTGGGACAACGCCGGTTGCGTCACGTGCAGCAACTCGGCCGCCCGGGTGAACGAGCCGGCGTCGACGATCGTCACCAGGTATTCCAGCTGCCGTAACGTCATGAACAGAGCTTATGCCGCTGCCGGAACAGCGCGAACCCGTTCATGCTTCTGCGCCAGCCACAACCACCATGCGGCCACCAGCGCGATCGCCGACGCCCCACTGAGCCACCAGAACGCGACCTGGAAGGCGTGCTCGGCACCGGTGGGAAGCAACCGGGACAGCACCACGGCGCACATCGCGCCCCCGACCGCCCCGCCGACGCGCATCAGGATGTTCAGCGTTGTGGTCGCGTCCGGCAGTTGATCGCGCCGCACGGAGGCGAACGCGGCGGCGCCTGCCGGGGACGCCGACAGCGCCAGCGCCATTCCGCGCAGCACCAGCAGGGCCTGCAGCAGCACGGGGTGCGCGTGCGCGCCGGCGAAGGCGAACGGCACTGTGGTGCACACCGTGAGCACCCCGCCGACGAGCGCGACGATCCCGCCGCCGTTCCGGTCGGTCAGCCACCCGGCCAGCGGCATCACCACCATCGTGCCCGCGCCGAGCGACAGCAGCGACAGGCCGGTGGTCACCACGTCGGCACCGCGCAGGATCTGGAAGTAGAGCGGGAACAACAATATCGCCCCGAACATCGCCGCGCCGGTGAACAGGCTGGACGTCGTCCCGGCCGCGAACACCGGGTTGCGGAACAGCCGCAGGTCCAGCAGCGGCCGATCGCGGCGCCAGGACCGCAGCGCGAAGGCCACCAGGCCGGCCGCGCCCAGCACGAGCGACACCAGCACCGACGGGCCGCCCCCGCCGCCGCCCTCGCCGACCGCGGTGAGCGCGTGGACGAACAGCGGCAGCCCGAGCCCGACCAGTGCGAACCCGGTCCAGTCCAGCCGCCCGGGATCGCCCGGCTCGCCGCGCGGCACGTACTTCAGGCCGAGCGCGACACCGATCGCGCCGATCGGCAGGTTGATCAGGAACAGCCACTCCCAGGACAACGAGTCCAGCAACAGCCCGCCGACGGTCGGGCCGATCGCGGGCGCGCTGCTCACCGCGATGCCGAGGATGCTCATCACCCGCCCCAGCCGCGCGGGGCCGACCGCCTGGCCCAGAACCGTCTGCCCGGCCGGGGTCAGCAGTCCGGCGGCCAGGCCCTGCACCACGCGCAGCGCGATGAGCCAGCCGATGTTGCCGGCGAGTGCGCACATCCCGGATGCGACGGTGAAGGCCGCGAACGCGCCGAGCCAGAGCCGGCCGACGCCGATCCGGCGCCCGAGCCACCCGCACAGCGGCAGCGACACCGCGAGCGCGATCAGGTAGCCGGTCGACACCCACTGCGCGTCGTCGAGCGAGGCGCTCAGGTCCCTGCCGATCCGGTCGAGCCCGACGTTGACCAGTGAGGTGTCGAGCATTCCGACGAAAGCGCCGAAGACGATCACCAGCGCGACCCGCCACACCGGCCAGGGAATCCGTTCCATGATCGGCGAACCTATAACTTCCAGTAATGTCGAAGTCAATGGTCGCTGAGCAGCACCGTAGGATGGACGCGGCGAATCGGCTAACGGGACGGGACGATGAAGCACATCTATACCGGCAAGGTCCGGGAACTGTACTCCGACGGCGACGACATCCTGCTCGTCGCGTCCGACCGGATCTCGCTCTACGACGTGGTGATGCCCACGCCGATTCCGGACAAGGGCAAGCTGCTCACCCAGCTGTCGCTGTGGTGGTTCGAGCACCTGACCGGCATCGTGCCCAACCACGTCGTGTCGGCCCACGTGCCGGAGGAGTTCGCCGGCCGCGCCATCCGCGTCAAGCCGCTGAAGATGGTGCAGGTCGAGTGCATCGCGCGCGGCTATCTGACCGGTCTCGGCCTCAAGGAGTACCAGAAGCAGGGCACGGTCTCCGGCCTCGAACTGCCGCCCGGCCTGGTGGAGGGCAGCAAGCTGCCCGAGCCGATCTTCACGCCGACCACCAAGGCGACCGAGGGGCACGACGAGTTCATCACCTTCGACGACGTGATCGCCCAGGAGGGACACGAGACCGCCGAGCGCCTGCGTGAGCTGACCCTGGCGATCTACCGCGCGGGAGCCGAGCGGGCCGCCGGGAACGGGATCATCGTCGCCGACACGAAGGTCGAGTTCGGCTGGGACGCCGACGGCGTGCTGACCCTCGGCGACGAGGTCCTGACGTCCGACTCGTCGCGGTTCTGGCCCGCCGACCGCTGGGAGCCGGGTCGTCCGCAGTTCTCGTTCGACAAGCAGTACGTGCGGGACTGGGTCAGCCGCACCGGCTGGGACAAGACGCCGCCCGCGCCGGAGATCCCGGCCGACGTCGTGGCGACCACCCGCGACCGCTACATCGAAGTCTACGAACGGATCACCGGACGCACCTGGGCCGCATAAAGAGAGCTCATGGGTCCCGGTACCAACGGGACTTGGATTTATCGCTCAGCGAAGCGGAGCCTGGGCTCATGAGCAGCACACCGAAGGTCGCCCTGGTCGCCGGGGCGAACGGAGTCATCGGCCGCAACCTCGTCGATCATCTGGACTCGCTGGGTGACTGGGAGATCATCGGCCTGTCCCGGCGCGGCGGCACGGGCCGCGGCCGCGTCCGCCACATCGCGGTCGACCTGCTGGATCCGGCCGACGCCCGGGACAAGCTCGGCGGGCTGACCGACGTGACGCACGTCTTCTACGCCGCCTACCAGGACAAGCCGACCTGGGCCGAGCTGGTCCCGCCGAACCTGGGCATGCTGGTCAACCTCGTGGAGGCGGTCGAGCCGGCCGCCCCCGGCCTGCGGCACATCAGCCTGATGCAGGGCTACAAGGTCTACGGCGCGCACCTCGGCCCGTTCCGGACACCGGCGCGCGAGGACGACGCCGGGCACATGCCGCCGGAGTTCAATGTGGACCAGCAGAACTTCCTCGTGCAGCGGCAACGGGGCAAGGCGTGGACGTGGTCGGCGCTGCGGCCGTCCGTGGTGTGCGGGTTCGCGCTCGGCAACCCGATGAACCTGGCGACGGTGATCGCGGTCTACGCGGCGATCTCGAAGGAACTCGGGGTTCCGCTGCGGTTCCCGGGCAAGCCCGGCGCCTACACGTCGCTGCTGGAGATGACCGACGCCGGACTGCTGGCGAAGGCGACCGTGTGGGCGGCGACGAGCGAGCAGTGCGGCAACCAGGCGTTCAACATCAACAACGGCGATCTGTTCCGGTGGCGCGAACTGTGGCCGAAGCTCGCCCGCTGGTTCGGCCTGGAGGTCGCGCCGCCGTTGCCGATGTCGCTGGAGACGGTCATGGCGGACAAGGAGCCGCTGTGGCGCGAGATGCGCGAGCGGTACGGGCTGGAGCCGTCGTACGCGGAGGTGTCGTCGTGGCGGTTCGGCGACTTCGTCTTCGGCTGGGACTACGACGTGATCGCCGACGGCTCCAAGGCCCGCCGCTTCGGCTTCCACGAGTTCGTGGACACCGAGGAGATGTTTCTGTCGATCTTCGACGACCTGCGCAAGCGTAAGGTCATCCCGTGATGGTTAACCTGAACGCATGAGCGAGCGCACCAGCATGGTCGAGTTCTACTGGCGCCCGGGCTGCGGGTTCTGCATGGCGCTGCGGGCTGGGCTCGAACGGGCCGGCGTGCCCTTCACCGAGGTGAACATCTGGACCGAGCCGGGTGCCGCCGAGCGGGTCCGCGAGGCGGCGAACGGCAACGAGACGGTGCCGACGGTCTTCGTCGGCCCGACCGCCATGGTGAACCCGAGCGTCGACGAGGTGCTGGCCGCGGTGTGTGAACACGCGCCCGAACTGCTCTGACCGTCAGGAAAACGTCGCTTGGAGCGATTTCCCAACACTCTCGGTGAGTTGGACAGTGTTCCACCGCCCCGCGTGATCCACCGTCACCCGGTTGAGGTACAAATGCGCGCGACTGTCGGTATGCCTGCGCGTCCGAAAGGTGGGTCCGGTGAACGACGACGTGTCGGTGGCCGCACTGCTTGAACGCGAGGGCTGGACCGAGGAACGGCGCGCGCCGAGATCCCGGTTCCAGGTCGTGGCGGTCATGCTCGCCGTCGTGCTGGGGTGCGGACTCGCCGCGATCCTGGTCAAGGCCGGCGCGGACACACAGAACGACGCCGACTCCGCACTGGTCAGCCTGCCGGCCGGGCCCACCGGTGGCCTCGCCGGCGGTGGGATCCCGGAGAACCCGAACACCACCGAGCGCACCAACAGCTCGTCGCGCGTGGTGGTCACCAACGAGTCGCCCGGCGCCGGTGGCGCCGGCAACGGCATTCCGTGGTCGACGAAATCGCGCACCCGCACCGAAATCGCGACCGTCACGGTCACCGACTCCAACCTGCCGCCGACGTCGGGCACCGATCCCGCGAACCCGCCCGGCGCGACCGACCCAAGCCAGACCGGCACGGCACCCGGCGGCTCCACCACCACGCCGCGCACGACTCCGACCTGCGTCCTGGTGATCCTCTGCCGTCCATGAGCGCTCCGTGGCTCGTGAAACGAACTCGCATCACAGATCAGTAACCGAGCGCAACGAAATCACCCTTTCAGGCGAAGAGAAGTCGTACGCCTGGAAGGGGAGCACATGCACGCTCGGTGGTTAGTCAAACGCTTACTCGCGTTCATCGGGACAGGACTGATCACGCTGGGCCTGGTCACGGCGATCTCGGCCCCGCAGGCCGCAGCTGCGACACCGCCCGGCTTCGCGCTTCTCGACCAGCCGACCGGGCAGAACGCCTTCGACCTCACCGACTTCGCCTACCTGCCGGACAACAGCTTCCTGAGCACCGGCAAGAGCGGCAAGCTCAACTGGACCTCCTCCGACGGCACGACCACCCGGACACTGCGCAGCCTGTCCGTGCGCAACGACGGTGATCTGGGTCTCATCAGCGTGGCGGTAGCGCCCGACTACGCCACCTCGAAGACCATCTATCTGGTCCGCTCGGTCCCGAACGGCACGACGTTCACGCTGCGCCTGGCGAAGTGGACGGTCACCGGCTCGCCCGACCCGACCGGGATCACCGGCGAGGAGACGCTGATCGACCTGCCCGGTGGGTCCGATGTGCACGGCATGACCGGCCTGATCGCCGCCGACGACGGCACGCTGTGGGTGACCATCGGCGACAACGCCGACTACACCCGGGTCGACGAGAACGCCCTTAGGGCGCTCGACATCAACAGCCTGCAGGGCAAGGTCCTGCACCTGACGGCCGGTGGCGCGGGCGTTCCCACCAACCCGTACTTCGACGCCGCCAACCCCTCCTCGGCCCGCAGCCGCGTGTTCGCGAGCGGGTTCCGCAGCCCCTTCCGGTTCACGCTCGACCCCAGCAGCGGCCTGCCGGTCGTCGGTGACGTCGGCTGGAGCACCTGGGAGGAGCTCGACCTGGTGCAGCCGGGCCGCAACTACGCCTGGCCGTGCTGGGAGGGCAACCACGCCACCCCCGGTTACGCCGACCTGCCCGGCTGCGCGTCGGTGACCAACACCGCCCCGCTGTGGGAATACCATCACGGCGACGCCTCCAACCAGGGCAACAGCATCACCGCCGGCATCGTCTACACCGGATCCAGCTATCCGGCGGATTACCAGGGTGCCTTCTTCTTCGGCGACTACGTCGGCAAGAAGCTGTGGACCGCGCGGTGGAACTCGGCGGGCACGCTGACCCAGCCGCCGCAGGACCCGCCGCTGGCCACGGACATCGGTGGACCGGTCAAGTTCGCCGCCGCACCCAACGGCGACGTCGTCTACGCCGACATCTACACCGGCAACCTGCGCCGCCTGACCTACGTCACCGGCAACACGACGCCGGTGGCGAAGGCGACGACGACGACCGACCCGGCGACCCGCACCGTCACCTTCGACGCGTCCGAATCGGTGGACTACGACGGCGACGCGCTGACCTACAACTGGGCCTTCGGCGACGGCACGTCCGGCACGGGCGTGACCACGACCCATGCCTACAGCGGCGACGGACCGTACACCGCGACGCTGACCGTGAGCGACCCGCTGAACAAGACCGGGACGACCTCGTTCACCGTGGCGCCGGCGAACCACACGCCGGTGATCACGCTGACCGAACCGTCCGCGCAGAACTTCGCGATCGGTGAACCGGTGTCGCTCTCGGCGACCGCGACGGACGTCGAGGACGGTCCGCTGCAGGTCACCTGGACCAGCATGGTGCTGCACTGCCCGGACGAAGAGACCTGCCACTCGCACCCCGGGGTGGGAGCCGGCGGCTCGAGCTTCTCCCTGCCGTTCACCGACCACCCGGACTCGCGGATGGTCCTGACGGCGACGACCACGGACAGCGCGGGCGTGGCGACGAGCGCCAGCTACACGGCCTGGCCGCGTCAGCACCGGCTGACCCTGACCTCGAACGTGCCCGCGTCGCTGCAGATCCCGTCCGAGGGCGGGGTGAACAGCGCGCTGGTGACCGAGGGTGTCACGCTCGACGTGGTGGCCGCGGACACCGCGTCCGACGGCGCGTCCCGCTTCTCGGCCTGGGCCGACGGCGCGACGAGCCGGACCCGGACGCTGACGGTCACCTCCGACCTGACGCTAACCGCGAACTACCTGACGGCGATCGACCAGCGGTACAGCACCGACGCCGCCGTGCGGGCGCTGCTCGGCGCGCCGACCGCGCCCGAGGTGCAGGACGGCAACGTCAACTACCGGGTCTATCAGAACGGCCGCATGTACTGGTCGGCGCAGACCGGCGTGCACGAGGTGCACGGCGCGATCCTCGCCAAGTACCTGGAGCTGGGCGGGCACACCCGCTTCGGCGCCCCGACGACCGATGAGCTGACCACACCCGACGGCGTGGGCAGGTTCAACCACTACATCGGCACGCCGGGCACGCTGGCCGCGTCGGTCTACTTCTCACCGAACACCGGTGCGCACGCCATCTGGGGCGTGATCCGGCAGAAGTGGGAGGAGAAGGGCTGGGAGACCGGGCCGCTCGGCTACCCGGCGACCGACGAGCTGGTCACGCCGGACGGTGTCGGCCGCTACAACCACTTCAGCAAGGACGGCTCGATCTACTGGACCCCGGCGAACGGCGCCCACTCGGTGTGGGGCCTGATCCGGCAGGTGTGGCAGCAGACCGGCTGGGAGACCGGGCCGATGGGCTACCCGGCGACCGACGAGCTGGTGACCCCGGACGGTGTCGGCCGCTACAACCACTTCGACAAGGCGGCGTCGATCTACTTCTCGCCGTCGACCGGGGCGCACGAGGTCTACGGCGCGATCCGGCAACGGTGGTCGGCGCTGGGCTGGGAACGTTCCTACCTCGGCTACCCGACCTCCGGTGAGTTCGCCTCCGCCGGTGGGCGCCGGAACGACTTCCAGTGGGGCTACATCCAGTGGTATCCCAACGGAACGATCGTCGACCGGCGGTACTGAGCCGAAATGAGCAGGCCGTCCTCCTCGCCCCGGCGGGGAGGACTGCTTTTCGTTGTCAGTAGTAGAAGTGCAGGGTGTCGAGCAGGCGCTGGTCCGGCTTCGGATCGCCCAGCCGCAGCGCGACCTCCGTGACGAGGGCCTGGGTTAGCGCGGTCAGCGCGGTCAGCGAGCGGCTGTGCGAGACGCCGCTGGTCTCCGCGTAGAGCGCGACCTCGGCGGCCTCGGCCAGCGGTGAGGCGGGGTTGTCGGTGAGCGCGACCACGGGCAGCCCGGTCTCCCTGGCGTACCCGGCGACGCGCACGGTGTCGGCGGCGTAGCGGCGGACCGAGATCGCGAGCAGGACCTCGTCCTCACACAGTTCCGTCAGCTCGTCCGGCAGCGAACCGGCGCCGATCTGGTGCACCGCGGGCAGGATCTCGCGCAGCCGCTGGGTGGCGAGGTCGGCCACGGATCGGCACTCGCGCAGGCCGATGACGTGCACCCGGGGCGCTCCGGCGAGCAGTTCCACGCCCCGCAGCCACGCAGGGCGATCGAGTTGCCCGAAGGTGCGGGCGAGGTTGGTCTGCTCCTGCTCCAGCGTCGCGGACAGCAGACCGCCCGGGGACTCCACGTCACCGGCGTGCTCGGTGCGCCGCGCGACCTGGGCTTGTTCGGCCACCCACGCGCGGCACAGCTCCATGATGTCGGGATATCCAGGCAGCCCCAACGAGTTCGCGAACCGCGTCACCGACGACTCGCGAACTTCCAGCAGCCGCGCGGCCTCCGCGATGCCGCGGTAGGCCGTGCCTTCCGGATCGGCGAGCAGCAGATGGGCGATGCGCAGCTGCCCGCCCGCCAGTTTCGGCAACCGGCTCCGGAGCAGCTCCGCCAGCTCCTGGTAGCTTCCCGGCGCCTTCACACCCGCAACTCCACGACCGTGACGCCGGCGCCGCCGACCGGGTCGTCCATGGCCGTCAGCGCGGCCGGCGCCTCGTCCAGCGTGATGCGGCGGCCGACCAGCGCGGCGAGGTCCACTGTGGACCGTCTGATCACCGCGAGCATCTCCGGGTACTCGTGGGCCTGGATGCCGTGGCTGCCGAGGAGGACGAGCTCGTCGGCGATCACCCGGTGCATCGGGATCGGCGGGATCCCTTGCCCCGGCGGCATCAGCCCGATCTGGACGTGGCGGCCGCGGGGTCGCAGGCTCGCCACGGAATCGGCGCAGGTCTGCGGAAGGCCGACGCAGTCCAGCGAGACGTGCGCGCCGCCACCGGTGACCTCGCGGATGGCGGTGACCGTGTCTCCGTTCGCCCGGAGGGCGACTTCGGCGCCGAGTTTCGTGGCCAGCGCGAGGGCTTCCGGCGACAGGTCGACCGCGACGACCCGCGCTCCCGCGGCGACGGCGAGCATGACCGCGGAGATGCCCGCGCCGCCGCAGCCGTGCACGGCGACCCATTGCCCCGCCGAGACCTGCCCCTGCCGGAGCACGGCGCGGAACGCGGTGCCGAAGCGGCAGCCGAGCGCGGCGGCGGTCGTGCTGTCGAGGTCTGCGGGGAGCCGGACGAGGTTGACGTCGGCGTGGTCGAGGGCGACCAGTTCGGCGAAGGATCCCCAGTGCGTGAACCCGGGCTGGGTCTGGTGGACGCAGATCTGGTGGTTGCCGGTGGCGCACTGCTCGCAGGTGCCGCAGGCGCACACGAACGGCACGGTCACACGGTCACCCGGCCGCCAGCGGCGCACCCGGTCGCCGGTCGCGACGACCCGGCCGGCGAGCTCGTGACCGGGCACGTGCGGGAGCGAGATGGTGCTGTCGTGGCCGCGCCAGCCGTGCCAGTCGCTGCGGCACACGCCCGTCGCCTCGACGGCGACGACCACCCCGTCCGGACCCGGCACCGGATCGGGGACGTCGCGGACCTGCGGTTCTGCTCCGAACCCGGGGTAGACGACTGCGCGCACCCCGACACCCTACGTGGCATCAGCGGCCCTTGAGCAGCTCCACGATCGGGGCGAAACGGTCGGCGTACCCGGAGTTGATGGTGACGTAGGAGATGCCCAGCTCCTCGCGGCGGCGGAGGAGGTCGTCGGCGGCCTGCCGCGGGGTGCCCGGCAGCACGCAAACGGAGCCGTTCGCGGCCAGGTCCTGGACGGTCGTGCCGATGTAGCGCTCGAGCCACGGCGCCGGCTCGTCCCCCACGGCGAGCAGGTTCACGGCGATTTCGACATCGCGGTCTGCGGCGGCGTCCCGGACGGTGCGGACCAGGTCGCGGGCTTCCGGTTCGGTGGTGCGCGGCCACCACGCCATGGTCACGATGTCAGCTTCCCGTCCGGCGAGGGCCATCATCTTGGGGCCGCCGGCGGCGAGGAGGAGCTTGGGACGGTCCGGCTGTGCCTTCAGGTGCGCCACCGTCTCGGTGATCTGCGCGAGCCGGTCCGCCGCGGTGCCGAACTCGAGGCCCAGTCGTTCGAGCGGTCCGGCCGCGCCCGGGCGCCCGGTACCGAGGCCCAGCTCGAAGCGGCCGCCGGTGAGCTTGTGCAGGCTCTCCGCCTGCCAGGCCAGCAGGCGCCGGTCGCGGAACTTGCTGACGGCGACGAAGGTGCCGACGCGGAGTTCGGTGGTGACCGCCGCGGCGGCGGAGAGGGTGGTGAACGGGTCGAGCCCGTTCAGCGGGTCCGGTGAGAGGAGCGTGTCGAAGCCGAGGTCCTCGGTGCGCCGCGCGAGAGCGGTCCAGTCCTCGAGGTGCTCGATTTGCCCGGCCACGAGGCCGAAGCGGAAGGGTTTGTCAGTCATACCGTCGATGGTGTCCGCGCGGCGGGTGTCGCCACGTCCGCCGAGTGTCGACTCTTTCCCTTACGTCCGGGGGCGCATGGTCAGAGCACCGCCACACTCAGCGCCTGCGCGATCTCCTTACCCAGCGCGTGCGTCGCCACCCCGTTGCCCGACCCCACCTTCACCACGAGGGAGCCGCCGAACGGCTGCCGCTCGACGACCTCGATGCGCTCCCCCAGAGCGATCGCGTGATCGGCCAGGTAGCGCAGCATGTCCGGGTCGGTGTCCCACACCCGCACGATCCGCCCGACCGCGCCCGGCTCCATCTGGTCGAGCAGGCAGGTCGGCACCTCCTCGACGCTGCCGTCGACGGCCGGAATAGGGTCGCCGTGCGGATCGCGCACCGGATTGCCGAGCTTGGCCGCGATGCGCTCGATGAGCCGGTCCGAGACCGCGTGCTCGAGTGCGTCGGCCTCGCCGTGGACCTCGTCCCACGTGTAGCCGAGCTCCTGGACCAGGTAGGCCTCGATGAGCCGGTGCCGCCGCAGGACGCCGCGCGCGAGCCGGAGGCCTTCGGGGGTCAGGGCAATGCCGCGGTAGGGGACGTGCTCGACGAGGCCCTGCTGGGCGAGTTTGGTGACCATGCCCGAGGCCGACGAGGGACTCACCTCGAGACGGCCGGCCAGGGTGGTGTTGGTGACGGCCTCACCGCGCTCGACCAGGCCGTAGATGACCCGGATGTAGTCCTCGATCGACGACGAGGATGAGCGGTGCGGACTGTCAGGCATGCGCACAACTCTACGTGCGCCGGGCGCTGGAGTCAGCCTTGCCTAACTTCCCGGTGACCAGCGGTAGCGAATCCACCCCGGGACCGGCTCGGCGCCGAGCTGGGCGTAGAAGGCCGCCGCCCGGTCGTTGCCCTCACGCATGTCCCACTCGACCCGCGCGTCGGTCCGGGCGCGCAACGCGGCGAGCAACTCGTTGCCGAGCCCGTGGCGCCGGTAGCGGGGCCGGACGTACAGGTCGTCCAGCCAGATCCCCGGACGGCCGGCCCAGGTGGAAAAGTTCCAGGAGCAGAAGGCCATCCCCGCGACCACGCCGTCCCCCGGCGACTCCGCGATGAGGACCCACGCCTTGGGCTCCGTGCCGAACAAATGCTTGGTCATATCGGCCCGGTCCAGGGCGAGCGTGTCGTTACCCTCGAATCGCGCGTGCTCCTCGATGAGGGCGCAGATCTCCTCGACGTCCGCCACCTCGGCTTCGCGTACCGGCATGTGACTCATGCTATGCGGGGATTTCGCCCAACCGGACGCCGTGCATGATCCGGTCGCGCTAGTGTCTGTTTGAACTGCGTTCGAACGGGGAGGGGACGGATGCCCGAGGGTGACCGGGGCAGGCAGGCCCAGGCCGAGATCCAGGCCGCTATCGGGGCGTCGCAGGGGCCGGCTCAGATCGGTCCGATGGTGGGTGCCGGTTTGAGCACCGTCGGGGTCGGCGGGTACCAGTTCGACCCCGAGCAGATCGCCGCACTGATCCCCAAGTGGGAAGCGCTCAAGGACGACATCGATGCGGACCTCATCGCCCTCCAAACCGCTGCTCAGCACGTCAGCCCGCCGTCCCCGGATCAACCGGCGATCGTGAACGCGACAGCGACCGCGAAGTCGATTGGCGCGGCCATCGAACACAATCTGGAACTTCGCCGCTACGCTCAGGCGTGGATCGATAAGCTCCACCAAGCCAATGGAACCTACGTACGCGAGGACGAAGAGGTGCGTACAGGCCTGAACAGCGGTTCCAGCCCGACCGACGGCCACGGCCTCTACCAGTAGGGGGACGAGTGCGCAAGCTCGATGCACTGATTGCGGTAACACTTGTCGGCACAGCCATGACGAGCATGGCGGCGTGCTCAGACAACGGTTCGGCTGTCGAACGGCCGCTCTCATCGTCATCGAACCCCACCGGGGTGACGCCGAGCGCCAGCGGGCAAGCCGCGCCCGCCATGCCGGTCCCTCTCGACACCTCGAAATTCGCGGCCGCTCCGTGCACCAGCCTGACCGAGTCCCAGACGAGCGGACTCGGCATTGCACAGCAAGGGCAACAGAGCCGGCTCACGTCTGGCGATCAAAGCTGCACCTGGGAATTCGGGCCGAATCTCGAATGGAAAGTGCAGCTGGCATATGTCGTGCCCGACGCTCATAACGGGCTCCAGAACGAATACGACCTGCACGCTAGTGGCTTCTATTCGGGTGGATATTTCGAGCCGACGACGGTCAATGGCTACCCCGGCGTGTACAGCAGCGTGAGTGACAACCGCTCGCAGGGACTCTGCGCTCTAGCCGTAGGGATCAACAGCGAAACGCTCGCGACTGTACAAATCGTCGGACAAGCCGGTAAGGACAACTGCAAGGCCGCTGCGAGCGTGGAGACGCGCGTGATCGACACGGTCAAGACCGGGGGGCAATGATGACTGGTGCAGTGCTCGGTTCCACCGCCTCACTCGACGCGATGTCCGGCCAGCAGATTTACGACAATTTCCACAACGCGCCCGGGCCTGGCGAGCTCCAGCAAGCACAGCATCACCTGCAAATGGTGATGAAGAAGTACGAGGTGCGCGCCGAGCAGATCACCTCGCTTGCGGGCGCTATGGAGGAGGGCTGGACCGGCGACGCAGCCAACGCTGCTGTCCGAAGTGTGGGTCCACTTGCTCTCGCCCATTCGGGCGCAGCCGCGGCTATGAAGACGGCCAATGACCTCATCGAGAATCAGAGTCAGGCCTTTTTCGACACCAAGAACAGGGTCGTCCCGGTGCCGGAAACTCCGCAGACGCCCCCGGCGCTCAAGGAGCTCATCGGCGATTCCTCCGGTGGCTGGAGCCAGGCGGCGACGGTCGCCATTGCCAATGCGGCCGCCAAGCAGAACGTCGAGGCCATGCAGGCCTGGTCGACGACCTCCGGCGACAACGGCACGAAGATGCCCACCACCTACGGGACCCTCGACGCCGGTGTACTCGGCGTGACGCAGGGCGCCACGGCCGGGGCCGCGGTGGGGAACACGCCGACGAGTGACGGGCCGCGTTTCGGAGGCGCTGGGGGTGCCTCCCGAGGCGGCGGCGGCGTCACCGGAGGTACCTCGTCCCTGTCGGGGCCCTACCAGGCTCCGACGGGGCAGGTCCCGGCCGACGGGCGCACCGTCGCTTCGGATGCCGCCTACGCCCCGCCACCCGCGGCCTCCTACGGCCCGCCCCAGCAGGGCGGCAGCAGCGGTTACGGCGCGCCCGGCAGCTACGGCGCACCGGGCTACGGGAACACCCCGGGCTACCCCGGCGCCACCCGGTTCCCCGCGAGCACCGGCACCGACACCGGCCGCGGCGGCACCGGCGCCGGCCGTGGCGGCATCGGCTCCGGGCGTGGCTTCGGGCCGGGCTCGGGTGGCGCGGGGCGCGGCTTCGGGCCCGGGAGCGGGGGCGGGAATCCGCTCAACGAGGGCAAGCGGTTCGGCGCGGGAAGCGCGTCCGCAGCCGGCGAATCGCTCGCGCGCGGAGGCGGCGCCGCGGGCCGCGGTGGCGCCCCCGGAAGTGCGGGCTCCCCGGGCGCCGGGGCCGGCAACCGCGGCAAGGGCGAGGACGACGGCGAACACAAGCGGAAGTACATCGTGGACGAAGACGACCACTTCCAGCTCACCGCGGAGGGCGAAAAGGCGGTCGACCCCACCACGGGCATGACCGTCTCCCCGCCGGTTCTCGGCCAATAACGTCATGTGGTTCGCCGAACCGGAACGGTTCCAGCTCGACCTCCTCGCGGTCTTGGTCGCCAAGGTCACCGGCACCGAACTGCACCTCGCGCTCGCACCGCAGGCTGTGTGGCGCCCCGACGACGCCAAGACCGCCGTCAACCGCGCCGCCGACGCCGCCCTCGCGCGCTACCACGTGCCCACCCGGAACGAGCCGGCCTTCACCGAGATCGCGCGCCTCCTGACGACGCCTGACGAGGCACGGTTCGGCTGGCTCTCGGACACCACCACCGGCGTCACCATCTCCACGCTCGTCGCCGCGAACCAGCACTTCGGGCTCGTCGCGGTACGTGAGAACCAGGAGATCGCCGTCCGCACGTTCCAGCGCGAACGGCTCAGCAAGGTGCTCGTCGAGGCCCTCCCGCAAGACGTCCGCAGGTCGCCGGAGCCGTCGCTTTCCGTGCTACGCAGCGAGGTGCGCGACGCCCGCCAGGCCGAACTCAACGGCACCCGCCCCAGCCGCGCCGTCCAGCGCGCCGACTACCTCGCCTCGCTCGAGCCGTTCTTCATCGCCGAGCTGCACGCCGAAGTCCGCGACCACAGCGGCCGGCCGCGCCAGTCCCGCTTCCCGCTCCGCGTCTACGACAACGCCGAGGGCCGCTGGACCGTCCTCACCAAACCGCACTACGACGACCACCTCCTCCACTTCGCGCCCGCCACCGCCGCGGAGGTCGCCGACCGGCTCGACGAGCTGCGGCGCGAGATCAACTGAGACCGTCCCGAACTCGCCGGGTCGACTACTCTCACCGGCATGACCTCGGTTGACCTCGAGATCGGCGAAGGCATCGCGCACATCTGGCTCAACCGGCCGGAGCGCTTGAATGCCGTCGCGCCCAGCCTCGTCGACGATCTGCTCGCCGCGCTCGACCGGGTGGGCGACACGAAAGCCGTCGTGCTGGCCGGGCGCGGGCGGGCCTTCTGCGCGGGCCACGACCTCAAGGAGAAACCCCAAGGCGACTCCCGCGCGCGGATCGAGCGCCTGCAGGACGTCACCCGCCGGCTGCGCGCCCTTCCGCAACCGGTGATCGCCGCCGTGCACGGGTACGCCATCGGCGCCGGTGCGGAGTTCGCGCTCGGGTGTGACCTCGTCCTCGCCGCCGAGGACGCCGTCTTCTCCTTCCCCGAAGCCGGCCTCGGCCTGAGCGTCACCGGCGCCGCGTCGCGCCTGCTGCCGCTCATCGTCGGGCCGCTGAAGGCCAAGGAACTGCTCCTGTTCGGCGAACGCATCGACGCCGACGCCGCCCACGGGCTCGGCCTGGTCAACGCCGTCGTCCCGGACGTGCACCGCACCGCGCACGAGTGGGCGCTTCGCATCCCGGCCCACCCGGCCGCCACGCTGGCCAAGCGCGCCCTCGACGCCGGCATCGACAGCGCCCTCGAGCAGGCACTCGAACTCGAGGTCAGCCACGCCCTGATCACCGAGCACCTGCCGGGCAACGCCCTCGGCAACCGGGCATGATCCCGGACGATCTCGCCGCCCTCGTCCGCCGCGCGGCGCGGAACTGGCCCGACCGGACCGCCTGGCTCTTCGACGAGACCGACACCCGGCTCACGTTCGCCGACATCGACCGCGAAACCGACCGCCTCGCCGGTGGCCTCGCCGCACTCGGCGCGCGCCCAGGTGATCGCGTCGCCCTCATGCTGCGCAACGAGCCCGCCTTCCCGCTGCTCTGGCTCGCCCTGGCGAAGCTCGGTGCGGTCGGAGTACCGGTCAACACGAACTACCGCGAACTCGACGGCGCGCACGTCCTCCGCCAGTCCGGCGCCCGCTTCGCCATCGCGGCGCCCGAGTTCACCGGCCTGCTCACGCGCATCGTCGCGGAGACCGGCCTCGAACGCGTCCTCACTCCCGGCGAACTCCCCGCCGGCGAGCCACCCGAGTACCGCGTGGCCGCGGAAGCACCGACCAACATCCAGTACACCTCCGGCACCACCGGCGCCCCCAAGGGTTGCGTCCTGCCGCACCGCTACTGGACCACCTTGGCCCGCAGCCTCGTCGAGGACTTCCCGAACCTCACACGGCACGACACGATCCTCACCGCGCAGCCGTTCCACTACATCGATCCACAGTGGAACGTCGCAGCCGGGCTCGCCGCGGGCGCCCAGCTCGTCGTGCTGGATCGCTTCCACCCCAAGAACTTCTGGGACAAGGTCCGCGAACACGGGGTCACCTGGTTCTACTGCCTCGGGCTGATGCCCGCGCTCCTGCTCCGTCAGCCCGAGACGCCCGAGGACCGGAACCACCGGGTGCGCTCCGTCATGGCCTCCGCCATCCCACGCGACCTGCACACCGAGCTGGAAGCCCGATGGGGCGTGCCCTGGTACGAGGCGTTCGGCATGACCGAGACGGGAGGCGACATCCGGGACCGCCCGGACGATCACCTGCCCGGCAGCGGCCGGATCGGGCGGCCCATCCGCGAACGCGAAGCGATGATCGCCGACGAAACCGGCAAGCCCATGCCGCGCGGCGAGATCGGCGAACTACTCATCCGCGGTGTCGGTCTCATGCACGCATACCACGACGACCCCGCGGCGACAGCCAAGGCCTTCTCGGGCGGCTGGTTCCACACCGGTGATCTGGCCACAATGGACGTCGAGGGCCGGATCCACCACGTGGGCCGGACGAAGGACATGATCCGCCGCAGCGGTGAGAACGTCTCGGCCGACGAGGTCGAGCGCGCGCTCCTGCTGCATCCGGCCGTCGCGCTGGCGGCGGTCGTCGCCGTGCCCGACGACCTGCGCGGCGAAGAGGTCAAAGCCTTCATCGTGCCCGCCGGCGAGGCCACCCCGGACGAACTGGCCGAGTTCTGCGCGGCCCGGCTCGCCTACTTCAAGGTCCCGCGGTACTGGTCGTTCAGCGAAGACCTCCCGCGCACACCCTCGGAGCGGATCGCGAAGGCCAAGCTGGGCGGGCTCGGCACCCCGACCTACGACCGGGCGGCCGGAACATGGCGCTGACCAGGCCCGCACTGCTCGAAGCGAGGGTCCCGGCACGCCCCAGCGAGAGATCCGCCGAACGGGTGGCCGAGGTCGCGGGCAAGGTGTGGCGCATACGGCCCTAGCTGGGGTCTTGCCGACACGGCCGGGCTGAGGGACCCTCGAAGGGTGACTGAGCGAACGATCCAACTGGAACTGGACGAGTCGGGTCTCGCACTGGGACTTCCGGCTCCGTCTCACCCTCAGGATCATGTACACGATGTGCCCTACCGCCCGGTGCAGTTCCGTGACGACGACCTGCCCACCGCGCTCGAGCGGTGCGCGAACTGGCTCCGGTCGGCACAGGAGTGGCTGGGCGAGCCGGTGGATGTGGTCTCCATCCACCTCGACTACGACGACCGCGAAGGCGCGCCGTACTACGACCTGAAGCTCCTCTGCAACGAGGAGGATCTGGCCGGGGCGCCGCGCGCATTGCGGGACGCCGCGAAGAAGTTCTGAAACAGTTGTCCTGACCCTCGGGGCCGTCTCCGGAAACGATTTCCGGAGACGGCCCCGAGGATTTGTTCGCCATGTTCCCAAGCGGCGGAGCCGCTTGCTAGCCCAGTGCGCCGCCGATCTTGACGTGGCCCTTGAGAAGGTTGCGGGCGATGGTGCGCCGCTGGATCTCGTCAGTGCCCTCGTAGATCCGCAACAGCCGCAGCTCGCGATACCAGCGTTCGATCGGCAACTCCCGCGTGTAGCCCATTCCGCCGTGGATCTGCAGGACGCGGTCGACGATCTCGTTCGCCTTGATCCCGCCGTACAGCTTCGCGATCGACTGCGCGTGGCGTGAGTCCATTCCGGAGTCGACCTGCCAGGCCGCGTGCAGCACCAGCCACCGCAGCGCTTCCAGTTCGACACCGGAGTCGGCGATCATCCACTGGATCGCCTGCCGCGTCGCGATCGGCGCCCCGAACGTCTCGCGCGTGTTGGCCTGCTCGATCGCCATCGAGATCAGGCGCTCACAGGAGCCGATCGCGCGGGCGGGCAACAGGTAGCGGCCGCGACCGATCCATTGCATGGCCAGCGCGAACCCCTCTCCCTCGACACCGAGGATCTGGCTTTCGGGAACGCGCACGTCGTCGAAGACCAGCGATGCCGGGCCCCACTCGCCCATGGTGTCGATCGGCGCGGACTTCCAGCCCATGTCGCGGTCGACCAGGAAACAGGTGACGCCACCGGCGGCGCCTTTCTCCGGGTCGGTCACCGCGAACACCATGACGAAGTCGGCCTCGTTACCGCCGGTGATGAAGGTCTTCTCGCCGTTGATGACCCAGTCCGCGCCGTCCTTGCGGGCGGAGGTGCGGATGTTCCTCGCGTCGGAGCCCGCGCCCGGCTCGGTGATCGCGAAGCACGACTTGCGCTCGCCGGCGATTGTCGGCAGCAGGTAGCGCTCCTTCTGCTCGTCGTTCGCGTGGAACAGGATGTTGTCCGCCGCGCCACCGAAGCGGAACGGCACGAATGTGCGGCCGAGTTCGCCTTCCAGGAGTGCGGTCATGACGGCCGACAGGCCCATGCCGCCGTACTCCTCGGGGGTCTGCACCCCCCAGAAGCCGGATGCTTTCGCCTTGAGCTGCAGCGCGGTCAGCTCATCCGAGGTGAGACCGGGCTCGTTGCGGCGTTCCCGGCGCAGCACCTCCGGTTCGAGCGGAACGAGCTCACGCTGCACGAACGTGCGGACCCAGTCACGCACTTCCCGCTCTTCGGTGCTCAAGCTGAAGTCCATCGTCTGCCCTCCTACTAAGCGCTCGCTTACCTGCCAGGCTAGCGCACCCGGTGCGCCACCGAAACTTCCGAACCCCGTTCGGTTTCTGTGGGGTGGCGCACCGGCGCCGGCGGGCCGCGTAGGTTGGGGAACGTGATCGAATGCGCGGTGTGGTGGGCGACCCCGCTGCCGAACGAGGCGAGGTACCTCGCGCTGCTCGACGACCTCGAGCGCGGACGGCACCGGGCCTACCGGCAGGAGATCGACCAGCGGCGGTTCCTCACCGGCCGCGTGCTGGCCAAGACGGTGGCCGGTGAGCTGCTCGGACGCCCGCCCGGGGAGGTGGCCTTCGACGCCACCTGCGACGACTGCGGCAAGCCCCACGGCAGGCCGCGGGTGCCCGGCGCCGGGTTCGAGCTGTCCATCTCGCACTCCGGTGACCGCATCGGCGTCGCGGCGACCAGCGGCGCGCCGGTCGGCCTCGACGTCGAGACCGCCACCCGGCGCGCCGACGACTCGCTGATCGCCTACGCACTGAACGAGACCGAACGGGGCTCGCTGGCGGGCCTGTCCGAAGCGGACCGGGTGGCCGCGTTCTTCCGGTTCTGGACCGGCAAGGAGGCGCTGATGAAGGCGACCGGACGCGGTTTGAAGATCCCGCTGCGGAGCGTCACGCTGGCCGGACCGGGTGAGCCGGCACGCCTGGTCGCTTCGAACGATCCCGCGCTGGACCCGGACGGCGCCCGGCTGGCCGATCTCGACCCGGGCGAGGGGTACCGGGCGGCGGTCGCGGTGCTCGCCGACGAGGACCTGAAGGTGACCGAACGCTGGTGGACGGCCGGGTAGTCACGACGCGGCACATTGTCGAAAATGTGCGACGGGCACGTTAGAGTTCGAGTCCCATGGCGCGCAACAAGGTCTGGAACTTGGCGGAGGTCTCGTCCAGCTCGGCCTTCGGATCGGACGCCGGCACGATCCCCCCGCCCGCGAACAACCGCAGGGTGTCGCCGGCGACCTCGGCGCAGCGGATGGACACCGCCCACTCACCGTCGCCCTGGGCGTCCATCCACCCGACCGTGCCGGCGTAGTACCCGCGGTCGAAGGGTTCCAGTTCGCCCACCAACCCCCGCGCCTCCGCGGTCGGCGACCCGCAGATGGCGGGTGTCGGGTGCAGGGCCCCGGCCAGGTGCAGAGCCGTCACGTCCGGGTCCGTCAGCTCCCCGGTTACCATCGTGCTCAGGTGCCACATCGTCGGCGTCGACACGAGCGACGGCGCACGAGGTACGTGCAGGTCGCGGCAGAACGGGCGCAGCGTCTCGACGATCGCCTCGGTCAGGATCGCGTGCTCGACGTGGTCCTTGCGCGAAGACTCCAGCTGCTCGGCGTTGTCCCGGTCGGTCACCGGGTCGGCCGACCGCGGCGCGGAACCGGCGTGCGGATGCGACACGACCCGCCGGCCACTGCGGGACAGCAGCAGTTCCGGCGTCGCGCCGATCAGCGAGCGTCCGCCGGGCAGCGCCGCGGCGAACGTGTAGCCGTGCGGGTTGTCCTTGACCAGGTTGTGCAGGATCGCCTTGGCCGGCACCGCCCCGGAAAACTCCAGGTCCAGCGCGCGGGCGAGCACGACCTTGCGCATGCCGCGGTCGCTCAGGGCGCGCACGGCACGTGCGACCGCCTCGACGTGCGCGACCGGTTCGGGCACGGCCCGGACCGCATCAGGTCCGTCAATGACCAGCCGCGGCAGGGCGGCCGCGGCGGGGTGTGCCGGGCCGGCCACGCGGGCGGCTTCGGGCAGGACGAGATACCCGGGCGTCGCGGTGGTGTCGAAAGGCAGGACACCGACCGCGAGCGACCTCGGGGACCCGGCCAGAGCGGCCGGGACCGCATCACTGAGCGCCGACACGTCCGTGTCGGCGAACGTCAGCCGAGAGCCGGACCCGAAGATCGTGTGCCGTGAAGTGGCGAAGAAGAAGTCGCCTGGCGTGTATTCCTCGAGCGTCTCTCTGGCATCCACACCCCCATTGTGCTCCCGCGTCCACGCCGGCGAGCGGAAGTGTCACTCGCGCAACACTTCCCCGCCGACCTGCGGAAACGGTTACTTGAGGGCGTCGATCAATGCCGCGCGCTGGCGCTCGCCGAGGCCGCCGGCCCGCCGGTCCGGGTCGATCCCGGCCTTCTCCAGCAGCGCGGCCACCTTGACGGCACCGAGCCCGGGCACCGCCTTGAGCAGCTGGGTGACCTTGGTCTTGCCGATCGTCTTGTCGTCCTTGGCCTTCGCCAGCACCGAGTCGATGGACTGCTGACCGGACTTGATCGACGCGAGCAGCTCGGAGCGGGCCTTACGAGCCTCGGCCGCCTTGGCCAGGGCTTCCGCGCGCTGCTCCGGGGTCAACGTGGGCAGAGCCAACGTAGTAGTCCTTCCGTGTGTCGGATATCCGCTGTCGCGGCGACGGCTGGCACCCAGCGAGGTGCTTGCTCACGCAAGCGCTGGCCAGGCCGTCTGGTCCACGCGCTCAGTAAACGCCACCTGGGCCGAGGCCGCGACCTCGACACGCGCGGAAACCCCCGGTCGGGGCGGGGACGGTCGATCCTGGCGACGAGCGGCACCTTCCACTTAGAGTGACCGGAGACACGTTCACCGTCGAACCTCACCGCGCGGGAGTGCCCATGCTGAGCACGATGCAGGACGGCCAGCTCTCCCTGGCCAACCTGCTGAAACACGGAAGCCGGGTCCACGCCGCCAGCCAGGTGACGACGTGGACCGATCAGGGTCCGCGCCGCGAAACCTATGCGGACGTGGGCCGTAACGCTGCGCGTTTGGCGAACGCGCTCCGTAGTCTGGGGATCACCGGTGACCAACGGGTCGGCACGTTCATGTGGAACAACGCCGAGCACCTCGCGGCCTACTTCGCCATCCCCGCCATGGGCGCCGTGCTGCACACCCTCAACATCCGTCTCTTCCCCGAGCAGCTGACGTTCGTCGCGAACCACGCCGAGGACCAGATCGTGCTGGTCGACGGCTCGCTGGTGCCGCTGCTGGCCAAGCAACTGCCGGAGATGAAGACCGTCCGGCACGTCATCGTGGCCAACGGCAACCCGGCGACGCTCGAGGCCCCGGCCGGCGTCGAGGTGCACTCCTACGACGCGCTGCTGGCCGCCCAGCCGGACACCTTCGACTGGCCGGAGGTGGACGAGCGCTCCGCGGCCGCGATGTGCTACACGTCGGGCACGACCGGTGACCCGAAGGGTGTCGTCTACTCGCACCGGTCGATCTGGCTGCACTCGATGCAGGTGTGCATGACCGACAGCATGCGGCTGGCGCCGGACGACACCGCGCTGGTCATCGTGCCGATGTTCCACGCCATGTCGTGGGGCCTGCCGTATGCGGCGATGATGGTCGGCGCGTCGGTGGTCCTGCCGGACCGCTTCCTGCAGCCGGGACCGCTCGCGCAGATCCTCGCCTCGGAGAAGCCGACGTTCGCCGGCGCGGTGCCGACCATCTGGCAGGGCCTGCAGCAGCAGCTGGAGGTGCAGCCGCAGGACATCTCGCACCTGCGCGAGGTGGTCGTCGGCGGATCGGCATGCCCGCCGGCCCTGATGCACACCTTCGAGGAGCGCTACGGCGTGCCGATCCTGCACGCCTGGGGCATGACCGAGACGTCGCCGCTGGGCAGCGTGGCCCGCCCGCCCGCGGAGACCTCCGGCGAGGAGGCCTGGCAGTACCGGTACACGCAGGGCCGCTTCCCGGCGTCGGTTCGCGCCCGGCTCATCGACGACAACGGCAACGAGATGCCGTGGGACAACGAGAGCGTGGGCGAGCTGGAGGTCGCCGGCCCCTGGATCGCGGGCGGATACCACGGCGGTGCCGACCCGGAGAAGTTCCACGACGGCTGGCTGCGCACCGGCGATGTGGGCAAGGTCAGCCCGAACGGCTACCTGACCCTGACCGACCGCGCCAAGGACGTGATCAAGTCCGGCGGCGAGTGGATCTCGTCGGTGGACCTGGAGAACACCGTGATGAGCCACCCGGCGGTCGCCGAGGCTGCGGTGGTCGGGGTGCCGGACGAGAAGTGGGACGAACGGCCGCTGGTGGCGGTCGTGGTCCGGGAGGGCCACAGCGTGACGGCCGCGGAGCTGCGCGAGTTCCTCACCGGCAAGGTCGCGAAGTGGCAACTGCCGGAGCACTGGACGTTCATCGACGAGGTGCCGAAGACGAGCGTGGGCAAATTCGACAAGAAACGGCTGCGCGCCTTCCATTCCGAAGGCAAACTCGACATCACGCACTTCTGAATGACTCGCGACGAAGCCGGAACGGCGTTGTTCAACCAGTCGATGCCGTTCTCCGAGCGGCTCGGCATCGAGGTCCTGGAGCATTCGAAGGAGGTCGTCCGGGCGCGGCTGGCGTGGGACGCGACGCTGTGCACGATCGGCGGCGTGCTGCACGGCGGCGCCCTGATGGCGCTGGCCGACTCGACCGGTGCGGTGTGCGCGTTCCTCAACCTGCCCGAGGGGGCGCAGGGCACGTCGACGATCGAGTCGAAAACGAACTTCCTGCGCGGGGTGCGCGAGGGACACGTCGTCGCGACCGCCCGACCGCTGCACACCGGACGGACGGTCATCGTGGTGGAGACCGAACTGCACGACAACTCCGGCAAGCTCGTCGCGAAGGTCACGCAGTCCCAAGCAGTCCGCTGACGGATGATTTGGCGGCACCTTTTCGACAATGTGCGACGCACCGCCCACCCTGCTGCCGGGGAGGCGGCGATCGACTACCACGAATGGACCGGTCCCGGCCCGTTCGTACCCGCCGGCGTCCGGTCCTTCGAGGGGCGGACGTACGACCGGTCACAATGGACCTCGCCGTTCCACGCGCCCCGGTTCGCGGCAACCGAGCTGATCGCGTCGTGGAGCGCGCATACCCCGGCGGGGACGTGGATCGAGGTCGAAGCCCAGGCGCGCACCGCGACGGGCGAGGACACCGCGTGGTACGTCATGGGCCGGTGGGCCGCCGGGGACGACGACATCAAGCGGACGAGCGTCGACGGTCAGGACGACGCGCACGCGCGGGTCTCCGTCGACACGCTCGTCCTGAAACCGGGTGTGCTGCTCCGTTCGTACCGGCTTCGGGTCTCGTCCTACCGCGCCGAGGGCGCCCCGGCGGCCCCGGCGATCAGTGCGGTGGGCGCGATGACCTCGCGCGTGCCGGACCGGTTCGAAGTGCCGGTTTCCCCGCCGGGCAAGGCATCCGGGATCGAGCTGGCGGTCCCGGCCTACGCACAGAACCTCCACAAGGGACACTTCCCGGAGTACGGCGGTAGCGGCGAGAGCTGGTGCAGCCCGGCATCCACCGAGATGGTGGTCGAGTACTGGGGGCACCGTCCGCGCGCGGCGGACATGACCTGGATCCCGGCGGGCCAGGTGGACCGGACGGTCGACCACGCGGCCCGACAGACCTACGACTTCGCCTACGGAGGCACCGGGAACTGGCCGTTCAACACTGCCTACGCGGCGACGTTCGGCCTGCGGGGTCACGTCACGCGCCTGCACTCGCTGACCGAACTCGAGGACTACATCGCGCGCGGAATCCCGGTCGTCACGTCCCAGTCGTTCCGCGCGGACGAGCTGGACGGCGCAGGTTACGGAAGCGCCGGGCACATCATGGTGGTCGTCGGCTTCACCGGCGACGGCGACGTCATCGCCAACGACCCGGCCGCGAACAGCGACGCCGGCGTCCGCCGGATCTACCCCCGGGCCCAGTTCGAGAACATCTGGCAGCGCACGAAGCGGCACACCGACGACGGTTCGGTGGCGAGCGGTCCCGGCGGAATCGTCTACCTGATCACCCCCGCCGGCCTCGGCGAAGGAGGCCGTCGAGGCCAACTCCGGTAGTGCAACTGGTAACTGGTGAACCCGTTCGGGGCATCGCCGCGACCTCGATCGCGATCGTCTAATATCGCCCGCCTACAAAGGCACCGCGCCTCACACCGGAACACCCGATACGCTCGGTACCGATGGGGCAGACGAACCACGAGGCATGGTGGTCAACAATGGCGGCAACGGGCTCCAGTGCGGCCAATGGACGATGAAGGTCACGCTGTGATCGGCGAAGCCCGGCCCTCCAGTGCGCTCGCGAGCGCCCGCGGACGCCCCACGGCGGCTCGCGTGTCCGACGACGTCCTGCTCGACGCCGCGCGCCGCTGCGTGCTGGTTTCGGGGCTCCGGCGCACCACCCTGGCCGAGATCGCCCGGACCGCGAAGGTCAGCCGGATGACGCTCTACCGGCGTTTTCCGGATGTGCGCAGCGTGCTGTCGGCGCTGATGACCCGCGAATTCGGCACCCTGCTGCACCAGGCCACGGTGAGCGGCGCGGACGCGCCGACTGCCCGGGGACGGCTGGTGCGCAGTTCGGTGGCCGCGGTGCGGCTGCTCAACGCCGACCCGCTGATGCGGACGATCCTCGACGTCGACACCGCACTCGTCGTGCCCTACGTGGTGGAACGGCTCGGCGGAACCCAGCGGCTCGGCGAGAAGTTCATCGTCGCACTGCTGGAGGCGGGCCACCGGGACGGCTCGATCCGGCGCGGGTCGACGGCCGTGCAGGCACGCTCGGTCCTGCTGGTCGTGCAGTCGTTCGTGTTGTCGCTGCGGGCGGCCACCGCGGACGTCGCCGCCGAGCCATTGCTCGGCGAGCTGTCGCACCACCTCAACGCCGCATTGCGACCGCTGTGACCGCCGGATCTTCTCGCCCCGCCCTGGTGATCGACCGGGTGTCCAAACGCTACGGCTCCGTCGTGGCTCTCGACGAAATCTCCTTCGCGGTCGGATCGGGCGAGCTGTTCGGGTTCGTCGGGAGCAACGGCGCCGGCAAGACCACCACGATGCGCATCGTGCTGGGCGTTCTCGCGGCCGACCGCGGTGAGGTCCGGTTCGGCGGCGAACCGATCACCCACGCCACGCGCACCCGCATCGGCTACATGCCCGAGGAACGCGGCCTGTACCCGAAGATGCGGGTGCTCGACCAGCTGGTGTATTTGGCGCGGTTGCACGGACTCGGCGACACCCAGGCACACCAGGCGGCCGAGGGCTGGATCGAGCGGCTCGGATTGCGGGAGCGGCGGCGGGACGAGGTGCAGAAGCTCAGCCTCGGCAACCAGCAGCGGGTCCAGCTCGCCGCGGCGCTCGTGCACGATCCGGCGGTGCTGGTTCTGGACGAGCCGTTCTCCGGGCTGGACCCGATCGCGGTCGACGTGATGAGCGACGTGCTGCGCGAAAAGGCGGCGAGCGGTGTGCCGGTGGTGTTCTCCAGCCACCAGCTCGATCTGGTCGAGCGGTTGTGCGACCGGATCGGGATCGTCCAAAGAGGACGCATGGTGGCGTGCGGGACGGTGGCCGAGCTGACGTCCCCGGCGGGCGCGCGCTTGGTCGTGTCGGCGCCGGAAGCGAAGCCGGGCTGGGTCGCGGACCTGCCCGGGGTCCGGGTGGTGGCCGAGGAACCGGGCCAGACCGTGCTGGAGCTCGACCACGGTGCCGACGACCAGTGCGTGTTGTCCGCGGCGTTGGCGACCGGTCCGGTACGAGAATTCCGGTGGCGGCGGCCGAGCCTCGCCGAGCTGTTCCGCAACGTGGTGACGGGGGGCGAGTCATGACCGGTGTCGTTCTGGTCGCCCGGCGAGAGCTGAACACGCGGCTGCGGACGCGGTCGTTCGTCGTTGGGACCCTGGTGATCCTCCTGGTGCTGGCCGGGTACCTGCTGCTGCAGGCCACCCTGATTCGCGGGGCGAACACCGCGAAGGTGGGGCTGGCCGGACAGACCACCGCGATCGCCACGCAACTTCGGGAAGCCGCGCAGACGGTGGGCGAGCACGTCGAGACGGTGCCGGTCGCGAGCGCCGAGCAGGGCGAGCGGCAGGTGCGCGACGGCGACCTGGACGTGCTGGTCCACGGCAGCGCCGCCGACCTGCGGGTGGTGGTGAAGTCGGAGCTGGACCAGCAGCTGCGGGCGGTGCTCAACGGGATCGCCCAGCAGCAGGTGCTGAACGCGAAGCTCGTGGAGGCGGACCAGGATCCCGCCGAGGTCATGCGCGAGGTCGGTGCCGCGCAGGTCCAGCTGACCGAACTGGAGCCCCGCGACGCGGACAGCGGGCAGCGGCTCGCGATCGGGCTGGTGATCGTGTTTCTGCTGTTCTTCGGGATCCAGGCGTACGGCGGGATGGTCGCGCAGGGCGTGGTCGAGGAGAAGGCGAGCCGGGTCGTGGAGATCCTGCTGTCGACACTGCGCCCCTGGGAGCTGATGCTGGGGAAGGTGATCGGGCTCGGGCTCGTCGGTCTGGTGCAGCTGGTGATCCTCGCCGCGGCCGGTCTCGCGATGGCCACCGGAAGCGGCGCGCTGACTTTGAGCGGAGTCGCGATCGGCACGGTCGTCTGGGGCTTGCTGTGGTACCTGCTGGGCTTCTTCCTCTACGCGATGGTCTATGCGGCGGCCGGTTCGCTGGTGTCCCGGCAGGAGGACACGGCGTCGGTGGTCACGCCGGTCAGCCTGACGTTGATGGCCGGTTTCGTCGTGGGGTTCAACGTGCTGATCCAGGACGCGAATTCGACCGGGGCGCAGGTGCTTTCGCTCGTACCGGTGTTCTCGCCGATCCTGATGCCGGGGCGGATCGCCGCCGGGGTCGCCGCCGGGTGGGAGGTCGCGCTGGCCCTGGTGCTGACCGTCGTGTTCGGGGCTCTGCTGACCTGGGTGAGCGGGCGGGTCTACCGGAACGCCGTGCTGCATACCGGGAGCCGGATGCGGTTGCGGGCGGCGTTGCGGCTGGGTCGCTAGCCAATCCCGGCTGATCCGGAAATGGCGACCAGCAATGCGAATCAGCCCATCGACACCATTGACCCCGCCGATCCCAACTGCCCCAGCAACCAATCCCGGAAATGCAGTGACGGCGCGCCCACAGGGGACGCGCCGCCACGGAACGCGGGAAATCAGCGGTCGGAAATCGCGGTGTACTCGCGCTCCTTCTCACCGATGTAGATCTGCCTCGGGCGGCCGATCTTGGTCTGCGGGTCCTGAATCATCTCGCGCCAGTGCGCGATCCAGCCGGGCAGCCGGCCCAGCGCGAACAGCACCGTGAAGAACTGCGTCGGGAAGCCGAGCGCCCGGTAGATGAGCCCGGTGTAGAAGTCGACGTTCGGGTACAGCTTGCGCTCGACGAAGTAGTCGTCCGAGAGCGCGGTCTCCTCGAGGCGCTTCGCGATGTCGAGAAGCTCGTCGCCCGGCGCCAGCTTGCCCAGGATCTGGTCCGCGGTGCGCTTGATGATCTTGGCGCGCGGGTCGTAGTTCTTGTACACCCGGTGGCCGAAGCCCATCAGGCGGACGCCCTTTTCCTTGTTCTTCACGCGGTTGACGAAGTTGGCGACGTCACCACCGTCGGCCTTGATCGCGTTCAACATGTCGAGCACCGCGCTGTTCGCACCGCCGTGTAGCGGGCCGAACAGCGCCATGATGCCGGCCGAGATGCTCGCGAACAGGTTCGCCTCGGACGAGCCGACCAGGCGCACCGTCGACGTCGAGCAGTTCTGCTCGTGGTCGGCGTGCAGGATGAACAGCAGGTCCAGCGCCTTGGCGACCTCGGGGTCGACCTCGTAGGGCTCTGCGGGCAGGCCGAACGTCATCCGCAGGAAGTTCTCCACCAGCCCCAGCGAGTTGTCCGGGTACAGGAACGGCTGGCCGATGGACTTCTTGTAGGCGTACGCGGCCAGCGTCGGCACCTTGGCCAGCAGCCGGACGGTGGACAGCTCGACGTTCGGTTCGTCGAACGGGTTGAGCGAGTCCTGGTAGAAGGTGGACAACGCGGACACCGCGGAGGACAGCACCGGCATGGGGTGCGCATCGCGCGGGAAGCCGTCGAAGAAGCGCTTGAGGTCTTCGTGCAGCAGGGTGTGCCGGTTGATCTTCTGTGTGAAGTCGTCCAGCTGCGACTGCGCCGGCAGGTTGCCGTAGATCAACAGATAGGAGACCTCGAGGAAGCTGGAGCGCTCAGCCAGCTGCTCGATGGGGTAGCCACGGTAACGCAGGATCCCGGCGTCGCCGTCGATGTAGGTGATGGCCGAGGAACACGACCCGGTGTTGACGAAACCGGGGTCATAGGTGATGTACCCGGTCGACGCCAGCAGCTTCCCCAGCTCGATGCCGGGGGCACCCTCGACGGCATTGACAACCTTCAGCTCGTGCTCGCCAGTCGGCAGGCGCAGCGATACGGTGCTGCCACCGGTCGCCGCAGTCGCGTCGGACATGCAGGTCGTCCCTCTCACGGTCACACGGGCCGGTAGCTCCTGCAGGGTTACACAGGCAGCCTTCTGATCGCGCGTGACCGGAAAAAGTCCGCGCACACCGCCCCGCTGGGGTATGAATTCCCCTATTACGCTAGTCGAACAGTGGGCCTTCGCGCAGCCATTGTGTTACCTAGAGCAAACCGTTGGGATCAGGTTCACACATCTCGGCCGCGGTCGGCGGTTCGGCACCACTCCGGGACACCGTTATCGACGCAGCCTTGGCCGCGAAAGTCAAGGCATCACGCCAGTCGGACGCGCCCAGACCCGTGAGCGTGCCCACATTCCGATCGTGCAGCCACGACAGCAGCGCCCCCTGCACCGTGTCGCCGGCGCCGATCGTGTCCACCACGCGCGCGGGCGCGGACGGTACCGAGACGGTCACCGATCCGGTGTGGACGGCCAGGCCGTCGCCGCCCCGGGTCAGCACGACGGCGTCGACCCCGGCGTCCAGCCACGACTTGACCGCCGCGTCCAGCCCGGCCGGGCCGGCGAGCCACTCGCCGTCGTCGTCGGACAGCTTCAGCAGGCGGACCTCGGGCAGCCACGACGCGAACCGGCGGCGGTAGGCGTCGGCGTCGGCGATGAGGCCGGCCCGGATGTTCGGGTCGAGCGCGGTCAGCACGCCACGCGCGGCTTCCCGGCGCAGCACGGTCTCGTAGCTCGTGGCGCCGGGTTCGAGAACCATGCCGAGGGTGCCGAGGCACAGCACGGTGACGTCGTCCGGCAGCGGACCGGGATCGGCGACGAGCCGGTCGGCGGTGCCCTCGGTGTAGAAGGTGTAGCTCGCCGACCCGTTCGCAGCGAGAGCGACCACGGCGAGGGTCGTGTTCTCCGACCCCTCCTGCGCCATCGATATATCGACATTCGACGCGGTGAGCCGCTCGCGCAGGGCCTGCCCGAACCGGTCGGCCGAGATCCGGGACAGGAACGCGGTCGGTGAGCCAAGCCGCCCGGCCGCGAGGGCCACGTTGTACGGCCCGCCGCCGAGGCGCGGGACCAGTGAAGTCAGTCCGTCGGTCGTCTTCTCGGCGCCCGGCACCAGGTCGACCAGCGCCTCGCCACCCACCACGATCACGGGCGAGATGCTAGCCCGCCCGGCCCCCACTCGCGCCACCCTCGACCGAGCCGTGGCGCGTTGCCAGCCCTCCCAGGAGCAACTCGGACAGCGCCGTGAAGGCCTCCGCGTCCGACACGCCCGTGCGCGAGCCGACGACCCCGGTCTGGATCGCCTCGACCAGTACCGCGGCCATCTCCGCGATGAGCGTCGCGTGCACGTCCCGGAAGACGCCGTCGGCGACGCCCTTGGCGATGAACGAACGGATCTTCGCGGCGGCAGCGCGGCTGTTCAGTTCGTAGGCCGCGCGCGCCGGGGCGAAGTGGTTGATGTCGCGCATGAACGCCGCGGACGCCCGGTTCAGGTACTCGGCGATGCCGTCGAGGTAGACACCGATGATCTCGCGCGCGTCCTCGATGCCGGCGGTCCGCTCGTCGAGCAGGTCCGCGGCGCCCTTGAAGTAGTGCGCCACGACGCGGACGGCGAGCTGCTCCTTGCTCGGTGCCAGTGCGTACAGCGTCGACTTCGAGCAGTGCGTCTTCGCGGCCAGATCATCGAGCGTGAACTGGACGAAGCCCTCGACCAGGAACAACTCCTCCAGCTCGACGAGCAGCGCCCGCTGCCGGGCGGTCAGCGCCTTGCCGCCCGGCGGTCGTAGCACCTCGCGACTGGTCATCGAACCACCGTATGTGGTGTACTGGAGACGAGTACAGAGTACTGGTTCAAGTACACCGGAGGCATTCATGCCGGTCGACCGCCTGCTGCCCGGCCGCGAGTACGCCGACCTGCTCGCGCTGGCGACGGAACTGGCCCGCGACGAGCTCAAGCCGCTCGCCGCCGAGTACGAGGAGGCCGAGCGCTTCCCCCGGGAGCAGTTCCGGCTGCTCGGCAAGTCGGGGCTGCTCGGGCTGCCGTACCCGGAGCGCTGGGGCGGCGGCGACGTGCCGTACGAGGTGTACCTGCAGGTCCTGGAGGAGATCGCGGCCGCGTGGATGTCGGTCGGCGTCGGGCTGTCGGTGCACACCATGTCCTGCTACGCACTGGCCACCTACGGCACGGACGAGCAACGCGACCGGTGGCTGCCGGACATGCTCGAGGGGCAGTTGCTGGGCGCGTACGCGCTGTCGGAGTCGCACGCCGGATCGGACGCGGCGGCGCTGTCCACGAGGGCGCGCCTGGACGGGGACACCTACGTCGTCAACGGCACCAAGGCGTGGATCACACACGGCGGCAAAGCGGACTACTACACGACGATGGTCCGCACGGGCCAAAACGAGATCTCGTGCCTGCTGGTGGACGAGCACACCCCGGGACTGTCCGCGGCACCGCCGGAACGGAAGATGGGCCTCACCGGGTCGACCACCGCGCAGATGATCTTCTCGGACGCGCGTGTGGACGCGGACCGTCTCATCGGCCCAGCCGGCGCCGGGATGCGCATCGCATTGTCCTCATTGGACTCCGGCCGACTCGGGATCGCCGCCTGCGCGGTGGGGCTGGCGCAGGCCGCGCTCGACGAGGCGGTCGCGTACGCGAAGGGCCGCAGCCAGTTCGGCAAGCCGATCATCGACTTCCAGGGGCTGGAGTTCCTGCTCGCCGACATGGCCGCCGCGATCGACTCGGCCCGCGCGACGTACCTGGACGCCGCGCGCCGGCGCGACCGCGGCATGCCGTTCGGCCGGCAGGCGTCGGTCGCGAAACTGATCGCGACCGACGCGGCGATGAAGGTGACCACCGACGCCGTCCAGGTCCTCGGCGGCGCCGGGTACACCCGCGACTTCCCGGTGGAGCGCTACATGCGCGAGGCGAAGGTGCCACAGATCTTCGAGGGCACCAACCAGATCCAGCGCGTGGTCATCGCGCGTCACCTCAAGAACGCCTGACCGACTCGCGGCGCCCGTCCCGCATCGGCCAACACGGCGCCACGAGGGGCAAACACGCGGGGGCGGGGCGGGCTACTCGCGGTAGCGGCGCGGGGCGGCCACGCCCTCGCCGCTCCCGTCGTCGAACCGGTACACCTCGCGGCCCCGCACGAAGACCCGCATGGCGCGGTTCATCACGTCGAGCGGATCGCCCGACCACAGCACGATGTCGGCGTCCAGGCCGGGTTTGAGCGAGCCGATCCGGTCGTCCAGCGACAGCATCCGCGCCGGGTTCACGGTCAGCGCCCGCAGCGCCGCCTCCGGCTCCAGGCCGTCCTTGACGGCGAGCGCCGCCTGGAAGACGAGGAAGTTGATCGGGACCACCGGGTGGTCGGTGGTGATCGCGATCGTTACCCCGGCGCGGGCCAGGATCCCCGCCGATCGCAGGGTCCGGTTCCGCAGTTCGACCTTCGACCGCGTGGTGAACAGCGGCCCGAGGATCACCGGGACGTCCTTCTCCGCCAGCACGTCGGCGATGAGGTGTCCCTCGGTGCCGTGGTTGACCACGAGCTTGTACCCGAACTCCTCGGCCAGCCGGATCGCGGTCACGATGTCGTCGGCCCGGTGGGTGTGCTGGTCCCAGTACAGCTCGCCGTCGAGAACCTTCGCCAGGGTCTCCAGCGTCAGGTCGGTGTCGAACGGCTTGCCATCGGCCCGAGCGTGCTCGCGCTGGGCGGCGTAGTTGCGCGCGTTCGTGAACGCCTCGCGGATGATCGCCGCGACGCCGAGCCTCGTCGACGGCGTCTGCTGCTTGTCGCCGTAGACGCGTTTCGGGTTCTCACCGAGCGCGCTCTTCACGCTGACCGCCTCGTCGAAGACCATGTCGAACGCGGTGCGGCCCCACGTCTTCACCGCGACTGTCTGGCCGCCGATCGGGTTGCCCGAACCGGGCTTGATCACGACGCTGGTGACCCCGCCGGACAGGGCGTCGTCGAAGCCGGTCTCGAACGGGTCGATGCCGTCGATCGCGCGGAAGCGGGCGCCGTTCGGGTCGGTCATCTCGTTGGTGTCGTTGCCGGCCCAGCCCTCACCCTCCTCGTGCACGCCGAGGTGGGTGTGGGCGTCGACGAACCCGGGCAGCACCCACATGCCGGAGGCGTCGACCAGTTCCGCGTCCTCCGGGAAGTCGACCTCGGCGGCAGTGCCGACCTCGGTGATCTTGCCGTTCTCGATCAGGACCGTGCCGCCGTCGATCGGGTCACCGTCGACCGGCACCACGTAACCACCAACAATCGCGCTCACCATGGTTCGACACGGTAGTCAGCTCTGGACCTTGATGCCCCAACTGCCGGTCCACGAAGCGCCCGCCTCGAGTTGGATGAGGTCGGTGCCGGAGTTGAGGGCGTCGGCCGGGCACGTCATCGGCTCGATCGCGACGGCCCGGCCGCGGCCCACCAGATCGCCCGGCGTGAAGACCTGCGCCCACTTGAAGTCCGGACCCGCCCACACGTCGACGCTGCGCTCGCCGTGGGACAGGACGTGGTGGAACCGGCCGTCGTCACCGGGGACCAGACCACCGAACGCGGTGTCCAGGTCGACCCCGGCGAGGACCCGGCCCCCGCGGAAGTCGTACTCGTTCCCCGCGGTGTCCTGCTCGTCGGCGTAGGGCAGCTGCTGGTCGCCCACGTACGGGCGCACTCGGGTGGCGGGCAGAGTGAGCGTCAGCTCGTCGGTCGGGACGTCGCCGATGCGGAAGTACGGGTGCGCGCCGACGCCGACGCCGACGGCCGACTCGCCCTCGTTGCGGATCTCGTGGGTGACGGTCAGCTCGCGCGGCGCGAGGTCGTAGCTGATGCGCGCGTGCAGCGGGACCGGCCAGCCCGGCTGTTTCGCGACCTCGATCTCCAAGGTGATCGAGGATTCCGCGTGCTCGACGAGGGTCCACTCGCGATGCCGGGTCAGGCCGTGGATGGCGTTGCCGCGTGCTTCTTCGGTGACCACCAGCTGCTGCTTCGCACCCTGGTAGGTCCACTGCGCCGCTTTGGTGCGGTTGGGCCACGGCAGCAGGATCTGCCCCGCACCCTTCGGCGGGTGGGCGTCCTCGGCGAAGGTCTCCAGGAAGGGCACGCCGCTGAGTTCGAACGCCCGCAGGCCGGCACCGATCTCGGTGACGACGGCGCGCGCGTTGCCGCGGGTGATCTCGAACTGCTGTCCGGTGGGGTTGGCCATGAGCCCGAAGATACCCAGGCCCAAACTAACTAGACCGGTCGTCATAGTTTCCGCTACGGTGCTCGCCATGGTCAGGAGAACCGACACCCGCCGGCGCATGGTCACCTCGGCCGCGGAACTCTTCCGGGCGCAGGGCTACCACGCGACCGGCCTGAACCAACTGGTGAACGCGGGCGGCGCACCGAAGGGTTCGCTCTACTTCCACTTCCCGGGGGGCAAGGAGCAACTCGCGGCCGAGGCGATCGCGCATTCCGCCGAGCACACGGCCGCGCTTCTGCGCGATCTGCTCGGCTCCGCGCCGGACGGCGCCACCGCCATCACGCGGGTCGTCGAGGCACTGGGACGCAACCTCGCCGACACCGGCTACCGGTGCGGCTGCCCGATCGCGACGGTCGCACTCGACGCGGGGGGCAGCGAACCGATCCGTCAGGCGTGCACCGACGGGTACACGTCCTGGCACGCGGTCATCACGACCTACCTCACCGGTCAGGGCGTCGATGCCGCACGGGCGGCCACGTTGAGCACGATCGCGCTCAGCGCCATCGAGGGCGCTTTGCTCCTCGCCAAGACCCAGCACGACCTCGCGCCGCTGCACGCCGTCGGTGCGCACCTGTGCACGACCTTCGAACGGGAGCTGTCATGAAGGTCCACCACCTCAACTGCGGCACGATGCGTCCACTCGGCGGGCGCCTGATCGACGGCCACGGCGGGGTGCTGCACCGCGCGGAACTGGTCTGCCACTGCCTGCTCGTCGAGACCGGCACCGAACTGGTCCTGATCGAAACCGGTATGGGCTCCCCCGCCGTCGACCGTGCGGACGAATGGCTCGGCGCGAGGTTCGTGCGGATGGTCGGGGTGCGGACGTCAGTGGCCGAGACCGCCGCTGGGCAGGTGCGCAAGCTCGGCTACGCGATCGAGGACGTCCGCCACATCGTGCTGACCCACCTCGATCTCGACCACGCCGGCGGGCTCGTCGACTTCCCGCACGCCACCGTGCACGTCTACGCCGAGGAGCTGCGCGCACTTCGATCACCGCGGGATGTTCGCGAGCGGTGGCGGTACAAGCCGCAGCACTTCGTGCACAGTCCACAGTGGAGCAGCTACGCGGACACCGGTGAGAAGTGGTTCGGTTTCGACGCGGTGCGCGAGTTGGCCGGACTGCCGCCGGAGATCCTGCTGGTGCCGCTGGGCGGCCACACGCGCGGGCACGCCGGGGTGGCCGTGGACGCCGGCGAGGGCTGGATCCTGCACGCCGGCGACGCGTTCTTCCACCACGGCCAGATCGACCCCGTGCGCCCGCACGCCACGGCGGGCCTCGCCTGGTTCGAGGCCCGCGTGGAGACCGTGCGGGGGGCGCGACGGGAAAACCACCAGCGCCTACGCGAGCTGGTGCGCGACCACGGTGACGAGGTCACGGTGCTGTCGGCGCACGATCCCTGGTTTCTGAAGCACGCATCGCGAGCCAGTTGACCAGCCACAGCAGGACACCGACGCCGAGCAGGATCGCCGCGATCGCGTAGTCCCGCGCGGGGCGCCCGGACAGCGGGCTCACCAGGTACAGGCAGAACAACGCGGCCAGGGCCGGAATCACCGTCGGCGCGCGGAAGTGCTGGTGGTCCACCTTTTCCCGGCGCAGCACCAGCACCGCCACGTTGACGATGGCGAACACCACCAGCAGCAGCAACGCCGTGGTGCCACCCAGCACGCTGATGTCCACAGTGGACACCAGGATGATCGCGATCAGGCTGGTGAACAGGATCGACACCCACGGCGTGCGACGCAACGGGTGCACGACGCCGAGCGCCTTGGGGATGATGTGCTCGTTCGACATGCCGTAGAGCAAACGGCTCGCCATCAGCATGTTGATCAGGGCCGAGTTGATGACCGCGAACAGGCCGATCGCGGAGAACACCTCGCGCGGGAAGCCGGGCGCGCCCACGTCGAGCACCTTGAGCAGGGCGTCGCTCTTCGCGGCGGAAAGCTCGTCCGCCGGCACCAGCAGCGACGACGTCAACGACACCAGGACGTAGACGGTGGCCGCGACGACCATGCCCCAGAGCATCGCCCTGGGAAAGATGCGCACCGGGTCGCGGCACTCCTCGGCCATGTTGACCGAGTCCTCGAACCCGACCATCGCGAAGAACGCCAGCGACGTCGCGGACGTGATGGCGACGAGCGCGGTCTGGTCGGCGGTGTCGATCTCGACCAGGCGGCCCGCGTCACCGGAGCCGTTCAGCACCGCCCACACGCCCACACCGATGATGATCAGCAGGCCGGACAACTCGACGCAGGTGAGCACGACGTTCGTCTTCACCGACTCGCTCACGCCGCGGAAGTTGACGGCCGCGAGGCCGACGATGAACAGCGGCGCGACCAGCCAGCCCGGGAGGTCGACGAATTCCTTCAGGTAGGTGTTGGAAAACGCGATCGCGGCGGACGAGGCCGACGTGATTCCCGAGCACATGACCGCGAAGGCGACCATGAACGTCAGGAACGGGCGACGGAAGGCGCGGTTGGTGTAGAGCGCGGCGCCGGCCGCGCGCGGGTATTTGCCGACGAGTTCCAGGTAGCTGAACGCGGTCATGAACGCGACCACGAACGCCAGCAGGAACGGTAGCCACAACGCCCCGCCGACGCGGCCGGCGACCTGACCGGTCAGCGCGTAGACGCCGGTGCCGATGATGTCCCCGACCACGAAGAACAGCAGCAGCTTCGGGCCCATGACCCGCTTGAGCGCCGGTTCCCCGGTACTGCGCACCTCAGTCATGCCGGACAAGTGTGCACCAGTCCCTTTTGTCCGGCCACGGCTTCCGGGGAATGCCCGCCGTTTGGATCAACGCGAACTTCGGGCCCTACTTCGTGACGGCCGCCGCCCGGTACCGCCAGAACGCGGGCAGCAGCGCGACGGCGATCGCGATGAACACGATCACCAGCACGCCACCACCACTCGCGGCGGCGGCCGTGCCCACCGCGGCCGCGGTCCAGCCGTGCGTGAGATCGGCCAGACGCGGCCCGCCCGCGACGACGACCGTGAACGCGCCCTGCATGCGGCCGCGCATCTCGTCGGTCGCCGCCATCACGAGGATCGCCTGCCGGTAGATCGCGCTGACCATGTCCGCGGCGCCGGCCAGCATCAGGAAGAGCACGGCCGGCCACAGCGACTTCGACAGGCCGAACCCGATCACCGCGACGCCCCACACGCAGATCGCCATGGTGACCGCGACGCCCTGCCGGCGGACCCGGCCGAGCCATCCGGAGAACAGGCCGATGATCATCGAACCGATCGGGATCGCGGCGAACAGCCAGCCCAGGGCGAGTCCGCCGCCGGGCGGGTCGCCGAAGGTCCGCTCGGCCATCTCCGGGAACAGGGCCCGCGGCATGCCCGCGACCATCGCGATGATGTCCGCGACGAAGGAGGCCAGCAGCACTTTCTGGGTGGCCATGTAGCGGAAGCCGTCGAGGACGTCCCGCAGTCCGGCCGCCCGGACGGTGCCCGACAGGGGTGGCAGCGCGGGCAGCCGCCAGACGGCGTACAGCGCGATGAGCAGGGCGATCGTGTCGATCAGGTACAGGGTCGGCAGGCCGAGCACCGGCATCAGGGCACCGGCGGCCATCGGGCCGAACACCATGCCGAACGTGGTCAGGGTGCCGGACAGGGCGGCCGCCGCGGGCAGCAGCTCGGGCTCGATCAGGCGGGCGACGATCGCGCTGCGCGTCGGCATGTTGATCGCGAAGAAGGCCTGGTTGAACGCGAGGAGCACGAAGATCAGCCACACCGAGCCGACGCCGAGGAAGGCCTGCACCCACAGCAGAGCGGAGACGACAGCGATGCCGGCGTTGCCGAAGATCAGGAGCTTGCGACGGTCGACCGTGTCGGCGATCGCGCCGCCCCACAGGCCGAAGACAAGGAGCGGAACCAGCGCGACGATGCCCGTCAGGCCGACGTATCCGGACGAGCCGGTGAGGTCGAAGACCTGCTTCGGGACGGCGACGGTCGTGAGCTGACTGCCGACCGCGGTGATCGCGGTGCCGGTGAACAGGCGCCGGAAGGACGGCGTGCGCAGGGGCCGCACATCGGCGACCACGGACCTGAGCAGTTTGCGCTTTTTGCCTCGTTGCGCCCCGGCCTCGACACTCACAACCGACCAGTTTAGCGGCGCTAACTAACTAGCGCCCGTGATTTCTCTTGCCGACCACGAGCGGAACGCAGAACTCGGGCGTGTGAACGCAGAACTCGCGGTTGTGAACGCAGAACTCGCGGTTGTGAAGGTGGGACGCGCGGCTGTGAGCGTGGGACTAGCGCGCGGGCGCTAGGGCGCGACGCGCTCGATGCGCCACCCGTCCCGGGTGCTCACGTACCGCAGCCGGTCGTGCAACCGGTCCCGCTGCCCCAGCCAGAACTCGACCACCTCGGGCCGGATGCGCCACCCGCCCCAGTGCGGCGGCAGCGGCACCTCCTCGACGTCCCCGAACCGGCGCTCGATCGAGGTGAGCGCGACGTCCAGGTCCCGCCGGCTCGACACCACCTTCGACTGCGGCGAGGCCCAGGCGCCGAGCTGCGAGCCGCGCGGACGCTGCTTCCAGTACTCGGCCGTCTCCTTGACGTTGACCTTCTCCACCTCGCCGCGCACCGTCACCTGCCGATGCAGTGCGTACCAGGGGAAAGTGGCCGACGCGTACCGGGTCACGGTGAGGTCGTGGCTCTTCTTCGAGGTGAAGTTGGTGTAGAACACGACGCCTCGCTCGTCCAGGCCCTTGCAGAGAACCGTGCGGGAGGAGGGCCGTCCATCGGCGTCGGCGGTGGCCAGAACCATCGCGTTGGGTTCGGCGACCCCGGCTGCGATGGCCTGGTTCAGCCAGTCCTGCAACTGCTCGGTCCAGCTGGGGGCCAGGTCGGCCTCGTCCAGCGCCTCGCCGTCGTAGGCCACCCGCATGCCGGGGAGGCGTACCGCAATGTCGTCGATGTTTTCGACCTCTGACATGTGCCAACCTCCGCGACCCGCTCGCTCACCCGTAACAGCTCACGTTAGGGCCTGTGCGGCCGCTCCGGAAGCCAGCGAACGGTGACACCCGCCACGGCCGGAGTCAAGGTCGATAACCCTGTTGGAGCAGCTCACGGACGCGGCGGCGAAATACAGAATTTACGCCCAACCGGCCCGGATTACTGAATCGTTCTCGTAATCGTGACCGAAACCACCGCAATCTTCGATTGCCCGTCCGCAGTTCGAGGGAGCATCGTGTGGTCATCGTGCGACGACGCGCCCCGGAGCGCGCCACATGCGCGTAACAGCTCTTGTCGGGGAAATGCGCAGCGAAAGGTACTCACCAGTGACCACCTCAGCGGCCGTTGCGAACAACACTGAACCGGACGACGGATTCAAGCCCGGCCTGGAAGGCGTGGTCGCCTTCCGCACCCAGATCGCCGAACCGGACCGGGGTGGCGGCTCGCTGCGCTACCGCGGCGTGGACATCGAGGACCTGGCCGGGAAGGTTAGCTTCGGCGACGTATGGGGGCTGCTGGTAGACGGCCGGTTCGGCACCGGCCTGGCGCCCGCCGAGCCGTTCCCGATCCCGGTGCACACCGGCGATGTCCGGGTCGACGCGCAGGCCGCGCTCGCGATGGTCGCGCCGGGCTGGGGTTTCCGACCGCTGCTCGACATCAGCGACGCCGAGGCCCGGGACAACCTGGCCCGCGCGTCGGTGATGGCACTGTCCTACGTGGCCCAATCGGCGCGCGGTCTCGGGCAGCCGTCGGTGCCGCAGTCCCGGGTCGACGAGGGTCAGACGATCACCGAGCGGTTCATGATCCGCTGGCGCGGCGAGCCGGACCCGGCGCACGTGAAGGCCGTGGACGCGTACTGGGTCTCCGCCGCCGAACACGGCCTGAACGCGTCGACCTTCACCGCGCGGGTGATCGCGTCCACCGGTGCCGACGTGGCGGCATCCCTGTCCGGCGCGATCGGCGCGATGTCCGGCCCGCTGCACGGTGGCGCTCCCGCCCGGGTGTTGCCGATGATCGAGGCGGTCGAGAAGGACGGCGACGCGCGCAAGGTGGTCAAGGGCATCCTCGACCGCAAGGAACGGCTGATGGGCTTCGGGCACCGGGTCTACCGGGCCGAGGACCCGCGGGCACGGGTGCTTCGCCGCACCTGTCGTGAGCTGGGTGCGCAGCGGTACGAGGTCGCGGAGGCGCTGGAGCAGGCGGCGCTGGCCGAACTGCGTGAGCGGCGCCCGGACCGCGCGATCGAGACCAATGTGGAGTTCTGGGCCGCGGTGATCCTGGACTTCGCCCAGGTCCCGACACCCATGATGCCGGCGATGTTCACCTCCGCGCGCACTGCGGGCTGGGCCGCGCACATCCTCGAGCAGAAGCAGACCGGCCGGCTCGTCCGCCCGTCGGCGACCTACGTCGGGCCGGCGCCCCGCTCACCCGAAGAGGTCGAGGGCTGGTCGGCGGTCAAACCCCTCTGAGCGCCCGTGCCGGGGTCGCACATTCTCGACAATGTGCGACCACGGCACAATGGCGCCATGTTGTCCAGCACCGAGTTCGCCCTGCTCCGCCGCCTGTCACTCGAGCAGGCGAACGGCCGCGCGCCGTCGATGGTCGCCGCGGTCGTCCGCGACGGTGAGGTCGCCTGGTGGGGCGCACGCGGCAGCGTGGACGACAACACCACGCCCGACGACGACACGCAGTACCGCCTGGGGTCGATCACCAAGTCGCTGGTCGCCGCGCTCGTCATGCGTCTGCGCGACGAGGGGCGCCTCGATCTCAACGACCCGCTCGACAAGCACGTCCCCGGCACCAGCTTCGGCGCCACGACCGTCGGGCAGCTGCTGTCGCACACCGGCGGCCTGACCGCCGAGTCGCCCGGCTCGTGGTGGGAGCGCACCGAGGGCGGCGACTGGGCGTCGCTCGAGGCGAGCCTCGCCCGGGACGCGCTGAAGAACCGGCCGGGCAGCCGCTTCCATTACTCCAACGTCGGGTACGGCGTGCTCGGCGAGCTGGTCGCCCGCCACCGCGGAACGGACTGGCTGACGGCGCTGAACCGCGAAGTCCTCGAACCGCTGGGCATGACCCGCACGACCCCGCACCCACGGGGCAGGCACGCGCGCGGCTGGGCGGTGCATCCGTTCGCCGATCTGCTGCTGCCCGAGCCCAGTCCGGACGCGGGCGCGATGGCGCCGGCCGGGCAGCTCTGGTCGACGGTGCGCGATCTGGCCCGCTGGACGTCGTTCGTCGGCGGCGACACCGCCGACGTCCTCAACCCGGACACGCTCGCCGAGATGCGCACGGTGGCGACCGTCGACGACGCCGACGCCTGGACCTCCGGCTACGGCCTCGGCCTGCAGCTCGTGCGGCACCAGGGCAGGCGGCTGGCCGGGCACACCGGGTCGATGCCCGGGTTCCTCGCCTGTGCCCTCGTCGACGAGGTCACCGGGACCGGCGCACTGGCCTTCGCCAACACCACCTCCGGCCCGGCGATCCTGGCACTGGCGGTCGACCTGATCTCGGTCGCCGACGAACGCGAGCCGAACCTGCCCGAGGAGTGGCGGCCCGTCGACGTCGACCGGGGCCTGCTGTCGCTGACCGGGCTGTGGCACTGGGGCCCGACGCCCTATCACCTCCGGTTGATCCCGGGCGGCATGCTGAGCCTGGCCCCGGCCAACGGGATGGGCCGCGCGTCCCGCTTCCGCCCGGTCGCCGACGACGAATGGCTCGGCCTGGACGGCTACTACGCGGGCGAAACCCTGCGCGTCGGCCGCGACACCGATGGCACGCCTCGGCACCTGGACCTGGCCACGTTCATCTTCACCCGCACACCCTACGACCCGGCCGCGCCCGTCCCGGGCGGTGTCGACCCGGACGGCTGGCGTACCACATAGCGGGACCGCCACCGCGTTACGCATCCGAAACGCGACCTGCGAGACTGGACGCATGACCGATGAGCTGACCATTCCGGCTGAACTGAAGCCCGCCGACGGGCGCTTCGGCTGCGGACCGTCCAAGGTCCGCGCGGAGCAGCTGGCGCACCTCGCCTCCGAGGGTGCCGCCTACATGGGCACCTCCCACCGGCAGAAGCCGGTGAAGTCCCTCGTCGGACGGGTGCGTTCCGGTCTGTCCCAGCTCTTCGGCCTGCCCGAGGGCTACGAGGTCGTGCTCGGCAACGGCGGCAGCACGGCGTTCTGGGACGCGGCGGCCTTCGGCCTCGTCGACCAGCGCGCCCAGCACTTCGCCTACGGCGAGTTCTCGTCGAAGTTCGCCAAGGTGACCTCGGACGCGCCGTTCCTCGGCGACTCGATCGTCGTGAAGGCCGACGCGGGCAGTGCCCCCGAGATCGTTTACGAGCAGGGCGCGGACCTGGTCGGCTGGGCGCACAACGAGACGTCGACCGGTGTCGCCGTGCCGGTGCGCCGTCCCGCGGGCAGCGAGGGCGCGCTCGTGGCGATCGACGCCACCTCGGGTGCCGGTGGCCTGCCGGTCAAGGCCGAGGACTTCGACGTCTACTACTTCGCGCCGCAGAAGAGCTTCGCTTCCGACGGCGGCCTGTGGCTGGCGCTGATGTCGCCGGCGGCGGTCGAGCGGGTCGAGAAGATCGGTGCGAGCGGCCGGTGGATCCCGGACTTCCTGTCCCTGACCACCGCGCTGGACAACTCGCGCAAGGACCAGACGTACAACACTCCGGCGGTGGCGACGCTGTTCCTGCTGGCCGACCAGATCGAGTGGATGCTGTCGAACGGCGGCCTCGACTGGACGGTCGCGCGCACCAAGGACTCCTCGACGCGCCTGTACGAGTGGGCCGAGGAGACCAGCTACACGGTGCCGTTCGTGAAGGACCCGACGCTGCGCTCACAGGTCGTCGGCACGATCGACTTCGTCGACGAGATCGACGCGGCTGGAGTCGCCAAGGTGCTGCGGGCCAACGGGATCGTCGATGTCGAGCCGTACCGCAAGCTGGGCCGCAACCAGCTCCGCGTCGGCATGTTCCCCGCGATCGAGCCGGGCGACATCACCGCGCTGACCAGCTGCGTCGAGTGGGTCGTCGAGCGGCTGGGCAACTAGTACACACGCTGTCACGAGGGCGGCGGTTCGGGCACGAGTGGCCGGAACCGCCGCCCTCGTCGCATCCGCACCACGAACACAACTCCTTGCACAGCAGGGAGAAGCGGTCGCGATCGCGCTACTCCGACCGGGGTCGATCAGTGGAATCCGGGTAGCCGAACGGGCGAACTTCCTGGAAGATCAACAGGAAGTAACGGAAGTGTCGGCGCGCCTGCCCCGTCAAGCAGACGCGCCGACCTACCGTGAACACCCGAAGGTGAAGCCAGGAGGAGGCAGCGGATGCGAACGCTGAGGGTGGTCGGGCTGCACGAGGACGGCAAGTCCATCGTGTGCGAAGACCCGGCGCGGCGCGAGCGTTTCCTCCTGCCCGCCGATGAGAAACTGCGCGCGGCCGTCCGGGGCGACGTGCCGAGGCTCGGGCAGATCGAAATCGAGACGGAGAGCCAGATGCGACCACGCGAGATCCAGGCCCGCATCCGGGCCGGCGAGTCGGTGCAGCAGGTCGCGGACTCGGCCGGCACGACGGTGGAGCGGGTGGAGCGGTTCGCCTACCCGGTGCTGCTGGAGCGGTCCCGCACCGCCGAGCTGGCGCAGGCGGCGCACCCGGTCCGCGAGGACGGCCCGGATGTCCGGACACTCGGCGAGATCGTGTCCTACGCGTTCGGAGTGCGCGGTCAGGACTACTCCAAGGCGGAGTGGGACGCCTGGCGCGGCGACGACAGCCGGTGGATCGTCGCGCTGCGGTGGACGGCGGGACGTTCCGACAACGCCGCGCACTGGCAGTTCTCGGCCGGGGCGCACGGCGGAACGGTCACGACCCTGGACGAGCACGCCGAGGATCTCCTGGACCCGCACCGCGCACCCCGGACGCTGCGAGCTGTCGGCGCGGAGGCCGAACCGGAGCCGTTGCCGGAGCCCGAGCCCGAACCCGAGCCGGTCGTCCCGGAGGACCCGGCCCAGGCGACGCTCGAGTTCGACGCCCAGCCCGACCCGGCGGCCGCCAAACCCAAGCCGAAGAAGAAGGCCCACCCGGCGGTCCCGGCCTGGGAGGACGTGCTCCTAGGAGTCCGCAGCCAGCGCGGCTGAGGCGCCCGGTCACCGGTCGAGCCGGGCCGCCAGGGACTTCGGCGCGACGACCCGGTAGGCCTCGCGCACGATCTCGGCCACCTCGTCCCAGTCGACCGGCACGTCGAGGTACACCCCGAGCCACCCGCGGTGCCCGACATACTGCGGCCGGAAGAACCGCTCCGGCTCCGCGCCGACCATCTCCTCCTGCGCCCCGGGCGGGGCGGCGGACCAGAACGCCACCCGGTCGTCGTGGTGATGGTCGGTATACATCACGAACGCCTTCTTGCCCCGGACGAACCACGTCGGCTCACCGTGGCTGAGCCGCTCCGTCGCCTCCGGCAGGGCCAGGCAGATCGCGCGCAACGGCTCGAGCGGATCCATCAGAACACGACCGCCAGCACACCGAACCACGACAACACGACCCCGGCGGCCGCCCCCAGCGCGACCCACCGGATGATCGGCAGCTTGCGCACCAGCCACAACGACGGGGCGATCCCGGCGGTGACCACGACCGCCGCGACAAGCACCAGCCAGCCCGTCGTCTCCGCGGCAAGCGCCACCGCCAGCGCCATCATCGCCACGATCACCACGGCCGCGACGAACGCGGCGACCACCAGCCCGGTCCCCCACGGTGTCGGCTCGTCGCCGACTCCCGCGAACATCCGGCGCGGGGCCTCGGCCGCCGGTGGTGGCGGGACGAGCACCTGCTCGCCGGTCACCGGGTCGACGTAGTGCACCGAAGTGCCCATCACCCCGGCCACGCGCGCCGCGAGTTGCTGTCCGCGCCGGGACACCACGGTCGCGGCTTCGGTCGGGCCGTTCGCCGAGCGCCGCAGCGCCCCCGCGACCTGCGCCCACTCGTGCAGGGCGTCGGCCAGTTCGACGCCCAGGGCGAGGCTGTGGGGATCGATTTCGCGCGTGTACGCGTCGCCGTGCCCCTTGAGCACGGCGCGATCACCCCGGACCCGCAACTCCACGCCAGTACCTTTCCGCCCGGCAAGCCGGGACGTCGTTAATTTACCGCTGCGGCGAGCTCGTAGAAGGCCACGGCCGCGGCGGTGGCCACATTGAGGGAGTCGACGCCCTCGCTCATCGGAATCCGGACCGCGACATCGGCGGCGGCCAGCGCCTCCCCGGTCAGGCCGGGCCCCTCCGACCCGAGCAGCAGAGCGGTCCGGCCGCCGCCCGCGGCCAGCTCGCGCAACGTCACCGCGTCCGCCCGCGGCGTCAGCGCCGCCACCCGGAACCCCGCCGACCGCACCCGGGCCAGAGCGGACGGCCACGGCGTCAACTCCGTGAACGGGACCCGCAGCACGTTACCCATCGACACCCGCACGCTGCGCCGGTACAGCGGATCGGCGCAGCCGGCGCCGAGCACCACCGCGTCCACCCCGAGCGCGGCCGCGTTGCGGAACAGCGCGCCGATGTTCTCGTGGTCACCAACGCCCTCGAGGATCGCGATCACGCGCGAGTGGGCCAGGATCTCGTCGACGTCCGGCTGCGGCGCGCGGTCGGCCACCGCGAGCACGCCGCGGTTGAGGTGGAATCCGACGACCTTCGCCATCACCTCGGCCGAGGTCACGTACGCCGGCACCGGCACGCCGGCCAGGTCCGACGCGAGTTCCTCGATCCGCCGCTCGACCCCGAGTACCGCCCGGGGCGGATACGCCGAGGCGAGCAGGCGCCGGACCACCACGGTCCCCTCGGCGATCACGAGGCCACGCCCGCCGGGCCGGTCCGGCCGCCGGTCGGCCGTGGAGAGGTCCCGGAAGTCGTCGAGCCGCCGGTCCCGCTCGTCTTCGGTTCGCACGATCTGTGCCACGGCATGAAGTCTGCGGCTTCGGGGTAGCACCTTCGTCGTCGGGGTGGGTGCTCCGAACGTCCTGGGTACCCCTGGACCGAACGGAGCAGCATCCGAGGAAGTCGCGCGGGGCACAGCGGAGCCACCGTTTTGGCCGATGACCGTATGACGATCGTTGTGCGACCGTTGTCGGCCGGGCATGCCGGGGCCTACGACCTCCCGCCGCGGCCGAACACCAGAAACAGGGATGGCATGGGCAAGGAAGTGTCGGCGGACAGCTTCACCCCGCGGGACCGGGCGCGCTACCGGCACAAGCTCCAGCGATGCCTGGACACCCTGGCCCGGATGCTCACCGACGACGGCTTCTCGTTCCCGCGAAGACATATCGGACTCGAGGTCGAACTGAACCTCGTGGACGACCGGCTGCGGCCGTCGATGTCCAACAGTGCGGTTCTCGACGCTCTGGACAGCGAGTCGTTCACGACTGAACTGTCGCAGCACAACATCGAGCTGAACGTCCCGCCGCGCCCGCTCGCCGGGAAATCCGCGATCGAGCTGGAACACGACCTCGTCGGCTACCTGGCGAACGCGGACGCCCACGCCGCCGCCACCGGCGCGCGGCTGGCCGTGATCGGCATCCTGCCGACCCTGACGCAGGACCACTTCGACCAGAAGTGGATCACCAACAACACGCGTTACACATTGCTCAACGACCAGATCTTCGCCGCCCGCGGCGAGAACATCGAGCTGTCGATGGACGGCGCCCCGCTCGGCGGCCACAACCCGGAACGGTTGCGCACCTACTCGGAGTCGATCCTGCCCGAGGCGGCGTGCACGTCGGTGCAGCTGCACGTCCAGGTCGCGCCGACGGAGTTCGCGACCCACTGGAACGCCGCGCAGTGCCTGGCCGGGGTGCAGGTGGCGGTCGGCGCGAACTCGCCGTTCCTGCTCGGCAAGGCGCTGTGGCACGAGACCCGTATCCCGCTGTTCCTGCAGGCGACCGACACGCGGCCGGAGGAACTGCGCAACCAGGGCGTGCGCCCGCGGGTGTGGTTCGGTGAACGCTGGATCACGTCGATCTTCGACCTGTTCGAGGAGAACGTCCGCTACTTCCCCGGGCTGCTCCCGGAAACCGTCAGCGAGGACCCGCTGGACGCGCTGGAGGCCGGGCAGGCGCCGAAACTCACCGAACTGATGCTGCACAACGGAACCGTGTGGCGCTGGAACCGCCCCGTGTACGACGTGGTCGACGCCAAACCGCACCTGCGCGTGGAGAACCGGGTGCTGCCGGCCGGGCCGACCGTGCTCGACATGATGGCCAACGCGGCGTTCTTCTACGGCGCGCAGCGGGCGCTCGCCGAGGCGGATCGTCCTGTTTGGACACAGATGTCGTTCCAGGCGGCCGAGGAGAACCTCTACGCCGGCGCCCGCAACGGGTTCGACGCCCAGCTGTACTGGCCGGGCCAGGGCTGGGTGCCGCCGGACGAGCTGGTGCTGCGCGTGCTCCTGCCGCTCGCGGTCGAGGGACTGCGCAGCGCCGACGTGTCCGCGGCGGCCATCGACCGCTACCTCGGCGTCATCGAGCAACGCTGCCTGACCCGCCGCAACGGTGCCTGGTGGCAGCGCGCGGCCGTCACCGCGGCCGAGGAACGCGGCGCCGACCGCGAGACGGCACTGAGCGCGATGCTGGGGCGCTACCTCGAGCTGAGCCGGAACGGCGAGGCCGTGCACACCTGGTCCGTGGACGCTGCGTGATCACGGCGGCTCTGTTCGGGTCAATCGACGCTTCTTAGGGTCGCCTAAGTGACCGATCTCGCTTACAGTGCCACTCATGGCGGCTCCCCTCACGGTTGACCTGGACTCCGACCGGACCCCGTTCTCGACCACCCTGCGGGAGTCGACGCGGCGCGCACACGACCGGGCGCACCACTCGCGGTACATGCGCGACCTGTTCAACGGCGATCTCGACCTGTCGGAGTACGCGCGCTTGGTCGCCCAGTACTGGTTCATCTACCAGGCGATCGAAGAGGCCGCCGACACCATGCGGCGCGACGCGGTCGGCAGCCGGTTCGTGTTCGACGAGCTGCGCCGCCTCCCCGCGCTGACGGTCGACCTGGAATTCCTCTACGGCGAGCACTGGCGGGACCTCGTCGAGCCGGTCGCGGCGACCGAGGACTACGCGCACCGCATCCGCTCGGTGGCCTTCGACTGGGCCGGCGGCTACGTGGCGCACCACTACACCCGCTACCTCGGCGACCTCGCCGGCGGCCAGGCCGTGCGGAAGCTGCTGGCCAAGGCTCACGGCGTCGAGGGGCCGGGCGCGCTGTTCTACGACTTCGACGACATCGACAACGTCCCCGCGTTCCGCAAGCACTACAAGGCGCTCCTCGACGGCACGCCGTGGACCGAGGCCGAACGCACCCGGATCGTCACGGAGACGCTCGTCGCGTTCGAGTTCAACATCGCGGTGCTCGACGACCTGGCGCAGTGATCATCAACACAAACCCGTTGACCTCGATCTAGCTGGAGATTGCAGGGTTGGCGCATGACCGGTTCCCGCAGTGCGGACAGTGGCTCCCCAGTTAGCTTCCCGGGCTCGCGAGGACTAGGTTTTGATACCGCAAGGGACTCTGCGTCAGACAAGAAGGAGGGCTGATGGCCCGCTACGAGCTTCCTGACCTCGACTACGACTACGGCGCGCTCGCCCCGCACATCTCGGGTCAGATCAACGAGCTGCACCACAGCAAGCACCACGCGACCTACGTCAAGGGCTCCAACGACACCCTGGACAAGCTCGCCGAGGCTCGGGACAAGGGCGACTTCGGCTCGATCGTCGGCCTGGAGACCACGCTGGCGTTCAACCTCGCCGGGCACGCCAACCACGTGGTGTGGTGGAAGATCCTGTCCCCCGAAGGCGGCGACAAGCCGACCGGTGAGCTCGGGTCCGCGATCGACGACGCGTTCGGCTCCTGGGACAAGTTCCAGGCGCAGTTCAACGCGGTCGCCACGACGATCCAGGGCAACGGCTGGGCCGCACTGTCCTGGGACCCGGTGGGCAAGACCCTGATCACGCAGCAGCTGCGCGACCACCACAACAACCTCATCCTGCCGACCGTGCCGATCCTGCTGGTCGACGTGTGGGAGCACGCCTTCTACCTCGACTACAAGAACGTCAAGGCGGACTACGTCAAGGCGCTGTGGAACGTCTACAACTGGGCGGAAATCAGCAAGCGCTTCGACAACGCCGTCTCCGGCGGCAACGGCCTGCTCCTCTAGATCGAGCAAACCGTTCGAGGGGTCCTTCCGCGTGCCGCGCGGACAGGGCCCTTCTTTTTTCGCTTGACCTCGAGCGCGGGGGGAGGGGCAGGCTGGCGGACATGGATGTCGACGCCTACCTCGAACGCCTCGGGCTCGGCCGGCCCGCCGCTCCGACCGTGACGGCGCTGCGCGAGCTGCAGGCGGCACACCTGCTGGCGGTGCCGTTCGAAAACCTCAGCGTGCACCTGCCCGAGCCGATCGTGCTCGAGGAGGACGCACTCTTCGACAAGATCGTCCGGCACCGCCGGGGCGGCTTCTGCTACGAACTGAACGGCTTGTTCGCCGCCCTGCTGCGCGAGCTGGGGTACACGGTGACGCTGCTCGGCGGCCGCGTCTTCGGCGGCGGGCGGTGGGGTGCGCCGTTCGATCACCTGGCCGTGCGGGTCGACCTGGACGAGCCGTGGCTGGCCGACATCGGCTTCGGCCGCTTCGCCCGCTACCCGCTGCGGCTGACGGCGGCCGAGCCGCAGTCCGATCCCGAGGGCGAGTTCCTCGTGCTGGACACCGCGGACGGCGACATCGAGGTGCGGATGAACGGCGAGCCGGCCTACCGGCTGGAGCAGCGGCCCCGGGAGCTGGCGGACTTCGCCCCGACCTGCTGGTGGCAGGCCACCTCGCCGGACTCGCATTTCACGCGGAACGTGCTGTGCACGATCTCGACGCCGTCGGGCCGGATCACCCTGGCCGGGGACACGCTGATCGAGACCGTCGACGGCAAGCGCGCCGAGCGCGACGTGAGCGCCGCCGAGAAGGTCGAGGCGTACCGCGTGCACTTCGGGATCAACGTGAACGAGGCCCCGGTGCTGGGATCCTTCCCGGCACCGGGGCCCCGCCCGTTCCCGAACTGACTGCCGCTCCCACCACGAAGCGGACAAGCATTAGGTTAGCCTAACTTCACCGGGGCTCGCAAGGGGACGCTCCCGAGATTTCGCTGATCACCCGTCGGCATGATCCCTATCGTGGGGTCATGACCACTGACGAACGGCTCCGGCGGCCCGCAGGCGTCCAATCGATCTGGCTCGGTGACACGAAGGTGTCGTTCGTACCGGATGGCGTCGTACTGCTGCCGCCACGCGGCTGGCTGCCGGACACGACCGCGGAAACGTGGCGCGCGCGCCCGGAATACCTGGACGCCTCCGGCCACCTGGTCGCGACCGTCGGCGGACTGTTGGTCGAGAACGAAGGTGGCGCACTGCTCATCGACGCGGGCTTCGGACCGGAGGCACTGCCAGCCGAACCGCGAGTTCCACGTGGCCCGATCCACGGGGGCGAGCTACTGAAGAACCTCGCCGCGCTCGGCCGGACACCGCAGGACATCGACGCGGTGGCCTTCACCCATCTGCATTCCGATCACATCGGCTGGGGCTGGCATCCCGTCCCGGGCGGCGACCGGCCGGCGCTGGCGCATGCCGACTACCTCGTGTCCGACCCCGAGTGGGCCAACCGTGAGGTGTATCGCGCCCGCGGCATGAGCCGGGAGATCGAGGCGATGGCCCCGAGCGTTCGCACGGTGGGCGACAGGCAGGAGGTCTTCCCCGGTGTGTGGGTCCGGATCGCCGCCGGCCACACGGTCGGGCACGCCGAGTACGTCATCAGTGGGGGCGGGCAACGCCTGATCGCCTTCGGGGACGCCCTGCACTCCCCTATCCAGATCGAGCATCCGGAATGGTCGCCTGCGGTCGACCACGACCGGGTCCGCTCGGCGGAGCACCGCCGTCGTCTCGTCGCCGAACTGTCCGAACCGGACACGATCGGATTCGGCATCCACTTCGCCGACGTCGTGTTCGGGCAGGTCCGTCCGGACGGGACCGGCGCCACCTGGCGTCCCCTGCACACGGACTGACGGCCACCGCGGCCCCGCGGCGCCGTCGCGGGGGGATCACTGATCGAACTCGTCCGGCCACGGGATAGCGTCACGGCTGTGAAGACGTCGACAGTGATCGCGATCGTGCTCGGCGTGCTGCTGTCCTTCGCGTCCGTCGCCGGCGCCGCCGGCTACTTGTGGTCGCAGGGCAGTGCCGCGCCGCCGCCCGCACCGGGGCTGCCCGCCGTCTGGCCCACCAAGGACGGTGAACTGCCACGGCGCGTGCCGATGCCGTCCGGGGAAATGCTCGCCGCGCTCCCGGCCGGCAGTTCCGGTCACGTGCTCTGCCAGGCGCTGCCCGAGCAGCGCTGGGAGGCGGTGCTCGGCGGCGCCACGCTGCGGGAGGTCCGGGGCAACGGCTGCCATCTCGTCACCGGGAGCCTCGACGTCGGCCTCAAACTCGACAGCGCGCCCACCACGCTCGGCGCACCGCAAGCCGTGACCGTGGCCGGGCGCGCCGCCGAGGTCGAATCGGGCACGGTCAACTCGCGGCTCAACGTCCACCTGGTCGACGACGAACCCAACGGTCAGGTGCACCCGTACCTGCGCGTCGACATCACGCGGTTCGCCGTCACCCGTCCGGGCCTGACGCTGGACGACCTCGCCACCACGATCGCGCGGGACGTCATCGAGGCGGCCATGGCGCCGGGGCCCGACCTGCCCGTGCGCGGCCGTGATGACGCGATCGCGATGCAGGTGACCGAACCGGATTCGGGGTACGGCATCCACGACGCGCCGTGGCCGGTCGTGTCGTGGCAGCTGTGCACGGTGCTCGCGAAGGCGATGGGCGCGAGCCCGTCCGCGGCGCGGCCGAAGTTCGACGGGCGCTGCACGGTCCGGACCGTGCAGGCCGCCCTGAGCGACGACGTCACCCCGCGCGCCTACCCGGACACCCTCGCCGGACGGCCCGCGCTGATCACCGACGATCTCGTGGCAGTCAAGATCAACGACGACCCCGGTCAGGAACTGGCCTTCACCGGCACGGGCCGAGACCTCAGAGCGCTCGCCGAGTCCGTGCTGCCGGCTCTCCTCGGGCGCTGAGCACCCGCAGCCCGGCGATGCGGACCGGCCGGGTCATGCCGCCCCGACGGACGAGCACGACCGCGCAGGCCACGGCCGCGATCGCGGAGATGACTCCGCCGATGAGGAACGGCGACCGGCCGCCGAAGGCGTCGGCCATCCACCCGACCATCGGGCCGCCGATCGGGTTGCCACCGATCAGCACCAGCACGTAGAGCCCCATGACACGGCCGCGCATCTCCGGGCTGACCGTGGTCTGCACGAGCGCGTTGGCCGTGTTCAGGAAGGTGATGGTGGCGAAGCCTAGCGGGATCAGCGCGATACCGAAGGCCACGTAGGTCGGCATCGACCCGGCGACGAACTCGACCGCGCCGAGGCTGAACGCCGCGACCAGCAGCAGCCGGACGCGCGGACGTCCGCGGACGCCGCGCCGGGCAGCCATCAGCGATCCGGTGAAGGTGCCGACCGCCAGCAGGGTGGAGAGCAGGCCGTACCCGTCGGCCTGGGTGCCGAACACGTTGCCGGCCACGATGGCGAGCGACGTGAAGAACGTGATGCCGAACGTGCTCACGAAGAACACCAGCACCATCAGCGACACCAGGTCCGAGCGGCCACGCACGTAGGCCAGGCCCTCGCGGAGCTGCCCCTTGGCGCGCGGGACGGCCGGGCCGCGGAACAGCTTGTCCGGGTTCATCATCAGCAGGCCGGTGATGACGGCGAGCGTGGTGACCGAGTTGGCCAGGAACATCCAGCCGGTACCGACCCAGGTGATCGCGAAGCCGGCGATGGCGGGCCCGACGATCCGGGCCATGTTGAAGACCGACGAGTTCAGCGCGACGGCGTTGGTGACCTGCTTGCGGCCGACCATCTCGGCGACGAACGACTGCCGTGTCGGCACGTCCAGCGAGCTGAAGATGCCGAGCACGAAGCACAGGACGTAGACCTGCCAGAGGGTGACGACGCCGCTCACGTCGAGCAGCCCGAGGACCAGCGCCTGCACCCCGATGCCACCCTGGATGGCGATGCAGAGCTTGCGCTTGTCGATGCGGTCGGCGAGGACGCCCGCCCACAGGGACAGCATCAGGGTCGGCAGGAACTGCAGGGCCACGGCGATGCCGAGCGCCACCGGGTTGTTCCCGGAAAGCTCGAAGACGAGCCAGTCCTGCGCGATGCGCTGCATCCAGGTGCCGATGTTGGAGATGATCTGGCCGGAGAAGAAGAGGCGGTAGTTGCGCACCCGCAGGGACGCGAACATGCTCGCCTTCGGCTGGGGCTTCGGGCCTGTGGTGTCCGGCTGCTTGGCCGGGACTTCGGCGTCCTGGACGGACTTGGTGGCGGCGACGTCGGCCTGCTGAGCGGGCGCGGTGGCCGCCTGCTTGGGCCGCACGCGCCCCGAGGGCGCCGCGCAGGACCGGTCCGTGACGGCGGACACGCCTTCGGCGGGTGGTGCCTGGCCCCGGGTAGCTGTGGTCGTCGGATCGGACTGTCTCTCAGTACCCGTGTTGAGCCGCACCGTTATTCGTTCCCCGCCATCCTGTCGATGATCTCCGCGGCGCGGGCGAGCGCTGCCCGCTCGTCGCCGCTCAGTTCTGCCAGCTTCCGGTCCAGCCAGGCCTCACGCACCGAAATCGTCTCGCCGACGAACTCCCGCCCCCGCTCACTGAGAGCGACGATCGACTGCCGCCCGTCGGTCGGGTGCGGGCTGCGCTCGACGTACCCGAAGTCCTCCAGTGCCGCGATGACCCGCGTCATCGACGGCGGCTGGACGCCTTCCTTGGCCGCGAGCTTGCCCGGGGTCAGAGGTCCGCACTTGTACAGCGTGGACAACGCGGCCTGCTGCGTGAGCGTGACGTTCTGGTTGGTGCGCTGGGCCCGGAGCTTGCGGTTCAGCCGCACCACGGCGAGCCGCAACCGGCTCGCCAAGGCAGGTTCCCGCACTTCGGACACTTAGTTAGCGTACCTTACGATCAATCGGCCCGCCGGGTGAAATCCATCGCACCCCCGGTCACGGCTCCTCAGGCGATCGCCGCCCGGATGGGCCCCACCGCGAAGTACGCGACGAAGGCCACGGCGATGATCCACAGCAGCGGGTGCACCTTCCGCGCTCCGCCGGTCGCCACCTGGATCATCACGTACGAGACGAACCCGGCGCCGATCCCGTTGGTGATCGAGTACGTGAAGGGCATCACGACGATCGTGAGGAACGCGGGCAGCGCGATGCCGAAGTCGCTGAAGTCGATCTCCCGCACCTGGCCGATCATCAGCGCCCCGACGACCACCAGTGCGGGTGCCGCCGCCTCGACGGGAATCACCTCGTACAGCGGCGTGAAGAACATGGCGGCAATGAACAGCAGTCCGGTGACCACGTTCGCCAGCCCGGTCCGGGCTCCCTCGGCGATGCCGGACGCCGACTCCACGAACATCGTGTTCGAACTGGACGAACCGGCGCCACCGGCCACCGCGCCGAGGCTGTCCACGAACAGCGCCTTCCCGGTGTTCGGCAGTACCCCGTCGCGATTCAGCAGACCGGCCTCCTTGCCCAGCCCGGTCATCGTCCCGATGGTGTCGAAGAAGTCGGTCAGGATGAGCGTGAACACGATCAGCGCGGCGGTGATCGCCGGGACCTGGACCCACGCGTCGAAGTTCACCTTGCCCAGCAACGACAAATCCGGCATCCCGGCGATCTTCTCCGGCAGCGCCGGATAACCCAGGTTCCAGCCCTTGGGGTTGGTGCCGCCCGACGGCCCGGCCTTGACGATCGCCTCCAGGATGATGGCGACCACGGTCGTCGCCAGTACGCCGATCAGGATCGCGCCGCGGACCCGGTTCGCCACGAGGACGCCGGTGATCAGCAAACCGATCACGAACACCAGCGTCGGCCAGCTCGCGATCGAACCGTCGATCCCCAGGCCCACCGGCACGGTGGTGTTCGCCGCGTCCGGGATGCGCCGCACGAAACCCGCATCGACCAGGCCGATGAGCGTGATGAACAGGCCGATGCCCACCGCGATGGCCGCCTTCAGTGCGGGCGGCACCGCCCGGAACACCATCGTGCGCACCCCGGTCAGCACCAGGATCATGATCACCAGCCCGTTGACCAGCACCAGGCCCATCGCGGCCGGCCAGCTCATCTGCGGCGCCACGCTGACGGCGATCAACGAGTTGATGCCGAGCCCGGTCGCCATCGCGAACGGGTAGTTCGCCACGACCCCCATCAGGATCGTCATCACCCCGGCGATCAGCGCGGTTACGGCGGCCACCTGCGGCACCGGCAGGATGTCGCCGAAGGCGTCCTTGTGCGCACCCGTGTCCTGCGCCGAGAAACTGCCGATGATCAGCGGGTTGAGCACCACAATGTAGGCCATCGTGACGAAGGTGACCAGTCCGCCGCGGACCTCACGACCAACGCTCGACCCGCGATCGGTGATCTTGAAGAACCGGTCGAGCCCGGTCCTGCTGCGCTCGACAGCCATGCAACCTGCCTTACTCTGCTGTTGGTACCGATCGGACGGCAGCCACGGCGGAGACGGGTGTCTTCCTGGGGTGACCGGCGGGTAGCCTTCCTGACGTGGCCGATCCGATCAACGCGGGCGATGTTAAAGGTCCGTTGCTTCCGGTGCCGGAGTTGCCGGAGCGACTGGTGATGCTTTACCCGGTGGTCGTCGTCGGCACACTCGTCTGGTTCACAGGCTTCGTCGTACTGGGTGCGCTGCGCCTGTTCGACGCGGGGGGCCCGGCGAGCGTGTGGATGTGGACCTGCCTGTCCGGCGGTGTCCTCGGCCTGATCGGCATGGGCATCATGAGCTGGCAGCGGCTCGCCCGCCGGCGCGGCAGCCGCAGCGCCCAGACCGGTCTCTAGAACAGGTAGGTCGTCGTCGCGGGGTCGTTCAGCACGGCCTCGATCAGATGGCGGTCGGACCATCGGCCGGTGGCCCAGGCGAACGCGCGAGCCAGCCCCTCGGGCGAGTCCTCCGCATGATGTTCCCCGTGAAACGGCCCACTTCCGGCCCACCACGGCGTGGCGCGCTTGACGCCGTCGACCTCGACCGTCAGCTCGTCGTGCACCACGAGCCCGCCCTCGGGCAGCGGGATGTCCAGCAGCTCGGCGGCCAGGACCAGCGCGGTCATCTCCGGCCACGGCACGAACTCGCCCTCGCTGCTGATCCGGGCGTCCGCGTGCTCGCTGAGCAGCGGGATGTCGAGCAGCTCGGCCAGCGCGGCCAAGTCCGCGCCGGGCGACGCGGCGACCAGACGTTCCGGCGCCCACACGGCACCGAGCCAGGGCCGGTCCAGCACCGCGGTCTGCTCGGCGTCCACCACCGAGCCGTCGACCGTCCGCACTCGCTCCGGCGCGTCCAGCTCGGTCCAGTCCAGGTCGGCGGCGGCGAGCACGGCGTGCGCGCGCAGAATCAACCCGGGCGGCACCTCCCGGTCCGGGTCACCGAGCCGGTCGAGCAGGTCGGCCGCGTCGTCGAGATTGCGCACGGCCAGCCTCGACCGGACCCCGGCCGCCGCCAGGACGTCCGGGCGCACACCGACGTCGGGCACCGGATCGTAGAGGCCGGTCAGACTCTCGGCGTCCGGCAGCCGCCACTCGGCCGGCGCGCGCCCGGCCAGCAGGGCGTTGCGCTCGAGCCAGGCCGCCGTGGGGCTGTCCGGCATGGTCAGCGCCTGCCAGGTCTCGCGCTGCCCGGCGATCAGCCGCAGCGCCTGCGGCCAGGTGTCGTCGGCCACCAGGTCGAGGTCGCGGACCTCCGGCTGCTCGTCGGAGTTCTCCACGAGGAGGAACTCGTCGAGCACACCGAGCTCGGTGAGCACGCGGACCGGCCACTGCTCGGCGAAGTCCGCGTCCAGCACGGAGAACGGACCGTCCTCTTCGAACACTTCCGGATCGAAGACCTCGCGCAGCGGCGAGTTCGGCAGCATCAGCTCGTCGGCCCGGCGCCAGCCATCCGCGGACGGCAGCGCGAGCGCCCCCAGGCCCTCCGCGGAGGTTTCCGAAACCAGCCGCAGCACGGCTTCCGCCAGCGGCCGGGTGTCCAAACCGGACTCGGCATCGGCCAGGCTGCGCTCGACCGCCTCCCGCAGCGCGGGCGCGTCGAGCAGGTCGGCCGCCTCCGCCTGCTTCGCGCCGAGGCGCTCCAGCAGGGGATGCGCCGCGGCCGGGTGCACCAACCGCAGCCCGCCCACGTCGGCGTCGGCGAGCAGGTCCAGCAGCTCGGAAGCGCCGAGCAGCAACGCACCGCGCGGCCCGGGCAGCGTCCGGCCGTCCGCCAGCGGCACGGGCAGTGCGCCCAGCTCGTCCGCGGTCACCTCGTGGTTGTCGACCAGCGGGAGGAAGGCATCGTAGAGCGAGCGCCACCATTCCGGCTCGCGGTCGACGCCGATCAGCGCATCGACCAGGTCCGAGGTGTCGAGCCGGTCGGCATCGACGGTGGCGAGGACCTGCGCCGCCTCGTACCCGCTGATCCCGGCAAGGCCGGGGACGACCCCCGCGAGCAGCTCCAGCAGCCGCGGCGACTCGACGGACAGCACGCGGGCACCGGACGGCGCGAGATCGTCGCCTTCGGCCGCGGGCAGCCAGGCCTGGGTCGCCAGCTCACGGCCCACCAGCTCGCGTAGCTTGCCATCCACTTCGGACAGTGGAAAACCCGCCTCCGGAACCAGTTTCAGCCGGTCCTCTGGCGCGAGCTTCCGCACCAGCGCCGGGTACTCGCGCGCCGCGGCCGCGAGCGCGGCGTCCGCCCCGGGCAGCACACGCCGCCGGGACGGCTCGAGCGGCACGGTCGCGATCAGCCGGGCCGGCAACGAGAGCCGCTCGTCGGTCGGCGTCGGGGCGTGCAGCACGTCCTCGGTGAGGCGCCCGTCCGCCGGCTTTGCCCACACGGCGTTCTCGCCCGCCTGGGTCAGCCAGCGGACGGTACCCGACGGCGTGGCCAGCTCGACCACACCGTCCACATCGGACCGCGTCCACGCGGCGCCGGGCGCCTCGACCCGTGCCAGCCAGGGCAGGGACAGCAGCAGGTCCTCGGCCTCGTCGTGCAGGCGCGCGAGCAGGTCGTCCGGGTCGACGCCCGCGCGCAGGGGCAGGCGGACCTCGGTGTCGAAGCCCTCGGGCACGTCCTCGTCGACCGGCCACGGCAGCCGAAGCGCCGGCACCACGCCGTCGCGCTCGGCCGCTTCCCGCGTCCGGGCCGCGGAGAACGCCACGCCGCCGGTCCGCGAGATCACCCTCGGTGCGCTGCTGACCGCGAGCACCGCGGCGAAGCCAACACCGAACTGCCCCACGGTGTCGCCCTGCTTCGCCGACGCCCGCAGCGACGCCAGCGAGGCGACTCCGGCGGCGTCGAGCGGCGCGCCGGTGTTGGCGACGCGCAGTTCGCCGTCGACGACGGAGACCCGGATCGTGCCGGCAACGCCGGCGACGGCCGCGGCGTCGGCCGCGTTCTGCGCGAGCTCGACGAACAGCCGGTCGCGGTAGCCCCCGGCCCGCAGGTCGCCTTCGGCGTTCGTGTCTTCGGTGAACCGGGTCGGCGAGTCCCGCCACGCCCGTAGCACCGAGGCACGCAGCGCCTCGGTGCCGAACGGATCACTCAGCTGACTCACTCGCCGTCTCGGCGTCCCCGGTGGAGCCCGTCTCGATCTTCGGCTCCTCGACCGGCTCCATGTCCAGCAGCGAGTCGTCGTAGACCAGCTCGGCGACCGGCACCGACGAGGTCACCTCGACCTCGACCTCGGAGTGCGCGCCGCAGCCGTACTCGGTGTGCACGACAGTGCCGTCCGCCGGGGCGATCTCATTGCCGCACACGCCGAACGCGGCGCGCAGCGAACCGGCGAGCGGGAGGTAGAAGCCACACGTGCCGCAGTGGGCCGGGGCGCTGCGCGCCATGTCCGACCGCGGACCGAACTCGCCGCCGTGCCACCGCCGCGTAGCCGCCTCGCGGCCGTAGCGGGACAGCACGTGCACGCGGCCGAGACCGGCCTCGTGCGCGACCTCCTCCACCGCCGGGTCGTCTGACTGCAGGTACGCCGGGACGAGCCGCGGGTCGTCCTTGTCCGGCGGGAGAATGTCGCCGACCCCCAGGTCACCGGCCCGCACCCGCCGCTCCCAGGGCACCCACTGCGGCGCGATCAGCGCCTCCGGACCCGGTACGAGCACGACCTCGCTGACCGTCACCGGCACCTCGGGGCCCGCGCTCGCGACGGTCACCGACCAGCGCCAGCCGCGGTAACCGGGCACAGCGGCCTCGAAGAGGTGGCTCGCCGACATCGCGTCCTCGCGCGACACGCCGACGTGCTCCCCGACCTGCTCGGCCCCCGCCTCTTCGACCGCGGCCTCCCGCGCGAGGCCGACCGCCTCGGCGAGAGCGCGCTCCACGGAGCCGTCGTCCAGGGTGAGCAGCAGCGTCATACCCCAATTGTGCCCCGCGCGCCTCAGGCGGCCGTGTCAGGGTAGAGCGGTGCGCACCCTGGTCACCCTCAGTCTCGCCGCGGTCGTCACGCTCGGTGGCTGCGCGGCTTCGGCGCCGTCCGCGCCGAGCACGGTTCCGCAGCTCACGATGCAAGTGCTGGCGACGCTGCCGCACGACACGACAGCGTTCACGGAGGGGCTCGAGTTCTCCGGTGGCACGCTGTACGAGAGCACCGGGCTGGTCGGGGCGTCGTCCCTGCGGGCCGGCGCGCCCGGAGCGCCACCCGCGGTCCGCGTGGAGCTGTCCGCACCGCTGTTCGGCGAGGGCATCACCGTCACCGGTCCGACCGTATGGCAACTGACCTGGCAGAACGGCGTCGCCATCGAACGGGACGCGCGGACACTGGCCGAGCTGCGGCGCGTGACCTACGACGGCGAGGGCTGGGGGCTCTGCCACCAGGACGGCCGGCTGGTGATGAGCAACGGCTCGGACCGGCTCACCTTCCGCGACCCGTCGACCTTCGCGGCCACCGGCTCCGTGACGGTGCACTCCGGCACGCAGACGTTCACGCAGCTCAACGAGCTGGAGTGCGCCGATGGCGCGGTGTACGCGAACGTCTGGCAGACCGATCGGATCCTGCGGATCGACCCGGCGACCGGCGAGGTGACCGGCCAGATCACCGCGGCCGGGCTGCTCACCCCGGCCCAGGCAGCCTCCGCCGACGTGCTCAACGGCATCGCCGCGATCCCCGGCACCGACGAGTTCTTGATCACCGGAAAGCTGTGGCCGACGATGTTCCGGGTGAAATTCGTGCCCAGTTCCTGATCACCCGGCGCATCGGCCCAGGAATACGGCAAGATTGACGCGTGAGGCGCAAACGGAAGTGGACACCGGCACCGGGTGCCGGCCACTCGTGGCGCGCCGAGGGCGCCTTCTACCCGGAGAAGTCCGCGGTCCCGGCCGCGGACGAGGCTCCGACCAGCGCTTATTCGGGCGAGCGCACGCCACCCCCGCGCGGCGCGCGCCCGTATCCGCCACGGCAGCCCCCACCGCCACGTCCGTGGCACGGCGAGCCGCCGCCGCGCCGCACCGAGCCGCTCTATGAGCACTACAACACCGACGGCTACGCGAACACCGCGCGCTCCGGGCCCGAGCCGGCCGCGGAACACCGGACCGAAGCCGCCGCCGGCGCAATGCCGCGGATGCCGAAGAAGCTGACCGTCACCCGGGTCGCCGCCCTGCGCAGCCGGGAGCTCGGCGGCCGGGCGGTGGGCCTGTTCCACCGCGCGACCAAGGCCGACGGCGCGGACAAGTCCGGCCTCACCTCGCTGACGTACGCGGTGATGCTGAACTACGCCAGCGACGCGGCGATGGCCATCGCGCTGGCCAACACGCTGTTCTTCGCGGCCACCACCGGCGAGGGCCGCGGCCGCGTGGCGCTGTACCTGCTGATCACCATCGCGCCGTTCGCGCTCGTGGCGCCGGTCATCGGCCCGCTGCTGGACCGGATCCAGCGCGGCAGGCGGCTGGCGATGTGCCTGGCGTCGGTCGGCCAGGTGCTGATGGCCGTGCTCATGGCCCTGCACTTCAACGACTGGGGCCTCTACCCGGCAGCGCTCGGGAAGATGGTGCTGTCCAAATCGTTCACGGTCCTCAAGTCGGCGGTCACCCCACGGGTAGTGCCGCCGGACATCACGCTGTCGAAGACCAACGCGCGCCTCACCGTGTTCGGGCTCGCCGCGGGCGCCGTGTTCGGCATCATCGCCTCCGGCGTGAACTCGTTGTTCGGGTCGGCGGGCGCGCTGTGGTTCACCGGGCTCATCTGCGCGGTGGGCGCGGTGCAGGCGATGCGCATTCCCGCGTGGGTCGAGGTGACCGAGGGCGAGGTCCCGGCGACGCTGACCGCCCACCCGGGGAAGAAAAAGAAACGGCAGCCGCTCGGCCATGAGATCGTGCTCGCCCTGTGGGGCAACGGCACGGTCCGCGTCCTGACCGGGTTCCTGATGATGTTCACCGCCTTCGCGGTGAAGGCGCACGCCGAGCAGAGCGGGCAGAGCCCCTTCGCGCAGCTGCTGCTGCTCGGGGTCGTCGGCGCGGCCGCCGGGATCGGCGGGTTCGTCGGCAACGCACTCGGGTCCCGGCTGTCGTTCGGGGCCACGAGCCAGGTGATTCTCGCCTGCGTCGCGGCGACGCTCGCGTCCACGATCCTCGCCGCCCTGATGCCGGGGATCATCACCGTCACGATCGTCGGCCTGGTCGGGTCGACGGCGAGCGCGCTGGCGAAGGTCAGCCTCGACGCGGTGATCCAGCGCGACCTGCCCGAGGAGTCCCGGGCATCGGCGTTCGGCCGCTCGGAGACCGTGCTCCAGCTGGCGTGGGTGTTCGGTGGCGCGATCGGCCTGCTGCTGCCGCCGATGTTCTGGATCGGGTTCCTGGTGGTGTCGATCCTGCTCGCAGTGGGCCTGGCGCAGACCTTCCTGCTGCAGCAGGGCTCCTCACTGTTGCCCGGTCTGGGTGGCAGGCGGGCCGGACGGCCCGCGCGGACCGGCGACGGGGCCGCTCCCCGGGTGCGCCGGACCGACCCGTAGTGTTTCGACCATGCGGCGAACTTTGCTGTTGCTGGCTGCCGGTGCGCTGGCTCTGACCGGATGCTCCGCCTCCGTAGGGCCGCCCGAGGTCACCTTTTTCGGCGACGGTCGCACCGTCGACGCGAAGCCGATCGAGTACTGCGACGCACTGTTGAGGTCGTGCGACGAATCCCCCGGTTCGGCCGTGAACCTGAAGGTGCGCGCGGGCAAGCCGGTGCAGATCTCGGTCCCGTCGGAGATCGGCGACACCCCGTGGCTCGTGAACGTCCAGTACACCAACGCCAAGGGCGAGCTACAGCCGATCAAGCAGCAGTTCTTCTCGCCAGGGGACAAACTCGCCTACACCGCCACCGGTTCCGCGCCCGGCGACCAGCTCGTGGTCGTCGAGGTGCAGCAACTCGGCGCGGCGTACGCCGCCGATCCAGCCGGGAATCCACTTCTGGACGACAACGGGAATCCACAGCTCGTGGCCCGCGCCTACTGGTCCCTCCAAGTCCAACCCGGCTGACGCCCGCACATTTTCGACAAAGTGCGACCCGCCTCACTCCGCGGGAGTCGCACTTTTTCGACAAAGTGCGACTCAGGGATCGAGGTCCCGGGCGACGGCGCGCATGACTTCCGCGATCCGCTTGGTGTTCTTGCGGTCGGGGTAGCGGCCGCGGCGCAGGTCCGGCTGCACCTTCAAGTCGAGCAGCTTGATCATGTCCTCGATCAGGCCGTGCAGCTCCTCCGCCGGGCGGCGGCGCGCTTCGGCGACCGAGGGAAGGCTGTCGATGAGACGAACAGACAGTGCCTGTGGACCGCGACGACCGTCGGCGACGCCGAACTCCAGCCGCTGGCCGGCTTTGAGTGCCTCGACCCCTTGGGGGAGCGCGGTCTTGCGGATGTAGACGTCCTGGCCGCCATCCTGGGTGACGAAACCGAACCCCTTCTCCGCGTCGTACCACTTGACCTTGCCGGTCGGCACTGCCCTCACCGTTCCTTCACTCTGCGACAAGTCTTTTCGCGTACCGGCGGAACCTGACCGCCCTGCACGACGAACGCGCCCTGGGCGTACCCAGGACGCGCTCCACCAGCCTATCCCGGTATGCGCCCTCCGGTGAAGAAGATATGGGTTCTAACCTTGTGCCATGGATAATCCGGCCGAGACTTCCCCGCGCAAGCCGTTCCTGATGCGGCTCGGGATCGGCGTGTTCGCCGTTGGCGTGCTGGCCGTGCTGGCTGTGTTCGTGCTGTTCGCCTTCGGTCTGCGCGACCTCCCGGTCTGGCTGAGCGCCCTCGCCGGCGTGGCCACCCCCCTGGGCATCGCCCTGTCGCTCATCTCACTGGTGCGGGAGCACCGTCGAGCGGCTGCCGGCTGAGCCAGCCGGGGAACTCCGCCAAGCTCGAGAACACCACCTCGGCCCCGGCCCCGAGCAGCGCCTCGCGACTGCACGGACCCGTCGTGACGCCGACGGGCACCGCACCGGCCGCCAGCGCGCCCCGCACGTCTCCCAGGTGATCACCGGCGTAGATCGACGCGCCGTGCTCGCGCAGGGCCACCGCCTTGCCGTCCGACCACAACTCACCCACCAGGGCGTCGACCGCCAGGCCGAGCGCCCTCACGTGAAGCGCCGCGTTCGGGCCGTACTTGCCGGTGACCACGACCGTGCGGCCGCCCGCCTCGTGCACCGCGGCCAGCGCCTCGTGCGCGCCCGGCAACGCGACCGTCTCCGGGATCACGATCTCCGGGTACAGCTGGCGGAAGCGGTCGACGAGCCCGCCGATCCGTTCCTCGGGCGCGCCGGAATCGCGCAGCACGTGGTCCAGCGGCGGGCCCAGATTGGCGGCGAAGTGCTCGCCGTCCAGCGGCAGGCCCGCCTCCGCACCGAGTGCGTTCATCACCGCGACCATGCCCGGCCGCGGGTCGATGAGCGTCATGTCCAGGTCGAATCCGACGACGATCCCCACGGCAGCCACGTTAGCCGCACCCACCGACACCTCCGGGCGCCGTCTCACATCCGCTTTACACGGCCGCTGATCGGGTCAAGCTTCTTGACATCAGGTCCTGTTGTGTCAAGCTGAGTCTTGTGACCGAGATCACCGATTCTTTCTTGGAGCGCACGCGGGCGTCGCTCCGGGAGACCCTGCTCGACGCCGCCGCCGACATCCTCGCGGCACGGGGCCACGCGGCCCTGCGGATGGCGGATGTGGCGTCGGCGGCCGGGGTCAGCCGCCAGACCGTCTACAACGAGTTCGGCAACAAGAGCGCGCTCGTGCAGGCGGTCGTCCTGCGCACCACCGGCGAGTTCCTGGACGCGATCCACGACCGGTTCGCCACCGCACCGGATCTGCTGACCGGCATCCGCGACGCGGTCACCTACACGATCGAGCACGGCCGGGAGAACCGTCTCGTCGCGTCCGCGCTGGGCACGTCGCAGGGGGAGGACCTGCTGCCCCTGCTCACCACCCGGGGCGCGCCGGTCCTGTTCGCGGCGATGGAGGTCGCCGCGACGCACTACCGGGAGTTCCTGCCCGGGATCAGCACCGAAGCCGCGAACCTCCTCGCCGAGACCGTGGTCCGCCTCTCGCTGAGCCACCTGGTGCTGCCGACCCATCCCGCACCCGAGGCCGCCGACCTGATCTGCGCCGCGATCGCGCCGGCCATCACCCAGCATTCGTCCACAATGGAGTGAGCACCCATGACCGAAACGCTTCCCACCCACCGCACCGGATTCGCCTCGCTCCGCCGGGGCGGGCTGAACTGGGATTCCTTCCCGCTTCGGCTGTTTGTCAAGGGGAACCGGAAGTTCTGGAACCCGGCCGACATCGACTTCGGCAAGGACGCCGAGGACTGGCAGACGCTCACCGACGAGGAACGCCGGTCGTCGACGTACCTGTGCGCACAGTTCATCGCCGGCGAGGAGGCCGTCACCGAGGACATCCAGCCGTTCATGAAGGCCATGGCCGCCGAGGGCCGGTTCGGTGACGAGATGTACCTGACGCAGTTCTGCTTCGAGGAGGCCAAGCACACCGAGGTCTTCCGGCGCTGGATGGACGCCGTCGGGCTGACCGACGACCTGACGCCGTTCGTCGGCGAAAATCCTTACTATCGCAAGCTTTTCTACGAGGAGCTGCCGGAGTCGCTGAGCGTCCTGGAACGGGATCCCAGTCCGCTGAACCAGGTTCGCGCGAGCGTCACCTACAACCACGTCATCGAGGGCAGCCTCGCGCTGACGGGCTACTACGCGTGGCAAAAGGTCTGCACCACGAACGGCATCCTGCCCGGCATGCAACAGTTGGTGAAGCGCATCGGTGACGACGAACGTCGGCACATGGCATGGGGCACCTTCACCTGCCGGCGGCACATCGCCGCGGACGACTCCCTGTGGGACGCGGTGCAGCAGCGCATGGGCGAGTTGCTACCGCACGCGCTCGGCATGATCCAGTGGGTGCAGGACCAGTTCGAAGAACCACGCCCGTTCGAAAACGATCCTCAGGAGTTCATCGACTACGCCGCCGACCGGGCACAGCGCCGCCTTGGCGCCATCGCATCGGCGCGCGGGGTGCCGGTGGCGCAAATCGATCTGGACTACTCGCCGGAACAGTTGGAGGAAACCTTCGGCGCGGAGGACGCCCAGGCACTGGCGAACGCGGTGAGCTGACCGCCGCACCCGGAACCGACGAACGAGGTGGTCATCCCGCCACCGTCCGGCAGGGACCATCTCTTGTCGGTGGTGGTGGTTATGGTCGGTGTTCATGACGGCTTTCATGGCGAACGGCGCGGCGCGGGACCAGGTGATGGCGGCGATCGGTGAGGCGATGGCGTTGGGGCGGGGTGGGGACACCACTGACGCCCGCGCCCGGCTGGCCCAACTGTGGGAACAGGTGGGCGTGGCCGGAGATCCGTTACATCGGTGCACGATCGGCCATTACCTGGCCGACCTGTGCGACGACGCCGCCGAGGCTCTGACCTGGGACGTGCGTGCACTGGATGCGGCCGACGCGTTGACCGACGACCGCGCCAAGGCGCATCACGCGTCGTTGAGCGTGGCCGGGTTCTACCCGTCGCTGCACCTCAACCTTGCCGACAACTATCGTCGGCTCGGCTCGCTCGCCGCTGCGTCGCGGCACTTGGACGAGGCGCGGCGACGGCTGAACGTCCTCGGCGATGATGCCTACGGCCAGACCGTGCGAACCGGTGTCGACAACGTCGCCGCGGCGCTGGCGGCCCGCTCGACCGAGCGGCTGCGGAGCCACTGAAAGTGGTCAGCCGCACCACCGGTGCCAGCAAGCCACGTGGCCCACCCCGAATCATGAAGAGCCACGACGACGGTGCCGGTGGTTACTCGTGGCCGCAGTTGCGTTGCCCGCTGGTGGAATTCTTACTTCAGGTCAAGGATTTCCACGGCCCGTTCCCGCATTTCGACCTTCCGGATCTTGCCCGTCACCGTCATCGGGAACTCGTCCACGATGTGCACGTACCGCGGTATCTTGTAGTGCGCCAGTTTCCCGGTGCAGAACTCGCGCAGGGATTCGGCGGTGATCGGCCGGGCTCCTTCACGCATCCGGATCCAGGCCATCAACTCCTCCCCGTAGCGCTGGTCGGGCACGCCGATGACCTGCGCGTCGAGGATGTCGGGGTGGGTGTAGAGGAACTCCTCGATCTCCCGCGGGTAGATGTTCTCGCCACCGCGGATCACCATGTCCTTGATCCGGCCGGTGATCTGGATGTAGCTCTCGTCGTCCATCACCCCGAGATCACCGGTGTGCATCCAGCGGGCCTTGTCGATGACCTCGGCCGTCTTGTCCGGCTGGTCCCAGTATCCGAGCATCACCGAATAGCCACGGGTGCACAGCTCACCCGGCTCGCCGCGCGGCGCCGTGAGCCCCGTTTCCGGGTCGACGATCTTGACTTCCAGGTGCGGTCCGACCCGTCCCACCGTCGACACCCGCCGCTCGATCGAGTCGTCGGCGCGGGTCTGGGTGGACACCGGGGAGGTCTCGGTCATGCCGTAGCAGATCGACACCTCGGCCATGCCCATCCGCTCGATGACCTGCTTCATCACCTCCACCGGGCAGGGCGACCCGGCCATGATGCCGGTCCGCAACGACGACAGGTCGTAGTCCTCGAAACCGGGTTCGGCGAGCTCGGCGATGAACATCGTCGGCACCCCGTACAGGGACGTGCACCCCTCCGACTCCACCGCCTTCAGGGTGGCTTTCGGGTCGAACGCGGGCGCCGGGATCACCATGCACGAGCCGTGGGAGGTGGCGGCGAGGTTGCCCATCACCATCCCGAAGCAGTGGTAGAACGGCACCGGGATGCACACCCGGTCGGCCTCGGTGTAGTGGCACAGCTCGCCCACGAAGAAGCCGTTGTTGAGGATGTTGTGGTGGGACAGGGTCGCGCCCTTCGGGAAGCCCGTGGTGCCCGACGTGTACTGGATGTTGATCGGATCGTCCGCGGACAGCCCGACCTCCGGCAGCGAACCGCCCCGCCCCGAGGACAGCAGCTCGTCCCACTCGCCCGAAGCGAGCAGCATCACCTGCTCCAGGCCCGGGCAGCGCGGCCGGACCTCCTCGATCATGGCCGCGTAGTCCGACGTCTTGAACGACCGCGCCGCCACCAGCAACCGCACCCCGGCCTGGTTCAGCACGAACTCCAGCTCGTGCGACCGGTACGCGGGGTTGATGTTGACCAGGATCGCCCCGAGCTTCGCCGTCGCGTATTGCAGGAACGTCCACTCGGCACAGTTCGGCGACCAGATCCCCACCCGGTCACCCTTGACGATGCCCCGCCCCGCGAGCGCCGCGGCCAGCGCGTCCACCTCGGCAGCCAGCTCGCGGTAGGTCCACCGGCGGCCCGACGCGCACTCGGCCAACGCCTCCCGATCCCCGAAGGACGCCGCGATCCGATCGAAATTGTCACCGATGGTGTCTCCGAGCAGCGGCACCTCGGAGATACCCGACGCATAACTCGGCACGGCTCGCATGACGCCTCCTCGCACACGGTCGACGCTGACTCTGACCGAGTCTAGAAATCCCGGCCCATCCCGGACACCCCCTAGAGTGGTGCTATGCGCATGTCGGTCGTCGACGCTTTCACCGGCACCCCGTTCGCGGGCAACCCAGCCGGCGTGGTGCTGCTCGACGCGCCGGCCGAGACCGCGTGGATGCAGTCGGTGGCCGCCGAACTGCGTCATTCGGAGACGGCATTCGTCGAGGTGTTCGGCGAGCACCCGAACTCCCCGAAGTCACTGCGCTGGTTCACCCCCACCGTCGAGGTGGACCTCTGCGGCCACGCCACCCTCGCTGCCGGGCACGTCCTGGACGGCGAGCAGGTGTTCACCACCCGGAGCGGCGAGCTGCGCACCCGCGCGGAGGGCGGCTGGGTCAGCATGGACCTCCCGAACGACCCGCCGCGGGCATCCGGCGACGACGTCCTCGACGGCCTGCCGGGCGTGACGGTCGCGAGCGTCGCGCGCGGCAAGTGGGACATCCTCGTCGAGGTCACCGACGCCGCCCAGGTGCGTGGCCTGAAGCCGGACCTGGACGTCATCGCGGGCTGGGACGCGCGGTGCGTCATCGTCACCGCACCCGGTGACAGGGGCGAAATCGACTTCGTCAGCCGGGTGTTCGCGCCTGCGGTGGGTGTGCCGGAGGACCCGGTGACCGGTTCGGCGCACTGCCTGCTGGCGCCGTTCTGGGCCGGGAAACTCGGGCGCGGCGAGCTGGTCGGCGAGCAGGCATCGGAGCGTGGCGGGACCGTCCGGGTCCTGCTGCGCGGGGACCGGGTGACGTTGTCCGGACAGGCCGTCACCGTCATCAGTGGGGAGCTGCATACCTCATGCGCATCATCCTGAACCTGATCTGGCTGGTGCTGGCCGGCTTCTGGATGGCCCTCGCGTACGTGGCCGCCGGGATCATCTGCTGCATCCTGATCATCACCATCCCGTTCGGAATCGCGTCGTTCCGCATCGCGAACTACGCGCTGTGGCCGTTCGGCCGGACGATCGTCGACCGCCACGACGCCGGTGTCGGCTCGCTGATCGGCAACGTCATCTGGATCGTCTTCGCGGGGTTCTGGCTCGCCATCGCGCACATCGTCACCGGCATCGCGTTGTGCGTCACGCTGATCGGAATCCCGTTGGGGCTGGCCAACTTCAAGCTCATCCCGGTGTCACTGATGCCGCTGGGCAAGGCGATCGTGCCCGTCGACCGCGGCACGAGCGCCTACTACCGCCCCTGACCCGCCTCCGGTCGCACATTGTCGAAAATGTGCGAACGGCGAGGGGTCAGGTGATGATCCCGAGCTGCTGCAGATGGGTGACGTCGTCGCGAACGCCCCAGTGTTCGGCGACGCGACCGTTCGAGGCCGAGTTCGGTGGTCCCGACGTCAACCGATTCGTCGACCTCGTCCGCGCCCCGCGGCCGGTCGCGTCGTTGCACGCGGCGACCGACGGTGAGTTGGCTCGCTCACCGGCGGCGACGGCAATGCCGTCCCCCGCCGTGGCGCCGGGCTTGCTCGTCCTCGACGAGCACGGCGCGGTCGCCGACTGCAGCGAACCGGCCGAGCGCTGGCTCGACCAGATCGGGGATGCCGGACAGGTGCCGAGCGCGATCCGGTCGGTGTGGGCAGCACGCGGGCGGCCGTGTCCGGCGGGAGCGTCCAGCCGGCGCAGGCGCGCCTGCCCCGCCGAGGCGGCGGCTGGATCCTGCTCCACGGGACGGCGCTGAAGGGGACCGGGCAGGTCGCGATCATCATCGAACCGGCTCCCGACACCCACCGGGCGGACGTGCTCGTCCGCGCCTATGGCCTCACCCCGCGCGAACGCGAGGTCACAGAGCTCGTCCTGCGCGGCCGGTCGACCGCCGAGATCGCCGGCGCGCTGTTCATCACCCGGTACACCGTGCAGGACCACCTCAAGTCGATCCTCGCCAAGACCGGCGTGTCCAGCCGGCGTGACCTCGTCGCCGAGCTCTACG
>Ga0081455_10000208_pt1 | contig 74660 bp, 68 predicted proteins | sample TabmetS3T2R1_FD_70207 | JGI IMG/M metagenome (GOLD analysis project Ga0081455, IMG submission 70207) | Tabebuia heterophylla rhizosphere microbial communities from the University of Puerto Rico - S3T2R1 | ecosystem: Host-associated > Plants > Roots > Rhizosphere ...
CGCTACATCAAGCGCGGCGACAAGACGCCGGTGCTCGGCTCGCTGATCGGCTACGTCACCTACCTCTCGGTGGCGGAGGTGATCAAGAAGGCCGGCGGCACCGAGACCCCCAAGCTCGTGACCGCGTTCAAGGGGCTCAAGCTCGACACCCCGATGGGGCCGATCACGTTCCGCGCCTCCGACGGGCAGTCCACCATGGGCGCCTGGGTGGGGACCACCAAGATCGACACCCAGCGCGGGGTCGGCATCATGGTCAACCACGAGCTGATCCCGGGCGAGAAGGTGCTGCCGTCCGACGAGGAAGTGAAGAAGCTTCGCCCGGCCAACTGAGCCCCGTCCTCTCGCTCATGCCCCCGAACCCGCTCTCCCCCCGCCCGGGGGAGCGGGCAGGGTGAGGGGCGCCTTCCATCATGTCCCTCCTCTTCGTCCAGCTCCTGAGCGGACTCGCGAACGCGATGTTCCTGTTCCTCATCGCCTCGGGCCTGTCGCTCATCTTCGGCGTCACCCGCATCGTCAACTTCGCCCACGGCTCGTTCTACATGCTGGCCGCCTATCTGACCTACTCGCTCACCGCGATGCTGCCCGGCGGCTCCGCCGCCTTCTACCTGGCTGCGCTGCTCGCGGCGGTGCTGGTGGCGGGCTTCGGGGGGCTGGTCGAGCTGCTGCTGCTCCGCCGGGTGTACCGGGCGCCCGAGCTCTACCAGCTGCTGCTGACCTTCGCGCTGGTGCTGGTCGTCGCCGATGTGGTCCGCTACATCTGGGGCGCCGACAACAAGACCGGTCCCGCTGCCCCGGGTCTCGCCGGCTCGGTGGCGATCGCCGGCCAGCTGTTCCCCTCGTACGATCTGGCCATCATCGCCTTCGGCCCGCTGGTGGCGCTGGGGCTGTGGCTCCTGTTCCATCGGACCCGCTGGGGCGTCCTGATCCGCGCGGCCACTCAGGACCGGGAGATGGTGGCCGCGCTCGGCGTCGATCAGTCGCGGCTGTTCACCTCCGTGTTCGTGCTCGGCTCGTTCCTGGCCGGCCTCGGCGGCGCCCTGCAGGTGCCGCGGCTGGCGCTGACCACCGTGATGGACACCTCGGTCATCGTGGAGGCCTTCGTGGTGGTGGTCATCGGCGGCATGGGATCGGTGTGGGGCGCGCTGCTCGCCTCGCTGCTGATCGGCGTGCTCAACGCCTATGGCGTCCTGCTGCTGCCCAAGATCGCCATCGTCCTGATCTTCGTGGTGATGGCGGTGGTGCTGATCGTGCGGCCGTGGGGCCTGCTGGGACGGCCCGAGATCGCGCTGCGGCCACCGGGCGGCGGAGTCGTCGCCGAAGCCGGGGCGCGCCGGCTGCATCCGGGGTGGCTGGTGGGCACGCTCGTCGTCCTGGCCCTGCTGCCGCTCGGGCTGCCGACGTTCTGGGTGTCGATCGCGGTGGAGATCTTCGCGTTCGCCCTGTTCGCGGCGAGCCTCCATCTCTTGATGGCGGTCGGCGGCATGGTGTCATTCGGCCACGCGGCCTACTTCGCCATGGGCGCCTACGGCGCGGCCCTGATGCTGGAGCTGGCGGGCCTGCCGATGCCGGCCGCGTTCCTGGTCGCGCCGCTGGTGGCCGCCGCCGCCGCGGTGGTGTTCGGCTATTTCTGCGTGCGGCTCACCAGCATCTACTTCGCGATGCTGACGCTGGCCTTCGCGCAGATCGTGTACGCGATCGTGCACCAGTGGGACGAGGTGACCGGCGGCGACAACGGCATCCTGGGCGTTTGGCCCGCTCCCTGGCTGGCGTCACCCGCGCGGTACTACTACTGGGCGCTCGCGGCCGCGGTGGCCGGGGTCGCCCTGCTCCGGCTGATCGCCGCCTCGCCCTTCGGGCTCACCCTGCGGGCGGCGCGCGATCACCCGCGGCGGGCCGAGGCGCTCGGGGTCAATATCCGGGTGCTGCAGTGGACCGCATTCGTGGTGGCCGGCTTCGTGGCCGGCCTCGGCGGGGCGGTTTTCGTCTTCCTCAAGGGTAGCGTGTTCCCGGTGTACACCGAGTCGCCGATGTCGGTGCAGCCGCTGGTGATGGTGCTGCTGGGCGGGTTGGGCTCGCCCTCGGGTCCGTTGATCGGCGCGGCGGTGTACAAGCTGCTCGACACGGTCATCACTCGCTACACCGACTACTGGCAGCTCGTGCTCGGCGCGATCCTCATGCTCCTGGTGCTCGCCTTCCCGCGGGGGATCGCGGGGGCGCTCGGCAGGTGGCGCTCGTGATCGCCTTCGCGTCGGCGACCGCCCCGCCGGTGCTCGAGACGCGGGGGCTCTCCAAGTCGTTCGGCGGGGTGCAGGCGGTGGACGGCGTGGACCTGGCGATGCCGAAAGGTGAGATCCTCGCCCTCATCGGCCCGAACGGCGCCGGCAAGACCACATTCTTCAACATGCTCACCGGGCAGCTGCGGGCCGATGCGGGCGAGGTGCGCTTCAAGGGCGAGCGCGTGACCGGGCTGCCGCCCTATGCGGTCTGGCGGCGTGGGATGAGCCGCACCTTCCAGATCACCGCGACGTTCGCCACGCTGACCGCGCTGGACAACGTTCGGGTGGCCCGGCTTTCCCACCGGGGCTTCACGTACTCGCTGCTCGAGCCGGCCTCGCGCCTGCAGACCGCGGAGGCCCGCGCGCTGCTGGAGCAGGTGGGCCTGGGCGAGCAGGCCGAGCGCGCGGCCGCGGTGCTGGCCTATGGCGATCTCAAGAAGCTCGAGCTGGCGATGGCGCTGGCCAACGACCCGGAGGTGCTGCTGCTCGACGAGCCCACTGCCGGGATGGCGCCCGGCGAGCGCGGTGCGCTGATGGCCCTGACCCGGCGCATCGCCCGCGAGCGAGGGCTCACGGTGCTCTTCACCGAGCACGACATGGACGTGGTCTTCGCCATCGCGGACCGGATCATGGTGCTCCACCAGGGCCGCGTCATCGCGGACGGCGCCCCCGCCGAAGTCCGCGCGGACGCCCAGGTCCAGCGAGTGTACCTGGGCGAGGAGGGGTAGCCGCGCGTGCGCGCCGAGAACCGAGATCTCGCCCCAACCGGTCGTCCCGCCCTTCTCGACCACGGTCAACATGCCGGCAGGCATGTTGACGATGAAGGGCTTTGAAGGCGTTTTCATGACCGGCACGCTGCAGCTCGACAACGTGCAGGCCGGGTACGGGCTCTCGCGCGTGCTCCACGGGGTGAGCCTCACCGCTCGCGCCGGCGAGGTGGTCTCCCTGCTCGGCCGCAACGGGGCGGGCAAGTCCACCACGCTGAAGTCCATCGTGGGGCTGGTGGAGGTCACCGGCGGGGCGGTGCGGTTCGACGGGCGCGAGATCACCCGTCGGCCCACCCACGAGATCAGCCGGCTCGGCGTCGGCTACGTGCCCGAGGACCGGCGCATCTTCGGCGACCTCACCGTGGAGGAGAACCTGAGCGTCGGCAAGAAGGGCGACGGCGTGTGGACCGCCGCGCGCGTCTATCGATTCTTTCCCAAGCTCGGGGAGCTGACGGGTCGGCGCGCGGGCAGCCTCTCGGGCGGCGAGCAGCAGATGCTGACCGTGGCGCGCACCCTGATGGGCAACCCGCGCGTGCTGCTGCTCGACGAGCCGTCGGAGGGGCTGGCCCCGGTCATCGTGCGGGTGCTGGGCGATCAGATCGCGGCCCTGAAGCAGGAGGGCTTGACGATCCTGCTCTCCGAGCAGAATCTCAAGTTCGCGGCGCGGCTGGCCGATCGGGCCTACATCATCGAGAAGGGGCAGATCCGCTTCGACGGGCCGATGACGACGCTGATGGCGGACCAGGAGCTGCGGCGAAAGTATCTGACGGTGTGAGGGCGGGAAGAACCTCCCCTCACCCTGCCCTCTCCCCTGAGGGAAGAGGGGTATGAGGAGGCGAGCGCGGCTTGAAGACGCTGATCAGGAACATCGGGCAGATCGTCTCGGGGGACATCGCGGCGCCCCTGCTCGACGGCGACACGATCGTGATCGAGCGGGGCAAGATCGTGGCGGTGGGCCGCGGCCTCGACGGCGACGCCGACACCGTGATCGACGCCCGCGGGACGACCGTGGTGCCCGGGCTCATCGACTCGCACTGCCATCCCGTCTTCGGCGACTTCACGCCGCGGCAGCGTACGATCGACTTCATCGAGTCGGGGCTCAACGGTGGCATCACCACCATGATCTCGGCCGGCGAGGTGCACCTGCCGGGCCGGCCCAAGGACATCGTCGGGCTCAAGGCCCTCGCCATCGTGGCCGCCAAGGCCTACGCCAACCAGCGGCCGGCCGGCGTCAAGGTGCACGCGGGGGCGCCGATCCTCGAGCTGGGCATGGTCGAGGACGACTTCGCGGAGATGGCCCGGGCCGGGGTGAAGCTGGTGGGCGAGATCGGGCTCGGCTCGGTCAAGACCGGCAAGGACGCCGCCCCCATGGTGAAGTGGGCGAAGAAGCACGGCATGACCGTTACGATCCACACCGGCGGGCCGTCCATCGCCGGGTCCAACGCGATCAGCGGGGACGTGGTCCTGGAGGCCGATCCCGACGTGGTCGGGCACATCAACGGCGGCACCACGTCGATGAGCGAGCGCGAGATCGACGCGCTGGTGGCCACGCAGATGGCGCTCGAGATCGTCCACTGCGGCAACGGCAAGACCGCGCTCCACGCCCTGCGCCGCGCCCGGGAGGCGAAGGCCGCCCACCGGATCATCATCGGCCTCGACGCCCCGTCGGGCACCGGCGTGGTGCCGCTCGGCATCCTCCGGGTCCTGGCCCACCTGGTCTCCCTCGGCGGCGTCCCGCCGGAGGAGGCGGTGTGCATGGCCACCGGGAACACCGCGCGGGTCTACAAGCTGGCGGTCGGGGTGATCGCGCCGGGGCGCGAGGCGGACCTCTGCATCGTCGACGCGCCGATCGGCTCCCAGGGACGCACCGCGCTGGAGGCGCTCACCGTCGGCGACCTCTTCGGCGTCTCGATGATGCTCATCGACGGCCAGATCCGGATCGGGCGGAGCCGCAACACGCCGCCCGCCGCGCGCGCGGCGGAGGTCGTGAAGGGCCAGGGACCCGCCGTGGGAGGACACTGATGAAGATCCGCAAGCTGCTGACGGTGGTGGAGGAGATCCAGGAGGACGGCGGGCGCCGCCTCGAGAAGCCGCTGCGCAAGGTCGCCGCGGTCGCGGTGATCGATAACCCGTTCGCGGGCCGCTTCGTGGAGGACCTGCAGGAGCTGGTGAAGACGGGCGAAGAGCTGGGCGACCTGCTCGGCCGCCGCGCGGTGACCGCGCTGGGAGGGCCGCCCCAGTCCTACGGCAAGGCGGCGATCGTCGGGGTGGACGGCGAGTACGAGCACGCGGCCGCGATCCTCCATCCCACGCTGGGCACGCCGTTTCGCGCCGCGGTGAATGGCGGCAAGGCGATCATCCCGTCCGCCAAGAAGCTCGGTGGCCCCGGCACCACCATCGACGTCCCGCTCCACTACAAGGACGCCGCGTTCGTGCGCACCCACTTCGACGCGATGGAGGTGCGGCTCAACGACGCCCCTCGCGCCAGCGAGATCCTGGTCGCCCTCGTGGTCACCGACGGCGGCCGCCCCCATCCGCGCATCGGCGGCCTCACCGTCGCCTCCGCCAAGAAAGAAGACGGGCTCCGATGAGCGCCGCAGGCGCGAAGAGGCCGGACCGCCCCGTGAACACGATGGCCGCAGCGCGCTCCGAAACATGCGCCGCAGGCGCGAAGAGGCCGGACCGCCCCGTGAACACGATGGCCGCAGCGCGCTCAGAAGGAAGCGGAGCGGGAGCGACGCCATGAAATTCGGGCTGAGACTTCCGAGCTTCGCGCTGGGGCCTAAGACGGCCAGCCTCGCCGAGATGGGCGCCTACCTGCGCCGCGCCGAGGATCTCGGCTTCGACTGCGCGGTCAGCATCGACCACCTGCTGCTCACGCCGCCCGCGTACTCGTGCACCTGGCTCGAGCCGCTCGCTCTCCTCTCGGCGCTGGCCGGGGTCACCCGTACGATCAAGCTCGGCACCATGGTGCTGGTGCTGCCGCTGCGCAACCCGGCCTACTTCGCCAAGGAATGGGCCACGCTCGACCTGCTCTCGGGCGGCCGCAGCCTCCTGGGTGTCGGCGTGGGCTGGCACGAGGAGGAGTTCGCCCTCATGGGCGTGCCCCACAAGGAGCGAGGCCGCCGCATGGACGAGATGCTGGAGGCGGTGACCGCCCTCTGGGCCGGCGACAACGTCAGCTACGAGGGCCGCTACTACCGCTTCCGCAACCTGACCATCGATCCCAAGCCGGTGCAGAAACCGCATCCGCCGATCTGGATCGGCGGCGGCAGCCAGCCGTTCGAGAAGGTGTACGGCCAGACCGTCACCAACATCGACCCGGTGCTCCGCCGCATCGCCAAGTACGCCAAGACGTGGGTGCCGCATTCCTCGGCCACCGCGGACATGGTCAAGGGCGACTGGGAGAAGATCCAGCGCTTCATGGCCGAGATCGGCCGCAAGCCCGGCGACATGAGCAAGGTCTACTCGAACTTCGTCTGGGTGCTGAAGAAGGGCGAGAAGCCCGAGACTGCGATCCCGCATTTTCAGACCTACTCCGGCATGGACCTGCCGTACTGGAGGGAGTTCTATCTCCTGGGCGAGGCCGAAGAGCTGGCCGAGAAGATCCGCGCCAAGGTCGCCAACCTGGGCGGCTGCGAGCACGTCGTGCTCAACCCGTTGACCTGGGGCATGGAGCAGCTCGAGCTGCTGGCCGGCGAGGTGCTGCCCCGCGTGGCGAGGCCGTGATCTGAGCGCACCGGCCCCGCGCTACCTGGGCGCGCAGGTCAAGCGTCTCGAGGACCCGCGCCTGCTGGCGGGGCAGGGATGCTTCCTCGACGATATCGCGCTGCCCGGGCTGCTGCACGCCGCCTTCGTGCGCAGCGAGCACGCCCACGCCCTCCTGCGCCGGGTGGACGCCGGCGCCGCCGGCCACGCGACGGGAGTCGCGCTCAGCCTGACCGGCCGCGATCTCGAGGGGACGGTCGCTCCGATCGCGGCGCGCCTGGAGGCCCCGAGCTTCACGCCGACGCCGTGGCCCGCGCTGGCCGCGGACCGCGTGCGGTTCGTCGGCGAGCCGGTGGCCGCGGTGGCCGCCGACACGCCGTACGCCGCGGTCGACGCGTGCGCCCGCGTCGAGGTCGAGTACGATCCGCTTCCGCCCGTGCCCGATGTCGATCGCGCGCGAGATCCCTCGGCCCCGCGGCTCCATCCGCCGCACGCCTCCAACGTGCTCTTCTCGCGCCGCGGACGCCAGGGCGACGTGGACGCGGCCTTCGCCGCCGCCGCCCACGTGATCCGCGCGACGTTCACCCACGACCGCTGCTCGGCCGCGCCGCTCGAGCCCCGTGGCCTGATCGCCCGGTGGACGGGCGACTCCCTCACGCTCTGGATGGGTGTCCAGACGCCGAGCCTCATCCGCACCGGCGTGGCCCGCGCCTTCGGCTTGCCGGAGGCGCGCGTCCGGGTGATCGTGCCGGACACCGGCGGCGGCTTCGGCCAGAAGATGTACGTGATGCCGGAGGACCTGGCGGTGTGCGCGCTGGCCCGACGCACCGGAAGGCCCGTGAAGTGGCTCGAGACCCGGCGCGAGAACCTGGCCGCCGCCCCGCACGCCCGACAGCAGCGCGTCGAGATCGAGGCGGCCGCGGATGATCGGGGGACGCTGCGAGCGCTGCGCGCGCGGGTCCTCGCGGACGCCGGGGCGTATCACATCTATCCGCTCACCGGCGCGCTCGAGCCGCTGGGCACCGCGTCGATCCTGCCCGGCCCGTATCGCACCCCCGCCTACGAGTTCGAGCTGGCCGCGATCGCCACCAACAAGCCGCCGATCGGCGCTTACCGCGGCGTCGGGATGACCATGGGCGCCTTCGTCATGGAGCGCACGCTGGACCTGCTCGCGGACCGGCTCGGCCTGGACCCCGCCGAGATCCGCCGGCGCAACCTCATCCCGCGCGAGGCGTATCCGTTCACGTCGGCGACCGGCTTCGTCTACGATAGCGGCGACTATCCGAAGGCGCTGGAGCAAGCGCTCACGCTGGCCGACTACGAGGCCCGCAAGCGCGAGCGCGACGTCCAGCGCGGGAGGGGGCGGCTGCTGGGCATCGGCATCGCCTGCTACACCGAGTACACCGGCATGGGCTCGGAGACCTACCGCCGGCGGGGGCAGTTGGACGTGCCGGGGCACGAGGGCGCCCGCGTGGAGATGGCGGCGGATGGCTCCGTGACGTGTCACGTGTCGTTCCCCTCGCAGGGGCAGGGGCATGCCACCACCACCGCGCAGCTGCTGGCCGACGAGCTCGGCGTACCGCTCGAAACGATCACCGTCCGGCAGCCCGACACCGACGTTGCGCCCGACGGCAGCGGCACGTTCGCGAGCCGCGGCGCGGTGACCCAGCGAGGCGCGGCCGCGGTGGCGGCGGCCGCCGTGCGCCGGAAGCTGCTGTCGCTCGCGGGTCGGCTGCTCGAGGCGAGCCCGGCGGACCTGCTGCTGCGCGACGGCCGCGTCAGCGTGCGCGGCATGCCGGACCGCGCGGTGGCGATCGCGGAGGTCGCGCGCCTGGCCCACCAGCCGGTCGCCGACGCGCCCGCCGGCACTGAGCCGGGTCTGGCGGCGACCGAGCGTTTCGATCCGCCGGGGCCGACCTTCTCCGGGGCCGTGCACGTGGCGTGCGTGGAGGTGGATCCGGAGACCGGGCGGGTCAGCGTGCGGGACTACGTCGTGGTGGAGGACTGCGGGCCCGTGATCAACCCGATGATCGTCGAAGGTCAGATCCACGGCGCGGTCGCGCAGGGTCTGGGCGAGGCGCTCGGCGAGCGGCTGGTCTACGACGCGAGCGGTCAGCTGCTGACCGGCACCCTGATGGACTACGCGCTGCCGGCCGCGACGGCGGTGCCGTCGCTCACGCTGGACCATCTCGAGACGCCGTCACCGCTCACGCCCGGCGGCTACAAGGGCATGGGCGAGGGCGGCACCATCGGCGCGCCGGCGGCGCTGGCCAACGCGGTGGCCGACGCGGTGAAGCCGCTCGGGGTGGCGGTGACCGCGCTGCCGATCCTGGCGGAACGGCTGCGGCCACGCGATGGCGCCTAGCGCCGGGGTGGCTCGCCGGCCGCTCGACGATCTCACGCCGGACGCCGGGCGGGTCCCGGCCTCCGAGAAAGGACGATCATGAAGATCCTGGTGGCGTCAGTGGTGGCCGTGTGCGTGAGCCTGGGCGTGGGTGCAGTCGGTCCGGTCCAGGCGGACGAGGTGAAGGTCTTCAGCGCGGGGGCGGTGCGCGCGATCGTGACCGAGCTGGCGGGGGAGTTTCGGCAGGAGACCGGCCACACGGTGACCTTGTCGTTCGGCACCGCCGGTCAGACGCGGCAGAAGCTCCTGAGCGGCGAGCCGGTGGATGTGGTGATCCTGACCGACGCGGGCATCGACGACATGATCAAGCAGGGCGCGCTGGTGTCGGGCAGCCGCGCGGATCTGGCGCGCACCGGCATGGGCGTCGGGGTGCGCGAGGGCGCGCCGAAGCCGAACATCGCCACCTCCGAGGCCTTCAAGGCCACCTTGCTCAACGCCAAGTCGCTCGTGTACGTGGATCCCGCGCAGGGCGCCACCAGCGGCGTGCACTTCAAGGGCGTCCTGGAGCGCCTCGGCATCGCGGACGCGGTGAAGAGCAAGACCCAGCTCGTCTCCGGCGGCTATCCGGCCGAGAAGGTGGCCAGCGGCGAGGCCGAGCTGGTGGTGCACCAGATCAGCGAGATCGTGCCGGTGAAGGGCGTGACGCTGGTCGGCCCCCTGCCGCCGGACTTCCAGAAGATCACGGTCTACTCGGCCGGCCTGGCGACCCGCAGCCCGTCCCCGGCGGCGGCGAAGGCCTTCATTGCGTTCCTGACGCGGCCGGCCTTCAAGCCAAAGTTCGCGGCGGCCGGGCTCGACTACCGGTAGCGTCCGGAGGCTCGCCGCCGCATGGCGATGAGGCAATAGACGGAGGCCACGAGCTCGAGCGTCTCTTCCAGCAGCGGTCGCGGCAGACCCATCGAGGCCATCCTCCGGTTCGTCGCCCGCTCGAAGGCCTCGGTGATGACCAGGATAGCGGCGGCCAGGTAGAAGAGCCGTCCCCAGTCGGTTCCGAGCGCCGACCAGGCCCAGGCGAGCAGCTCGGGCAGATGCCGGAGCGCGTAGATCGCCACCGCGAGCGCGAGCCCGGCCACCACGACGACGAAGATGGTCTGGCGAGGAAGGCCGGCCGCGACGTCGCGGACGAGTCGATCCATCCGGATCTTCCCCGCGAGGAGCTTGGGCAGCTCCATCTCGCTCACCACCACGAACGCGAAGCCGGCGGCCAGCAGCACGTCCGGGGCTCCGCTCGCGCCCTTGGCCCGGTCGAGCGCGGCGAGTCGGAGACAGATCGCGCCGGCGCCGATCAGGAGGACCACCTGCAGCCACTCCACCACGCCGTTCTCGGCGACCAGGCGCTCGGCGAGGGAGACGTCGAGCGCGGTGGCGATGGCCATCGCGCCGACCACGAGGACGGTGAGCACTCCGGCCAGCCGGTAGAGGCCCGTCCGGCCCGGCACTCCCGTCCCGCGCGGCCGCATGGCCATCTCCTGGAGCTGCAGGGTGGCGAGGCTCTGCCGAGTGTAGTGGCGATCCTTCGAAGGGTCAAATCCTCCGTGCTATCGTGCTCATCGTGTTCTCGTCGCCGGGCGCCATCGCGTTCGAGCTCGGACCGATCACGGTCCGCTGGTACGGCATCCTCATGGCCACCGCGATCCTCATCGGCTTCTGGCTCGCCCAGCGTCGCGCCATCGAAGAGCACCTGCCCGCCGACGATCTGCTGCGGGTCGCTCAGTGGTCGGTGGTGGCCGGGCTGATCGGCGCCCGTCTCTACGAGGTCGCGTTCAACTGGGACTACTACGGGCGCTTCCCGTCGAAGATCATCGCGGTGTGGGAAGGTGGCCTCGCCATGCACGGCGGGCTGATCGCGGGCCCGCTGGTCGGCGTGCTGATGGCGTGGCGGCTGCGGCTGCCGATCCTTCGGAGCCTCGACGTGGTCGCACCCAGCATGGTGCTGGGGCAGGCGATCGGGCGCTGGGGGAATTTCTTCAACGAGGAGGCGTTCGGCCGGCCGACCGACCTGCCGTGGAAGCTCTACATCTCGCCGGCCCACCGGCCGCCCGAGTTCCGCCACGAGGAATTCTTCCACCCCACGTTCCTCTACGAATCGCTGTGGGACCTGCTCGTCTTCGTGGTGCTCGTCTGGTGGGTGCGGCCGCGGGTGCGTCACCATCCCGGCGCGATCTTCTTTTCCTACATCGGGCTCTACTCGGTGGGCCGCTTCTTCATCGAGGCACTCAGGCTCGACAGCTTCTGGGTGGGCTCACTGCGCGTGCCCCAGCTGGCGAGCGTGGCCGGGGTGCTGGTCGCGGTGGCCGGCCTGCTCTGGGTGCAGAGGCGACCGCCGGTGGAGCCGGGCGATCCCGGCCCGACCGAGGCGGTCACGGGTACAGGCCGCGCGCCACGTGGGCGTCGGCGACCCGGCTGACGCCTTCCATCAGGGCCCCCGTCCGCAGATCGACGCCGCTCTTGCGGGAGGTCTGCCAGACCCGATTGAACGAGCGGGCCATGATCTCCTGCAGGCGCGAGATGATCTCGCTCTCCTTCCAGAAGTAGTACTGCAGCCCCTGCACCCACTCGAAGTAGGACACCACCACGCCGCCCGCGTTGCAGAGGATATCCGGGATCACGGTCACGCCCCGGTCGCGCAGGATCACGTCGGCCTCGGGAGTGGTGGGGCCGTTGGCCGCTTCCGCCACGATGAGGGCCTTCACGCGGTCGGCGTTGTGCTCGTGGATCACAGAGTCGATCGCGGCCGGGATCAGGACATCGCACGGCTGCTCCAGGATCTGCTCGTTGGTGATCGACTCGCCGCCCGGGAATCCGGCCACGCTGCCGGTCTCGGTCACGTGGGCCTGGAGCTGGCGCACGTCGATGCCGTCGGGATTCCACACCCCGCCCGTGACGTCGCTGATGCCCGCGATGGTGCAGCCGTCGTTCCACAACAGACGCGACGCGGTGCCGCCCACGTTCCCGAAGCCCTGCACCACGATCTTCTTGCCCCGCAGCTCCTGGCCCAGCGCCTTGACCGCCTGGTAGAGCACGAACACGATGCCGCGGCCGGTGGCTTCGCGTCGCCCGGCCGAGCCGCCCACGATGAGCGGCTTGCCGGTGACCACGCCGGGCACGCTCTTGCCCTGGGTCATCGAATAGGTGTCCATCATCCAGGCCATGGTCTGCTCGTCGGTACCCAGGTCGGGGGCCGGGATGTCGATGTCGGGCCCGATCATGAGCATGATCTCGGTGGTGTAGCGGCGCGTGAGGTGCTCCCGCTCCCGGGCCGACATCTCGCGCGGGTTGCAGCGGATGCCGCCCTTGGCCCCGCCGTAGGGCAGGCCCATGAGCGCGCACTTCCAGCTCATCAGCATCGCGAGCGCGGTCACCTCGCCGAGGTTGACGCCCATGTCGTAGCGAAGGCCGCCCTTGGTCGGGCCGAGGGCGGTGTTGTGGTGCACGCGGTAGCCGATGAAGACTTCGGTCTGGCCGCGGTCCATGCGGATCGGCACCGAGACCACCAGGGCCCGTCGGGGGAAACGCAGCCGCTCGTGGATCTCGCGATCGAGATCGAGGCGGGTCGCCACCCGGTCGAGCTGGGCCAGCGCGGTGCGGTGCAGCTCGGAATCGAACTCGGGCGAGTCGTGCATCGGTCAGGCTCCTTCGGGGGGTCGCGAGATCTGGGCCAGGCGCAGCACCGCGAGCGAGCGGCCGGCCAGCTCGTAGCGCTCGCCGGTGCCGAGGGCGGGCCGGCCCGCCTCCTCGTCCCAATCGCGCGTGTCGAGCACCGGCGCCCAGCGCGCCGGGCCCTCGTGGGCCGGCAGCGTGAACCGCACCGGCTCGTGGTGCGCGTTGAGCAGGAGGAGGAAGGTGTCGCCGACGATGGGCTCGCCCATGTCGTCCACCTCCTCGATGGCGTCGCCGGACAGGCGCAGGCCCACGCAGCGGCTGTCGCTGTTGCTCCACTCTTCGTCGGTCATCTCGTGCCCGTCGGGTCGGAACCACGCCAGGTCCTTGACCGCCGAGCCCTGGATGCGACGGCCCTGGAAGAACGTGCGCCGGTGGAACACCGGATTGGCGTGCTTGAGCCGGATCAACCGACGCGTGAATTCCATCAGGCGTCCGCCGGCCTCGGTGGGCGGCCAGTGCAGCCACGAGATCTCGTTGTCCTGGCAATAGGCGTTGTTGTTGCCGTGCTGGGTGCGCGCCATCTCGTCACCGGCCACGAGCATCGGGATGCCCTGGGACAGGAAGAGGGTGGCCAGGAAGTTGCGCATCTGCCGCTCGCGCAGGGCCGTGATCTGCGGATCGTCGGTGGGGCCCTCCACCCCGCCGTTCCACGAGCTGTTGTCGTCGGTGCCGTCGCGGTTGTCCTCGCCGTTGGCCAGGTTGTGCTTGCGGTTGTAGGAGACCAGGTCCGCGAGGGTGAAGCCGTCGTGCGCGGTGACGAAGTTCACGCTCGCGTAGGGGCGGCGACCGCCCGTCTCGTAGAGGTCGCTCGACCCGGTGAGGCGGAACCCCAGCTCCGCGACCTGGCCCTCGTCCCCGCGCCAGTAGCGCCGGATGGTGTCGCGGTACCGCGCGTTCCACTCGGCCCATCCCACCGGGAAGTTGCCCACCTGGTAGCCGCCCTCGCCGAGGTCCCACGGCTCCGCGATGAGCTTGACCTGGGAGATCACCGGATCCTGGTGGACCACGTCGAAGAACGCGGAGAGCCGGTCCACGTCGTGCAGCTCGCGCGCCAGCGCGGCGGCCAGGTCGAAGCGGAAGCCGTCCACGTGCATGTCGAGCACCCAGTAGCGCAGGCTGTCCATGAGGAGCTGGAGGGTGCGCGGATGCCGCATGTTCAGCGTGTTGCCGCAGCCGGTGTAGTCCACGTGGTAACGCAGGTCCTCCGGGGACAGGCGATAGTAGGCCGCGTTGTCGATACCGCGGAAGCAGAGGGTCGGGCCCAGGTGGTTGCCCTCCGCGGTGTGGTTGTAGACCACGTCGAGGATCACCTCGATGCCGGCCCGGTGGAGCGCCTTCACCATCTGCTTGAACTCGTCGACCTGCTGGCCGAGGTGGCCGGACGACGAGTAGCGGGAGTCGGGGCAGAAATAACCGATCGAGTTGTAGCCCCAGTAGTTGGTGAACCCGCGGTCGGCCTGGTACTTCTCGGTCACCGAGTGGTGGACCGGCAACAGCTCGACCGCGGTGATCCCGAGCTCGGTGAGATGGCGGATCGCGGCGGTCGAGGCGAGGCCTCCGTAGGTGCCCCGCAGCTCGGGCGGCACGTCGGGGTGCAGGCGGGTGAAGCCCTTGACGTGCGCCTCGTAGACGATCGTCTTCGACCAACCGGTCCGCGGGGGGCGGTCGCCCTCCCAGTCGAAGGCGGGATCCACCACCACGCTCTTGGGCAGGTAGGGCGCGCTGTCGCGATCGTCGGGTCGGACGTCGCCCGCGCGATCGCCGATGCGGTAGCCGAAGAAGGTGTCGCTCCAATCCAGGGTGCCCGCGATGGCCTTCGCGTAGGGATCGAGCAGGGCCTTGGACGGGTTGAAGCGGTGTCCCCGCCGCGGCTCGTAGGGGCCGTTCACCCGGTAGGCATAGAGGGCGCCGGGACGGATGCCCGGAACGTACACGTGCCACACCTGGTCGGTGCGCTGCTCGATCCGGATCTGGCGGACCTCCTTGCCGGGATCGCGGTGATCGTACAGGCACAGCGCGACCGCGGTCGCGTGCTCGCTGAAGAGGGCGAAGTTGACGCCGCCGACGTCCCACGTCGCCCCGAGCGGGTAGGGCCGGCCCGGGCGCGTGCGCGGCAGCTCCTCGCTCATGCGCGCGGCGGCGTCACGCGGGAACGAGCCAGACCGCGGCCAGCGGCGGGAGCGTCAGCATCACCGAGTGCGGCTGGCCGTGCCAGGGGGTGGGCTCGCTCGGCACGCCGCCCGCGTTGCCGAGATCGCTGCCCCCGTACAGGGCCGCGTCGGTGTTGAGGATCTCGCGGTAGTAGCCGGGGCGGGGGACCCCGACTCGGTAGCCCAGCCGCGCGACCGGGGTGAAGTTGCACGCGCACAGCAGGAGCTGCCCCTGGCTGCGGGAGAAGCGGCAGAAGGTCACGACGCTCTGCTCCCAGTCGCTGCAGTCCATCCACTGAAAGCCGGCCGGCTCGAAATCGACCTCGTGGAGCGACGGATCGCTCCGGTAGATGCGGTTCAGGTCCTTCACCAGCTGCTGGACCCCGCGATGGTATGGCCCCATGTCGAGCAGCTCCCACTCGAGCGCGCGGTCGTGGTTCCATTCGTCGGACTGGCCGAACTCCCCGCCCATGAACAGGAGCTTCTTGCCCGGGTAGGCCCACATGAACGCGTAGAGCAGGCGCAGGTTGGCGAACCGCTGCCAGTCGTCGCCCGGCATCTTGTGGGCGAGCGAGCGCTTGCCGTAGACCACCTCGTCGTGGGACAGCGGCAGCACGAAGTTCTCGCTCCACGCGTAGAGCAGGCCGAAGGTGAGCTGGTTGTGGTGGTACTTGCGGTGGACCGGCTCGTGCTGCATGAACTCGAGGATGTCGTGCATCCACCCCATGTTCCACTTGAAACCGAAGCCGAGCCCGCCCAGGTACACCGGGCGGGAGACCTGCGGCCACGCGGTGGACTCCTCGGCGATGGTGGTCGCCCCCGGCTCGCTGCCGTATACGACCTCGTTCATGCGCTTGAGAAAGGCGAGCGCCTCCAGGTTCTCGCGCCCGCCGAACTCGTTGGGCACCCACTCCCCCGCCTTGCGGGAGTAGTCGCGGTAGATCATCGAGGCCACCGCGTCCACCCGCAGGCCGTCGATGTGGTAGCGCTCCAGCCAGAACACCGCGTTGGCGATGAGGAAGTTGGCCACCTCGCGCCGGCCGTAGTTGAACACGCGGGTGCCCCAGTCGGGGTGGTCGCGCAGGTGCGGGTCGTCGTGCTCGTAGAGATGGGTGCCGTCGAAGAAGGACAGGCCGTGCGCGTCCTTCGGGAAGTGGGCCGGCACCCAGTCCATGATCACGCCGATGCCGCGGCGGTGCAGCGTGTCCACGAAGGCCATGAAGTCGGCGGGCGCGCCGTAGCGGCGGGTGGGCGCGTAGTAGCCGAGGGTTTGATAGCCCCAGGACGGATAGTAGGGATGCTCGGTGATCGGCAGCAGCTCCACGTGGGTGAAGCCCATCTCGGTGACGTAGCTGGCCAGCTCGCCCGCGATCTCACGATAGCCGGGGATGCGGCCGTCCGGACGGCGCCACGAGCCGAGATGCACCTCGTAGATGGCCATGGGGCGGTGCAGGGCGTTGCGCCGCTTCCGGTCGTCCATCCACTCCGCGTCGCTCCACGCGAAGCCGTTCAGCTCGGTGACCGCGGAGGCGGTGCGCGGCTCCTCGGCCTCGAACCCGAAGGCGACCGGATCCGTCTTCAGCGCGAGCAGGCCGCCGTCGCGCCCGAGGATCTCGTACTTGTAGCGGGCGCCGAGAGCCACCCCGGGCAGGAAGATCTCCCAGATGCCGTTGCCCGGGTGCAGGCGCATCGGATGACGCCGGCCGTCCCAGTCGTTCCAGTCGCCCACCACGCTCACCCGTCGCGCGTTCGGCGCCCACACCGCGAAGCGCACGCCGTCGACGCCCTCGTGGCGGATCGGATGAGCGCCCAGGCGCTCGAAGAGCCGGTAGTGCGTGCCCTCGCCGAGCAGGTGCAGATCGTACGGCGTCAGGGTGGGTCCGAAGCGGTAGACATCCTCGATGTCGGCGGTCTGTCCGGCCTCGTCCACCACGCGCAGGCGGTAGGCGAGGGGCATGCCACCGGGGACGTCGCCCTCCCAGAAGCCGGCCGGGTTCCGCGAGCGCAGCCCGGCCGTGGAGCCGTCCGGCAGCACGACCGCCACCGAGCGCGCGCCGGGCACGAAGGCCCGTACGCTCACCTTGCCCTGGCGTCCGGGATGGGGGCCCAGCACCGCGAACGGATCGCCGTGCTGGCCGGCGACGATGGAATTGATCGCGTCCGAGCGAAGCGGAGTGTGTGGCATGGTCGGTCGGTCCTGCGCCGCCCGCCCGGAACCGGCGCGAGCGGAGTGTCTAGAACGAGCGGATCAGTCGCTCGACGCGCTCGTCGTGGCTCTGGAATGGGTCCTTGCAGAGAATCGTCTCGCGCTCCGGATCGTTGAGCTTGAGATAGACCCAGTCCACTCGGTAGTCCTTGCCCTTGAGGTTGGCCTGACGGATGAATTCGCCCCGCAGCCTGGCCCGCGTGGTCTGCGGGGGCACATGCTTGGCGCGCTCGATGGATTCATCATCGGTGATGCGGTCCACCAGGTCGCGACGCACCAGACTGAAGTACAGCCCTTTGTCGGGCCGGATGTCGTGGTACTGAAGGTCCATGAGCGAGACCTTGGGGTCCCGCCAGGACAGACGGTTCTTCTCCATATAGGCCTGGATGAGCTGCTGCTTGATCACCCAGTCGACTTCGCGGTTCAGCTGCATGGGATCGTCGGCGAGCTGCTCGATCACGTAGGTCCACCGCGCGAGCACGTCGCGGGTGATGGGATCCGCGTCGATGGCCTGCACGTACCGGGTGGCGTGCTCGAGGTACTCCATCTGCAGCTGAAGCGGCGTGATGGCCCGCCCATCTTTCAACCGTATCGTTTCGCGCAGAGTCGGGTCGTGGCTGATGTCCCGAATCGCCTGCACCGGCGACTGCAGGCTGTAGTCCCGGTCGAAGTGGCCGTCCTCGATCATGTCCAGGATCAGGGCGGTGGTACCCACCTTCAGGTAGGTCGCCACCTCGGACATGTTGGAGTCGCCCACGATGACGTGCAGCCGGCGGTACTTCTCCGCGTCGGCGTGCGGCTCGTCGCGGGTGTTGATGATCGAGCGCGACGAGGTGGTGGCTCCCGAGATCTCCTGGCAGATGTGCTGGGCCCGCTGCGAGAGGCAGTAGTGGAAGCCGCGCGGAGTCTGCAGCACCTTGCCCGCGCCCGCGAAGATCTGTCGGGTCACGAAGAACGGGATCAGGCCCTCGGCCAGCCGCTGGAACGACACGTCCCGGCTGACCAGATAGTTCTCGTGGCAGCCGTAGGAGTTGCCCGCCGAGTCGGTGTTGTTCTTGAAGAGCAGGATGTGGCCGGAGATGCCGTCCTCGCGCAGCCGCTTCTCGGCCTGGTGCAGCAGGTCCTCGACGATGCGCTCGCCCGCCTTGTCGTGGATCACCAGATCCGCGATGTCGTCGCACTCGGGGGTGGCGTACTCGGGATGGAAGCCGGTGTCGAGATAGAGCCGGGCTCCGTTCTCGAGGAAGACGTTGGCGTTCCGGGCCCCCGGGATGACCTTCTCGAAGAGGTAGCGCGCCACGTTGTCGGGCGACAGCCGGCGCTGACCGTTGAGGGTGCAGGTCAGGCCGTACTCGTTCTCGAGCCCGAAGATGCGACGCTTCATGTGGCCTTCAGGGTAGCAGGGGAGCCGCCGGGGGGCAAATATCAGTCGGAGGGGGCCTCGGCGGCCCCCTCTGACCTCCCCCTTCGAGGGGATTGCGCCGGCGGAGCCGGCGCTCGAGCGCTCGGCGGTGCTAGGTGGTTTCGGTGAGGAGCTGGTGGAGGGCTTCGGCGGGAATGCGGCGGAACTTGCGGCGCTCCTTGGTGCGGTCGAGCACCGCGACCTCCAGGTCGCGCTCGGTGAGCGTCTTGTTCTGGGTCACCATGAGGGCGCGCACGCCCAGACGCAGGGCCGCCGAGACGTCGAGGTCGTCCTGGAAGTTGTCCTTCAGATAGCGGCGGATCTCCTCGGACTGTCCCCCCATCGCGGCGTAGTTCTTCTCGTCCTCGATGGTTCCGTCATAGAGGATGTGGTAGATCTCGTTCTTGGTGCCGTTGTTGGCGTCCCCCACCTCCACCACCAGCACCTCCACCTCGAACGGCTTGATGTCCTGCGTGAAGATGTTGCCGAGGGCCTGCGAGTAGGCGTTGGCGAGCGACTTGGCGCTCACGTCGCCGCGGCTGTAGGAGTAGCCCTTGATGTCGGCGTGCCGCACCCCGGCCACCCGGAGGTTCTCGAACTCGTTGTACTTGCCCACCCCCGCGAACGCGATGCGGTCGTAGATCTCCGAGATCTTGTGGAGGAGGGTCGAGGGATTCTCGGCCACCAGCAGCACCCCGTCGCGGTACTCGATGGCGACGATGGCCTTGCCGCGGGAGATGCCCTTGCGGGCATACTCCGCCTTGTCCTTCATCATCTGCTCGGGCGAGACGTAGTAGGGCAAAGGCATACGCATCTCGGAAGGGAGCTATGCCCCCCTTCCGAACCTCCCCCCGACTTGCGCCGGCGAAGCCGGCGCTCGAAGCGTCATCTCAGTCGCACGAGACGAGATCATGGGCATCCTAGAGGCGGTTGCGGTCGTTGAGAACGGCTTCGCAGTGGCGCCGGATCTCGTCGTCGGCGACGTCCGCGAAGCCGGAACGGGTGATGGTCTTCACCGAGGGCACGATGCCGCGCTGCAGATCGGGCCCGCCGGTGCCGAGGTCCTCGTCGGCCGCATCGATCAGGGCCTCGATCGCGACCCGCAGCGCCTCGTCGCGGCTCATGTCGCGCTTGAAGCGCTTCTTGAGCGAATCGCGCGCGTCCTTGCCCCCCGATCCCTGCGCGAAGTAGTCGGTCTCCTCGTAGCGCCCGCCGGTCACGTCGTACTTGAAGAGGCGGCCCACGCCGGAGCGCTCGTCGAATCCGGCGAAGATCGGCACCACCACCAGCCCCTGCATGGCCATGGGCAGGTTCATCCGGATCATCTGGCCCAGCTTGTTGGCCTTGCCTTCGAGAGAGAGGTTCTCGCCCTCCACCTTCTCGTAGTGCTCGAGCTCGGTCTGGAAGAGCCGCGCCATCTCCATGGCCGGCCCCGCTGCCCCCGCGATGCCGACGCCGGAGAGGTCGTCGGCCTTGAAGATCTTCTCGATGCGGCGGTGGGCCACCTGGTAGCCCTCGCTCGCCTGACGGTCGCCCGCCATGATCACGCCGTCGCGGTACCGGATGGCGAGCACGGTGGTGCCGTGCGGCACCGTCGGCGCGCCCGCCTCGTCGGCCGGCGGCTCGGACCGGCCCGGGAGCAGATGGGGGGCCGCCCGATTGAGGATCTCGGCGAAGCTGGTGGTCGAGTAGTCGAAGAAGGCGTCCTTCCAGACGCCGCCGGACCAGCGCTCGTCCAGCATCCTAGAAGTCGCCGCTGGGCTTGCCGAGATTACGGAGCAGGTCGGCCGCCGTCGACGACTCGTCGAAGAGCTGGCGCACGTGCGCCTCGGTGCCGCGCAGAGGCTCCAGCATGAAGATCTTCTTGAGCGGGCCTTCCTTGAGATCGAAGATCACCGAGTCCCAGGAGGCGGAGACCACCTCGTCGGAATACTTCTGCAGGCACATCCCCCGGAAGTAGGCGCGGGTGTCCTTGGGAGGATCGTAGATGGCCTTGGTGACCTCGTCCTCGGTGGTGAGGCGCTCCACCGCGTCGGACTCCTCGAGCTTGTAGTAGAGACCCTTGCCCGGCCGGATGTCGTGGTACTGCAGGTCGATCATGGCGACCCGCGAATCCGACCACTCGCAGCCGTGCTTGGCCATGTAATTCTCGATGATGTGCCGCTTGATCACCCAGTCCAGCTCGCGCTCGAGGCTCATGGGATCGGCGGCGAGGCGGTCCAGCACCGAGGCCCAGCGCGCCATCACGTCGTCGATCCAGGCCTCGTGCTCGCGCTCGCGATAGTAGCGATGGGCCAGGTCGAGGAACTCGCGTTGCAGGTCCACCGCGGTGAGGCTCCGCCCGTCTTTCATTCTCATCGTCTCGCGGCAGGTGAGGTCCCGGGACACGCGGCGGTACGAGAGCACCGGGCTGTCGAGCGACAGGTCGCGGTCGATGAAGTCGTCCTCGATCATGCTGAGCACGATCGCCATCGTGCCGCACTTCAGATAGTTGGAAACCTCGCTCATGTTGGCGTCGCCCACGATGACGTGCAGCCGGCGGTACTTCTCGGGGTCGGCGTGCGGCTCGTCGCGGGTATTGATGATGGGGCGGCTGTGCATGGTCTCCAGCCCCACCTCGGTCTCCAGGAAGTCGGCGCGCTGCGAGATCTGGAACTCGCAGAACTCGGTGTTGTTCTCGGCCCCCACCTTGCCCGCCCCGGTGAAGATCTGGCGGCTCACGAAGAACGGCAGGAGGTACTGGACGATGCGCGCGAAGGGCACCTTCCGGTCCATGAGGTAGTTCTCATGGGTGCCGTAGGAGTTGCCCTTGGAGTCGGTGTTGTTCTTGTAGATCAGGATGCGCTGCTCGGGCGGCGACACCGCCTCGGCCCGGGTGCGCGAGAGGTTCAGGATCCGCTCGCCGGCGCGGTCCCAAATCACGCAGTCGCGCGGGTTGGTGGTCTCGGGCGAGGAGTACTCGGGGTGGGCGTGGTCCACGTAGAAGCGCGCGCCGTTGGAAAGGATGAGGTTGATGAGGCGGGACTCTTCCTTGGAGGGGACCTCCTTGTCCTCCATGTACTCGAAGCCGCGTGCGTCCCGCAGCGGGCTCTCCGCCTCGTAGTCCCAGCGGATGCGCGACGAGCGAAAGGTCTCGTAGGAATTGATCAGCAGCAGCGAGGAGAGAATCGGGTTGAAGTCGGGCTGATTCTTGACCGTGATGCCGTACTCGGTCTCGATCCCCATCACCTTCGGAATCGCCATTGACGTCCCCGGACCTTCGATCGTGCTGGGCGTTGAAAGACACACGGCGAGGGGAAGCCCAGCGCTCCCCCTCGCCGCAGGCCTACAGGTACTGGCCGGTATTGATCACGCGCTCGACGGCGCGCTGCTTTTCCTTCGTCTCGCCCATGAGCGGCTTCACGTAGACGATCCGCTCGCCCTTCTTGCCGGCGATCTTGGCCCAATCGTCGGGGTTGGTGGTGTTGGGCAGGTCCTCGTTCTCCTTGAATTCCTCCCGCACCGCGTTCAGCAGGTCCTCTTCCTTGATGCCCTTCTCGCTGAGCTGGATGTAGCGCTTCAGCGCCAGCTTCTTGGCCCGGCGCACCACCGACTCGATCATCGCCCCGGAGGCGAAGTCCTTGAAGTAGAGAACCTCCTTGTCCCCGTTGGCGTAGGTGACCTCCAGGAACCGGTTCTCCTCCTCGAGGCTGTACATCTCCTCGATGGTGGCCTTGATCATCCGGTCCACCGCGTTCTGAAGATCGCCGCTGCTCTGGCGGGCTTCCGACTCGTGGATCGGCAATTCCGCGGTCATGTACTTGTTGAAGATGTCCACCGCGGCCGCCGCGTCGGGCCGCTCGATCTTGATCTTCACGTCAAGCCGGCCCGGCCGCAGGATGGCCGGGTCGATCAGATCCTGGCGGTTGGAGGCGCCGATGACGATCACGTTCTTCAGGTGCTCGACGCCGTCGATCTCGGCCAGCAGCTGCGGCACGATAGTGGTCTCGACGTCGGAGGAGATGCCGGAGCCGCGGGTGCGGAACAGGGCGTCCATCTCGTCGAAGAACACCACCACCGGCACGTCCTCGGCCGCCTTCTCGCGCGCCTTGATGAAGATCTCGCGGATCTTCCGTTCGGTCTCGCCCACGTACTTGTTGAGCAGCTCGGGGCCCTTGATGTTGAGGAAGAACCCCTTCACCTTCTCGCCGCGCTTCTCGGAGATCCGGGCGGCCAGGTTGTTGGCGACCGCCTTGGCGATCATGGTCTTGCCGCAGCCGGGCGGGCCGTAGAGCAGCACGCCCTTGGGCGGGGCCAGGTGGTGCTCCTTGTAGTAGTCGGCGTAAAGGTAGGGCAGCTCGACCGCGTCCTTGATGGTCTCGATCTGCGAGCCGAGGCCGCCGATGTCGTCGTAGGAGATGTCCGGCACTTCCTCGAGCGACAGGTCCTCGACCTCGCTCTTGGGCAGCTTCTCGAGCAGGTAACCGCTCTTGGCGTCGATGAGCAGGTGGTCGCCGATCTTGAGCTTCACCTGACGCAGCGGGTCCGCGATGATGCCCACGCGGTCCTCGTCCGCACGCTGGGTGACGATGGCGCGCTCCTCGTCGAGCACTTCCTTCAGGACGACGACCTCGCCCTGGATCTCGTAGCCGGCGGTCTCCACCACGTTCAGGCCTTCGTTGAGCACCAGCTCCTGACCGGGCTTGATCTCCTCCGCCTTGATCGACGGGTGGAGGTTGACCTTCACCTTGCGGCCCTGCGAGAGGATGTTGACGGTGCCGTCCTCGTTGACCGAGAGGAACACCCCGTACGTCGAGGGCGGCGCGCAGAGCTTGTCGACTTCTTCCTTCAGCGAGGTGATCTGCTCGCGGGCCTCGTAGAGCGTGTTGACCAGCTTCTCGTTCTGGTTGAACGCCTGGACGAGCTGACGGTTGGCTTCCCGGAGCTTGTTCTCGAGGATCATGAACTCCTTGGGAGCGTCCTCGAGCTTCTTGCGCAGCCGTCCGGTCTCCGTCTCCAGGGACCGAACGTAGGCCTGAAGGTCCTGGACCTGTACCTCGTACTCGGTAAGGCGGCGCCGGTAGTTCGAATCGGTCATGGGGAGGAACTTCGAGAGCCCCTTCATTCCGTCGGACGCGGGCTCCCGGCTAGGATTGCCCTTCTTGTCGAACTCCTTCATGTTCGCCCATTCCTTTCCGGGTGAACCATCGGGCACTTCCGCGCGCGCCTGGCGCCGCGCTCCGCCCAAACCTCCGAAAGGTGACCTCAGTATAGGAGCCCGTTTCGCGGCAAGTCAAGCGAATTGGCCCCATTTTGCCCTCGGGAGCACTTGATTTCATTTCACTTTCTCCGATTGCCCTCAGTGCCATCACCTATCGCAGTCACCGAGTGAAACCGGGGCTCCCCAAGGACGGTTCCGCGTCGTGTCGACCACCCCCTTTTGCGCTTGACATGAAAGAGAAGCAGGTTCAGTGCCAGTCGCGGCGCGGCCGACGCGCCTGCGGTGGAGCGCATTCGACGCTCGCGGGGTCGGATGGTGCACAGACGATGGGCAACGCTGATCAAACTGGTGAGTCGTTGCGCAGGCCGAACCGTTCCGTCGTATAACCGTCTCGATGGTCGGCTCCGCCCTGGTCCGTCGGTCCGCCTACGTGTGGCGCGTTTTCTGTCGTATCGCGATGACGGTAGCGGTCACTCTGTCGCTGCCGGCGATGGCGGGCGCCCAGGGTGGCGTGCTGCGAGTCGGCCTGCCATCCATTGCTGCGTCGCTCGACCCGGCCACCGCCCTCGAGGGCCCGGCGACGGTCATCGCCCGCCAGATGTTCGACACGCTGGTGCAGTACCGCGAGGCCAGCAGCGACATCGAGCCCGGACTGGCCACGCAGTGGTCGGTGTCCCGGGACGGCCTGACGTGGACGTTCCGGCTCCGGGAGCGGGTGCGCTTCCACGACGGCACGCCGCTCACGGCCCAGCACGTGGTGGAGAGCCTCGCGCGCGTCACCCAGCCGGACGCGCCCAGCGCCCCCAATCCCAACGCGGCGGCCCGGCTGGTCCGGGGCACGCCGGGTGTGATCAAGGAGATCCGCGCGGTCGATAGCCGTACGGTGCAGATCGGGCTGCTGCTCCCGTACGCGCCGCTGCCGGCGGTACTGGCGCACCCCGCGTTCTCGATCGTGCTGGCCGGCAGCCTCGGGCAGCGGTGGATCGGCACCGGACCGTTCGCGCTCACCGAGGCCAGCCAGGGGCGCGTCGTGCTCGACGCGAACCCGGCCTACTGGAGCGGCACTCCGCGCTCCACGCGCCTGGTCTTCGTTGACACCGGTGAGGACGAGCGCGCCGAGGCGATGCTGGAGGGCCAGGCCGTCGACGTGATCCTGCTGTCCACCGTGCCGGCGCGGCCCGCTGGCGCACAGTCGATACCGGGCTGGCGCATCGGCTACCTGGCGCTGGACACGGAGAAGGAGCCGTTCAAGCTGCTCAAGGTGCGCCGGGCCGTGGCGGCCGCGCTCGACCCCGCATTGATCGCCCCGGCGGTGAGCGAGATCGGAGTGCCGCTGCTCTCGTTCCTGCCCCTCGGGGTGTGGGGCCGGCGCGACGGGCCTCCCGTGCTCGAGGGTAGCCCGACCACCGCGCGCAAGCTGCTCACCGAGGCCGGCTTCCCGCGCGGGACGTCGGTGAGCCTGCTGATCGGCGACGACGGCAAGCGCGGCGATCAAGCCCGCGTGGCGGGGGCCATCCGGGCCTCGCTGGCCCCGGCCGGGATCACGGTGCCCATCCAGACCGAGCCGCCGGAGGTGGCCCTGCGGGTCGCGCGCAGCGGCCAACATCAGATGGCGCTCCTGGAGGCGCGGGTGGAGGCGGGCGACCCGCACTTCCTCCTCTATCCGCTCTCCAGCAGCGAGGGCGCGACCAAGGGCACGGCCGCGGTCAACCTGTCCTTCTATCGCAACCGGTCGCTGGACGACCTGCTCATCCGGGGCAGCCAGGTGTCGTTTCGCCCCGAGCGCCAGCGGCTATACTTCCGCGCTCAAACGATGCTCTCCGCCGAGGTCCCGTGGATTCCGATCTACGTCCGGCTCCACTGGGCGATGGCGCGCGCGGAGGTGCGAAACTTGAGGCTGCACCCGAGCGGGAGCCCGCGCTTCGATCGGGTCTGGCTGGACCAGCCCGGGCCGGCGTCGCCGCCTGCGCCCGGGAGCGGGCGGTGAGCCGCCGACGGCTGCTGCTCCTCCTCTGCCTGCCGGTCCTTCTCGCGGGCCCGGTGCACGGCGCCGGCGGCAAGCCGGCGGGCACCTTCCGCGGGGTCTTCACGGCGGATCCGCCGACACTGGATCCGGCCCGGGCCACCGACACCACGTCGTCCGCGGTGCTGCGCCAGATCTTCGACACGCTGCTCGAGCTGGATTCGCACTTGCAGCCGGTGCCCGCGCTGGCCGAGCGCTGGACGGTGTCGCGGGATCAGCGGATCTACACGTTCGTGCTCCGTCCCGGCGTGAAGTTCCACAACGGCCGAACGATGCGGGCCGCCGACGTGAAGGCCTCGTTCGAGCGCGCCGCGCGCGGGAAGCGGCCGTGGGTCTTCGAGAAGATCTCGGGCGCGCCCGCGTTCATCAAGGGGCAGGCCGGCGAGATCGCCGGGATCCGCGTGGTGGACGAGCGCACCGTCGAGCTGCGGCTCGACGCGCCGTTCGCCCCGTTTGCCTTCCTCATGGCCTACGACGCGGCGTCGATCGTCCCCCGCGAGGAGACCGAGCGGCTCGGTCCGGCCTTCGCCACCCGGCCGGTGGGCAGCGGCGCCTTCCGGCTGAAGGAGTGGCGGCGCGACGACCGGGTGGTGCTGGAGGCGTTCCCCGACCACTTCCGCGGAGCGCCCGGGCTCGAGCGGGTCGTCTTCCGCATCGTTCCCGCCGAGATCACCCGCTTCAACGAGTTCAAGGCCGGCCACCTCGACGTCACCGACATCCCCACCGGCCACTGTCGCGCGGTGAAGGCCGATCCCACGCTGAAGCCCCAGGTCGCCATCTGGCCGACGCTCGGCACCCACGCCATCCGCTTCAACGTCGAGAAGGCGTCCTTCGACGACCGGCGTGTGCGGCTGGCCGTCGCGCACGCCATCGATCCGACCGGGATCGTGGACGGGCTGCTCGAGGGCTGCGTGATCGCGGGGCACGGGATCCTGCCGCCGTCGCTGCCCGGCTACAACCCGACGGTGACCGCGCCGGGGTTCGATCGCGAGCGGGCCCGCCGGCTGCTGGCCGAGGCGGGCCATCCCGGCGGCCGCGGGCTGCCCCCCATCACGTATCACTTCAATACCGGCGATCTCAATCAGCGAATCGCCGAGCTCCTGCAGGCGCAGCTGCGGGAGGTCGGCATCACGCTCGAGCTGCGCCGGCTCGATTGGGCGGCCCACATCAAGGTCGTGGAGGAGGGCGCGGTGACGATGTTCCGGCAGGGGTGGATCGCCGACTATCCCGATCCGGAGAACTTCCTGACCGTGCTGTTCCACTCCCGCAACGTGGGCGCGGCCGGCAACACCTCGCGCTATCGCAATCCCGAGCTGGACCGGCTGCTGGATCGGGCCGACGCGATGCCGGCCGGCCCCGCGCGCACGAAGCTCTACCAGGAGGCCGAGCAGCGGCTGCTCGACGACGCGGTCTGGGTCACGCTCTACCACTACGCGAGCCGCGCGCTCATCCGGCCCACCGTCAAAGGGCTCGAGCGGTCGCCGATCTCCACCGCGCCCGAGTTCCTCGCTCCGCTCCGCCACGTGACGATTGAGTGAGCTGATCGAGCCGGCGGCCCGGCGCATCGTCGCCCTGGTGCCGGTGCTGATCGGGGTCAGCCTGCTGGTGTTCGCCCTCACCGCGATCGGCCTGGGTGACCCGGCGCGGGCGATGCTCGGCCAGCGCGCCGACCCCGAGCTGGTGCAGCAGATCCGCCGCGACTACGCGCTCGATCGCCCGGTGCCCGCTCGCTACGCCACCTGGATGGCACGCCTCGTCCGCGGCGACCTCGGCATGTCGTACCATCAGCAGCGCCCGGTGGCCGAGGTCATCGCGGAGCGCCTGCCCGCCACCGCTCGCCTCGCGCTCGCCGCCACCGCGGTCGCGGTGGTGGTCGGCCTCGGTGCCGGCGTCACGGCCGCGCTGCGCCCCGGGCGGCTGCTCGACCACGCGTTGATGACCGCGGCGGTGCTCGGCATCTCCACGCCGGTGTTCTGGCTCGGCATGATGCTCTCGCTGCTGTTCGCGGTGTGGCTCGATTGGCTGCCCGTCTCCGGCTATGGCGACGGCGCGTGGGCCAACCTGGTGCTGCCCGCGCTCACGCTGGGCGCCGTTCACACCGGCACGATCGCGCGCATGACGCGCTCCAGCCTGCTCGAGGTGGTGCGACAGGAGTACATGCAGACCGCGCGCGCGAAGGGCCTGGCCGAGTGGCGGGTGGTGGCCAAGCATGCCCTCCGCAACGCCCTGATCCCGGTGGTTACCGTCATCGGCATCGGCCTCGCCGACCTCCTGGTGGGCGCGCCGCTCACCGAGACCGTCTTCGCCTGGCCGGGACTCGGCCGCATGCTGGTCGCCGCGGTCGGGCAGCGCGACCTGCCGGTGGTGATGGGCGCGGTGCTGGTCTTCGCGGTGATCTATGTCCTGGCGAACCTGCTGGTCGATCTGGCCTACCTGGTCATCGACCCGAGGATCCGCCGTGGCCGCTGAGGTCGTCGCGCTCCCGCTGAAGCGAGGGGTCGCCACGAGCGGAGACCGTGGCCGCGGTCGGCTGGTGGCCGGCGGCGTGCTGGTGGCCGCCTTCGCGCTGTCCTCGCTGCTGGCCCCGTGGCTGGCGCCGTACGATCCGGCGGCGGTGCCCGCGGCGCTCGCCCAGGGCATGCTGAAGCCGCCTCACCCCGCGCACGCCTTCGGCACCGACGCGCTCGGCCGTGATCTGCTCTCCCGGGTGCTGTACGGCGGACGCGTCTCGCTCGCCCTGGGCCTCGGCGTCGAGATGGTCGCCGCCGCCATCGGCGTCATCGTCGGCCTGCTCGCCGGCTACCACGGTGGCTGGCGCGACTCCCTGCTGATGCGCCTGACCGACGTGGTGATGGCGTTCCCGTCGCTGATCCTGGCCATCGGCCTCATCGCGGTGTTCGAGCGGCCGGGCCTCGACAAGGTCGCGCTGGTGTTGATCGCGCTCGGCTGGACGACGATCGCCCGGGTGGTGCGCGGCGCGACGCTGTCGCTCAAGGAGCGCGACTATGTCCAGGCCGCGCGCGCCCTCGGGGCCGGCCACGCGACCATCCTGCTCCGCCACGTGCTGCCCAACGCGATGGGGCCGGTGATCGTGGCCGCCACCATCGGCGTCGGCGGCAACATGATCGCGGAAGCGGGCCTGAGCTTTCTCGGCCTGGGCGCCCAATCACCCACCATCTCCTGGGGCACGATGCTCGCCGACGGCCAAACCTTTCTCACGTCCGCCCCCTGGGTCGCCTTCTTCCCCGGCCTGGCCCTCCTCCTCGCGGTGCTCGGCATCAACCTCCTCGGCGACTCCCTCCGCGATCTCCAGGACCCAAGACTGAAACCCTGACCGCCGGAGCGGGTGAAGGGCTCAACCAAGCGCCAGATCGGGAGGAACAACCGCGAGTCAAGAACCGAGGGGGAAGGGAGGGAGCGGGGCGCAGGGGCCGGGGGGCTGGCCGGGTGGCCCGTTCCGGCCGCGGACGCGCCTGCACCGCCAACATCCCAGGTTGGGAACTCCTGATGCCAGAAACCAGGAAGCGGGACGTGGTCAGAGCCAGTCCCCCGGCCCCTGCGCCCCGCGCCGCTCCGTTCCGGTAGGCGAAGCGGGTTAGCTGTGCTTGCGGAGCTCGAGCCGCCCGATCTGCCGCCGATGCACTTCGTCGGGCCCATCCGCGAACCGCAGCGTTCGCGAATGGGCCCACATCGACGCGAGCGGAAACTCCTGACTCACGCCCCCGCCCCCGTGCAGCTGCATGGCCCGCTCCACCACGCGACCGGTGATGTTGGGCACCGCCACCTTGATCTCGGCGATGGCCTGCCGCGCCGCCTTGTTGCCGACCGTGTCCATCATGTACGCGGCGTGGAGCACCAGGAGCCGGGCCTGGTCGATCTCGATGCGCGACTCCGCGATGCGCTCGAGCGTGATGTCGTTGTCGGCCAGCGGCTTGCCGAACGCCACGCGCCGCGTCGCGCGCTGGCACATCAGCTCGAGCGCGCGCTCGGCCACCCCGATCTGGCGCATGCAGTGGTGGATTCGCCCGGGGCCCAGGCGGCCCTGGGCGATCTCGAAGCCTCGGCCCTCACCCAGCAGCATGTTGGAGGCCGGCACCCGCACGTTCTCGAAGAGCACCTCGCCGTGGCCGTGGGGGGCGTCGTCGTAGCCGAACACGGTCAGCATCCGCAGGACCTTGATGCCCGGCGTGTCGCGCGGCACCAGGATCATCGACTGCTGCTTGTACTTGTCGGGGTTCTTGGGATCCGTCTTGCCCATGAAGATGAGGATCTTGCAGCGGGGATCCCCGATGCCGGACGTCCACCACTTGTGGCCGTTAATGACGTAGTGATCGCCGTCGCGCTCGATGCGCGACTCGATGTTGGTGGCGTCGGACGAGGCGACCTTCGGCTCGGTCATCGCGAACGCGGAGCGGATGTTGCCCTCCAGCAGCGGCTGCATCCACAGCTTCTTGTGCTCGGCGGTGCCGTAACGCTCCAGCACCTCCATGTTGCCGGTGTCGGGGGCGGAGCAGTTGAACACCTCGGGTGCGATGGGAGAGCGGCCCATGACCTCGCAGAGCGGCGCGTACTCGAGATTGGTGAGGCCCGCGCCGCGCTCGCTCTCGGGCAGGAACAGGTTCCACAGTCCGCGCTCGCGCGCCTTGGCCTTCAGCTCCTCCATGATCGGCGGCACCTGCCAGCGGGTCGGGCCCGAGTCGAGCTGGTCGCGGAAGACCTGCTCGTTGGGAAGGATGTGCTTGTTCATGAAGTCGTGCAGCTGCTCCATGTACATCTTTGTCTTCTTCGAGTACTCGAATTCCATGTGGGCCCTCCCGGCGCCGATGGGGGTTTGCTCGTCCTCCGCGTGGCCCCAACCCTAGGACCGCGATCCTCGCTTGTCAACGGGCCGGGCCGCGCCGGTCGGCTGGACTTGGAGTGCCCGGCGTGATAGACAAATGCGAGACTTACGCGACATTTCCGGTTGCTCATGCTCTCGATCTCCGACACGGCTACCGAGATGGTGAACTGGGTGTTCCCGGAGCACGCGGGAGCGCCCGGGCAGATCCACGGCGGCCGCATGATGCAATGGATCGCCACCTGCGGCACCATCGCGGCGGCCCGCGTGGCGCGTGGCAACGTGGTGCTGGGCGCGATGGACGACATCGACTTCCTCCACCCGGTGAAGGTGGGCGAAGTGGCGGTGCTGCGGGCCCAGGTGGAGTACGTGGGGCGCTGCTCGCTGGAGGTCTCGGTGCGCGTCTACGCCGAGAAGCCGGCCACCGGGGAGCGGGCCCTGACCCTGTCCTCCCATCTGGTCTTCGTGAAGGTGGACGAGCACGTCAAGCCAGAACCGGTGCCCCAGACGGTGGTGCCGCGGGGTCCCGCGGAGGAGGCGCTCCACGCGGCGGCGGCTGAGCGGCGGGCCCACCGGCTCGAGCGCTTCGCCCGGCGCGTCGAGCGCAGGCGCGAGGTCGAGGACGATGCCCCCGATCAGGTGCGCTGGCAGTTCGAGTCGTGCCGCTCGGTGCTGCCGGAGGACGTGCTGTTCGGCAACACCATGTTCGCGGGCAAGCTGCTGCTCGACATCGACGAGGCGGGCGGCATCCTCTCGATGCGGTACTGCCGGGGGCTCGTGATGACCGCGTGCCTGGACGCGCTCGACTTCTACGCGCCGATCCACGCCAACGAGGTGGTGACGTTCAAGGCCGGGCTGAATCACGTCGGCACCTCGTCGCTGGAAGTCGGGGTGAAGGTGCTGAGCGAGGTGCCGTGGACCGGTGAGGTCAAGCACGCCTGCACCGCGTACCTGACCTTCGTCCACCTGGGCCCGAGTCCGGGCGTCCCGCTTCGGCCCACGCCGTGTCGGCCCTACACTCCCGAGAGCCCCGCCGAGCAGCGTCGCTTCGCTCAGGCCCTGGAGCGCCGGGCGCGGCGCCTCGAGCGCGTCAAGTCCCTGAAACCATCCCCGAGGTAGGAGATTGGCATGTCTGGTCACTCACGGTGGTCGCAGATCAAGCGGAAGAAGGGCAAGACGGATGTCCAGCGCGGGAAGCTGTTCTCCAAGATCCTGCGCGAGATCACGGTCGCGGCCCGGAACGGAGGCGGCGACCCCAAGGGCAACCTGCGCCTGAAGGCGGCCATGGAATCGGCGCGGGCCGCCAACATGCCCGCCGACAACATCAAGCGCGCGATCCAGAAGGGCACCGGCGAGCTGCCCGGCGAGTCGTACGAGGAGATCTCGTACGAGGGCTACGGTGCGGGCGGGGTCGCGGTCATGGTGCGCACCCTGACCGACAACAAGAACCGCACCGGGCCCGAGATCCGGCACATCTTCGAGAAGAACGAGGGCCGGATGGGCACCGCGGGCTGCGTGGCCTGGATGTTCGACCGGCGCGGCATGATCGAGGTGGACGCCCAGAAGGTGAAGGAGGACGATCTGCTCGAGAAGGCGCTGGAGTCCGGGGCCGCCGACGTCAAGCAAGTCGAAAAAGTATTCGAGGTCACCGCGAGTCCTGATGAAATGGAGTCGGTGCGCCAGGCGTTGGAGCGGCAGGGGATGCCGGTGCTGGAGGCGCGCGTCGACATGGTGCCGCAGTCCACGGTGAAGGTCGAGGGCAAGGAGGCCGCCGCGGTGCTGCGGCTGATCGAGGCCCTGGAGGATCAAGACGACGTCCAGTCCGTGTACTCCAACTACGACATCGCCGACGAGGTCATCGACGCCATCTCCGCGGCCTAGCGCCCTTCGCGTCATGGGCGTCGATCCGGGGCTGGTCGCCACCGGGTTCGGCGTGCTGGAGGCCGGCGCCGGTGGGGTCGCGGTGCGGGAGGCGGGAGTCATCAGCACCACCGCCGGGCAGCCCCTGGAGGCTCGGCTGAACGCGCTCCATCGCGCGATCCACCGGATCATCGAGACCCAGGGGCCCCAGCTGCTCGTGGTCGAGGACCTCTACACCGAGTACCGGTTCCCGCGCACCGCGGTGCTCATGGGCCACGCGCGGGGCGTGATCTACCTGGCCGCCCGGCAGCTGGGAGTTGGCGTCGTGGCGCTGGCGCCCGCGGAGGTCAAGCGTGCCATGACCGGCAACGGCGCCGCCGGCAAGGCGCAGATGCAGCGCGCGGTGCAGAGCGTCCTCGGGCTCACCGCGCCGCCTCGGCCCTCGCACGTGGCGGATGCGCTGGGGCTCGCGGCCACCGGCATGTCCCGCGTGATGGGCCGGCTGCCGAGCCCGGGCCGAGTGTCGGCGCGGAACGGGGAAACGGGGCCGGGCGGAGTGTCCGCGCCGAAAGGGACGACCGGGCAGGTGGGGGAGTGCGGGGGCCATTTCTGGGCCCCCGCAGATGAAGAGAAGCTTCCGGCCGCATCGCCGCCCCCGGTTGCGCCGAACGGCCGTGGGCACCCGGGAGCGCGCGCGTGATCGCTTCCCTGCGCGGTCGGCTCCGGCGCAAGCTCGAGGACCGCGTCGTGGTCGAGGCGGGCGGCGTGGGCTATGAGGTGTTCGTGCCCCCGGTCACCCAGCAGGAGCTGGCGCACCGCAAGGCGGCCGACGGCGATGCCGCCGACGAGGTTGCCCTGGAGATCCACTACCACGCGACGCAGAACCAGCCGCGGCCGGTGCTGATCGGCTTCACCTCGGAGCTGGACCGCGAGTTCTTCGAGAAGCTCATCACGGTCAAGGACGTGGGCCCGCTGGTCGCAGCGCGCTCGCTGGCCGCGCCGGTGGGGGAGATCGCGGCGGCCATCGCGCGGCAGGACGAGGGCTACTTGCGGCGCCTGCCCGGCATCGGGCCGCAGAAGGCCAAGAACATCGTGGCCCAGCTGCAGGCCAAGGTCGCCAAGTTCGCGCTCGCCCGCGCGGAAGCGGCGGCCCCGGAGCCGGTCGCGCCCACGGTGGACGAGGAGGGCCTCCGCGGCCTGGTGTTCGACATCCTGGTCAAGCAGCTCGGCTACCGGCCGAGCGAAGCGGCGCCGATCATCACCGCCGCGCTCGCGCGCCGGCCGGGCGCGGCCACTCCCGAGGAGCTCCTCGACGAGATCTACCGTGGCGGACGCCAAGGCTAGCGCGGGCATGGCCGACGAGGCGCGCGTGATGAGCCGCGTGGCCCTGCCCGAAGAGACGCAGGTCGAGCGCCAGCTGCGCCCGCAGCGGCTGCACGAGTACGTGGGTCAGCGCGCCGCGGTGGAGAGCCTCCGGGTGTCGGTGGAGGCCGCCCGGCAGCGCAGCGAGCCCCTCGATCACGTCCTGCTCTCCGGCCCGCCCGGCCTCGGCAAGACGACGCTCGCCGCGATCATGGCCAACGAGATGGGGGCCACCATCGTCACCACCGCGGGCCCGTCGCTCGAGCGCGGCGCCGACCTGATGGGCATCCTCACCAACCTTGGCGAGCGGGACGTGCTGTTCATCGACGAGATCCATCGGCTGCCGCGGGTGGTCGAGGAGCTCCTGTATCCTGCGATGGAGGACTTCTCGGTCAACTTCGTGATGGACAAGGGCCTGAACGCGCGCACCATCCGCATCCCGCTGCGTCCGTTCACGCTCGTGGGGGCCACCACCCGGCCGGGGATGCTGTCCTCGCCGCTGCGCGAGCGCTTCGGGATCTTCCACCACCTGGATTTCTATTCCGGCGACGAGCTGTCCGCGATCGTCCGCCGCTCGGCCTCGATCCTGAACGCGCCGGTGGCCGCGGGCGGCGCGGAGGCGATCGCCCAGCGGGCCCGGGGCACCCCGCGCATCGCGAACCGGCTGCTGCGCCGGGTGCGCGACTACGCGCAGGTGAAGGCCGATGGCACCGTGACCGCGGACGTGGCCGAGCGCGCCCTGGATCAGGAGGGCGTCGACTCGGCGGGGCTCGATCGACTCGATCGACGGTTCCTCACCGCGATCATCGAGCAGTATCGCGGTGGCCCGGTGGGCCTGGAGGCGATCGCGGCCACCATCAACGACGACGCCGAAACGCTCGCCGAGGTGGTGGAGCCGTTCCTGCTCAAGATCGGGTACGTCGTCCGCAGTCCGAGCGGCCGCAAGGCGACGCCCGCCGCCTACGCGCATCTCGGCCACGCCACGCCCTCGTCGCCCGGCGGGCAGGGCCAGCTGCCGCTCTGAGCGCCGGAGCCGTCCCCGATGCGCGATCTCGGGAAAATACTTCTGGGATTCGGCGCCCTGATGGTACTCCTGGGGCTGGTTCTCATCTTCGCGGGAAATCTGCCGGGGAAGGTGCCATGGCTCGGACGCTTGCCGGGGGACATCCACATCCAGCGTGGAGGGTGGTCCTTCTACTTTCCCCTGGCCACCTGCCTCATCATCTCCGTCATCCTCACGCTGCTCTTCTCGCTCTTCGGCCGGCGCTGAGCCGTCTCGGCCGCGCGCTGCTCCTGCTCGCCCTGTTGGGCGGCAGCGCGCCCGCGTTCGCTTCGGGCGACATCCGGGTGGCGATCGCGGAGAGACTCCGGACCGTCGAGGTGGGCGGCGGCCCCATGATGGTGAGCGATCTCGCCGGGCGGGCGGTCGTCTCCGACTCGCCGACGTGGATTCGCGTGTCCCTCAAGAACGGCGGCCTCGAGACCGCGGGGCGCCGGGTCGACGGTCTGCGCCTGGCGCCCGCCGACACCGGCGGGCTGCGCCTCGGCGGGCGCGAGTACTCGGGCGCGCTCGAGATCCTCCACACGCCCGAGGGCATCCTGATCGTCAACGAGCTGCCGCTGGAGGACTATCTGGCCGGGGCGGTGAAGGCCGAGGCCGGCGACAAGATGCCGCTCGAGATGCTGAAGGCGCAGGCCATCGTGGCCCGCACCTACGCGGCGTATCACCGCCGGCTCAACGCCGAGAAGCCGTATCACCTGGTCGCTTCGAACCTGAACCAGCAGTACGTCGGGCGCGTGCCCGCGGACTCGGTGGTGTGGGTGGCGGTGAAGGAGACGACCGGGCAGGTGATCCTGTGGAACGGCGAGCTGTTCCCCGCCTTCTACCACACCGATAGCGGCGGCCACACCGAAGACCCGCGGGCGGTGTTCACCGCGACCAACATGCCCGCCCTGAAGCCGGTGCGCGTGCGGTTCGCATCCGCGTCGCCGCACCGTCGCTGGCGACTCGACCTGCCGGTGTCCGAGCTGTCCGCCGCGCTCCAGCGCGGCGGGGTTCCGGTCGGACGCGTGGTGGCGCTGGAGGTGCTGGAGCGCAGCGCCTCGCTCCGGGTGGTGCGCATTTCGGTCCGCGGCACGCAGGGAACGGTGGTCCTGCGCGGCAACGACCTGCGTCGGCTGGTGGGATACGACACGCTCAAGAGCACGCTCTTCGCGGTGTCGGTGTCCAAGTCGACGGTGCGCTTTGCCGGGCGCGGCTACGGGCACGGCGTCGGCCTGGATCAGTGGAGCGCCAAGACCATGGCCGAGCAGGGCTACCGGGCGCAGCAGATCGTGGCCTACTACTACCCGGGCGCCACCCTCGCCACGCTGCCGGCCTCGGCCGGCCTCCGCTGACGCTTCCCGCGGCGTGACCATCAGCTGGGAGGACTTCGAGCGCGTCGACATGCGCGTCGGCGTGGTGGTGAGCGCCCAGGAGTTCCCGGAAGCGCGGCGGCCCGCGCTGAAGCTCGAGATCGACTTCGGGCCGCTCGGCATCAAGCGGTCGAGCGCGCAGATCGCGCGCCACTACACCCCCGCCGCGCTGGTCGGCCGACGCGTGATCGCGGTGGTCAACTTCCCGCCCAAGCGGATCGGGCCGTTCGTGTCCGAGGTGCTCGTGCTCGGCGCGTACGACGACGCGGGCGAGGTCATCCTGCTCCGGCCCGACGTCGACGTGTCGCCAGGGTCACGGATCGGCTAGTTCAAGGCCGGTCCGCTGATCGGCAGTCCGTCGGCCATCCGCTGCCGATTACCCCTTCTCCAGGGCGTGCGATCAGTCGATCTTCTGCTGCCGCGCGTCCTGACGGGCGTCCTGCTTCGTGTTCCGCTTGGTTTGCCGGCACTCCGCCCGGCTCTTGTTGGCGCTCTGCTTGCAGTCGATCTTGGCGTCGCGCGCTTCCTCGCGGCCGGTCTGGCGCGTGTCCCGCGCCCCACGCCGATCGTCGCGGCGATCGTCGCGTCGATCCATACCCGGCGTTTGCGAGTGAGCCGGCTCCGGCACTGCCAGCCCGGCGGCGGTGGCCAGCAGGGTGGCCGAGATGAAAACGGACAGACCGTAAGTCCAGCTCATATGAGGTCTCCTCTCGCGGCCGAGTCTGATCGGCTTCGGGCTCCACACCAATAGGACTTTGGTCCTATGACCGATTCGCCCAGCATGGGTCCGAGAGTCCTGCCACGTGCGATTTGATGGCCCTCTCGCCGCTGTCTATACTCTGAGCGCCGTCGTCGCCATCTCACCCACGCTCGGCCGGAGGGGCTCGACATGCTGGATCTGCTGATCAAGGGGGGTACGGTCATCGATGGGTCGGGCGCCAAGCGCTTCACCGCCGACGTAGGCATCGCCGGCGGGCGCATCGCGTCGATCGGCCGCATCGGCGATCCGGCTCGGCGCGTGATCGACGCCGACGGCCTGGTCGTCGCGCCGGGATTCATCGACGGCCATACCCACTTGGACGCTCAGGTCATGTGGGACCCCCTCGGAACCTGCTCCTGCTACCACGGCGTGACCTCGGTCGTCATGAGCAACTGCGGCTTCACCCTCGCGCCGTGCAAGCCCGCGGACCGCGACTGGTACGCGAGCTGCCTGTCCTACGTCGAGGACATCCCGGCGGCGGCCATGGCGGCCGGCATGGACTGGAGCTGGGAAACGTTCCCGGAGTACATGGCGGCGGTGGAGCGGCGGCCGAAGGGCATCAACTATGCGATGTACGTCGGGCACTCCGCGTTGCGCATGTACGTCATGGGCCGACGCGCGCTGGCCGATGCGGCGAGCGACGCGGAGATCGGCGCGATGACCCGGCTGGTCCAGGAAGCGCTCCGCGCGGGCGCGGTCGGCGTATCGACCTCGCTGACCCACACGCACCTCACCCCGGAAGGCACGCCGGTCGCGAGTCGCCAGGCGGACTGGAAGGAGATCGAGGCGATCTTCGCGGCGATGGCCGTGCTCGGCACCGGCATCTTCCAGTTCGGACAGGTGCTCCTCTCGCACAAGTCGAACGTCGCGTTCCTCGAGCGGCTCAAGCACCTCGCGCTGACCTACAAGCAAACCGTCATGTTTGGGCTGGTCGGTACGCGCCAAGGCGACGACCCGGTGGCCTGGCAGACGCAGGCCAAGGTGATCAAGGACGTCAACGAAGCCGGCGGCCGCATGTTCGGCCAGGGGACGACCCGCTCCATCAACGCCATCTTCTCCCTGAAGTCCTATCTGCCGTTCGACGTGCTGCCCGAATGGCAAGCGGTCCGTTCCCGGCCGCTGGCCGAGCAGCAGCGGCTGCTGCGCGACCCGGCTCGCCGCCGCGAGCTCGTCGCGGCCGAGCAGCGGATGAAGCCGAGGGACAACGTGCTCCAGGGCGGCGGCGCGGCGACGACCGATCCGCGCAAACCCGACTACGGCAACCTCTTCGTGCTCAAGGGAGTCGACTGGGACGATCCGACGGTCGAGGAGCTCTCCCGCGCGCGGGGCACGCATCCGGTCGAGACCATCATCGACCTGTCCCTGGAGAATCCCGACCAGGTCTACGTCTGGCCGGTGGTGAACGAGAGACCCGAGGACGTGCTCGGCATGCTCACCCACGACTTCACGCTGGCGACGTTCTCCGATTCGGGCGCCCACGCAGCCCAGGAAATGGGCTCGTCGCTGCAGACCCACTTCATCCACTACTGGGTGAACCGCCGCGGCGCGTTCACGCTCGAGCAGGCGATCCGCAAGATGACGCACGACAACGCGCGGGCCTTCGAGCTCACCGGACGCGGGCTGATCCGTGAGGGCTATCACGCCGACCTCGTGCTCCTCGAGGCGGATCGGGTGCGGCCGCACGTGCCGAGGATCGAGAACGATCTGCCCGGGGGCGCCCGGCGCCTCGTTCAAAAGGCGGACGGCATCCGGGCCACGATCGTCAACGGCGCGGTGACGCTGGAGAACGGCGAATCGACGGGAACGTTCTCCGGCCAGGTGCTGAAGGGGGCCCTCGCCGGCTAGCCCGTTCTCGCGCGCCTCTCCTGCTCGGCGGTCGGCGCCGGCTGCTACACTGCGGGCGGGATGGATGTGACGCAGTTCGACTACGAGTTGCCTCCGGAGCTGATCGCGCAAGAGCCGGCGGAGCCCCGGGACGCGTCGCGGCTGCTGGCGCTCGATCGGGCCACGGGCCGGATGGAGGATCGCCGGTTCTCCGACCTCGAGCGGCTGCTGGGGCCGGGGGACTGCCTCGTCGCGAACCGGAGCCGCGTGATCCCCGCGCGCATGCTGGGCGTGGGCGAAGGCGGTCGGCCGGTGCAGCTGCTCTTCCTCCGGCCGGTCGGCGGCGAACGATGGATGGCGATGGCGCGGCCCGGACGGCGGTGCCGAGTGGGAGCGCGCATCGAGCTCGCTGGCGGTGCGGCGCGGGCGCGCGTGGTGGGCCAGGGGCCCGAGGGAACGCGGGTCGTCGAGGTCGACGCGCCCTGGCCGGTGACCGAGCTGCTGGAGCGGCACGGGTTGCCGCCGCTGCCGCCGTACATCGCCCGTCACGACTCGCCGAAGCCGGAGGACCGCGAGCGCTACCAGACGGTGTACGCGCGCGATGACGGCTCGGTGGCGGCGCCCACCGCCGGCCTGCACTTCACGCCCGAGCTGCTCGCGCGGCTCGAGCGCGGCGGCGTCGAGATCCACTACCTGACCCTGCACGTGGGGCCGAGCACCTTCCGGCCGCTCCGCGGCACGCGAGTCGAGGAGCACGACCTCGAGGCGGAGCCGATCGAGATCTCGGAGGCCACCGCGGGCTCGATCGACGAGGCCCGGCGCGAGGGTCGGCGCGTGATCGCGGTGGGCACGACGACCACGCGAGCGCTGGAGTGGGCCGTCTCCCCGGACGGCCGCGTGCGGGCGGGTCGGGGCGCGGCCGATCTGTTCATCCGGCCCGGCCATCGGTTCCGCGTCGTGGATGGGCTCATCACCAATTTCCATCTGCCGCGCTCGAGCCTGCTGGTCCTGGTGTCGGCCCTCGCCGGCCGCGAGCTGATCCTGAGCGCGTACCGCCACGCGATCGAGGCGCGCTACCGCTTTTACTCGTATGGCGACGCGATGCTGATCGCTTGAGATGGGTGGCATCGGCTTCGAGCTCCTGAAGGTCGACGGGCGGGCGCGGCTCGGCCGCATGGTCACCGGCCACGGTGCCATCGAGACGCCCACCTTCATGCCGGTGGCCACGCAAGGCTCGGTCAAGAGCCTCGCCCCGTGCGACCTGCTCGCGGCGGGCGCCCAGATCGTGCTCGCCAACACCTACCACCTCATGCTGCGGCCCGGGCACGAGCTGATCCGCGAGCTGGGCGGGCTGCACCGGTTCATGGGCTGGGACGGGCCGATCCTCACCGACTCCGGCGGATTCCAGGTCTGGAGCCTCTCGAAGCTACGGCGCATTGGCGAGGAGGGCGTCGAGTTCCGCTCCCACGTGGACGGCTCGCGGCGAGCGCTCTCGCCCGAATCGTGCGTCGCGATCCAGCACGCGCTCGGCGTGGACGTCCTCCACCCGCTCGACGAATGCCTGGCGCACCCGGCGACCGAGGCGGAGACCGAGCGCTCGCTGGCCCTCACCCTGCGCTGGCTCGAGCGGGCGGTCGCGGCGCACCGCGCCGCCGGCGCGCCGGGCGCGCTCTTCGGCATCGTGCAGGGTGGCACCTCGGAGGGGCTGCGCCGGCGCGCGGTGGAGTCGGTGGCGGCCCTCGAGCTGCCCGGCCACTCCATCGGCGGGCTCGCGGTGGGCGAGCCGAAGCTCCAGATGTACGACATCACCGAGCTGGTGGCGGGGCTGCTGCCGACGGACCGCCCACGCTATCTGATGGGAGTGGGCAAGCCTCCGGATCTGGTGGAAGCGGTGGCGCGGGGCGTGGATCTGTTCGACTGCGTGATGCCCACGCGCAACGCGCGCAACGGCCAGGCGTTCACCCCGGACGGCCCCATCAACATCGCCAACGCGCGCTTCGCCCGCGATCCCGCGCCGATCGATGCCGAGTGCGGCTGCGAGGCGTGCCGGCGCTTCTCACGCGCCTACCTGCGTCATCTCTTCACCGCACGCGAGCTGCTGGCCTACCGGCTCCTGACCCTCCACAACCTGACCTTCTACCTGGGGCTGATGCAGCAGATGCGAGAGGCCGTCGCACGGCGCGATTTTTCGGGGTTCCGCGCTCGGTTTCTGGACCGATATGGGTTAGAATCCCTGCGCGGCTCGGCCGACGACACTCCCGCAGACTCGGAGGCGTGACCTTCATGCTGGATCTCGCATACGCGATGGCGCCGGGGCCTGCCGGAGGAGCCAACGGCGGCGGCGGAATCATGTCCGTGCTGCCGCTGATGGTCGGCATGTTCGCCATCATGTATTTCCTCATCATCCGACCTCAGCAGAAGCAGCGGAAGGATCGCGAGGCCCTGCTGTCCGCGGTGAAGAAGGGCGACCGCGTGGTCACCTCCAGCGGCCTGTACGGCACGGTGGTGGGTCTGTCCGAGCACACCGTGACTCTGAAGGTCGCCGACCAGGTGAAGCTCGAGTTCGAGCGCAGCGCCATCGCCCGCATCGTGCCCGCCTCGGGCGACAAGGAGTCCGCCGCCTAAGATGTCCCGTCACCTCGGCGTTCGCATCGCCATCGTCGCGGTCGTGGTCGCGGTGTCCCTCTGGTACCTGTACCCGTTCGGCAAGACCATCAACCTCGGGCTGGACCTGCAGGGCGGTATCCATCTGGTCCTGGGCGTGGACGTGGACAAGGCACTGGAGACCCACGTGGAGCGGGCGGGGGACACGGTGCGGGCCGAGCTGCAGAAGAAGGGCATCGCGGTGTCGCGCACCGAGCGTCGCGGCGTGGGCGACCTGGTGGTCCAGCTCGCCTCGGGGCAGAACTGGGACGTCGCACTGCAGACGGTGGGCGACGTGCTGCCCGCCTTCGACCGCAAGGAGGCCGACCAGGGGGCCGGCCGCATCACGCTGGCGCTCAAGCCGCGTGAGGCGAACGAGATCAAGACGCTCGCGGTCCGGCAGGGGCTCGAGACGATCCGCAACCGCATCGACCAGTTCGGCGTCTCCGAGGCGTCCATCCAGCAGCAGGGCGAGAACCGCATCCTGGTGCAGCTGCCGGGCGTGCAGGATCCGGCGCGGGCGAAGGCCCTCATCGGCAAGACCGCCCTGCTCGAGTTCAAGCTGGTGGACGACAAGGTCGATCCGGAGACCGCGCTGCGCACCGGGGTGCCGGAAGGCGACGAGATCCTCTACCAGCGTCGCGTGGACAAGCAGACCAAGGAGGAGCGGCGCGTTCCGTTCGTGGTCCAGAAGAAGGCCTACGTCACCGGCCGCGACGTGTCGGGCGCCCGCGTCTCGATCGACCAGAACACGAGCGAGCCGTACGTGTCGGTCGACTTCAACGCCAACGGGGCGCGCGCCTTCGGGGATCTGACCGAGGCCAACGTGGGCCGCCGGCTCGCCATCGTGCTGGACGGCAACATCCACTCGGCCCCGCAGATCCGTGAGCGCATCCCCTCCGGGCGGGCTCAGATCACGGGCGGCTTCACCACCGAGGAGGCCACCGATCTGGCCATCGTGCTGCGGGCGGGCGCGCTGCCGGCCCCGGTGCAGGTGCTCGAGGAGCGCACGGTGGGGCCGTCGCTCGGCGCGGATTCGATCCGCCAGGGCATCGTCGCGATCCTCGCGTCCACCGCGCTGGTCTTCCTGTTCATGCTGGTCTACTACCGGCTCTCCGGCTTCATCGCCGACGTGGCCCTCGGGCTGAACCTGCTGCTGCTGCTGGCCACCATGGCCGGCTTCCACGCCACGCTGACCCTGCCCGGCATCGCGGGCATCGCGCTCACCATCGGGATGGCGGTCGACACCAACATCCTGATCTTCGAGCGCATTCGCGAGGAGCTGCGCGCGGGCAAGACGGTGCGAGGCGCGATCGACGCCGGCTTCTCCCGCGCGTTCAAGACCGTGATCGACACCCACGTCACAGTGCTGGTGTCCGGCCTCATCCTCTTCCAGTTCGGGACGGGCCCGGTGAAGGGGTTCGCGGTCACCCTGATGATCGGCATCGCGGCCAGCCTCTTCACCGCGGTGTTCTTCACGCGCTTGCTGTTCGACCTGATCTACATGGGGCGGCACAAGCTCGAGAGCCTGTCGATCTGATGGCCATGTTCGAGCTCTTCCACGATCCGAACTACGATTTCATCGGCCGGCGCAAGTGGGCCTACATCATCTCGCTGCTATTCATCCTGACCGGCCTCGGCTCCATGGTGGCCAAGGGCGGGCTGCGCTATGGCATCGACTTCTCCGGCGGCACGCTCCTGCAGGTGCGCTTCGACAAGCCGGTGCCGGTGGACCTCATCCGGCGCGCGCTCGAGACGGTGAAGATGGGCGAGAGCGTGATCCAGGAGTTCGGCGACACCCGCGAGTACCTGCTGCGGCTGCCGCTGGGCGCCGTCTCCCCCGAGGAGGTGAACAAGCAGGCCCTGGCCGCGCTGGCCAAGGAGCCCGGGCTGGGCGCCCCCGAGGTCCGGCGGGTGGAATTCGTGGGCCCCCAGGTGGGCCGGGATCTGCAGATCCAGGCGATCTACGCGGTGCTCTGGAGCATGGCCGGGATCCTGGTCTACATCGCGCTCCGCTTCGACATGCTGGGCGGGCTGGCCTCCGTCGCGGCGATCGTGCACGACGTGCTGATCTGCCTGTCCGCCATGTCCCTGACCAACCGGGAGATGTCGCTGCCGATCCTGGCCGCGCTGCTCACCATCATCGGCTACTCGGTCAACGACACCATCGTGGCCTACGATCGGGTGCGGGAGAACCGCACCAGGGGCTCCCGGCGCAAGGGCGAGTCCTTCGCGACCCAGATCAACACCGCCATCAACCAGACCCTGTCGCGCACGGTGCTCACCGCGCTGACCGTGTTCTTCACCACCGCGGTCCTGTACGTGTTCGGCGGCAAGGTGCTGGAAGACATGGCCTTCGTGCTGACCGTGGGGGTCGTCACCGGCACCTTCTCGACCGTCTACATCGCCGGCTCGCTGATCGTCGACTGGCAGGGCTGGTGGCAGCGCTGGCAGGCCAAGAAGAAGAAGAAGGTGGTCGCCAAGGCCTGAGCCGGGCCGCCCTGTAACGGGACAGTTGAATCGGCACGTTACGGAAAGTCGTGCAGTAGCCTGATTTTAGTGGCAGAATTCAAGGTCAACCTGAGGAGGACCGAGGTTGACCCAACTGCAGACCCTGATCGAGGAGATTCCCAAGTATCAGCCGGCGGCTGACCTGGATCTCCTGGAGCGTGCCTACCGCTTCTCCGAGCGGTCCCACCACGGGCAGCAGCGGGCCTCCGGCGAGCCGTACCTCTCCCACCCCCTCGAGGTCGCCGGCCTCCTGGTCAACTTCAAGATGGACGTGACCACGGTCACCGCCGGGCTCCTCCACGACGTCCTGGAAGACACCAAGGCCACCAAGGGCGACCTGCAGCGTGAGTTCGGGACCGAGATCGCCGACCTCGTCGACGGCGTCACCAAGATCGGCAAGCTCGCCTTCTCCTCTCGGGAAGAACGCCAGGCCGAGAACTTCCGCAAGATGCTGGTGGCGATGGCGCGAGACCTTCGCGTGCTGATGATCAAGCTGGCCGATCGGCTGCACAACATGCGAACGCTGCAGTACCTGCCCACCGACAAGGCCCGGAAGATCGCGCAGGAGACCCTGGACATCTACGCCCCCCTCGCGCACCGCCTGGGAATGGCCAAGGTCAAGGCGGAGCTGGAGGACCTGGCCCTGCGGGTGCTGCATCCCGAGGACTACCAGGAGCTGATGCGGCGCGTGGCCAAGCGGCGGCTGGAGCGCGAGGCCGAGATCAACAACTTGATCGCCCTCCTGCACGACAAGCTGGGCGAGGTCGGCATCGAATCGAAGATCGCGGGTCGTCCCAAGCACTTCTTCTCGATCTGGAAGAAGATGCACGAGGGCGGGCGCGAGTTCGACGAGATCTACGACCTCACCGCGGTGCGCGTGCTGACCAGCACCGTACGCGACTGCTACGGCGCCCTCGGCGTCGTGCACTCCCTGTGGAAGCCGGTGCCCGGGCGCTTCAAGGACTTCATCGCGATGCCCAAGGTCAACATGTACCAGTCGCTGCACACGACGGTCATCGGGCCCAAGGGCGACCCGGTCGAGATCCAGATCCGCACCTACGAGATGCACCGCATCGCCGAGGAGGGCATCGCCGCGCACTGGCTCTACAAGGAGAAGCGCAGCGACCGGGACAAGTTCGACGACGCGTTCACCTGGCTGCGCCAGCTGCTCGATTCGCAGAAGGAGACGAGCGACCCGAAGGAGTTCCTGGACAACGTCCGCCTCGACCTGTTCCCCGACGAGGTGTACGTCTTCACCCCTCGCGGGGACGTGAAGGCGCTGCCGGAGGGGGCGACCCCGGTGGACTTCGCCTACGCGGTCCACACCGACGTCGGCCACCACTGCGTGGGCGCCAAGGTCAACGGCAAGCTCGTGCCGCTGCGCTACACCCTCCGCCAGGGTGACATCCTCGAGATCGTCACCTCGCCCACCCAGCATCCGAGCCGGGACTGGCTCAAGATCGTCAAGTCGAACCGGGCCCGCGCCAAGATCAACCAGTGGCTGAAGATCGAGGAGCGGGCGCGCTCGCTGGCCCTCGGCCAGGAGCTGTTCGAGCGCGAGGCCCGAAAGTACCGACTGTCTCCCGCGACCCTGCTCGCCTCCGACGAGATGAAGAAGGTGGTGAGCGAGCTGGGGTTCCCGTCGGCCGACGACCTGCTCGCCTCCATCGGCTACGGCAAGACCTCGCTGCAGCAGGTGCTGGGCAAGCTGGCGCCCGCGGCGGTTCACGACACCGAGGCCATCGCCGAGGCCAAGACCACCAAGACCGCGCGCAAGGCGGGCGAGATCCCCGCGGTCCGAGTGAGCGGGGTCGACGATCTGCTGGTACGGTTCGCCAAGTGCTGCGCGCCGGTGCCGGGAGACAGCATCGTGGGCTTCATCACCCGCGGCCGGGGCCTCACCGTCCACGCGCGCGACTGCCTCACGGTGGCCAAGAACGTCCTGGACCGGGAGCGCCTCGTCGCCGTCGAGTGGGAAGCGGGGGAATCGACCAAGCGGCCGGTGCGGATCGCGGTCTACATCGGGCGCGATCGGCCCGGGCTGCTGGCCGAGATCACCAGCGCCATCTCGTCTCGCCAGGGCAACATCATCAAGGCCGAGATCACCGTCACCGAGGACCGCAAGGGGCTGAACTACTTCGTGGTCGAGGTGGACGACCTCCGGCAGCTGCAGGACATCATGCACGCCATCCGCGAAGTGAAGGACATCGCCAACGTCGAGCGAGTCCGCGGCGTCTAGGGAGTCGTCGAAGGGGGCGACTCGACCAGAACGGGCTGCGCCCTCCGGCTCCGGGGTTCCGCTCCTCCGATGACCCGCCGACCGTCGATACCCCGCCGACAGTTCGAGGCCCTCGTCGACTCCGCGCTGCGCAAGCTGCCGCGCGCCTTCCGCGACAAGCTCGCGAACGTCGCGGTGGTGGTCGAGGACTGGGCCGACGCGCAGACCCTGGAGGAGATGGGCGTCGAGCCGCCCGACACGCTCTACGGGCTGTACCGGGGCGTGGACATCACCCGCCGCGACTCCTCGTACGGCAACGTGTTGCCCGACACCATCCACATCTACCAGGGACCCATCGAAGAGGACTGCGCCGACCGCGAGGAGATGGAGGAGCTGGTCCGCGACGTCGTGGCCCACGAGGTGGGGCACTACTTCGGGCTCGACGACGAGACGATGGACGGGATCGAGCACGAATCCTGATCTCGCCCCGTGCCGGCCCGGCGGCCTGTCGCGGGCACCTGCACGGTTGGGACCCGCGCCTCCGGTGCAGGGGCGGCAGGGGTGGGGCTCTGACCACGACCGCCGATCTCGTCTTGCGCGGATAGCAGTTCCCAAGCTAGCGACGTGAGCCTGTGTGCTTGCGTGGTCGGGAACGGGTCAGCCGCCCCACCCCTGCCACCCCTGCGCTCGTCGAGCACCCTCGGCTGCCGCAGCCCCCGAGACCCCTGTTCCGTCGTTCGCGGCCTCGGTCTCGAACACCGAGGCGGTGTTCTACTCACCCCTGATTAGTTTTTTGCTTGACTGTATTTTCATTTGTACATATGGTTTCAGCAGACGCTGAAAATGACGGGACAAGTGAAACTGGAAGTGAAGGAATGGCGAAAGCAGACGATATCAAGACGCTGGCGGCGCAGCGGTTGCGCGACCTCATGGCGAAGGCCAGCGCCTGGGAGCAGGCGACCGAGGTGAAGGTCGGCAGCCAAACAGCTGATCTACTGATCAGATTCAAGATGGGCGACCGCCCCCATACCTTGGCCGTCGGTGTCACTTCGCTCGGTCAGCCCCGCCAGATCCGGGAGGCCGTGACCCGGCTGTCCGAGATCCGACGGGAGATGCCCGACGCGTATCCGGTCGCGGTGTCCCCCTACATCAGCCCGCAGAGCGCGGCCCTGCTCAAGCGCAGCGGCCTCGGATATCTGGATCTGTCCGGCAACTGCTACCTGAGCTTCGAGCACGTCCTGATCGAGAAGGAAGGCAAGCCGAATCTCCGCCCGTCCACGCGCCCGCTGAAATCGCTCTTCGCCCCGCGCGCGACGCGCGTCGTGCGGGTGATGCTGGTGGACCCGCAGCACGCCTGGCGCCTGGAAGAGCTGGCCAAGGCGGCCGAGGTGAGCCTGGGCCACGCGCACAACGTGGTGAAGCGCCTCGAGGAGTTGTCGTGGGCGGAGCGCAACGGCCAGCAGCGCATGCAGCTCACGCGCCCCGGCGAGCTGCTGGACGCCTGGACGGACTCCTACTCGTACGGCTTGAACGACGTGCAGGCCTACTTCTCCCCGGAGCGCATCACCCGCGGGCTGGTCGGTGAGCTGGCGCGCGCCGCGCACGAGGCGCGCCGGCGCTACGCGTTTACCTTGCATTCCGGCGCGGCCCTGGTCGCGCCCAACGTGCGGTTCCCCGCGATCCACTGCTACCTGGAAGGCGATCCCGAGCCGGTGGCGCGGGCCCTCGGGCTGCGGCCCGGGGAGGGTGAGGGCAACGTGTACCTGCTCGGGCCCTACGATCACGGCGTGTTCTACTCGCCGATCGCGAAGGGCGGGCTGCCGGTCGTCTGCCTACCGCAGCTCTACGCCGATCTCTACCACTACGAGCGCCGGGGCCGGGACCAGGCCGCGCATCTGCGGCGCGAAGCGATGGGTTACTGAGTCCCCGACGGGAGGGAGGTGAGATCCCACATGCCGAAGCGCAAAAAGGCGGTCAAGAAGGGTGGCAAGAAGAAGAAGGCCACCAAGAAGGGTAAGCGGAAGTAGCGCGCCGAACGATGTCAATCCTCAGGAAAGGAGGTGACGACCGAATGGCGAAGAAGAAGAAGGCGGCCAAGAAGAAGAAGAAGTAACGCTGTTGTCGTGCGGTGGGGGGTGGCGGCCCTCCACCGGGACTCATCCTTCATGCGTGAAGACGGCGGGGGGTGGCGACACCCCCCGCCGTGTCTCGACGGTTCAGACGACCTTGACGACCTTGCCCGCCTTCAGGCAGCGCGTGCAGACCCGCATCCGCTGCACCTTGCCCTTGACCAGACCGCGCAGCGACACCAGGTTGACCAGCCAGCGCCGCTTGGTGACGTTGTGCGCGTGGCTGATGGTGTGGCCGACGGCCGGACCTTTACCGCAGATATCGCAGCGCTGAGCCATGCGGATCCTCGTGGTTTCGGTGGTTTGCCGGTTGCGGCCACCTTTTATAGCATGAGGGCTGGCATGAGGCAATCCGTTGCCCTCGACTGAGTCCCCGGGCCGCCGCGCGGGCGCGCCGGTCCCGCATCCGCTCGCGACCCCGCTGCAGTTCGTGAAGGGCATCGGGCCCCATCGGGCCAAGCTCCTCGGCCACCTCAACCTGCATACCGTCGAGGACGCGCTCTACTACCTGCCCGCCCGCCACGAGGACCGGAGCCAGCTCACCCCGATCCGCCGCCTCAAGCCCAACGACGTGACCACGATCAGCGGGTCGATTCGGGCGGTGAGCCCGCCGCCACGCGGCCGGCCGCGCGTGCCGCTCTCCGTGCTGCTGAGCGACGGCACTGGCTTCGTGCCCTGTGTCTGGTTCGGGCAGGCATACCTGGAGCGCGTCTTTCAGCGCGGCCAGCGGCTGATCGTGCACGGGCGGGCGCAGCGCTTCCGCTCCGGGCCGCTGCAGATGCACGTGAAGGACTACGAGATCGTCGAGGACGAGGCGGGCGAGACGCCGTCGGACCCGGGCGACGAGCATCTTCACACCGGGCGGCTGGTCCCGGTGTACGGGCTGACCCGCGGCCTCACCGCGCGCCCGATGCGCCGGCTGATGAAGCGCCTCGTGGACGCCTACGTCGACGGCCTCGAGGATCCGCTGCCCGCGGCGCTGCGCGCGGGCCACCGGCTGGAGCCGCTGCCGGAGGCCATCCGCGGCGGTCATTTCCCGAAGACCGACGACGAATTCGTCGCGGCCCGTCGCCGGCTGGTCTACGACGAGTTCCTGCTGCTGCAGCTGGGCCTGGCGATCCGGCGTCACCGCCAGGGCCGCCAGCCGGGCCTCGCCATGAATCCCCCCGGCGCGCTGGCCCGGCGGCTGCTGGCCTCGCTGCCCTTCGCGCTGACCGCGGCGCAGGAGCGCGTCTGGCGCGAGATACGGACCGACATGGCGGAGCCGTACCCGATGAACCGGCTGCTGCAGGGCGACGTGGGATCGGGCAAGACCATCGTCGCCGGGCTCGCCGTCCTCACCGCGGTGGAGGCGGGATACCAGACCGCGCTGATGGCGCCGACCGAGATCCTGGCCGAGCAGCATTTCATGACGCTGACCGCGCTGCTGGAGCCGCTCGGCGTGCCGGTGGCCCTGCTCACCAACGCGGTGAAGGGCAAGGCACGGCACGGCGTGCTGACCGCGGCGGCCGAGGGCGCGCTGTCGTGCGTGGTGGGCACCCACGCGCTGGTGCAGGAGGTCGTGAAGTTCCGCCGGCTCGGCCTGGCGGTGGTCGATGAGCAGCATCGCTTCGGGGTCAATCAGCGCGCGACGCTGATGCGCAAGGGCGAGAGCCCGGACGTGCTGGTGATGACCGCGACCCCGATCCCCCGCACGCTCGCCCTGACCCTCTACGGCGATCTGGAGGTGTCGGTGATCGACCATCTGCCGCCGGGCCGGAAGCCGGTGGTCACCAAGGCCCGCCCGGAATCGGCCCGCGCGAAGATCTACCGGTTCCTGCGCGAGCAGGTGCGCGAGGGTCGCCAGGTCTACGTGGTCTATCCCCTCGTCGAGGAGTCGGAGGTGGTCGACCTGCGGGCGGCCACCGAGATGGCGGACCGCCTGCGGCGCGAGGTCTTCCCCGATCTCGCGATCGGCCTCCTCCACGGCCGCATGCCGTTCGCGGAGAAGGACCGGGTGATGGGCGAGTTCAAGGCGGGCGCGATCCACGTGCTCGTCTCCACCACCGTGATCGAGGTGGGCATCGACGTGCCCAACGCGTCGGTCATGCTGATCGAGCACGCCGAGCGGTTCGGCCTCTCCCAGCTCCACCAGCTGCGCGGGCGGGTGGGCCGCGGGCCGTGGCGGAGCTACTGCATCCTGCTCTCGGGCGCCGCCTCCGCGGAAGCGCGCCAGCGGCTCGACGCGATGACCGCCACCAACGACGGCTTCAAGATCGCGGAGGCGGACCTCACGCTGCGCGGGCCGGGCGACTTCTTCGGCACCCGCCAGTCGGGCCTGCCCGAGTTCCGGGTGGCGGACCTGCTGCGCGACGCGGCCGCCCTGGAGGCGGCGCGCCGCGACGCGGTGGCGCTGGTCCGCGACGATCCCCAGCTGCGCGCGCCCGAGCATCGCGCCCTGCGCGCCGCGCTGCTGCAGCGCTGGCGGGGCAAGATCGATCTGGCCGGGGTCGGCTGATGCCCGGTCGCGTTCTCGTGAGGCTTTGCGCGATCGCGCTCGGCGCGCTGGCGGCCCCGCCGCTGACGGTCGCGCAGAACAGCGTGGAGGTCGCCCGGGCCCGGCAGACGCTCGAGCACTACGCCATGTGCGAGCGTACCCGACGCTTCGCGCCGTGCTGGCCGCTCCTGTCCCGGCGCATCCAGGCCGAGTGGGCGCGCCAGGGCCGGCCGAGCGCGGCCGAGTACGCGGACGCGCGGGGCGCCGGCGAGCCCGGCTACGCGGACTTCCGCGTGCTGCAGATCCGGCGCAGCCCGTCGCGCGTGGTGTTCGTCACCGAGGCCACGCGGGCGGGCGGGACCGACGCGGTGGCCGACCGCGTGGAGTACGCGGTGCTGCGCGAGGGCGATCAGTGGAAGATCGACGGCCGCCGCGTCGGCGCGTCGGAGACCACCCCGTGAGAGTGATCGCGGGCGAGCTGAAGGGCCGGCGGCTCGCCACCCCGCGCGGCCGCACCACCCGGCCCACCGCGGACCAGGTGCGGATCGCGTGCCTCGACACCTTGATGCCGTTCCTGGCCGTGGGCCCGTTCCTCGATCTCTTCGCGGGGGCGGGTGGCGTCGGCATCGAAGCACTCTCGCGCGGGGCGCCGGCGGCCACGTTCGTCGAGCTGGACGGCGCCGCCCTCCACGCCCTCCGCGACAACGTGGAGCAGCTCGGCCTGCGCGAGCGCGCACGCGTGGTGCGGGCCGATGCGGCGCGCGCGGTCGCCGAGCTGTCCGGATCTGGCGAGCGCTTCGCGGTGGTGTTTCTCGACCCGCCCTACGACTCGCCGCGCGCCGCGCCCGCGCTCGACGTGCTGGCCGCGGGCGCGGTGCTGCTCCCCGGCGCGGTGGTGGTGCTCCAGCACGCGACGAAGACGCCGCCCGCGCCCGCGATGGGCGCGCTCACCCTCTGGAAGGCGCGCCGCTTCGGGGAGACGACCTTGACTTTCTTCCGGGGCGATGCCTAAACTTGGCCGCGTTTTCAATCGTTTCGCCGCGGTCGCGCGGAGGCCAACGTGGGCAAGCGGGCGGTGTACCCGGGCATGTTCGATCCGATGCACAACGGACACCTGGATCTCATCGAGCGGAGCCTGCGCATCTTCGACGAGCTGATCGTGGCGGTGGTCGCCAATCCCTCCAAGGAGCCGCTGTTCAGCGCGAAGGAGCGTCTCGAGCTGATCGACGAGTGCACCACCGGCATCGGGATGGGCCGGATGCGCATCACCTCGTTCGACGGGCTCTTGATCGACCTGGTCGAGCGCGAGGGGGCCGACTGCGTGGTGCGCGGCCTGCGCGCGGTGTCCGATTTCGAGTACGAGTTCCAGATGGCTCTCATGAACCGCAAGCTCCGCCACACGGTGGAAACGGTGTTCATGATGCCGCACGAGCGGTACACCTACATCTCCTCGCGCCTCATCAAGGAGGTCGCCTCGCTGGGCGCGCCGGTCACCGGCATGGTGCCCCCTCCGGTGGAGGAGCGTCTCGCCCAGAAGTTCTCGACCCGCCGGTAGACCGACGGCCACCGGCAGACCCAAGGAAGGATCTATGCTCGCCGATCGGATGAAGACGCTGGCTCCCTCGCCCACTCTCGCCATGCAGGCCCGGGCTCGGGCCATGCGGGCGCAGGGCATCGACGTGATCTCCTTCGGAGCCGGCGAGCCCGACTTCGATACGCCCCGCCGCATCAAGGACGCGGCGGTGCGGGCGATGGAGAAGGGCCAGACCAAGTACACCGAGGTCGGCGGCATTCCCGAGCTGCGCGCCGCGGTCTGCCAGAAATTCAAGCGCGACAACGGGCTCGAATACTCCCTGGACGAAGTCACCGTCTCGTGCGGGGCCAAGCACACCCTCTACAACATCGTGATGGCCCTCGTGAACCCCGGCGACGAGGTCCTGATCCCGAACCCGTACTGGGTCTCGTATCCGGAGCAGGTGCGCCTGCTGGGCGGCGTCCCGGTGCCGGTCATCACCCAGGAGTCCACCGGCTTCGATCTCGATCCCGACGCCCTCCGCCGGGTGGTGACGTCCCGGGCGAAGATGATCGTGCTCGACAGCCCGGGCAACCCGACCGGCGCGGTGTTCTCCCCGCAGGCGCTGGCCGAGGTCGCGACGCTCGCGGTGGAGCGCGATCTCTGGGTGATCTCCGACGAATGCTACGAGTCGCTGACCTACGAGGGACGTCACGTGTCGATTGCCGCGCTGTCGCCCGAGATCAAGGCGCGCACGCTCGTGGTCAACACGTGCTCGAAGGCCTACGCGATGACCGGCTGGCGCATCGGCTACGCGGCCGGCCCCCGGCCCATCATCAAGGCGATGACCGACGTGCAGAGCCAGGTCACCTCGAACCCCACCTCGGTGGCCCAGTGGGCCGCGGTCGAGGCCCTCGGCGGGCCGCAGGACGAGGTGGCCAAGATGGTGGGCGAGTTCGATCGGCGCCGGCGCGTCATCGTCGACGCGCTCAACGCGGTCCCCGGGGTGAGCTGCGTGATGCCGAAGGGCGCTTTCTACGCGTTCCCCAACGTCTCCGGCCTCTTCGGCAAGAAGAGCCGCGGCGGCGTGTTGCGCGGCTCGGCCGACGTGTGCGCGTTCCTGCTGGATGAGGCGCGCATCGCCACCGTCGCCGGCGTGGATTTCGGCTCGGACGCCCACATTCGCCTCTCGTACGCCACCGGGCTCGACACCATCCAGGAAGGGCTGCGGCGGATGGACGCCGCGGTCCGCCGCCTCGAGGGATAGGTCATGAAGATCGAAGGCTCAGCCGACATCCCCGCCGCCCGCGACCAGGTCTGGGCCGCGTTCCTCGATCCCGACACGCTGGCCAAGGCCCTGCCGGGCTGCGAGAAGCTCGAAGCCATCGGCGAGAACGAATACAAGGCCACCATGAAGGTCGGCGTGGCCGCCATCAAGGGCACGTTCGAGGGCAAGGTGAAGCTGAGCAACCTCGAGCCCCCGCACCGCTATCGCATGGCGGTGGAGGGCAGCGGCGGACCCGGCTTCGTGCGCGGCGACGCGGGCATGCAGCTCTCCGACGTCGACGGCGGCACGCGGGTGAGCTACGACGCCGACGTGCAGGTGGGCGGCCTCATCGCCAGCGTCGGCCAGCGCATGCTGGGCGGCGTCACCAAGATGATGCTCGACCAGTTCTTCAACCGGATGACCGAGCTGCTCACGACGCAGAAGACGTAGCGCTGGCCACGCCGCATTCGCTCCTGCTCGCCGGCCTGCTGTCGCTGGCCGCCTCCACGCCCGCTCCGGTGGCCGGAGACTGCGTGGGCGGCGGACCCGGCCAGCCCTCGCGCTGCCTCTACCGTGCCGCGTTCCCCAGCGTCGGGCTGATCGCCCAGTGCCGCTCCGACCACGACTGCCGCGTCGGCTATTACTACGGCGACCCCGACGAGCCGGTGTGGCTTGCGCCTCCCGCGGATCATCCGACGCTGCCGAAGCCGGAGGTCATCTGGCACGCGGCGACGTTCGCGGAGATCCGCTTCTCGTGTGGCCCCGGCTGCCGGTTCTCCTACTTCTTCGAGGCCAAGCGCCGGCGGGTCTCGCCGCCGCGTCCGCAGGTGCTCGACGTGGACATGCATCGGCTGCTGGTGGCCCAGGCCGAGGCGCGCAGCCTGGTGGCGCGCCAGATCTTCTCCGGCCGCGAGGTGGCGCGGATCGAGCGCGACTGGGCGCCGGGGCCGCTCGAGTCCGCCCTCACCGCGCTGCACTTCGACCCCGACGGGCGGCTCACGTTCACCTGGCTCAAGGGGGCAGGGCGCACGCCGGTCACCGAGCGCATCTCGATCCCGAGCATGCCGCGCCAGCCGTAGGTCGGCGCGCCGGCTCCACCGCGGTCAGCCGTGGCGGCGGGAGTGGGGCCGAAGATGGTCCGCTCAAGCCTGAAGCGACCGGCGGTGCCGCGGGGATCCGGGATCTGGGCGCGCGGGAATCTGTCCTCGCTCAGCCCAGGATGACGCTGGCTGGCAACGATGTCTATCCCACGCTGGTAGAGAAGGCGGCCGCCCTCCGATTCTCGCCGGTAGGGAACCACCCCTTCGTGGACGACAACGAGCGCGTCGGCCATGCCACGATGGAGACGTTCCTGGTGCTGAACGGCGCAGAACTCGACGCCAGCCTTGATGAACAGAAACGCGTCATGCTGGATCTGGCGGCCGGCCACGTCGACCGCGGGGAACTCGCCGACTGGGTCCGTCAACACCTCAAACCCTTCGCGTAGTTCCTGTCCGCCCAACGCTCGCGGTGCGCGGCCGCTGCGCGCGCAGGCGAGACCGCGGTCCGCTCGACTGCGTTTGTTCGGCGGCGAGATCGCGCGCTCCATCAGCGAAGGCCTCGTCGCCGCCTCGCCTCGTCAACTTGGCGCTCGCGGCTGGTCATCCACTCGGCCAGCCATTCCTTCGGGAGGTGCTCACGCAGGGCGCGGAGCGTCAGCAGCTCGCCGGTTTGGTGACGGCCGCCACCGACTACGTCCGCAAGAAAGAGGGTCAACTCCTCTGCATCCAGAGTGCCCACGACTCTGGCCTCCACGCAGGGGAGCGTCTCCGCAAGAATCGGAGATCCGGTGACGCCAGCGCGTGCAGCAATCCCGGCCATCTTGTCGCCGTCGTGGCCGGAACGCATCCCAAGCGTACGCACGAGCGAGAGGGAAGTCTTGAGAGCGACATCGGGCGTGGCCGGCAGGGTGTGGAGAGCAAAGACGCGGGAGGCGAGCACCAGATCATGAGTCAGGCTCGTCTTCGTAATCTCGACGAGAACGTGCGGAGCTTCGGGCACCAGGCTGGCGAAGACGCCGATCCCGGCCACCATCCCGTTGCTCCGGCCCTGATGATGGGTGGTGATCGCGAGGAGCGGCGACCATAGCGCGGCGAGCGTGTCCGCGATCGGATCAGTGGAGAAGCCGTTGTCCCCTTTCGACCGGCTGCATTCGAGCGCCCCCATGATCCGCCGAACGCCACCGTTCACCGGCCGCGAACGAGCAACGCGAGGGAGCGGTCCGGTGCACCGGAGGGTTAGCCGGCTTCATCGACTCCGCGTCAGTCTTTCGAGTAGCGCAGTGGCATCCTGGCCTAGGCGAATCTCGATGCTCCTGCGCTGGTCCACATCAGCCAATGCATAACTGCGCAGCGCCATGGCGAGGGCGACCAACGCTCCAGCAGGACTCTGTCCGTCTGGTGACCACGTCTGGCCTGACCGAAGGCCAAGGCCCTGTTGCCAATGCGATACGTAGTAGCTGGTTCCATCGAGTCCGACCGTAACCGTCTCCGGATACTTAACCCGAGCCAGCATGGAAGCCCAGACGCGCTCAAGCAACTCAGCGGTCGGCGCAGACAGCATGGCAATGGTCAGCTCAACCGAAGGTTCGGCGGTGACGCTCGACCCTGGAGCATTGCTGCCCGCACCAGCTTGGGGCCGGTTGTATGGCATATCGAGCCACAGCTGTGTCTTCAAAACCTTGTACACAACCTGTGCAGGACCAGTATCGTCTCGAATCAGATACACGGTCCACTCGGGAGCGAATGACGGGACCGTGAGGACTTGGCACTTCCGATACTCGTGCTCCGCCAAAAGAGCATGCCGGAGAGCGAGGTAGTACCCGATCGAGCCCGGCCCAGAGAGGACATCGTCGCTGGGTTGAAGTTCGTCCGCTTCGAAGCCAGCCAGCGCAGTGGACGCCATCATCAGGAAGATCAGGAGGACACTGCCCAAGACCCGTCGGAGCACCGATGCGCCTCGCCCGGCTAACGCTAAGCTCAGCGGCGGGGCGAGCGGTTCGTTGAAGCGTGATGTTGGGCAGCGTGACGTCAGTCGAGCCTGGTCCACAGATCTCTCAGTCAACCAAACGGTGGGCGCCGGACAGGATGGCGGGCGGGAGGGTGAGGCCCAGGGCTCTGGCGGCCCGCCGGTTCACGATCAGCTCGAACTGCGCCGGCCGTTCGATGGGCAAGTTCGGCGGGACTCGTACCTTTGAGGATCCTGGCCACTAGCCGACCCTCCTGCCGGTACAACTCCGCGACACCGGGCCCATACGTCATCAGGCGTCGAGCCGGATCGCTCAAGCCTGCTGTTATGCCGTACCTCCCGAAACGGGCCCCCGACGCGTAGACCGCGGGCTCTCCACGGCCGATCATTGGATGACCTCATCGGCCCGTACCAGGAGCGACTGCGGGACTGTGAGCCCGAGCGCCTTGGCGGTCTTGAGATTGATGACCAGCTCGAGCTTGCTCGGTTGGAGGATCGGCAGATCCGCGGGCCTCTGACCTTTGAGAATCCGGCCGGCGTAGACGCCGGCCTCGCGATACTGGCTGGTGATACTGCTCCCATAGCTCACGAGACCGCCGAGCAAGGGAAACTCACGCCACTGGTACATCGCGGGGATCGCCCGCCGCGCCGTTAGCGTGACGAGCTTCTCGCGCTGGCTGTCGAAAAACGGATCGCCGCTCACGAGTAGCGCATCTACCCGTTGCTGCACGAGCGTCGCAAAGGCCGCTTCGATGTCGCGCGAGGTGTTGGCCTTCAGGACATGAACCTGCAGTCCTCGTGCGCGCGCGGCATCGAGAACGTCTCTCATTTCTGGCTCGAAGTAGGGACTCGTCGGATTCGCCAACATCGCGATCACGGCAGCTCTCGGCATTAACTCACGAAGTAGCTCCAGGCGCTTTGGGGCCAGCGCGACCGTGATCATGCTGATGCCGGTTACGTTGGTGCCGTGCCGGGCCAGACTCGGAACGAGACCGAACGACACTGGATCGCCAGCACTGACGAAGACGATAGGAATCGTCGACGTCGCCGCCTTTGCGGCCAGTCCCGAGTGGATGCCTCCTACGGCGGCGATGACCGCCACGCGATGTTGAACGAGGTCGGCCGCAAGGGCTGGCAGTCGATCGTACTGAAGATCCGCCCAGCGAAACTCGATCGCTACGTTCTGGCCCTCAACATACCCGGCCTCCTTCAGCCCCTGGCGGAAGGCGGCGGTGACATAGTCCGCCTCACCCGCCGCCCTGGTACTGAGGTATCCAACCACGGGGAACGCGCGCGGCTGCGCGTCGACCGCCAGTGGGCAGGCACCAACCACGCCGCCTAGAAGGATAATGAAGTCTCGTCGGTTCAATGCCGCCCTCGACGTGTCCTCATTCGCCTCATTCTCCTCATTCTCGCGGTGTCGGCATAACGTTCGCATTCACCTGCGGGCGGGCGAGCGAACGCGAGCCCGGCCGTCAGGTGGAAGGCGTTGTTAGGCGCGACGAAAGGCCGAGCACGATCAGTCAATGATCTCATCTGCCCGCGCGAGAAGCTCAGGAGAGATCGTCAATCCCAGCGCCTTCGCGGTCTTCAAGTTCACGATCATCTCAAACTTCGTTGGTCCTTCCATCGGAAGATTGGCTGGTTGGGCGCCTCGGAGGATCCTGTCGACGTAGCCCGCCGCGCGCCGGTACATATCGGCACCATCTGGCCCGTAGGCCATCAACCCGCCCGCCCGCGCGAAGATCGGAGACCCGACAGAGGGTAAACGGTGCTTGTCGGCGAGGCTGGCGATCTGCGAGCCGAGCGGGTTCAGCAGGGACGTGTTTGGCACGATGACGGCGTGCACTCCCTGCTGTTCCAATGTGGCGAATGCCGGGGCGAGATCGATTGGTCCTCGAACGGTCACGCGGCGGATTGTGAGCCCCAGGGATCGCGCGGCATTGTCCTCGTTGTGCCGCCACACTTCAGCAACCTCTGGCCGCTCGATGCCAGGTACGTCGAGCCAGCCCACGTGGGACGCCCTGGGGGTGACCTGCTTCAAGAGCTCCAGCCACTTCACCGTCGACTCGAACTCTTCGAGTACAAGCCCCGTGACATTCCCGCCCGGGCGAGAGAGGCTGGCGACCACACCGCTCGCCACCGGGTCACCCACGACTGCAATGACGATGGGAATCGTGCCGGTCGCTTGCTTGGCCGCACGCGAGCCGGCTGACCCGTGCGTCACGATGGCGTCGACTTTCAGGCCGACCAGTTCGGTCGCCAAAGCTGGCAAGCGGTCGAGTTTCCGCTCGGCCCAGCGGGATTCGATGACGAGGTTTCTGCCTTCCTCGTACCCCAGGTCTCGGAGGCCCCGTCGCAGTGCACCGGTTTGGCGGGCAAGATCTGCGGCAGAGGTCTGACCGAGAAATCCGAGTTTGTAGATTCGCTCCGCCGCCTGCGCCTGGGCGACGCGTCCGACCCCCAGCAACGCGAAGACAACAACTGTAAGGGCGCACAGCACCCGGCTTCGCCTGTACATCGTTCGATGGTGAAGACTCATTTTCACTCTTCCTGTTATCGGTGCCTTTAAGCGCCTAACGCCCACGTTGACCGGCCGCGGCGAGCGCACGCGAGCCAGCGGTCCGGTCCAACGTGCTGTCCGACGTCCCGTCGGAGCCGCGACCCACTTCTGCGCAAAAGCCGGTGCGCGTCAATGGCCCCTGCCCGCGTTAACGAGGTCGGTCCAGAATCCGCATCTGCCCAGCGTCAATCGGAAGCTCAATGCCGGTGACCCACCGGGATTCATCACTGGCAAGATACACGGCGGCCCAGCCCACGTCCCAGCCGGTCCCCGTCGTCTGCAACGGTATCGCCAAGCGTCGCTTCTCACGTACTTCCTCTCCGTACTCCGCCACGAGGGGGGTATCGACCATCCCAACGACGATGCAATTGACGCGGATGCTGTCGGCCGCCAGCTCTGCCGCCAGAGATCGGGTCAGGCCGCTCACCCCTGCCTTCGCAGTGGAATAGGCGACCAAGCCCTGCTTGGGGCTGCGTAGCCCTATCGACCCGGCTACGGAGGAGATATTGATGATCGAGCCGCCGCCTGACCGCCCCATGTGCGGGATGGTGTACTTGCAGCACAACATCATGCTTTTCAAATTGGCCTGCATGATGGTGTCCCATTCTTCCTCCGTCATGTCCGCCATGCGAGCGGCGCCCCCGTGCCCCACGTTGTTATGCAAGATGTCCAGCCGGCCGTAGTGTTGTACCGCCGTGTCAACCATCCGAGCCACATCGTCCGCTCTTGTGACGTCCGCGATGCATACCGCACACTCGCCGCCTTCCTGCTCGATCGTGCGCTGCAGTTCCTGCGCCCGCTGCGCGGATCGGTTTACGAGGACGACTTTGGCACCTTCGCGCGCGAAGAGGATGGCGACTGCACTCCCATTGCCGACGCCGGGGCTGCGAGGTGCTGCGCCGGTCACGATTGCGACCTTGCCTTCTAGTCTCCGTTGCTTCATGTCCTACTCCTCCGCGACACCTACGGCCGGGGGACTATCTAGCCTCAAGGTCAAGCCCTTGCAGACGAGCCGAACGCCAGCTTATGACTCGACCACTGGCTTAAGTTCTTGGTACGTCGAACGAGGATTATGCGGTCACGTGCGTGTGCTTGCTCACTCGATGATGCGATCGATCCGTAACTGCAGCGACGGCGAAATGGTGAGCCCGAGCGTCTGGACCGTCTTGCGGTTGATGACCAGCTCGAACTTCGTCGGTTGCTCGACAGGAAGGTCACCCGGCGTGGCGCCCTTCAAGATCCTGTCCACGTAGCTCGCGGCGCGGCCGGCGTGGGCCCGTGGCTCGAAGCCGTAACTGATGAGACCGCCGCTGCTGACGTACAATGCGGTCGGTAAGACGGTTGGCAAGCCGATGCGCAGCGCAGCCGCTGCGATCTCTCGTCGATGCGCGAACGTCACAGCGTCTTGGAGCACCAGCATGCCATCCGGCCGATCTCGTGCCATGTCAGCGAGCGCGACGTCGACACGGGACGCGGAGTCGACTCCGACGAAGTAGACGGCAAGCCGGAGCGACTGGGCTGCTGTTTCGGTGGCGCGCAACTCCGCCGCGGCGGAGGCGTTCCGCGGATTCCCAAGGATCGCGACGCGCTGAAGCCTCGGAACAATCTCGCGAAGCAGTTCCAGCCGCTTTCCGCCGAGATCCGGGTTCATCAACGACGTGCCGGTAACATTGGACTCGGGTCGCGTCAGACTGGTGACGAGTCCGGCACCAACGGGGTCGCCTACAGCCAGCATGATGATTGGGATCGTCGATGTCGCAGCCTTGGCGGCGATCGTCTCTCTGGTTCCGATCGTCACGATGACATCGACCTTCAGCTGGACGAGTTCGCTCGCGAATCCGGGGATCCGATCCGGTCGGCTGCCGGCGTAACGGTATTCGATCAAGAGGTTTCGGCCCTCGACATATCCAAGGTCGCGGAGAGCCTCGACGAAGTAGGTAGACAGTTCCCCAGGGGTTGGCCTCTCACTCGGTCCTTCCCGCAAGAGGCCAATCCGCCAGATCTTTCCCGCCTTGCCCTGGGCGGCGCTTGGCGGGGCAAGAGTCCCGGCCACGAGTGGTCCGGCGAGAAGCCAACCCGTCAAGCGCATGAGAAGGGTACGACGGTCCGTCATCGGCTCGCTTGAGCCGGTCATCATCATCCTTGGCTCAAGGAGACACCCAGCTCCGGCTCATCCGCATAACGCCCAGGATCACCCGCGGCCGGAGGCCGTCGGGTGAATCCCGTAGTTGGGCGTGCCCTACGCCCGCGCGAGCTTCGCAACTCGGAGTTGCTTGCGACGCTGTTCGGCATGCCAGAGATCGTACTGCGTTTGCTGATTGAGCCAACTCTCAGCCGACGTATCGAAGGCAATCGAGAGTCGGACCGCCATCTCAGGGCTGATCCCGGCGCGGCCGTTCAGAATGGCGGATAGCGTCTTCCGGCTGACTCCGAGCGCGTCAGCGGCCTGCGTAACGGTGACTCCAAGCGGCTCCAAACAGAGCGTCTTGATGATCTCACCCGGATGGGGCGGGTTGTGCATCCGCATTGCTGGGACTCCTTCAGTGATAGTCCTCGTAATCGACGGCATCGGCGTCCTTGCCGACGAACTGGAACGTGACCCGCCAGTTGCCGCTTACCGACACCGTCCAGGTGCCCTTGCGGTCGCCGCCGAGTTGATGAAGCCGCAACCCCGGAAGCGCCATGTCCCGTGGTGACGTCGCGGCGGCCAGCCGGCCCAAGATCAGACGCAGTCGGTCAGCGTGTTGCGCCTGGATACCGGCCTTGGAGCCGGTCTCGAAGAACGTCGCCAACCCCTTGTGCCGAAATCCGCTGATCACCGAGGGCAGTGTAACCCATCACGTTACGCGCGGCAAGACGCCCAACGTTGGCATTCACCCGTGGGTGAGCGAGCGAACGCGAGCCCGCCCGTCGGGTGAAAGGCGTTGTTGGGCGGCCGCTCACTACTCAATGACTTGATCCGCGCGCAGCAGGAGTGATGGCGGGATTGTAAGGCCGAGCGCTTTGGCCGTCTTCATGTTGATGACCAACTCGAACTTGGTGGGCTGCTCCACTGGTAGGTCGGTGGGTTTGCTGCCCTTCAGGATCCTGTCCACGTAGGTGGCAGCGCGCCTGTAGAGGTCGGGGCGGTCCGTCCCATACGTCATAAGGCCGCCGGCGTCCGCGAGCTCCCGGAGATGGTAGATGGACGGCAGGCGATGATGCGCTGCCATGTCCGCGAGGCGCTTGATATTCGTGGCGTATAGCACGTCAGGCGTGACAAGAACTGCCCCGACACGCGCTTTGGCCGCGTCCTCGAACACTCTGTCGAGATCCTTGAGGCTGCGTGCCTCGAGCGAATGGAGTTGAAGGCCGATCTCCCGTGCCGGGCGTTGCATTTCATTCCAGCTCAGTGGGGACGCGCCGAGGACTAGTCGCCGCCCGGTGCCGAATCGAGCGTCTGGATTCCAGACCACCGCCACGCGGGAGAGCCCAGGAACAAGGTCCTTGAGCAGCTCGAGCCGTTTCCCTGTCAGCTCGGGAACCATCTGGGACAATCCTGTGACGTTGCGGCCGGGGCGGGCGAGGCTCTCGATGAGGCCCATGGCGACAGGGTCGGTCGGGCAGGCCATCACGATGGGGACCTCCCCCGTTGCATTCTTCGCGGCTAGAGTATCGGAATCGGCTGAGGTGACGATGACAGCGACCTTGAGGCGCACGAGATCAGCTGCGAGGTCGGGGAGGCGATCCCTTCGACCATCGGCGTATCGGTAGTCGAAATTGATGTTCTTGCCCTCGACCCATCCGAGCTCGCCGAGACTGAGCCGGAACGTCTGATGCCAGGGCGTGACCGTAGAGCGAGGAAACAGCGACAGAAGTCCAACCCGCGGGATGTTCTCTGCCGGCTGCGCTTCGATAGCAAGGGGAGCGGCGAGAACGAGCAGAACGGCCGAAGCAATTACGACCCGGGTCACAGTGGACCTCACCGAGATCCTCCAGGAGGAGGTAAGCCATCGCGAGCGAAACAAAGGCCGGCCGGCGTCACCGTCGGCGTGCACGTCACAGGTCCGCCCAACGCGCACGCTCAGCAGCGGCGCAGAGCGCCGGCTGCTGAAGCGTGTTGTTGGGCGGCCAATCACGCCGGAGTCGTTTCAAGGGCGACCCGAAGCCGGTCGGTCTCGGGGATCGAGAAGTTTAGCTTCTCGAAGCCGATCACGCGTCCTGTGGAATCCTTCATGAGGACCACTTCGTCGCCTGTCTCCTCGCAGACGTGTTCCCGTCGTCGATCGCTGAACCAGACGGTGAGCGTCCGCCCCTCTCGATCGTACAGCACGCTCACTTCGGCCATATCTGCACTCCCTCCTTGATCGCGTCGGTCGGGTAAGCTGTCACCAAGAAGGCTTCAGCGCCGGCCTGCTTTGTGACGGCGCAGACCCAGCGCCTCGCCGCCTCGGCCTTGTAGAAGAGAAGCACCTCGAGATCGGTCCGGCTCTGCCGGACTTCGTCTGGGTTCTCGAGCGTCGCCTTGACGCTGGACTCTCGACCGGCCATCACGGGATGCTTGACGGTGGTGATCAGCTCCCACCGAGCCCGGGAGACGCGGACCAAAAACCCCAGCGGTGTGCGCGCCTCGAACAAGACCTCGGGCTCGGCCATGCCCTGGATTCTACGCTGGCCGCATCACTGTGGGCGCACCACGGAACGTGGGGTCCTGTCCGCCCAACGCTCAGGATAACGTGCGGCGCGCAGCGCCGTCAGGTTCATCCTGTTGTTAGGCGCTTCGTACAAAGACGCATGATGCCGGTCAGCGCACAGTCAGTCCCGGGGCGGTTACGTACGCAGGGTAACGGTGTGCAGGTCATTCCGCTGAATCTCCTCCGCGCGTTGCACCAGCTCGTCCTCGTTGTCTTGGGCCCGTATGAAACGGCCGGACAGTGCGTCGGCTCTTCCCGAGGCCAGGAACAGCAGCATCTGGGCGCAGCGTTCGATCGGCGTGTCTCGCCCCTGATTCAACAGGGCACGGAACATGTCCCCAACCTCCCGCGGGACGTCGGGTGACTCGGTCAAGCCCGCCAGCATTGACGTGCGCACGGCACCAGGGTGGAAAGCGAACACCGCAATCCCGTGTGCCCTTGTGTCTTCCGCCAGGATCTTCGTCCACTGCGTGACCGCCGCTTTCGTGGCGCAGTAAGCCCCCATTCGGGGGAGTCGGTTAAATCCGGCGCCGCTGGAGACGTTGACGATCCTGCCCCGCTTACGCGGAACCATGCCAGCCAACACTTCGCGAGCACACCGGAAGGATCCCAGCACGTTGACTTCGAAGGTGCGCCACCAATCTTCCGGATCGGCGTGCCAGTCGTAGCCCAGTGGCCCCACGACACCGGCGCTGTTCACCAGGATGTCGATTGGCCCGAGTTGCGACTCCGCAGTGCTCACGACCCGTGTGACGGCGTCTGGCGCTGTCACATCGCCGGGGATGGCGAGCGCACGCCCCCCACCGCGCTCGACCAGCTCAGCCGTCTCTGCCAACAGCTCTCCCGTACGTGCGGTCACGGCCACCCGTGCACCGGACCTCGCGAGAGCAAGCGCAAAGGCCCGGCCGAGGCCCCCGCCTCCTCCCGTCACGAGCGCAACCTGACCGGTCAGGTCGACCTGAGAGTCGCTAGCGTCGCTGCTCAATGTGTGTGCCTCCTACGGCTGAGAGTTGCCCCGAAACCACAGCACCCACGTGCGCCTAACGGCGGTATCAGCTGCGCGCGAAGCGCGGCAGCTGCATGCCCGAGTTAGGGGTCGGGTCGCCGACCCATCGATGCAGGTCATTTCTCTATGACACGATCCGCGCGCACCACAAGCGACTGGGGAAGCGTGAGACCGAAGGCGTTCGCCGTCTTGAGGTTGATCGTCAGCTCGAACTTTGTTGGCTGCTCCATGGGTAGGTCCGCGGGGTTAGCGCCCTTGAGGATCTTGTCAACGTGGATGGCAGCCCGCCGGTAGAGGTCGAGGATGTCGGTCGAGTAGGCAATCAGGCCCCCGACTTCCACGAATTCTCGGTTTCGGGCGATCGCGGCCAGCCGGTTTCGGGCCGCAAATCCGGCGATCGTCCGACCGTGGGTGATCGACATCGCCTGCACTGCCACGACGAGCGCAGTCGGTCGTTCACGAAGAGTCGCGCCCAGCGCTCGGTCGAGATCGGCTGGGCCTCGGACCTCAACCCAATGAAGGGTCATCTGCATGGAACTACTTGCTGTCTCCATCGCCGCCGCGTAGCGAGCATAGCCCGGCGGTACGGAAGTATCTCGCAGCACGGCTACGCGGGTCGTCTTCGGGGCTGCCTCTTTGAGAAGTTGCAGCAGCTTTGCGCCGAACTCCGGGCCAGTATCGTTGGTCAGGCCGGTGACGTTGCCACCCGGACGCGCGAGGCTCGTGACGAGCGCGGCCCCGACCGGATCGGCCGCTACTGTCGTCACAATGGGGATCGTCGCGGTCGCTCGGCGCACCGCGAGAGCGGCAGGCGTGCTCGGCGCGACGACAAGGTCGACACCGAGTCGCACCAGTTCGGCAGCCAGTTCGGGGTACCGCTCGGGTGTGAGGTCCGCGTAACGGTGCTCGAAGACGACATTGCGGCCGTCGACCCATCCGAGTCGAGCGAGTCCTTCCTCCAGCGCCCGGTTGTAAGGCGCGGCAGCGTCCCGCCCTCCCCGCGTGAGGCTACCAATCCGGTAGACCTTCCCTGCGGGTTGGGGCAGAGCAGCGGATGGCGCGACCAGCAACGCCACGCCGCCGGCCACGAAGGCTCGCCGGTGCGTCCGTGTACGAGGTTCGGAAATCGGCAGCATATCTCGTCTGTGTGACTTCGGTCCCGAGACCGGAACTCGCCGCGCCTCCCGACGCCTAACGAGAAGTATCTCGTTCCGCATAACCCGCAAACACTGCGGGCGTGGTCTGTATAGATCGGCCGGCCGATCGGCCGGGTTTGAGCGAACGGGCCTTCGCAACGCGTGTTTGGCTCTTTTCCCGGGCACGCGCCCCAAGTGTTACACGGACCGGGATAGTTCCGGATGGCCGATCTGAAGAGCCCGTCAGTGAACGAGCAGCCGGTCGGCGGGGCTCCGGACGCCGACCAGACCGCGATTGACAACTCCAGCCAGCCCGCCCCCGCCCGGAGGTCGGCGTCGTGCTGGCCGCGCACGGTCCCGAGATGCTTGCTCAGGTCGCGGCTGCCGGCGGCGGGCACCATCGTGACGCGCTCCCGGTCATCCTTGCCGCCTGGGACGGTGATCTCGTTGCGCGCGAATCGACGTCCTTCCCCCGGAGGCGCAGCACTTCCAGCAGGCCCAGCCCCACGCCACACCGCAAGAGCGCCAGGAGACGGACCCGGCGACGACGCGTGCGCGTAAGAGAGCTAGGCGGAGTGGGCGGCCGCTGAGGTGACGGGTGAGCGCAGGGGAAGAGTGAAGGGCAGGGTGAGGAAAACGACGAGGCCGACGACGGTGAGGGTGAGCCGGACGCCGCCCCAGTCGCTGAGCAGCCCGTAGGCGAGCGGCGACAGCGCGGAGGCGCCGATGCCGAGCGTGTAGAAGATCGCGTAGCTGCGCGCCCGCCGGTCGCTCGAGACCAGATCGGCCACGGTGCCGTAGAGCACGGACGAGGTGCCGTTCAGCGCGATGCCGAGGGGCGGTAGCGCGAGCAGGCACACGCCGAGCGGCAGGCTCAGCAGCAGCAGGATGCCGGCGCCGGTGGCCGCTTCGGTGATCACCACCGTGCGGATCACGCCGACGCGATCCGCGAGCGCCCCGCACGCGAACTTGCCGATGGCCCCGCCGATGAAGACCAGCATGAGGGCCAGACCCACCGACTGCACGCTGGCACCCTTCGCGATCAGCAGGAAGGGCAGGAAGGTGAGGAATCCGGTGCGCGTGGAATTGTCGATCACGTGGATCGTCGACAGCGCGGTGTAGGCGCGCGGATCGCGGATGCCCCAGCCGCCGGTTCGCGTGATCGGCGTCTCGGTACGCGCCACCGGCTCCGCCCGCCCCGCCCGCAGGCGCGCCAGCAGCAGCAGGATCGTGGCGGCCGCGAGCAGCCCGACGAGCGCGTAGGCCGCCACCGCGTGGCGCCAGCCCATCCACGGCAGCGCCAGCGCCACCGCGGCCGGGACCGCGACCTTGCCGAGATCGCCCGAGAAGTTGTACGTGCCGAGCGCGGTGCGGCGCGGCCCCGTCTCGTAGGCCTTGGCCACCAGAGACGACGACAGCGGATGCTGGCAGCCCGAGCCCATCCCGGCCACCGCGAGGCAGACGATCAGCGCGAGGAACCCGCCGGTGAGCCCCGCGGCCAGGAACCCGAGCGCGGTGACCGCGGTGCCCGCGGCGAGCAGGCGGGCCTCGCCGCGGCGCTCGGCGAGCAGCCCGGCCGGCAGCTGAAAGCTCGCCATGCCGCCGGTGTACAGCGTCTTGAGCAGGCCGACCTGAGCGAAGCTCAGCCCGAACTCGGTGGCCCACACCGGCAGCAGGATGTAGAGGATGTCCGAGAAGCCGTCGTGGATGAAGTGCGCCCCGCAGGCGGTGGCGAGAACGGCGCGGGCGCGACGGGTCATCGTCCGCGATTGTTTCACAGGTGCGACGAACCGGGCAAATGCGCCCGCGGCCGGGACGCTCAGGATGTGCCGCTACGCCAGGCGCCGAAGCGCACCGCCGCCACGTTGATGGCGCCGAAGACCACGAGTGCGCTCGCCATTGCAACGAAGAGCCCGGAAAGGCCGGTGCCGAGGCAGGCGATGGCGAGCCAGCCGCCGGCGGCCGCGACGGCGAGGCGCGTGACGCCCGCCAGCAGCGGCCACACCAGCCGGCCCGCGCCCTGCGAGGCGAAGTAGAGGGCGAGGCCGGCCCCGAAGAAGCCGTAGCACGGGCCCACCACGCGGAGGTAGTGCGCGCCGGTCGCGAGCACCTCGGGATCGGCGGTGAAGAGGTGAAGCCACGCGAGCGGCGCCAGCGCGGCGGCGATTCCGATGCTGCCGGTGACGCCGGCCGCCATGGCGGCCCCGACCCACGCCACCCGCAGCGCCCGCTCGCGATCACCCGCGCCCATGCTGGTGCCCACCATGGTGACGAGACCGGCGCCGAGCCCGAACACGATAGGGATCTGCAGATATTCCAGCCGCGCTCCCATGCCGTAGCCGGCCAGCGCGGCGCCGCCGAACGGCCCCACGAGCGAGGTCAGCAGCACCACCGTGAGATTAGTCAGGATCGTATTGAGAGAGCCCGGAGCCCCGACGCGCAAGATCTCCGCGAACAGCGAAGCGCGGAGCCCGCCGCCGTGCAGCGTCGGTCGCACCAGGCTTCGCCGCGAGCAGAGGAATGCGAGGAGCGCGAGACTTCCCAGCGCGAACGACACGACGCTCGCGGTGGCCGCGCCCGCGATGCCGAGGGGCGGCAGCGGGCCCCAGCCGAGGATGAGGGCGGGCGACAACGCGAGATAGAGGCCGCCGCTGGCCACCATCACCGACGCCGGCAGGGTCATGTTGCCGGTGCCCCGAATGACGCTGCCGAGTGTATTCGCGAGCCAGTAGGCGATGGCGCCGCCGAAGAGCACGCGCGAGTACGCAACCGCCGAGTCCAGCACCGCATCGTGACCACCCATCGCGCGGTAGAGCGCGGGGCCGCCCAGCCCGAAGAGAGCCGTGAAGCCGGCGGCCATGGCGACCGCGATCACGATCGCGTGCACCACCAGCGCGTCCGCGTCGGCGCGGCGGCCACCCCCGAGCGCCCGCGCCACCCCGGAGGCGACGCCGCCCCCCATCCCGCCCGCGGACATGGTCTGCAGGAGCATGACGAGGGGGAAGACCAGCGACACGCCGGCGAGGGCGTCCGAGCCGAGCCAGCCCACGAAGACCGCGTCCAGCGTGGTCACCGCCGCCTGCACCACCATGACCAGCATGTTCGGCGCGGCCAGGACGAGCAGGGTGCGCGCCACCGGGCCCTCCAGCAGCAGGCGCGTGCGTGGCGACAGCGTGGCCCGCGCCGGCGCGACCACCGAGGCCGCCACGGTCGCGCCCATCCTACCGCCCCACCGCCTGCTCCCCGCGGAGGGTCATGCAGGTGCTGGAGGCGCGCGCGACGAGGCGCTCCTTGTCGTCGACCACGTCGCACTCGACCAGGCCCACCGAGCGCCCGCCCTTCACCACCCGGCCGGTGGCGACCAGCGCCCCGGTGCGCACCGGCTTGAGGAAGTTGATCTTGAGTTCGAGGGTGGTGAAGCTCTCACCCTCGTCCAGGGTGGCCGCGTAGGCGATGCCCATCGCCGCGTCTGCGACGTCGCACAGCACGCCGCCGTGCACGGTGCCCATCGGGTTGGCGTGCCGGAGGCCGGCCTCGAAGGCGACCACCGCGCGCCCGGGCTCGACCTCGGTCACCGTGAAGCCAATCAGTTCCGCCACCGGGGGCGGGGGCACTTCGCCGGCCAGCATCCTGCGGATTCCGTCGATCATCTTCGGCATCGGACCCTCCCGGAGGCCTCGGGTGACTGTTCGAATCGACTTGTAAAATAATAGTCACTTGCGTCTGTGTCAAGTGGCGGTATATTCGGGTCATGCCGAAGCGGTACAACCAGTCCTGTCCGGTGGCCAAGACGCTAGAGGTGGTGGGGGACCGCTGGACCCTGCTGGTGGTGCGCGATCTGCTGGGCGGGACCAGGCGGTTCCAGGACCTCCTGGGCACCCTGCCCGGCATCGCGCCCAACATCCTGTCGGCGCGGCTCAAGCTGATGGAGGAGCACGGGCTGATCCGCCGCCGGCTCTACTCGGACCACCCGCCGCGCGCCGAGTACGAGCTGACCGACCGCGGGCGCGAGCTCGGGATGGTGGTGGGGGCCCTCGCGGTCTGGGGCGGCCGGCACGTGCACCGGGAGACGCAGCTGGTGCACGCCGGGTGCGGGCACCCGGTGTCGGTTGGCTACTACTGCCCGGACTGCGGGGAAGGGGTGCGGGGCGCGGACGTCGCGGTCACGCGGGCCCGATCTCGTCGAGGAACTCGAGCACCGCGCGGTTGAAGGCCTCCGGCTGGTCGCGATTGCCGAAGTGACCGGCCGGGGAGAGCAGCACGAAGCGCGCCGGCTTGACCTTCTTCTCCATCAGCCGCATGGGCTGCAGCGACGGGTCCTCGTCGCCGCAAATCAGGAGCGTCGGCACCGAGATCTCGGGCAGCCGCTCGGTGATGTAGTCCATCTGCAGCAGCGCGCGGAGCGCGTTGGCGTAGCCGATGGGCGTGAGCATCCGGTAGTACTCGAAGATCTCCTGCCGTGCGCTCGGATCGAGCTTGATCCGCCCCGACACGTTGGGGTTGGAGGCGATCGCGAACTCGGCCATCGCATCCATGCCGCCCTCGAGCGTCACCTTGATGGAGCGGGCCCGCATGATCAGGTTGTCGACCGAGAGCGGCAGCCCGACCGCCGAGGACGAATCGACCACGATCAGCGCCCGGACCCGCTCCGGATGCTGCAGCGTGAAGCGGGTGGCGATGCCGGCGCCCAGGGAGAGGCCGCCCACCACCGCGCGGTCCAGCTGCAGGTGGTTCAGCAGATCGCGCAGGTCGAGCACCCAGTGGCCGAAGGTGACCTTGGCGGGGTCGGCCGGGCTTTCCGATCGCGCGTGACCGCGCGGCTCCCAGAGGATCAGCCGGTTCCGCGCCGAAAGGGCGTGGATGTTCGGCCGCCACATCGAGGCGTTGCCGCCGATGCCGTACGCCAGGAGGACCGGATCGCCGTCGCCATGGGATTCGTAGTAGATGCGGACGCCGTCGGAAGTGGTGAAGTGCGCCACGGGTCCCTCCCCCCGGGGTTGTGGTACAAGAGGATCCTATGGAACGGTCCTTCGCCGCGGAAGTCAAGCAGCTGGCCCTCGGGGAGGGTCAGATCCTCCGGGGCGAGGGCATCCTGGCCATCACCAAGGCCCTGCTGCAGTCCGGCGTGTCGTACGTCGGCGGGTACCCGGGCGCTCCGGTCTCGCATCTGCTCGACGTCCTGGCCGACGCCAACGAGTCGCTGCTGAAGCCGATGGGCGTCTACCTCGACGCCTCGGCCAACGAGGCGGCCGCCGCCGCCCTGCTCGGCGCCTCCATCAACTATCCGATGCGCGGGGCGGTGACGTGGAAGTCCATCGTGGGCACCAACGTGGCGGCCGACGCGCTGTCGAACCTGTCCTCGGCCGGCGTCATCGGCGGCGCGCTCATCGTGGTGGGCGAGGACTACGGGGCGGGCGCCAGCGTGATCCAGGAGCGTACCCACGCCTTCGCGCTGAAGTCGTCGCTGCTGCTGATCGACCCGCGGCCGACCCTGCCCACCCTGGCCCGCATGGTGGAGGACGGCTTCGGCATGTCGGAAGCCGCCAACCTGCCCGCGGTGATGAGCCTGCGCATCCGGGCCGCGCACATGCGGGGCCGGATGGTGTGCCGGGACAACGTGCGGCCCGCCATCGGGATGAACGCCCGCCTGGAGCGCCACTCCTTCGACTACGGCCGGCTGAGCCACCCGCCGTCCACCTACGTCCAGGAGGTCCAGAAGTTCGAGCGCCGGCTGCCCGCGGCGCGCCGCTACATCGTGGAGCGGGGCCTGAACGAGACGATCCCGGGCGAGGACAAGTCGATCGGCATCATCCTGCAGGGCGGGCTCACCCCGACCGCGCTGCGCGCGCTCGAGCTGCTCGGCGCGGCCGACCCCTTCGGCCGGAGCCGCGTGCCGATGCTGGTGCTGAACGTCATCCACCCGCTGGTGCCGGATCAGCTGCTGGGCTTCCTCGAAGGCAAGGCGCGGGTGCTCGTGCTCGAGGAGGGCATGCCGAGCTTCATCGAGCAGGAGCTGAAGGCCCTGGCCCACGATCACGGCGTCGCCACGCGCATCCACGGCAAGGACGTGGTGGCCGCGCAAGGCGAATACGTGCCGGAGGTCGTGCTGGCCGCCCTCGCGCGCTTCCTCGGCGGGGACGCCGAGCGCCGCCGCCAGGCCCTGACCGCACACGCGGGCCGCGGCCGCGCCGCCCTGCGCACGCCGCTGCCCAAGCGCCCGCCCGCGTTCTGCACCGGCTGTCCGGAGCGCCCGGTGTTCAGCGCGCTCAAGATCGCCCAGCGTGAGCTGGGCGAGACCCACGTGGCCGCCGACATCGGCTGTCACGCCTTCGCCACCCTGCCACCGTTCAACCAGGGCAACACCATCCTGGGCTACGGCATGAGCGTGGCGTCCGCGAGCGCGGTGGCGCCGAACTTCGGTCGGCGTGTGATCTCGATCCTGGGCGATGGCGGCTTCTGGCACTCCGGGCTCACCGCCGGGATCGCCAACGCGGTCTACAACAAGCAGGACTCGATCGTGGTGGTGCTCGAGAACTTCTACACCTCGGCCACCGGGCAGCAGGCCAATCCCTCCTCGGGGAAGAACCCGCGCGGCGACCGGGTGACGATGTCGATCGCCGCCACGATCAAGAGCCTCGGCGTCTCCTGGATCAAGACGGTGAACCCGTACCGGGTCGGCGACGCGCTGAAGGTGATCCGCGAGGCGATGACCACCACCGCCGGCGGCCTCAAGGTCATCATCGCGCGCGCGGAGTGCCAGCTCGAGCGCCAGCGCCGCGTCAAGCCGGAGACCGCCAAGCGCCTGGCGGCCGGTGAGCGCGTCGAGACGCCGCGCTTCGGCGTCGACCCCGACGTGTGCACCGGCGACAAGTCGTGCATGCGCTTCAACGGCTGCCCGTCGCTGACCTTGAAGGAGAACCCCGATCCGCTGCGCGACGACCCGGTGGCGCACGTCGATCAGAGCTGCGTGGGCTGCGGGCTGTGCGGCGAGGTCGCCCACGCCGCCGTGCTGTGCCCGTCCTTCTACGAGGCGCGGGTCGTGCACAATCCGGGCGCGCTGGCCCGCGGGCTCGCCGCCGCCCGGCGCGGCGTCATCGGCTGGCTGCAGCCCGCGTGATGGCGACGTGTCGGCCCGTCTCGATCCTGATCGGCGCGCTCGGCGGTCACGGCGGCGGCGTGCTCACCGAGTGGATCGTGGCCGCGGCCGCCCACGCCGGCTACCCGGCGCAGTCGACGTCGATTCCCGGCGTGGCCCAGCGCACCGGCGCCACCACCTACTACGTCGAGATCTTCCCGGAGCGCTCCGAGGGCGGGCCCGAGCCGGTGTTCTCGCTCTATCCCACCGCGGGCGATGTCGACGTGATCGTGGCCTCCGAGCTGCTGGAGGCCGCGCGGGCGGTCGAGACGGACTACGCCTCGCCCGCGCGCACCACCGTGATCGCCAGCACCCATCGCCTGTTCTCGATCGCCGAGAAGTCGGTGCCGGGTGACGGCATCGTCCCGCGCGAAGGGCTCGAGGCCGCGATCCGGGCGCTCGGGCGCCGGTTCATCGGGTTCGACGCGCTCGCGCTGGCCCGGCAGCATCAGACCGAGGTCAACGCGCTCTTGCTGGGCGCGCTCGCGGCCAGCGAGGTGGTGCCGATGACCGCGGCCGACTTCGAGGCCGCCATCCGCGACGGCGGCGTCGCGGTGGAGCGCAACGTGCGCGGGCTGAAGGCCGGCATCGAGCTGGTCGCGGCAGGCGAGGCGGGTGCCGCGGCGCCGCGTCGCGATCGGCCGTGGCCCGAGGTACGGGCCGAGCGGGCCGCCGCGCTCGGCGCGCGGGGCCCCGCCTTCCTCGCCCTCGCGGCCCGGACCGAGGACGAGTTCCCCGAGGCGCTGCTCGCCGTGCTCGTCGAAGCCCTGGCCCGGCTGATCGACTACCAGGACGCGCGCCACGCCGAGTCGTTCCTCGCGAGCGTGCGACGGGTCCGCGCGCTCGACCCGGGCACGCGCCTCACGCAGATGTTCGCGAAGCGTCTCGCGGTCTGGATGACGTACGAGGACGCGATCCGTGTCGCGGACCTGAAGACGCGCCGCGGTCGCTTCGAGCGCATCCGGCGCGAGCAAGGGGCCCCCGACGGCTCGGTGCTGGTGGTGACGGACTATTTGAAGCCGGATCTCGATGAGCTGTACGGACTGCTGCCGGCCTCGATCGGCGGCCCGGTGGCGCGCTGGGCGGAGCGGCGGTGGCCCGAGGGCCGCCCGACCATCGGCCAGCACGTGAAGACCACGTCGGTGCTCGGCTTCCTCCGCGTCTGGCTGCTGGCCCGGCTGCGTTGGCTGCGGCCGTCCTCGCTGCGCCGCCAACGGGAGGAGGCGCTGATGAGCCGATGGGAGGAGGCGGTGCTGGCCGCCGCCCGGCTCGACGAGGCGCTGGCGTGCGAGGTGGCCGAGCTGGCCACCGTGGTGCGCGGCTACGGCGAGGTCCGTCGCCGTCTCTTCGCCGCCACCCGGCGCTGCCTCGACGACACCGTGCTCCCCGCCATCGAGGCCGATCGCCGGGCCGCCCGCGGCTACGACCGCTCGATCGCGCTGATCCGCGAAGCCCGTCGCCGCCTCCTCGCCGACGAGCACGCGTCTTCCCCTCTCCCCTCAGGAGAGAGTCCCTCCTCTGCTTCCC
>Ga0081455_10000209_pt1 | contig 74597 bp, 67 predicted proteins | sample TabmetS3T2R1_FD_70207 | JGI IMG/M metagenome (GOLD analysis project Ga0081455, IMG submission 70207) | Tabebuia heterophylla rhizosphere microbial communities from the University of Puerto Rico - S3T2R1 | ecosystem: Host-associated > Plants > Roots > Rhizosphere ...
GCTGATGTCGTACTCCGCGATATATGCGGACCTTTTTCACAAGGCTGCCGTGTACGTCGACAAAATCCTCAAAGGCGCCCAGCCCGCCGATTTGCCGGTCGAGCAGCCAACTCGTTTCCAACTGGTCATCAATATGAAAACCGCCAAGGCGCTTGGCATTACTGTGCCAGCGACGCTCCTCGCCCGCGCCGACGAGTTGATTGAGTGAGGCACTCGTCACTCGGCGCGTCTTGCTGCAACTGCTCAGGACCCGTAATTGGCACACTTTGCACATGGCGTGGTCTATCCATGGTGCGGAAGTGGCATCAACAGGCGCGCCGACCACCAAGACCCGTGCGTCAGGTTAGTGAGATAATTCTGACCCGCCTGCCGTGCTGCCGGATGCATTAAGGTGCCGACAGACACTGATCACATGCGGCAGCGCTTGCCTACCCCACTAAGCCACCGGCCGAAGCCGCTCTCACTTCCCACCCTGCGCGATCTTCCTCAACTCCAGGAGCTCCACATTCTTGCCCCAATCCCTGAAACTATAGACGCCTTTCGCGCGCTTAAGCGTTTTCAACGCACCCTAACGTTTGCTGCCGCCTTGGCTGGCAGCGGGCCTGTGACCAACACATCATGCGACTACGCTGCATGGGCGCCGGTCGGTGTCGCCGGGTTAGATTTGATTTCCTTTGATTCTTATATCAACGCTTTGAACGGCGCCGCAGCCTCGGCAGGAGGAAAGCGAGGCTATTCATCATCGCCAGGTTCCAGCGGTCGTTCTGGCGCTCAAAGCGATCAGCGAGGCGATTGTAGCGGCTCCAGTGCATGCCAGGCGGCCGGTCTGGCAAGTCTGGCAAACACAAATCTGCCTCTGGGTCGAGCTGTCTGGCGATCTTGCGCATGGCGTGCTGCGCGCGGTGGATCCGGTCCATGGTTTGCGAGTGATAACGCAGCCGGAAACAGCGCCGACAAGCAACCCGGCCGAGTCCGAAAAACAGGACGCGGCACCGCCGGCTACATCGTGGGCACAGCATCCAAAGCCGGCGGCCACCAAAGCATGTAGACGTTTCTGTGTAACGCACCTGTGCAGACAGCTTGCCATTGCTGATATTGGCGATCGAGGAAGCGTTCGGCTTTACCGCGTCGGGATCGCGCATGTATTCCGCCAAATCGAAACGCTGCAAGCCCTCCGCAATTGGCCGACGTGAGCCCCAACGGCCTGATCCAGATCCACCCATGGTTCAGCACATGCGATTTATCGAAAACATATGGCAATCGCTCCCTTCGCTAGCGGCGGATTCGACCGCCAAGAGCCGCTCGCCCTCCTCACTGTTTTCTATTTATGTCTGTTTAGAAATGCCTCTGGCACCGGGCCCGAGCATATCCGCAACTCTTAGGGGCCCATCCTGGCCAGCTCTCAGCTTTGCCCGAAGAAGCACATCCTTCCTGAAGGCCGCGGCGACGAGGTGTTGAAGGAATGGCAGGCATACCGCCTCTCGCGCGTACGCGCGTAGTGCGAAAAACATCCGGGGTCGGGGGGGGCGCTTTGGCGGCCGAACCGACAAGCTGAGCCGCGCAGACACTCATGCCTAGCGAGGCGGCGACAACTCTGAAGACGTCGGGCGCTCATCTCAGATCTCCGCCACAGAAGCGGGATCAACCGGCAAGCTCGGCTTTGGTGGGAGGCAATGGTCAAGAACGGTAGATTTTTTGTCAGCTAGGGTACCCGCGGCCCCTCCATTTATGCCCGTCCTGGCGCTGACGGCGCGGCAGGAAACGGCGTCAGGAACGTCATCGAGCGACAGTGGGCGCCACCGCACAAAACGCAGGCCTTCACGATCGCCCTCTTCGACCGTCAGCCTGGCACCCTTCTCGATGTCAAGCCGCATGCCGGGCGAGCTCGCGCCGTATCGCCAAACCTCGAGTTGGCCGACGGTGCCCCTAGCGCGCGAGCTGAGTCAAATTCCGGGTTCTTCGTGCTTTCGATCAACGTGACGCCATTGTGTGTCACGCGATAGCGGAGGCCGCTTGCGCCGAGACCTACGGCTTCGATCCTAATGCGCTGACAGGTGCTCATGATTAGTCTCTCGTGGGTTTAACGCGCACACGACGCTTCGCCGAACTCGAGACACAACAACTAACGACCGCAGCGCTCCGGCCGATGTGGCAGACTTCGCCGTTCGCGGCCGAAATCAGCTTGACCGGGTTGGGACTGGCGGCGGTCGCTCACCGGGCCAGCCCCTACCTTGTCGGATGAAAGGGGTTGGCAGGACATTCGCGCCTGGTCTGGAGACAAGCGTGTTTCCGACAGTATCGCTAACCCATTGATGCGCTTTGACATGAACGCAACGAGAAAAGTCGGAATCTGCGTTGATCCCGCTGCAATAGCCGGCGATTTTGGTTCCGCCATGCGGAGGTTCGAATCCTCCCGCCCCAGCCAATTGTCAAAAGAAGGGCACAAGGGGAGTTTAGCTCCTCTTCCAGGCGAGCATTCCGACTCTGGTGCTGCGTCGGTTCGCTCCTGGTCCAATCGCCCTCGACAACCCGGCGCCGGTTGCGTGCAGCAGTCACACGCTGGAGCTCTGTCGCCTCACGCCGCCGCGGGCAGCGGCGGCGTCGCATGCTCGACCGAGACATGATCTGAGGCTCGGTCAGACCGGCATCGCCGGGTTCCGTAAAGCCACCGTGACGACGGGCTGCCCACGTCGCATGCTTCGGCGGTTCGGCCATGGCGCGGGCCTTCTCGCATGAGATGGCGCGCATGCTCGAGGCGGTAGAGACGCGGGTGTCCGTCTGCCCGTAGCGGTGCTTTCGGGTCCGCGCTCCGGTTCATACGAAAATCATCGGAGCGCCGAGCCGAGCGGCGCCGGGCACCGGTTGAGGGTCTCTGGCAATAGTCCGACGTGCCCGTGCAAAGTTCGACGCTTCGACCTCCGAATGGTCAGCGTTTGCAATGGTGAGCGGCGTCGGGTCCGCTCGTGTGTGCGATTACGAACAATGTCTTAATGCCCCACGGTACGGTAGACTACCGACACGGCAACTTACGCACCTAATTTCCCATCGCGCGTGGGGTGTCGTTGCTTTGGGAAAAGGATCATGAGCGCTCGCCAACTCATCGATAGTGCATCGTTTGGGCCGGAAGCCTTGAAAGCCATCGGGCAGGCCTTCGACGCGGCCTGGACCGAAATCACCGGGGAGATCGGCGCAGATCCTGTCGCGATTGAAGCCGCGCGTTTGAGGCTTGCCAATGCCGTGCTTTCAGTCGCCAGCGAAGATAGCCGTGACGTGGAAGCCCTCAAGCGGGGTGCACTGCAAGCAATGGGCAGAACCAGCCCCTAGCCGACCTCACCAGGGCTGCGGTAGGCCCGCGTGCGCATGACCATTGCGGCCGATGCGCCCCGACTCAAATTAATCTTCTCGCCAGTGCGATCCGATAACGCGCCGCACACAAAAAGAGGCTGTAGGGCAGCGTGCACACTGCCCTGCCGCCCATCGTGCTGGAGAGGTGACTGGGGAGGGCAGAGGCCGGGCCGACGGCGCCGATGGCGGGAGGGTGCATTAAGCTCGGCAGATGACCGCCACTGCAAGACAACGTCAGGCGGTTATTGCTGTTGAAAACGTACGTGAGCATCATCTACGTGCCTGTTTGCCGGCCAACGCTGCTACCAGGCACGCCTTTCGCGACTTTCGCCATCAAGGCTGGCACTGCCGCCCGCTTGGGAGAGGTGTCCGTGATGCTGGAGGGTCTCAACCGTGTTGAATGGGGGAGGCTTAGACATGCCTATGGCAGCGCGGAGGACGTGCCCAATCTCATCCACGCCTTGGCAAGCCCATCGCCCGAAGAGCGCCGAGCTGCTTTCGAACAGCTGTATACGAATCTATGGCACCAGGGGACAATTTACGAAGCCACGCCACACGCAGTGCCGTTCCTGATTGAGCTTGCTGCGTCGAATGCAACACCAAATCGTTACGCAATACTAAGCTACCTTGGCACGCTCGCCGAAGGTTCTTCCTTTCTTGCTGTGCACCGGCACAGCAATTTTGTGAACTTTTCGCAACAGCAATTGGAAGTCGAGCTGAGCTGGGTGGCACAGACGCGCAAGGCAGTAAAAGGCGGTGAAGCCTTGTACCTGGAGAGCTTGAGCGACCGTGAACACTTGATTTGCGGTGCTGCCGGGTATGTTTTGAGCCGCTTTCCGGAAGAGGGTGAAAGATATTGGGCACCGCTACGCGCGCGGTACGAGGCCGCTGAGAGTGATGAATTGATCCGCTGCGGGATCGCAATCTTGACGAAGGAATTCTCGGCTAAAGGAACCTCAGACACTCAATGGCTCAGAGGAATGTTCGAGCGCGAGGCTCGCCCTGCCGTGCGCGTTGCGCTTGCCGTTTCTATCGCGCTCTCGAATGAGGCACAGGGACGCGACGATGCGTTGCAATTCTTGACCGCACATCTGCTCACCGAAAAGCAAGTGGAGGAGGGATACCACGCACAACCCTGGGATAGCGGTGAGGCAGTTTGGGATATCATTCGAGCCTTGTGCACCTCAAGGCGAGGTCGGCAAATGTTAGTATCTCGCTTCAACGAGATGCTGTTCTTTCAGCGCGCACCACCAGGTCGATTGGACTATGTTCGATACGTTCTAAGCGGCGAGGCTAAGGCGGAGGCGATCAAGGGCCTCGGGGGACCATTGCGCCTGCTCACGATCCCGGACGAGTGGGAAGAACTCGAGACCTCGCCGCCACCGGGCCAGCTGTCGCTGGACCTCTGACAGCCTGAAACGCCAGCGACCCTGGTGCGGACTTCTGCTGTCCGATGGTCGGCACTTCTCGGAACACCACCGGACTCGCTAACCCGTGGACGCTTCTTGTGTCCGGCGCTACGGACAAGCACCCCCTGGGCGCCGCGGAAAACTGCCCGCCCTCGTGGCGCAAAGATAAAGGGGGTTTTGCTGATTTCTGAAGGCGATGACGGCCGACTCGCCCGCAGCCCCCTGCGGCTTGAAGAGCCGCGGAGGCAAGCAAGGCTCGAGCCGGAGGTGGTAGCGGCAATGCCGCGGCTGAAGGCGTTGCGGTGGCGAACCGCGCGAGCTAGGGGTCAACCGGCGCACCGCAAAGCGCGCTCTCGAAACGGGGGCTGGCGACCTTGCAAGGCCGACCCGGCTTGGCCGTTACTGGCTGTTGCAACCTTCTCTTCGTATCTGGCTGTCCCGACCGTTCTCGACACCGGTACGTTTTCGCACCCAGTTTTCGGACTAACCCAAGTTTTTTGCGCTCGTGTGGGCGTCGCATTGCCTCGGCAATCGAGGCCACCGCATACCTGACGCGACCTCAAGGGAGAGCCCGAATTGGGCAAAGCGGAACCTGACCGAAATGGCCGCCGTTCTACGTGCTCAAGGGTTTTAAACCGGCCGACGTCCTGCCTGAGCCAGATGGTTCACTAGCTTTCATGCGCAGCCCTAGGGTCTTGCTGGGCCACGCCAAGACACTGCAAACGTCGAGATCGAGCACGATGGCCAGAACATCGCGACTGAAACGAGGTCGAGCCTACAAAGCATCCGCTGGAAGCACGCGCGCAATCAAGAAGCGCAATGCGGATCAACCCTGGTCCGAAAAGGACGTGTTCGATCTTGGCATTCGCCTTGGATTTAGTGGCGCGCGTGACCTGGGCCGCGAGCAGGTCATCACGGAGGTCGCGAAATCATTGAAACGCCGCGTGGATGAGGTCCAGAGCAAACTGATCGAGCTCGGCTTTTTTCGCCAGCGTGCTGGCCAGAGCCGCCGCACAGAAGCTCGGAAATTCTTATAAACGGCGTTTGCCCCGTGGTTCTCGTCTACGAGGGTCGCATTGGGAATGGCGCGTCAAAATCGCGGGGCATTGGGGTGGGCGTGTTTCCCATACCAACCCGTGGCACCCAGTCTTGGAGAAGCTCGCGGGCCTCGGCGTTGCTTGGCCGTTGAGGCAAAGTTACGCGGCCAACGCACGTGCCAAGCGTGCCCGTTTGCCTGGCGTTTTCCCGCCTAAGGGCAGTCTTTGCCGCTGAAATCAGCGCGGATTGAGACGGGCGGCCTCGGCCATCACCTCGATGGCCTCAATGCTGTGCGATCGCACTGTCAAACCGGTCAGTCCCGAATCCTCCCAGGCGCGGTAGCGGTGTTTGATGCGCGCCTTGGGGCCGACCAACGATTTGGCGTCGACCCACTCGTCGGGCACCGCCGCGGCGGCTTCGTCCTTGCGCTGGGCCAGGTAAAGTTCCTGGATCCGCTCCGCCGCCTCTTTGAAGCCGCGGCGTACCATGATGTCCTTGTGGAAGTTTTTGTCGCGATGTCCCATGCCGCCGACGTAGAGCGCCACCTCGGGTTTGAGCTTGGCCAACGCGGCCTTGACGTCATCGTTGACTTCGACGTGAACCGAGCCCTGAATTTCGAAGTTTTGCAGGCTGCGCACGCCGTTGCTGCGGCGGAAGCCCTCTTCGAGCCAGGGCCGGTATTCCGGCATCGAGCCGGGCACGAACCCCAGCGGCAGCCAGCCGTCGGCGATCTCAGCGGTGAGCTTTACCGTCGCCTCATTGCCCGTGCCCAAATAGATTGGGATATCGGGCCGCATGTGCAGGATGGATTTGAGAGGCTTGCCGATTCCTAGCGCCCCAGGTCCCTGGAAGGGCAGGCTGATCTCGCTTCCCGCATGGGAGACGGGGCCGGCGCGCTCGAAGATCTTGCGCATGATCGCCACGTAATCCTTGATGCGCCAGTAGGGCTTGCCCCAGGGTTGACCGTACCAGCCCTCGACGATTTGTGGACCCGACACGCCAATGCCAGCGATAAACCGACCGCCGCCCGCGAGCGCATCAACGGTCGCCGCGCACATCGCCGCATTGGCCGGCGTGCGGCCGGCCAATTGCATGATCGCCGTGCCGAGCTTGATGTGCTGGGTTTTGCCGGCCAGAAACGCGAGCGGGGTGACGGCGTCCGACCCATAGGCTTCCGCCGTCCACACCGAATGATAGCCCAGCGCCTCGGCGCGCTTAACGAGCTCCACCGGTATTTTGAGCTCGGCCCCCGAGTAGCCGATCGATACTCCGAGCTTCATGGCCCCTCCTGTGGGCTTGCCTGCAAAACCTCATCACCGCCGGCGCCGAGCTCCCGCTCAATCGCTTTGGGCAATCTGTTGCGTGCCGATGATCCGCTGGCGCCGCAGCGCCTCGATGGTGGCGTCGGCAAGGCCGAGTTCGGCAAGAATTTCCCGGCTATGTTCGCCCAGCTGCGGTGCGCCGCGGCGAATGAGCATCGGTGCCTCGAAGCGGGCGGCGGTACGGGTCTGGCGCAGTCGCCCGGCGCTCGGATGCTCGCTTTCAATGAGGATGCCGGTGGCCACAATCTGCGGGTGGGCAATCACCTGGGCGCGGGTGAGAACGGGAGCACAGGGGACGCCTGCCGCCTCGAGCCGCTGCAGCCATTCCTCGCTCGTGCGCGTCTTCAGCACCTCCTGCGTCAGCTCCAGACGGGCATCGATGTTCTGATCGCGCAGCGCCGGCGTCTTGAAGCGCTCATCTTCAAGCCATTGCGGGCGCTCGAGCGCGCGCGTGAGGGCCAGCCATTCCTTGTTGGTCATCACCGCCACCGTCATAAAGCCATTAGCGGTTTCGTAAATAAGGTCGATGAAGCTCGCCGCCGTGCGCTGCGAAACCTCCTCGCCGACATAGGTCTGAGCCCCCATGTCGGACGCCCACAGGAACGCCAGCACCGCATCCAACATGGCCAAGCGCACGTGCTGACCTTTGCCCGTGCGCAACCGTCCCACGAGGGCCGCGGCGATGGCTTGAGCCGCCGTCACCGCGGTCAGCTTGTCCGGCAGCACGGTGCGGATCAAGCGGGGGCGGCGATCGTCGGCACCGGCCTGCACACTGGTCAGGCCGGAAAAGGCCTGCACGATCGGATCATAGACGGGCTTGTGTGCGAAGGGCCCTTGTTCGCCGAAGCCGCTGATCGACACGTAGATGATGTTAGGTGCAACTTCGCGCATAGCCGCTTCGTCGATGCCGAGGCGTTCGACCACGCCGGGGCGAAAATTTTGCACCAGCACATCGGCGCTCGCAGAGAGGCGCTTGAGAAGGTCGACACCCTGTGGGGTCTTCAAATCGATGGCGATCGAGCGCTTGTTGCGATTGAGGTTGAGAAAAGACGCCGAGAAGCCGTTGCGGCGATTGCCGTAGGCGCGCGTATGATCACCGGCGCGTGGCTCCTCGACCTTGATGACGTCCGCGCCTTGGTCGGCCAGGATCATGGTCGCCCAGGGACCCGAGAGCATGGAAGTCAAATCTACAATGCGGATGCCGTCGAGCGGTCCGGCGGCCTCAGTCATGACGAACCTCCTCAAGCCGTTTGCTGGCCGAGAACTCCCAGCGCCAGCAGGTCTTCGATCTCGGTTGCCGAGAACCCAGCCTCGCTCAATACATGCGAGCCGTGCTCGCCAACGCGCGGTGGCTGCCGAACAATTTCAGGCCGACCGCGGCGCTCGCCGAACTCCAGCGGCAGCGCGGGAAGGCCGACCAGTGGCCCGCCACCAAAAGCCGATAGGGCCGTTGCGAGCAAGGCTCCGCCGGCAAGCAAGTGCGGATCGCTGCACAAATCGTCCGGACGATTGACGCGCGCACAGGGCACTTTTGCGGCTTCGCAATCGGCAAGGATGGTGCGGAGGCAAACGCGTGCCAACCGCCTTGCAAGTTCCGGGATCAACCACTCGCGTGCCACGCAGCGCGCGGCGTTCGTGGCGAGCCTCTGATCGGCGCCGAGGTCCTCGAAGCCGAACTTATCGCAGAAGCGCTGCCAGTGGCCATCGGATGTCACGGCAACAAACACCTGCTGCTGGTCCGAGCTCGTGAATACGTCGTAGACGCCCCATGCGCCTTTACGAGCCGGCATGGGCGGCATCGGCCGGCCCGTCACGGCGCATCCCGCAATGTGCGTACCAACCAGAAACGCCGCACTTTCGAACAAGGCGCTGCCGACGCGTTGGCCGTGTCCCGTCTGCTCGCGTTCGCGCAGCGCCGCAAGCACGGCAACGATGCCGAAGACCGCGCCCAGAATATCAATGATAGGCGCACCCATGCGCAGGGGTTTGCCTGGTGGCCCGGTCATGTAGGCCAGGCCGGTCTGCATTTGCACGACCTCGTCGAGAGCGCCGCGCTCCGCGTAGGGGCCCGCAAGATAGCCTTTCAGGGAAAGATAAATCAGGCGCGGGTTAACCCTTTGCAGTTCTGCCCAGCCGCAGCCCAGTCGCTCGATCGTGCCTGGGGCGAAATTTTCCACAAGAACGTCGGCGCTCTCAGCCAGTCGTCTCAACGCTGCCTGGCCTTCGGGGCGTTTCAAGTCTACGGCGATGCTGCGCTTGTTGCGATTGTAGGCGGCAAAAAAGCCGGCAGCGAACCCGGGCAATCGCCGCGTGGCATCGCCGTCCTTGGGCTCGACCTTGATCACATCGGCTCCGAGATCGGCGAGCAACAGGCCGGCGCACGGCCCCATGATGGTGTGTCCGAAGTCCAAAACCTTGATTCCGGACAGCGGCCTTGGCGCTCCCCCGGTCATGCCGCCCGCCTCCGCAAGGCCGCAAGCGTTCCCGAGCGCAAAGCCGTGCTTGGCAGCGGACGCCCAACGATGCGTTCGGCTAGGCGTCCGGCCTCGATCAAGGCTTCCAGATCGACGCCGGTGGCGACACCCATTTCTTCGCAAAGCAACACCAATTCCTCGGTGGCGATATTGCCGGGTGCGCCCGGCTCGCCGGCGAACGGGCAACCTCCCAGTCCGCCAACGGTCGAATCGAACCGGCGCACGCCGAGCCGCAAGCCCTCGAACGCGTTGGCAATACCGAGACCGCGCGTGTCGTGCAGGTGCAGTGAGAGCTCGAGCTGCGCCCAGCGGCTGCGGACCTCAGCCACGAGACGGCTCACGCGGGCCGGCGTTGCCCAGCCCATGGTATCGGCAAGGGAGAGGCGCTCGATGCTCACGCCGGCCTCGCGGGCAATCGCAAGCCCGTCCTCGATTGCGGCGATCACCTGTGCCGGTGCGATGTCGCCTGCGTAGTTGCAGCCGAACGCGGCCATGATGCCAATGCGCGTCACGGGGACGTTCGCTCGTAAATGCTCCTCGGTCTGCCGGCGCATGGCCTCGATTTGGCCGGCGCGGTCGCGATTGAGGTTTTTCTGCGAAAACGCCTCCGACGCACTGAGCGTAATGGAACCCACAAGCGTCAGCCGATCACGAAAGGCGAGCGCGCGTTTGAGGCCTGCCGCGTTGAACCACAGCGCCGAATATTCCACGCCCGCGGCCGGCTCGAAGCCCGCGAAGACGGCCTCGGCATCGGCCCAACCCGGCACCAGCCTTGGGCTGACGAATGAACCGACCTGAATGTGCCTGAGGCCGGTGGCCGACAAGGCATCAACGAGCGCAATCTTGTCGGCCGTGCCGATCGGCGCTTTTTCGATCTGAAAACCCTCACGCGGCCCCTCCTCGCCGATCTGGATGCTTTGCGGCAGATCACCCATCGTTTCTCGCTCCTGTCCTCGCAAGCAACCTATCGACCGAGGCCGCATCATGATATCCGGGGATGGCATTGACAATCGGCGCGATGGCAAAAGAGGCATGCGTGGCACCTGAGCGCGGACGCGGTGAGCCCCGCCAGATGACGGGCGCCATGGCGATCGTGGAAGCACTGATCGCCAATGGCGTCGATACCCTGTTCGGTCTGCCAGGCGCGCAGCTCTATGCCTTGTTTGATGCCCTGCAGCAACGTCGCCAACAGATCCGCACGGTGGGGGCACGGCACGAACAGGCCTGTGGCTACATGGCGTTCGGCTATGCCCGTTCCAGCGGGCGTCCCGGCGTCTACGCCGTCGTGCCCGGCCCCGGACTGCTCAATACGACCGCGGCGCTGGCCACGGCGCTCGGCTGCGGCGCGCCCGTTCTATGCATCACGGGCCAGGTGCCGGCCGCCTTCATCGATCGGGGTCGCGGCCACCTGCACGAGCTTCCCGATCAGCTTTTAACGCTTAGATCCTTGGTCAAATGGGCGGACCGGATCGAGCGTCCCGCCGATGCGCCCGAGGTGATCAATCGGGCCTTCAGCGAGATGCTGTCCGGCCGCCCGGGTCCCGTGGCCGTCGAAATGGCCTGGGACAGCATGGGCGCGACGGCGGCGGTGGTGCCGCCCGCCGCCGCGGTCATCCCTGCCCCGCCGCCGCCGGCCGCGGCCGAGGTCGAAGCTGCGGCTCAGCTGCTTGTGGGTGCAAAGCAGCCGATGATCATGACGGGTAGCGGGGCCCAGCATGCCAGCGCCGCCGTGGCTCGGCTCGCCGAGGTGCTCCCCGCCCCCGTCGCAGCCTTCCGCGGCGGCCGCGGCGTCCTGGCCGAAGACCATGCGCTGGCCGTCTCGTCTTATGCGGCCTTTCGTTTATGGCCACAAACGGATGCCCTGCTCGGCATCGGTACGCGTCTGGAAATGCCCTACATGCGTTGGAGCGGCATGATGACGCTGATCGATCGACCCTCGCCGCCGCCGCATTTGCTGCGCATCGATATCGATCCCGCCGAGATGCGCCGGCTCGTTCCCCACGCCGGGATGGTTGCCGATGCCGACGTGGGCACACGAGCGCTGCTGGCGGCAGTCCAGCGTCTCGCACCGCGGGCTGCCGGCGCCGGCAAGGCCTGGCGAGAACGGATCGCCACGGCCAAAGCCCTTGCCCGCGCGGAAATTGAAAAGGTGCAGCCCCAGCTCGCCTATCTCGATGTCATTCGCGAGCTCTTGCCGCGCGATGGCTTCTTTGTCCCAGAGCTGTCGCAGGTTGGCTTCACCTCCTACTTCGGTTTCCCCGTTCTTTCCCCGCGCAGTTACGTCTCGGAGGGCTATCAGGGAACGCTTGGCTTCGGCTTTCCCACCGCGCTTGGCGTCAAGATCGCCAACCCCGACCGCGTCGTCATTTCGGTTACCGGCGACGGCGGCTTCATGTTCGCTGTGCAGGAGCTGGCCACAGCTGCGCAGGAGCGCATTGGGCTCATCACGTTACTGTTCAATAACGGCTCCTACGGCAACGTTCTGCGTGACCAGCGCACGAGTTTCGCCAATCGGATCCATGGTGCGCTGCTCGACAATCCCGATTTCATGATGCTGGCAAAGTCATTCGGCGTCGAAGCGCATCGCGTTGCCTCGCCGCCGGAGCTGCGCTCCCAATTGCGCCAGGTCCTGGGCACAAACGTTCCGGTGCTGATCGAAATCGTGCTGGCGCCGGACAGCGAAGTGTCGCCCTGGGAATTCATTCATCCGCGCCGGTGAGGTGCGGGAAAAGACGCTGTCGCGCCTCCGCCGCGGCCTCCGCCATGGTCATGAACACGGCCCCGGCGTCGACGAGCTTGCCCACCAGGTCTTCGAAGGCCAGCATCCGGTAGCCGCGGCCAATCACGTAGGGATGCATGGTGTACGTCAGTACACCCCAATCGACGGTCTTGGCCATGTAAAGGAACTCATCGTGCCAATTCTGCATGACGGTGCGCGCCGATTGCAATCCAGGCAAAATGGTCTCGCGCGTGCGGATGAATTCGAAATGCGGATGATCATCGAGCGACCAGCTGATCGGCATCTCGATGAGGGTCGTCTTCTCTCCGAACTGGTAGGGTTGCCCGAGCCTGGCTTGGTCGCCCCGGCGCGCGAGATAAGGCGTGTAATCGCCCCCCATCATGCTGCTGTCGTAGCGAAAACCGTGCGCGAGCAAGAGGTCGATGGTGGCGCTACTGAGGTCCCAGGCCGGCGAGCGGTAGCCCTGGGCCCGCTTGCCCGTCAGCCGCACGATCGCCTCACCGGCACGGACGAGATCGGCCTCCTCCTCCTCGCGCGTCATGGCTGCATTGGGAATGTGCGCCCAGCTATGGTGTCCAATCTCGTGGCCGTCGGCCACCACGGCTTCGCATTCCCTCGGGTAGCTTTCGATCGTGAAGCCCGGTACGAACCAAGTGCTGCGGAGGCCCATCGTGCGCAGGAAAGTGAGGATTCGACGCGAGGCTAGCGCGCCGAATTCGCCACGCGAGAGCGCCGTGGGCGTGGTCATGCCGCGCGCGATGAACCCCGATTGCGTATCGAAATCATAGCTGAGACAAACGATATGGCGCGGCATGATGATGCTCCCAAATCGCTAAGCCAAAGACACGGGCTGGGGTGCCCTGCGGTCGTCGGCGGCCGCCGATGGGGTCGGCGGCGCGCTACGGGCCGCTGCGGTGGAGGGAGGGCAACACAGGAAGGCTGGCATGCCGAAGAGCCCCTCGCTTGCAACGCGCGGCGCGCGAGCCGGCCAACGTGCGCCGCAGCCTCACGCCCCGCACAGTGGTCCCAACCTTGGCCTATGGAGGGGCAGCCTTCAAGCTCGGGGTGGCAAAGCCAGCTTGAAAGGCACCCGGCAGCGCGCCGGATCGAGGTCGCGCTTAAAGCTCGGCGGCTCGGTCGGCTTCACGCGGCGTAAGAGGTCGTAGACCTCGTCCTGCCAGCGTGCTCCCTCTTCGGCCTTTTGACCGCGGCGTTCATGGCTGCTGCTTGCCTTTGCGCGAGAATGGCGGGCCCAGAGCGTAGCCCGGACGCGTGAGCTGTCGAGGGTGCTTAGACGGTGGCGACATAGCCATCGCGCCTGGGATCGCAGGCCCCCGTCATGAGGCCGCTCGCCGGGTCGATGGCAATGGCCTGGATGCCGCCGACGCGCATGGTCCATGCGCCGCCTGGTGCAATCTTGTGGCCGCGCTCAGCGAGTGCCTCGAGCACCGCCCCATCAAAGCGCGCTTCGGGCTCAACCGTGCGGCCGTCCCACAGGCGCGCCCGCGGCGCCTCGATGGCGTCCTGCAGGCCCAAGCCGTAGTCGAGGTATTGCACCAGGGCCTGCACCTGGGTCTGCAAGATGCCGTAGCTGCCGGGGGTGCCGAGGGCAAGCACCGGGCGGCCGGCGCTCAGGGACACCGACGGGGCCATGCACACGGGCAGGGCGTCTCCGGGCCGCGTGCGATTGGGGCTCAGCGGATTGAGGTCGCTCCAATAGAGGAAGTTGTTAAGGCAAAGGCCGGTCCCCGGCACCACCACGCCGGATCCGAACGGGCTACCCAGGCTTTGCGTGATGCACACGAGATTGCCCTCGCGATCCGCGACGGAAAACGAGGTGGTGTGCTGTTCGCTTGCCGCCGCGAGCGGCAGCCATTGCTCGGCCGGCCCGACGATCGGGGCGCCGTCTCGTAGCCGCTGACGCAGCGCTGCGACGTTCGCCTCTGACATGAGCCGGGCGAGCCGGTCGGGCGCGGGATTGTTGTTGGCGATGCGCTCGCCGGCCGCCAGCCGGATCGCTCGCCAGATCGTATCCAGGTGTTCCACGCCATTGCGCTCGAGCCTGGAAAAATCGCAGCCATCAAGAATGCGCAGTGTGAGCAGGAATTGGAACGCTTCCGAGGGCGGCGGCAGCGTGTTGACGCTGAGGTGCCGATATTGGGCGCTAAGGGGATCCTTCCACACGGGCCTGGCGGCTTTGATGTCCTCGAGCGTAAGGCAGCCGCCGAGCTTCGCAAGATGCGCGACGATGGCCTCCCCCAAGGCGCCGCCATAGAGATGGCGCCAGCCCTGAGCGGCAATCGCCTCGAGCGTGGTCGCGAGCTCAGGCTGGCGCAGGATGTGCCCGAGCCTGACCCCGGCCGCACCGCCGGTATAGGTCCGCGCCCAGTCCTCGTAGAAGGCGGGGCAGCGGCGCAGGAGCGGGATTTGCTCGTTGAATTCCGCCACACCGAATTCGGCGAGCCCGAAGCCGTCTTTTGCCAAGGCGATGGCCGGCGCAAGGGCTTCGGCCAGCGCCTTCTTGCCGTAGGCGCGCACCAGCTCCACCCATCCCGCCAGATTGCCGGGAATGCCGACCGATAAGGCGCCGCGCTGCAGATCCTCGCGCTTGCTAAAGCGGTCGACGGGCAGGCGCGCAGGTACCGGCGGCACGAAGTCAAGCACGCGTACGCGCTGCTCGGCGCCGATGTAGCAGGTTGCATAGCCGAGCCCGGCGAGGCCGGACATGAATGGTTCAACCACGTTGAGCGCGGCTGCTGTCGCGGCCGCTGCATCGAAGGCGTTGCCGCCATTGGCCAAGAGCTTGGCACCGGCCTGGGCGGCCAGCGGATGGGCCGCCGCGACCAGGCCGTGCAGCGATGTCAGGGTCGGCCGTTTGCCGTGCATGGTGGTGCCCAAGATCGTGTTAGTGGGTGGACAGGACGGGCGGGTGGGTGACGATTGCCTTCAGGGCTGCCGTGGTGACGCCGCTGAGCTTGGCGAGATCGGGCCGCGGCCGGCGCAGCTCGGCCATGCCGGCGAAGGCGTGCTCCATCGCTTCGGCCGCATTCAAGAGCTCGACATCGCCGCGGCATCGACCGATGACCTGCAACCCAAACGGCATGCCGTGCGCATCACTGCCACAGGGCAACGAAATTGCCGGATTGCTGACAAGGCTAATGTAATAGGTGAGCGCCAGCCAGTGGTAGTAGCTTTTGAGTTGCTTGCCATCGAGCTCGGCCAGGTAAAGCTGATGCCAGGGAAAGGGTGTAACCGGCGTGGTGGGCGACATCACCAGATCATAGTCGCGAAAGTGCGCCTGGAAGGCGTGGAAGATGCGCGTCTGCTCCGCATGGGCCCAGGCCGCGTCGGACAGTGTCATCTTGACGCCCAGCTCGTAGTTGGCACGGACGTTGGGTCCAAGCGTGGCGGGATCGCGCTCGTAAGCGGCCTGATGGCGCGCCACGAAGCTCTGGGCCCGCAGAATATCGAAGCAACGATCGGCCGCGCCAAAATCGAACTCGACCTCCTCGCAGGAGCGGAACAAATGCCGGATGGCGCCGATGCGAGCACGCATCAGTTGGCGAATTTCGGCGGATACGGGGCATTGACCGAAATCCTCGCTCCAGGCAACGCGCAGCCGCGCGAGGTCGATGGGGTGAGCGCGGCCAACTTCGCTCGCAGCGAGCGGAAAAGCCAAGGGTTCACGCGCGTCCACGCCCACTTGCGCCGCAAACAAGAGGCGCAGATCCGCCACCGTGCGGCCCATCGGGCCGAGCACGGCAAGCGGCGACCAGCCCAATTGCCGCGCATCGTCGGGGACGACCCCGGGGGAGGGCCGCAGGCCGACGACGCCACACTTGGCGGCCGGAATACGCAAGGAGCCCCCCATGTCCGAGCCGGTGCACAGGGGAAGCATGTCGCAGGCGAGCGCCACAGCGGAGCCGCCGGAGGAGCCACCGGCATTGAGGAGCGGATTGAACGGATTGCCCGTGGCACCCCAGACAGGATTGCGCGTATTGGCGCCGGCGCCGAACTCGGGCGTGTTGGTTTTCGCAACGATCACAGCACCGGCCTTGCGCAAACGGCCGACCATGACGGCGTCTTGCCGGGGCACGTGGTCGCGGTAAAGCGGTGAGCCGTAGCTGGTCAGCAACCCCGCGGTTTCGCTCAAGTCCTTGACCCCGATCGGCAAACCGTGCAGCGCGCCGAGCTCATCGCCGCGCAAGACCGCCCGCTCGGCTGCCTCGGCCTGTTGGCGGGCGCGCGCGTAGTCGCGGGCAGCAATGGCATTGACGGCCGGATCGATGCGGGCGATGCGCTCGATTGCGGCCTCCAAGACCGCCACCGGCGAGACCTGCTTGCGACCGATGCGCCGGCGCAACTCTACGGCACTCAAGGCGGCAAGATCGCTGGCCTGGTCCATGCTGTTCCTCTTCGCTCTGCCACCCACGCGAGCCACGGTGAGAAGGAGTGTCTCCGCGGCGCCCAGAAAAGGCAATCGGTAGCGCCTTCGACGGCGGCCAAAGTGGGCGATCTCACGCTTAAGTGTCGGTTACAGCAACCGAAACTGCGGGCCCACCAGGTGGCTAACAGGTGTGGCGCGCGTGGGCGCGCCCGCCGCTTGCCCGCCGGGTGCGATTGACGCCAAGCGATGCCAAGCGCAAGCTTGCCGCGAGCAGTCCGATTGCTCGAACGTCGCGGCGGAGCCTGCCAGGGCGGAACAAGCTGTGTCGCGGCGCCGTTCATTGTCCAAGCCACACCAGGTCGAGGTTGCGCCATGACGAGCTCCCTACGCATGCTTGCCCTATCCAGCGGTGGACTTCTGATTGCGACTGGCGTCGCGATCGCCCAGCAGTTGAGCGTGGACATCAACCGCATTTCCGAGAGCGGCGTTGGCGACAAAATCGGCACCGTCATCGTCAAGGAAGGCAAGGGTGGCGTGACTTTCAAGGTGGCCGCCAAAGGCGTGCCGAAGGGGCCGCATGGGTTTCATGTGCACGACAAGGGTGACTGCGGCGCCGCCAGCAAGGACGGCAAGATGGTGGCCGGCTTTGCCGCCGGACCCCATTACGATCCGGGCGGCACGAAGTCCCACAAGGGCCCGAAGGGCGATGGGCACAAGGGCGACTTGCCGCTCCTGAACGCAAGCGAGAAAGGCATCAATCAGACGGTCGCGGCACCGCAACTTAAGCTTGCCGACGTCCGCGGCCGAGCCCTGATGATCCACGAAGGCGGCGACAACTACACAGACAATCCGGAAAACGGCGGGGGCGCCGGACGCATTGCCTGTGGTGTGGTCCCCAAGTGAGGCGCGCCTTGAGGGGCAACGTTCAGGCGCGTTGCCCCTGATCATCCCCCGGCGATTTGCGGCAGGATGTGCACGTCGCTGTCGGGACCAATCTCTTGAAACAGGGCGTCCTGATAGATTTGCCCGTCAATGGCGACGGCAGACCCCGTCTGCAAGTGCGGCAGCAGCGCAGGGTATTTTTCGCCCAGCCGTGCGAACAGCTGATGGACGTTGCTGGCCGCAACCTCGATTTCCGTCACGCCACCCGTGAATTGCCGCAAGTTTCCAATCAGCGTCACGTGAGCCATGGGGCTGTCCTGGCCGGCACGCCCCGGTGAGGAGCGCACCCAAGTCGAAACGGCACGGGGCGCAATTCTCGCGCTCGAGACGCCCCGCTCCGGTTTGGCATCAAAGCTTTGCCGTGCCCTTCGCGCGCGCCTCGTCGAGGGCCTTCAGCACCCGCGGCGGCGACATCGGCAAGTCGGTGAAGCGCACGCCGGTGGCGTTGGCCACGGCATTGGCAATGGCCGCCATCGGCGGCACGATCGGCGTTTCCCCAACGCCGCGCACTCCGTAGGGATGCCGCGGGTTTGGCACTTCGATGATGACGGTATCGATCATCGGCAGGTCGGAGGCCACCGGCACGCGATAATCCAGGAAGCCCGGATTCTGCAGCCTGCCGTCGTCTCCATAGATGTACTCTTCGTTGAGGGCCCAACCGATGCCTTGCGCGACCCCGCCCTGGTATTGGCCCTCCACGTAGCTCGGATGGATGGCCCTGCCGGCATCCTGAATTGCCGTATAACGAATTACGGATACCTTGCCGGTCTCGGGATCGACCTCGACGTCGGCGATGTGCGTGGCGAGGCTCGGCGCCGCGCCGGCCGCGTTGATACGGGCATAGCCGACGATCGGACCGCCGGTCTTGCCGGCGATGCCGGCGATCTCCTTCAGCGTCATCGGCGCATGCTTGCCAGCATTGGGCCCGGCCGGACGCACCCCACCGTTGCTGTATTCGACCGCGTCGTCGGGCAATTCCCACAGCTTTGCCGCGCGCTTGCAGGCTTCCTTCATGACGTCGCGCGCCGCTTCCACGGTGGCCATGCCGCTCGAGAACGTCGAGCGGCTTCCGCCGGTCAGGAAGTTGTAGCCGAGCTGACCGGTGTCGCCGATTTGGACGCGGATCTTGTCCAACGGCACGCCCAGTTCTTCCGCCGCCATCATGCACAGCGAGGCACGCAAACCACCGATGTCCGGTGTGCCGGCAGTTAGCGAGAGGGTGCCATCTTCGTTGAGCGAGAGCGAGACCGAGGTCTCTCCACCGATATTGAACCAAAATCCGCTGGCCACACCGCGGCCCTGGTGCTTGCCGAGGGGCGTGCGCCAATGCGCATGGGTCTTGGCCGCCTCCAGCGTCTCCACCATGCCGATTGGCCCGAACTTGGGGCCGTAGGCCGCCTTGGTGCCCTGCTTAGCCGCGTTTTTCAGGCGCATGTCGATCGGATCGATGCCGAGCTTGGCGGCGATTTCGTCGAGCACGCTCTCGACGGCGAACTCCGAAATCGGTCCGCCGGGGGCACGGTAAGCCGCCACCTTCGGCCGGTTGGTGACCACGTCATAGCCCACCACCTTGACGTTTTCGATGTCGTAAGGCGCGTAGGCACACATGGCCCCAGGCTGCACCGGCGAGCCGGCGAAGGCGCCGGCCTGATACTTGAGGTCGGCCTCGGCAGCTACGATGCGTCCATCCTTCTTGGCACCGATCTTGACGCGAACGTGCGCTCCCGAGGTCGGTCCTGAGGCCTTGAAAACCTCCTCCCGTGTCATCACCATCTTGACCGGACGGCGCGCTTTCTTGGAGAGCGCAAGCGCAATCGGCTCCAGGTAGACCACGGTTTTGCCACCGAACCCGCCGCCGATTTCCGCGGCAGTCACGCGCACCTTGCCGATGTCCCAGCCGAGCAGCCGCGCGCAGTGCGCGCGCACGACCCAATGGCCTTGGGTGGATACCCACACGTCGGCTTGCCCGTCCTCGGACACACTCGCCACACACGCGTGTGGTTCGATGTAGCCCTGGTGCACGGGCTTGGTCGTGAACTCGCGCTCGATCACCATGTCGGCCTGCTTGAAGCCGGCGGCGATATCGCCATGCCCGATTTCAAGACGCTTGGCGACGTTGGAAGCGGTTTTGGGCGTGGGCTCGATGCCGGCCGTAAACATGTCCTCGTGCAGCAAGGGCGCGTCTGGCTGCATCGCCTCGACCACGTCGATGACGTGCGGCAAGATTTCGTAATCGACCTTGATGAGGCGCAGCGCTTCCTTGGCAATGACCGCGCTGGTGGCGGCCACTGCCGCGACCGCATGTCCCTCGTAGAGCGCCTTTTCCCGCGCCATGACGTTACGGACGACGTCGCGATAGTTGATCATCATCTCGCCGGCCGGGATGAACTCGGAGGATTGCTCCAGAAAATCGTCGCGGCAGACCACCGCCTTCACCCCCGGCAGCTTCAGCGCGGCCGAGGCATCGATCGACTTGATGCGCGCGTGTGGATAGGGACTGCGCAGCACCTTGCCGACCAGCTGGCCCGGCAGGCTGAAATCGGCGCCAAACTTGGCGCGACCGGTGACCTTATCGGCGCCATCTGGACGTACCGGGCGCGTGCCGACCACCTGGAACTCGGAACTGGGGCCGTCCTTGACTTTCTCTTGCATCGCTCAGGCTCCTCTCAGCTCAGCGGCGGCGTCGAGTACGGCGCGCACGATTTTGTCGTAGCCCGTGCAGCGGCACAGGTTGCCGGCCAGCCAGTAACGCACCTCTGTTTCCGACGGATCGGGTTGCTTGTCGAGCAGGGCCTTGGCCGCGACCAGAAAACCCGGCGTGCAAATGCCGCACTGCAGGGCGGCGTGCTCGAGAAACTTTTGCTGCAACGGATGCAGCTCATCTCCCTGGGCCATGCCCTCGATGGTGCGGATCGACTTGCCCTCGGCCTCGACCCCCAGCATCAGGCAGGAGCAGACGAGACGATCATCGACGGTAACGCTGCACGCGCCGCAATCGCCCGTGGAACAGCCCTCTTTCGTACCGGTCAGATGCAACTGATCGCGCAACGCGTCGAGCAGCGTTTCCTGTGGCTCGCACAGGAATTCGACGGGGTCTCCGTTAACGGTTGCGGTGATGTGATGTTTCGCCATCAGGCCTTCCTCGCGCGTTCATAGGCAATTGCTGCAGCTCGGCGGGCGAGGACGCCCGCGACTTTGATGCGGTATTCCTTGGTGCCACGCTTGTCGTCGATGGGCTTGCAGGCGGCCCCCGCCGCCGCATCAAGCTTGTTCAGCGCGGCATCCTCCAACTTGCTGCCCACCAGGGCTTTGCCCGCTTCCTCCACGAGCAGCGGACGCGCCGCCACGGCTCCGAGCGCAACCCGGGCACGCGAGATTGTGCCATCGGCAGCGACGCTGAGGCAGACCCCGCAGCCGACCACGGCAATATCCATCTCGGTGCGTGGAATGAAACGCAAGTAGGCATCGGCGCTGCCCTTGGCCTTGGCCGGCAGAATGAAGGACGCGATGATCTCCCCCTTGCCGAGTGACAGCTTGCGCGGTGCAAGCATCACATCCTCAACCGCAATCTCGCGCCGCCCGTTTGGCCCGACCACCGAGGCCTTGGCCCCGGCCGCAATCAGTGCGGGCACGCTGTCGGCCGCGGGCGATCCATTACACAGGTTGCCGCCCATGGTGGCGCGACCCTGGATCTGGGTCGATCCGATCAGATTGGCGGCTTCGACGATGCCGGGCCAAACGGTCTTGAGCTGCGGATGCTCCTTGAGCTCGGCGCCCGTCGCGGCCGCGCCGATGCGAAACCCACCGCCCTCTTGCTTGATTTCGCGCAGCTCGGGGATGTGCTTGATGTCGACCACCAGCTCAGGATTGAGAATATCGGTTCGCATTTGGACCAGCAGATCGGTGCCGCCAGCCAGAACTCGTGCATCGCCCGTTGCCGCTGCCAGCAGGCCGACAGCCTGCTCCAGCGATGAGGGCGCCTCGTATCGCATCGCATTCCTCTTGGGGTTCGATTATCGCCGGGCAAACATGGCATACTGCATTGCCTCGCGCCAACCTATTCGCGTGGCCGGCGCGCAGAAGGAGCAACGTTGCCCACCGTGCCGCCTGAGGCGGCCAATTCCTAGGCTTGGGGCTCGGTAGCGGCAAAGACGAAGGGTTGGCCGCCGCGCGCTTGCCCTGAGGCGGCCGAGTTTGCTGAACTCGGCCCTGACAAATCGTCGCTATGGAGCTGAAAATGGCCAAGAAGGGCTATTGGATCGGTCACATCAACATTACCAACCCGGAGCGTTACCAAGACTATATTGCGGCCAACGCCATTGCTTTCCGCAAGTATAATGCGCGCTTCTTGGTGCGTACGGGCGCAGCAACTGTCGCCAAGGGCGATCTCGGCGGCTGCCGGCACGTCGTCATCGAGTTTGAAAACTATGCCGTCGCCAAGGCCTGCCACGATTCCCCGGAGTATCAGGCGGCCGCCAAGATCCGGGACGAAGCCAGCGACGGGCACCTCATCATCATTGAGGGCTACGAGGGCTGAAAGCGGCCGACCGCCCCGAGGCGTTCGTCTTGCTGCACTAGCCGGGGCAAGGGCAGCGGACCGTTGCTCCCGGGTCGGAAGGCCGTTGCTTTCCGTGTCGCAGGGGCAATGCCGCCGGCCTGCGCCCAGCGGCTACCCTGCGCGGAGCGCGCGCTGCGCTGCCCGCAGGGTATTTTGCAACAGGCAGGCAACGGTCATCGGCCCAACGCCGCCGGGCACGGGCGTAATGGCGCCCGCCACCGCCGCCGCAGCCTTGAAGTCGACATCGCCGACCAGCCGCGTCTTGCCGTTGCCGTCGGCCACGCGTTGGATGCCGACGTCGATCACGATGGCGCCGGGCTTGATCCAGTCCCCCTTGATCAGCTTGGGGCGGCCCGCGGCGGCCACCACCAGGTCGGCGCGGCGGACGACGGCGGCGAGGTCGCGTGTGCGGGAGTGCGCGAGCGTGGGGGTGCAGTTTTCCTGCAGCAGCAGATAGGCCATTGGCTTGCCGACAATGTTAGAGCGCCCGACAACCACCGCCTCGAGGCCGGCGAGCTCCGACCGCACGGATTTTGCCAGCAGCAGGCAGCCCGTGGGTGTGCAGGGCGCAAACCCCTCGGCTCCCGTGACAAGCCGCCCGACATTGAGCGGGTGAAAGCCATCGACGTCCTTGGCGGGGTCGATTGCCTCGAGCACGCGGAGCGGCTCGATGTGCTTAGGTAGCGGCAGCTGCAGCAAAATGCCATGCACGTCCTGGCGCCGGTTGAGTTCGGCGATCAAGCCCAGCAGTGTCTCCTGCGGTGTGTCTGCGGCCAGCCGATGCTCGAATGATAGCATGCCAGCTGCGCGCGTTTGCTTGGCCTTGGTGGCGACGTAGACCTGGCTCGCGGGATCATCGCCCAGCAGAATGACGGCCAGTCCCGGCGTCAGCCCGCGCGCTTCGCGCAGCCGTTCCACCCCATGCGCGACCTCAAGACGCAGCGCCGCGGCGATCGCCCGACCATCGATGATCTGCGCGGCCATCGAACCTCCTTTGCGCGCGCTCAGGCCTGCGCCAACCGAGCCGCCGCGCGCTTGGCGAGCTCGGGGCCGTCGCCGGCTACCAGCAGCGTTTTGGTTCTGATTTTGGCGCCGGCGATTAGCGCGACGGCGCCTTGTGGCACACCCAGCCACGCCGCTATCACCTTGCTTAGCGCGCCATTGGCAGCACCCTTCTCAGCCAGCGCACGCACTCGCACCTTGAGCACCGGCCCGTCGACGCCAGCCACGACGCCATCTATTCGGTCTTGCGCGGACTTGGGCGTCAGCCGCACCCTCAACTTGAGCCCGCCGGCGACCGTCGCCCACGCTTGCAGATGGCGCTCGGCAGGCGACATCAACTGAAGAGCGGCATCAGCCAGCCGCGAATAATGACGACGCGTATAAAAACAAGGATCAAAATGAGCACCACGGGAGAGATGTCGATGCCGCCCATGTCGGGCAGCAGCCGCCGGATCGGGCGCAGGAAGGGCTCGGTGATACGATTGAAGAGGTCCCAAAGGGAGCGCACGAACTGATTGTAGGGATTGACCACATTAAAGGCGATGAGCCAGCTCAGAATGGCGCTGCCAATTATGACCCAGATGAAAAGGTCGATCAGGTACTGGTCGATGAAGTAAAGGATCGGCAGCATCCCCGTGGCCTCTCTCGTCGGCGATTCGCCCGCAGATGTAGACGAGAGCGCCGTGCGGCGGCAAGGGAGCTGGCGCCGCCCATCCTTGACATTACGGAGGCCCGCCACGTAAATGGCCCGGCCTTGCGGGGCCGTAGCTCAGATGGGAGAGCGCTGCAATCGCACTGCAGAGGTCAGGGGTTCGATTCCCCTCGGCTCCACCACCCCCGCGGGTTTGCAAAAATTACATAAAAATCAATAACTTGTCCCGGAGCCGGGGCGAGTGCGTCGGGCCCCGCGCTCAAGCCAAGGCGGGCCGCATTGCCGCAGGCCCCCGCCGCGAGCGCGTTACCCCGGCGGGGTGCTCGGCCCCCTGCCGCCGCCGCAAGGCCTAGGCGAGGCTCGGGGCCGCGGCGTCGGTGTGCTCAGCTGGCGACGAGCTCGTGCACGCTGAACATGTGATCCGCGTCGGTCCAAACCCGCCGGGGTAGCCATGCGGCCGCCCGTGCCAGCTCCCGAAACTGCTCGATTGTGTACTTATAGGAGTTCTCGGTGTGAATGGTCTCGCGCGGCCTGAATGAAAAGCGTTGATCACGGATGGTGACGCTCTGCGGCCTGAGACTGACCAGGTGCATTTCGATGCGCCCGTGCCGCGGATTGTAGATCGCCTCGTGCCGGAAGCCCGCAAGGTCAAAATCACCACCGAGTTCGCGGTTGATGCGCGCCAGCAGGTTGAGATTGAAGGCCGCCGTGACCCCGGCCGCATCGTTGTAGGCGAGGACCAACCGGCGCGCGTCCTTTTTGAGGTCGGCGCCAATGATGAGGTACCCTGCCGGCGCCAAGGCGGCGCGGAAGGTGCGCAGCAAGCGGGTGGCCTCGCCGGGGGTCAGATTGCCGATGGTGGAGCCCGGGAAGAAGCCCAATCTGGGCCGTGCCTGCAAATCCTCGGGCAGAGCTACGGGGCGGGAAAAGTCCGCAACGACCGCGCGCACGTCAAGGCCGGGGCGCTGCCGCGCCAATCGTTCCTGCGCGCCCAGGAGCGCCGTGTGCGACACGTCGATCATGACGTAAGCGCAAAGCCCGACCAGCCGGTCCAGTAGGATATCCGTCTTGCGGCTTGACCCCGAGCCGAATTCGATCAGAACGCCACCTGGCGGCAGGCGCTCGACCATTTCTGACGCATGCGCCTTGAGGATGCTCGTCTCTGTGCGCGTTGGATAATACTCCGGTAGGCGCGTAATCTCCTCGAACAGCTCGCTGCCGCGCGCGTCATAAAAAAAGCGGCACGGCAGGGATTTCTGCGGCCGCGAGAGTCCGCCGATGACGGCGCTGGCAAATTCATCGTCGAGCGCAAAGCGCTCCGACAAGAGCTCACGCATATTGGGATTGAGCAGCATCAAGCGATCTCCGCGGCAAGGCGCAGGCCCATGAATTGCCAGCGCTGGTGGGGGTAGAAAAAGTTGCGGTAGGTAGCGCGCGTGTGGCCGTCCGGTGTTGCGCACGATCCTCCACGCAAGACGTGTTGGCTCACCATGAATTTGCCGTTGTATTCGCCGAGCGCACCCGCTGGCGGGCGGTAGCCGGGATAGGGCAAATAGGCGCTCTGGGTCCACTCCCACACGTCGCCGAACATCTGGCGCGGCTTGCCATCCCCCGCCGGCCCCTCCGCGGGTAACGGCCGCAACGCCCGCCTCGCTAGCGTGTTGCCATTGACCGGTAGTCCTTCGGCGGCGAGCTCCCACTCGAACTCGCTGGGCAGGCGCTTGCCCGCCCAGCGAGCAAAAGCATCGGCCTCGTAGTAGCTGACATGCGTGACGGGTGAGGCGGGGTCGACGGGCTTGAGGCCGTTGAGGGACATGGCGAACCACACGCCATCCTGCTCTTGCCAATAGAGCGGGGCGCGCCATGCTTCCCGATTGATGAGCCCCCAGCCATCCGCGAGCCACAGCGAGGCCGTGCCGTAGCCGCCGTCCGCCATGAATTGCAACCACTCGGCATTGGTTACGAGCCGGTCCGCCAATTGAAAGGCATGAACCAAAGCGTCATGGCGCGGCAGCTCATTGTCCCAGGCAAAGCTCTTGCCATCGTGCCCAATTTTGCTGACACCACCGCGAAACTCGACAAAACGCATCGGCTCGGGTGCGGCCGAGCGCATAGGCGATGACGCCGGCGCGTAGGCGGGGCGCAAGGGGCTCGCCGCGAACAGTGCCAAGATGTCGGTCAGCAACAGCTCCTGATGCTGCTGCTCGTGATTGATCCCCACCTCGATCAGCCGAGCGATTGGCGAGGTCGGCGCAACGCCCCTGGCGAGGAGTTTCACCAAGGCATTATCGACGTGCGCGCGATAGGCGAGCACCCGCTCGCAGGACGGCCGCGTCAGGAGCCCGCGCTTGGGGCGCGGTTGGCGTTCTCCTTGGCTCTCGTAATAGGAATTGAAGCAATAGTTGAAGCTTTCGTCGAACGTCTGATAGCCCGGCAGGTGCTTGGAGAGAATGAAGGTTTCGAAAAACCAGGTGACGTGAGCCAGGTGCCACTTGGTCGGACTGGCGTCGTCCATCGCCTGTACGGTCATGTCCTCGGCGCTGAGCGGCTCGGCGAGTTCCACGGACAGACGCCGCGTCTTGAACAAGCGGCTTTCGAGCGTGCCGACCGACGGGGGCTCGGCGGCGGTGGTTTGGGACGTCATGTGCCCTCGCTTTTTCGCTGGTTCGACGCCAGGCTCAACCCGCCAGGACGGGCCGCGCCAACAGCATAGGCGAAGGCAGGACCATCCCGATCCTGCCTTTTCGTCGTCAAACCCATGCCTGCCATGCCTGGATTGCCCCGCCGGCCATGGAGCGTGAAATCGCGGGGGGCGGTCTTTGTTCCGGTACGTTTCACAGTTTGTCTCGGCGGCGGCGGTCTCAACAGTGCGCATGGGCCGTGCACGCCTGCGCTGTCGCTTCCCGTATTGGCGTCACGGCGGCCGCCGCGCGAACGCGACGGCCGCCGATCTCATGCCGAGTTTAGCTGCAGCCAGGGTAACGTTTGCTCACAAGCCAGCGAGCAGAGCGAGTATGCTGACGACTGCTGACGTGGCTAGCCGCGCCCGGCCAGACGACCCATTTCCCAGCCGATCAAGGCACGTTTGCGGGTAATACCCCAATGATAGCCGCCGAGGCTGCCATCGCCGCGCAGCACGCGATGACAAGGCACCACAAACGAGATGGGATTGCGCCCGACTGCCGAACCGACAGCGCGAGAGGCCGTGGGCTGACCCAAATGACGGGCAATGTCACTATAGGTGACCGCCCGGCCCATCGGGATTTTCAAGAGCGTCTGCCAGACGCGGACCTCGAAATCGGTTCCGATCATGACCAAGCGAACGGGGCGGGCGGCGGACCATCGCGCCGCCTGAAAGATCGCATCCGCGTAGGGCGCTGTCTTCTCCGGGGCGGCGATGAACGTCGCCTTCGGCCAGCGCTGCATCATGTCGACCAGGGCGTCCGCCTGCGACTGGCCGATGTCTTCGTTGACGAAGGCAAGACCAGCGATGCCACGCTCGGTGAGGAGCAGCAAGGCCTCGCCGAACGGCGAGGGGTGGAAGCCGTAGCCGATTTCGAGACCCTCGCCACGGCGCTTGTAGTCGCCCGGCGTCATGGCTTCATGCGACACGAAAAGGTCGTGCAGACGTCCAGCACCAGAGAGGCCGACCTCGTAGGCGGTATCCAACAGGCTAGCCGAGCCTGCCAGCAGATTGCGGGCGCGATCGATGGTGATGGCTTGCACGAACTCTTTGGGGCTGAGCCCGCACCAGCGCTTGAAGAGCTTTTGACAGTGCGCGGGGCTGAGGCCCAAGTGCTGCGCCAAACGCTCCAACGACGGCTGTTCTGCCCAGGTCTCGGACAGAAACGCGATGGCGCGGCGGATCAAGGCGTAGTCGGGGGCGGGGGCAGCATTGGGGCGCTGCGGTTGGCTAGCGGGGGTATGCAGCATGGTCGACCTCGCGGTTATTAGCGGCGATGGCTGACAATCTAGGCACCAAGGCCACGGCAATCGACCCGATTCCTGTCTTTCGCAGCTCAAATCCTGACGCCGCCGCGCGCCTCCAGCAGTGCGCCGCGTAAGACCCGCGCGAAGTCGCGCCGCTCGTCCTCGGTCAGGAAGCGGCCGAGGGCCTCTTCCCGGCCCTGGGACAGGAGCTTGAGGTCGGTGCGGCCATCGGGCCCTTCGAGCAGATTCACCCGCGCCCAATAGGGGTTGCAGTCGAATTGCTCGCGCCGACCCGACGGGTGTACGCGGGTCAGGCTCAATTTTGCCGGTGTCAGTTCGACGATTTCGCACAGGCGACCGGAGCGATAGCTCAACTTAAAGGCGACGTAGATGAAGAGCACGTCAAGGCCAAAAAAACCGGTGACCGGCCAGGCACCCATGGTGAGGAAGACCACGCCGGTCACGAAGCTGATGGCGCTGAGCGCCGTCATCAGGATCAGGAAGCCGGTCGGGCTGAGCGAGCGGTGCGGCGTCAGGATGGCACGAAATTGCAGCCCGTCAGCGGCTTGATTGCAGTTTTCATCCATGCCTGCGATCCTATCAGCTCCATAGAAACTCGCGAAACGCCCATGCCTTCCAAGCCCGCAGTAGTGCCAAAACACCGCGCGCAGAGCCGCCGCGCGGGGCCGCAAAGGCGCTCGGATGCGGCGCGGATCAGCGAGATCTTTCGCCGTTTTGCGCGCGCCAACCCCACGCCGAAGGGCGAATTGGAGCACATTAACCCTTATACGCTGCTGGTCGCGGTGGTGCTCTCGGCGCAGGCGACGGATGCCGGGGTCAACAAAGCCACGCGCGAATTGTTCAAGCTGGCCGCAACGCCACAGGACATGCTGGCGCTCGGCCTGGCCGAGCTCGAGCAGCGCATCAAGACGATTGGGCTTTACCGCAACAAGGCTAAGAACGTCATCGCGCTGTCACGCCAACTCATCGCCGAACACGGCGGCGCAGTGCCGCGCCAGCGCGAGGCGCTCGAGGCGCTGCCCGGTGTGGGCCGCAAGACGGCCAACGTCGTCCTCAACATTGCCTTCGGTGAAAGCACGCTGGCCGTGGACACGCACGTCTTTCGGGTCGCGCACCGGCTCAAGTTGGCGAAGGGTAAGACCCCCCTCGAGGTCGAGCTCGGCCTCATCGGGGTGATTCCGCCCAAATACCTGCGGCACGCGCATCACTGGCTCATTTTGCATGGCCGCTATATTTGTCAGGCGCGCAAGCCGAGGTGCGATGTGTGCATCGTTTGCGATCTGTGCACCTCGCAAGATAAGTGGTTCGACTGCGGTGAGCCGGCATGCAACACAAAAAAAGGGAAAGCCCAGACATGAGCGTCAGTAAAGGCCGAGAGTTTCTCAGTATTCCCGGGCCGACCAACGTTCCCGACGATGTGCTGGCCGCCATGCACCGGCCGGCCATCGACATCTACTCCGGCGAAATGATCGGCATTACCGACAGCTGTCTTGCGGATCTTGCCGGCATTTTCCGCACCAAGGGTCACACCTACATTTACGCCGCCAATGGTCACGGCGGCTGGGAGGCGGCGCTCACCAACGTCCTGAGCCGAGGCGATCTCGTGTTGGCGCTCGAGAGCGGTCGCTTCGCCACCGGCTGGGGCGAGATGGCATCCATGCTTGGGGTGGAAGTGGAAGTCCTCAAAGGCGACTGGCGCCGTGCGGTCGATCCTACCGCCGTTGAGGAGCGATTGCTTAGGGACAAGGCGCATCGCATCAAGGCGATCCTCGTCGTGCAGATCGATACGGCGTCGGGTGTGGTCAACGACATACCGGCCATTCGTCACGCGCGCGATGCCGCGCAACACCCAGCCTTGCTGATGGTTGATGCGGTCGCCTCGCTCGGCTGTATGCCCTATGACATGGACGCCTGGGGGGTGGACGTGACGATGGCCGGCTCGCAGAAAGGCCTGATGACGCCGCCAGGCCTCGCCTTCGTCGCCGCCAATGACCGGGCCCGCGCGGCGCACAAGACAGCCGGCTTGCGCACGCTTTATTGGGATTGGACCTTTCGGGAAGGCGAGATCCATTACCAGAAGTATTGTGGCACGCCGCCCGAGCATTTGCTGTTCGCGCTGCGCAAGGCCCTCGACATGCTGCTGGCCGAAGGGCTCGAAGCCGCCTTTCGACGCCATGCACTCTTGGCCGAGGCAACGCGCGTTGCCGTCGAGCGCTGGGCCGAGGGCCAGGTTCTGGCTTTCAACATCTCAAATCCGAGCGAACGCTCCAACTCGATCACCAACGTGCTCATGCAGGGTCACGATCCGCAGCCACTGCTCGCCTATTGCCGCGACAAATGCGGTGTCATCCTGGGGGTGGGGCTCGGTGCCCTAGAAGGCAAGGCGTTTCGCATCGCCCACATGGGGCATTGCAACGCGCCAATGCTGCTCGGCACACTGGGGGCGGTGGAAATGGGGCTCAACGCGCTCCACATTCCGCACGGGCCCGGCGGCGTTGCGGGCGCCATCCAATACTTGGGCCAGGCCGTGCCTGCGTGAAAAAGGCCGCCGCGCCTAGCGGCGGCCTCTCCGTCTTGGGTTCACCGCGCCGGCGATCAACCGAGGTGGCTTACAAACTTAGACTGCAGGTAGACCTGGAGGCCTTCGGTGCCACCTTCGTGGCCGAAACCGGAATCCTTGACCCCGCCGAACGGTGTCTCGGGAAGCGCAATACCGAAATGGTTGATCGTCACCATGCCGCTCTCGAGCGCGTCGGCGACCTTGGTGGCCACCTTTGCGTCCTTCGTGAAGGCGTAGCTCGCAAGCCCATAGGGAAGCTTGTTGGCGCGGTTCAGGACGTCGTCCGTCTCTTTGAAGCGCAGCATCACGGCGACAGGGCCGAACGGCTCCTCGCTCATGATGCGGGCGTTCTCCGGCACGTCCGTGAGCACCGTCGGCTCGAAGAAATTGCCCTGGTTGCCGATGCGCTTGCCGCCGGCCTCGACCTTGGCGCCCTTGTCCTGCGCGTCGGCCACGAAGGCCTCGATGGCGTTGATGCGGCGCGGGTTGGCAAGCGGGCCCATGCGGGTATCGGGCGCCATACCGTCGCCGACCTTTGTCTTCTTGGCGATGTCGATGAATTTGCCGACAAAATTGTCGTAGACCTTGTCGTGCACGAAGAAGCGGGTCGGTGAAACGCAAACCTGGCCGGCATTGCGGTATTTGAAGGCGCCCATCAGCTTGGCCGCGCCCTCCACATCGGCATCATCGAAGACCAATACGGGAGCATGCCCCCCGAGCTCCATGGTCGCGCGCTTCATGTGGGATGCCGCCAAAGCGTTGAGATGCTTGCCGACCGGCACCGAGCCCGTAAAAGACACCTTCCGGATGATAGGGTGCGGGATCAGGTATTCGGAGATTTCCGCCGGCACTCCGTAGACGAGGTTCAGAACGCCCGGGGGCAGGCCTGCGTCGTGCAGGGCCTTGACCAGCCCGATCGGCGACCCGGGGGTCTCCTCGGGACACTTGATGATGATCGAGCAACCGGCGGCCAGCGCCGCGGCGATCTTGCGGACCGCCTGGGTGACGGGAAAATTCCAGGGTGTGAACGCGGCCACTGGCCCGATCGGCTCCATGATCACCATGTTGCGCACGCCGTCGGCGCGTGCGGGAATGATGCGGCCGTAGGCGCGCTGCCCCTCGGCGGCATACCAGTCGAGGATGTCGCCGGCGCTCTGCACCTCGAGCTTGGCCTCCATGAAGGCTTTGCCCTGCTCGTGGGTCAGCACTTTAGCGATCTCGTCCGCCCGCGCCCGCACCAGATCGGCCGCCTTGCGCAAAATCTTGCCGCGCTCGTAGGAGGACACTTTGCGCCAGGCCTTGAAGCCCTTGTCGGCAGCAGCCAGCGCCTTATCGAGGTCACCCCGTGACGCATGAAAAAGCTCGCCGATCGGCTTGCTGGTCGCGGGGTTGATGACCTCCTGGCTTTTGGCCCCAGAGGCCTTGACCCAGTTGCCATCAATGTAGTGCTCAAGGGACGTGTACATGTGCGTTACCTCTAGGCTTTGGGACTGCAGGTGTTGCGCCGAATAACGACAGATGGGGCAGCCTGTGCAAGCAGATTCGCCGCCCTTTAGCGGGAAATGGGCCCCTGCCGCGGTGCCTCGCGGGCCCGCGCAAGCGGGCTCGGCGGCCCCAGCACCGGCCGGCTGCGTCCGAATATTAGGACGGATATAGCGAGGCGCCATTCCTGACCCTTGCGAGGGGTCGGCGTCGCCGGCGCGCAGGGCACGCCGGCCTCCCCGTTTGGGTCCCCAGCGCCGTCGAAGTGTCGCGCGCCGGCCGCTATCGGGCGGGGTAACGCCACGGTCCTGACCGCGACCTTTGCCTGGCTTGTGGACAGGGCGCGCAACGGCGGCTAAAAGCACGCGCCAAGTCAGCGAATCCTCGCTTTCACTCGAGCAGGTCAGCCATGGGCTATAACATCGCCGTCGTCGGTGCCACAGGCAATGTGGGCCGTGAAATGCTGTCCATCCTGAGCGAGCGCCAGTTCCCCGTGAACGAGCTGCACGCGGTGGCCTCGCGCCGTTCCCTCGGCGTGGAGGTCTCATTCGGCGAGACGACGCTCAAATGCAGGGATCTGGCGACCTTCGACTTCTCCGGCATCGACTTTTGCTTGATGTCCGCGGGCGGCAGTGTCTCCAAGGAGTGGTCCCCCAAGATCGCCGCCAAGGGAGCAATCGTGATCGATAATTCCTCGGCCTGGCGCTATGACCAGGACGTGCCGCTGATCGTGCCCGAGGTCAATGCCGACGCCGTTGCCGGCTACGTCAAAAAGCGCATTATCGCCAATCCGAACTGCTCCACGGCGCAGCTGGTGGTGGCGCTAAAGCCGTTGCACGAGCGCGCCACGATCAAGCGCGTCGTGCTGGCGACCTACCAGTCCGTATCCGGCGCGGGCAAAGATGCCATGGACGAGCTCTGGAGCCAGACCAAGGGCAAGTATGTGCCGGGGCAGGAATACGAGCCCAAGAAGTTCCCCAAGGAGATTGCCTTCAACTGCATCCCGCACGTGGACGTCTTCATGGAAGACGGCTACACGCGCGAGGAATGGAAGATGGTGGCGGAAACCAAGAAGATCCTCGACCCGAGGATCAAGGTGACGGCTACTTGCGTCCGCGTGCCGGTCTTTGTCGGCCATAGCGAGGCGGTCAATATCGAGTTCGAGCAGCCGATCACAGCCGAAGAGGCGCGTGAAATCCTGCGCGAGGCGCCCGGCTGTCTCGTCATCGACAAGCACGAGCCTGGCGGCTACGTGACGCCGATGGAGGCGGCGGGCGAGGACGCGACCTACATCAGTCGCATTCGCGAGGATGTCACGGTGGAGAACGGGCTGGCGATTTGGGTGGTGTCCGACAATCTACGCAAAGGCGCCGCGCTCAACGCCGTGCAAATCGCCGAGCTGATCATTAACCGAAAGCTCTTGAAAAAGGCGGCCTAACAAGGGCGCCGAGGAGCCCCGACGCCGTCACGGCTTGCACCGCGCGAGCGCGGCGCAAGCCGGGGCTGGTCTCAGCGCCCCGGGGCCAGGCGCTGCAGCGTGTCGACAATCGACTGCAGCTCGTTCATGAACTGCTCGCGCTGTTTACCGGGCAGGCCCTCGAGAATGCGCTGGTCGACACGCTTGGCCGCGGGATCGGCCGCGCGCAGGACGCGCCGGCCTGCCTCGGTCAGTTTCACGGCATAGGCTCGGGCATCCTCCTTGGTGCGCCGGCGCTGCAGCAGGCCTTTCCTTTGCATACGCCGCACAACGTCGGCCAGCGTCGAGCGGTCGATACCCGTACGCTCGACCAGGCCGGTTTGGCTCAAACCCTCGTGGTTTGCCACCGTATAGAGGACCGCGAATTGGCGCGGAGTAAGCTCGCCGTGCATCATCTCCGCGTGAAAGATGTCTCCTGCACATTGACCGGCGCGATGCAGAAGATGAATGGGTGACCGTTGCAAGCGGTCGGACGTGGAAACTCGTTTCATCGTACCTTCTGATGGCTGTGCTCGCGCCTCTGGCGCGGCCCCGGCGCGCGCCCGCACCCTGACGCACGCAGTGCCCTCCTGACGCCAAGCGATTGGGTAAAGGGACGGCTAGGCGCGCACCGTAACCTCAGGCTGCGCTCGCTTCTTCGGGCAAATTGTCGCGTTCCCTAACCGCGCGCTGCGCGCTTAGCGCCCGGCCTCGTATCGCTTGATGAGCGGGATCTGCGCCATCGCGAACAGAATGGTCAGAGGTACGATACCGAACACTTTGAAGTTGACCCAGGCGCTCTCGGAAAAGTTGCGCCAGACGATTTCATTGAGCACGGCAAGGCTGAAAAAGAAACAGGCCCATCGCACCGTCAGCTTCCGCCAGCCCACGTCGGTGAGCTGGAGCGCTTCGCCGAGCAGGACTTTGAGCAAGGGCCTGCCCGTCGCAAGACCAACCACGAGGACCCCGGCAAACAGCAGATTGATGATGGTGGGCTTCAGCTTGATGAAGCTCGGATCATCCAAATAGAAGGTGAGACCGCCGAACACCACCACGAGAACGGCGGTCAGCATCGGCACGGCCGTAACCCGGCCTAGCAGCCGCCAGGAGGCGACCAAGGCGGCAACCGTCGCCAGCATCAGCACCCCGGTTGCCCAAAAGATGCCGGCGCGGGCGTAGGCGACAAAGAAGGCGATCAGCGGCCCCAGATCGATCAGCAGCTTGATGAACGGGGAGGGCGATTTCTCGCTGTGCTCCGGGAGTGCGGGTTTGTCCATGCTTGTTCCAGAAACCGGGCCGAGACCAACGCAACGCGGCGGTCAGGCCAAGTGGTCGCTTCTAATCGCCAGCGTGGCGACAGGCCCCGGCAAGCGATAGCGCTGCAACACGCGCACCTGCCACCAGAAAAACACAGCCGTGAGCGGCATCACGATGAAGATCTTGAACAGGATCCAGATGTCGACGCCGGTAAAGACGTGGTTGAGCGCGATGATATGCGCGTCGGCAAATCCCAGACGTACCGCCTCATTGACGATGGCGGTGAGCAGGAAGAACAGCGCAACATTGCGCGTCAGTTTGTACCAACCCTCTTCGGTGTAGTGGAAGGTGCTGCCGAACACAAAGCGGAAGAAGCTCTTGCCCGTACGCAGCCCCCACCATAGCAACAGCGCCACCAGCGCATTGAACAAGGTGACTTTGATCTGTATCCATACGGCATCGCCCGTGACGAACGTCAACGTGGCAAAGGCGATTGAAACGGTGCCGGCAATGAACGGCATGATGGGCGGTCGCCCGAGCACCGCAAGGCAGGCAATCAGTGCGGCAATTGTGCACACGATCAGGGCGCCGGCGCCGGCCGTAATGCCATAAAGACCGTTCACGACGAACATCGCGAACAGGGGACCAACTTCGCCTAGGATGTTGACGGTTTGCGCCGCATTGAACGGAAAATGCCGCCCCCGCCAGGTCACTGTCTCCACTGCCACTGTCTAGTTCTCAGGCGGCTCTCTGCGAGCTCCGGCCCCTCCCTGCTATTTTTCTAACTCAGAGCGATCGCCCGCGCAAACTCTGCCGCGTCAAAGGGCGCAAGGTCGTCGACGGCTTCGCCAACGCCGATCAAATGCACGGGAAGCGCGAACTTAGCCGAAATTGCGACCAGAATGCCTCCCCGCGCGGTGCCGTCGAGCTTGGTCATGACGAGGCCCGTGACCCCCGCCTTGTCCTTGAAAACTTCGACTTGGTTAAGCGCATTTTGCCCCGTGGTTGCATCGAGCACCAGCAGCACCTGATGCGGCGCGCTCGGATCAATTTTGCGCAGTGCGCGTATCATCTTTTCCAGTTCGTCCATGAGCGCGCGCTTATTTTGCAGGCGACCGGCAGTATCGATCAGCAACACGTCGCTGCCCGTCTCGCGGGCTTTGCTCAGGGCATCGAAGGCCAGACCCGCTGCATCCCCTCCGACCTTGTGGGCGACGATGTCGGCATTGACACGCTCGGCCCAGATTTTCAGCTGATCGATGGCGGCGGCCCGAAAGGTGTCCCCGGCTGCCAACGTCACCCTGTGGCCCTCCTGCGCCAGCCGGCTGGCGAGCTTGCCGATCGTGGTGGTCTTGCCGGTCCCATTGACGCCGACGACCAGAATGACGTGCGGGCGATGCTCTCCCGTGAGCGCCAGCGGCCGTGCCACGGGGCTGAGGGTCCGCTCGACCTCGGCCGCCAGCACCGCGCGCACCTCGTCGGGCGAAATTTCTTTGTTGAAACGGCCCTGGGCGAGGGCCTCGGTAATGCGCATCGCCGTCTCAACCCCCAGGTCCGCCTGGATCAGCGTGTCCTCGAGTTCCTCAAGGGTAGCAGCGTCGAGCTTCCGCTTGGTGAAAATCCCCGCAATGTTTTGCGACAGGCGGCTCGAGCTCTTGGTTAAGCCCGCCTTCAGGCGTTGAAACCAGTTCCCCGGCCGCGCCGGGCCGGCCTCGGCGGACCCTGGCGGCGCGGGCACGGATCCGGTCTCGGCCGGCGGGGTGGACCCGGCTTCAGCCGGCGGCGGCGGTGGCTCAGGGCGCGCTTCCGCGGCAGCGGGTTTGGCCTCGTTCGCGCCGCGGCGGAACAGGCCGAACAGTCCTTGCTTCTTGGGGGCGTCGGTCACGGCGCATACGTGTGCGTGACGGCTTCGCCGTGCAACCGTTTGCCGTCGGACGCAGTGACGCGGGCCCGTAGCACGGCGCCGGCCGGGGCGGCCGTCGCCAGCTGGAGGTGGGCAAAGGGGGGCGTGCGCCCCAAGCCCGGACGCTCCATGACGATTTCGCATTCGCGGCCATGCTGTTGGGCGAGATACTCGGCGAGCGCCGCCTCACCCCGCTGCCGCAGGCGCGCGGCACGCTCCTTGACGAGCCCCGGCGCAACTTGGGGCATGCGCGCGGCCGGCGTGCCCGGGCGTGGCGAGAAGGGAAAGACATGCAGATAGGTGAGCCCACAACTTTCGACCAGCTCGAGCGAGTTTGCGAACATGGCCGCGCTCTCGGTCGGAAAGCCGGCTATCAGGTCCGCGCCGAAGGCCACGTCGGCCCGCAATCGCCGCACGCGGGCGCAGAATTGCATGGCATCCGCGCGTGTATGGCGGCGCTTCATGCGCTTCAGGATCATGTCATCGCCGGACTGCAATGAAAGGTGCAGATGCGGCATGAGGCGCGGCTCCTCGGCGATTGCGTCTAGCAAAGATCGGTCGGCTTCGACTTGGTCGATCGAGGACAGGCGGAGGCGCCGGAGCTCTGGGACGTGGCGCAGGACTTGTCGCACGAGACGACCCAACGACATCTCGCCCGGCAGATCGGTGCCGTAGGCGGTGATGTCGACACCGGTCAGCACGACCTCGGCATACCCTCTTTCGGCCAGGCGTTGGCATTGCCGCACCACCTCTCCGGCGGGCACGGAACGTGATGGCCCGCGCCCATAAGGGATGACGCAGAAGGTGCAGCGATGGTCGCAGCCGTTCTGCACCTGCACATAGGCGCGCGCCTTGGAGCCGAAGCCGTCGATCAGCGCGTGCGCGGTTTCGCGCACCGACATAATGTCGTTGACCTCAACGCGCGCGCTGCTCGACGTGCTCAGGGCCTGGAAGGTAGAGGGGAGCATCTTTGCCGCGTTGCCAATGACGGCATCGACCTCCGTCATGGCGCCGAACCGCTGCGGGTCAATCTGCGCGGCACACCCCGTGACGATGATGCGGATGGTGGGATCGTCGCGGCGCAGCTTGCGGATGGTCTGCGCCGCCTGACGTACGGCTTCGCCCGTGACCGCGCAGGTATTGACGATGGCCGCGTTGGTGAGCCCTGCAGCCTCAGCGTATCCTCGCATCACCTCCGATTCGAAGGCGTTGAGGCGGCAGCCAAGGGTGAGCATGCGCGGTGCGGGGCGCTGCGCTTTCTGCTGAGCCCGAGCCGCCGCGCCGGCGCTTCGCTCAACGACCGGCGCGCCGTTCTCCGCCGCAGGTCGAGGTTGGAACTTGGGAAACTGGGTTCGGTTTGCCATCATTATGCGGTCTTAAGGGCGTCGAGCACGCCCTCGTAGGCGAAGTCGACGGAGCCCGTCATGCGAATGCGATCGTCCTCGCCCCAATCGATATCGATCGGTCCGCCCGGTAGGGTGACGATCACGTGGCGGCCGGTTAGGCCTTTGCGCGCGGCGCATACGGTGGCGGCACACGCGGCGCTACCGCAGGCCCGGGTCAGCCCCGCGCCGCGCTCCCAAGTCCTAAGCGTAATGGCGGCAGGCCCTGTGACTTTGGCCAACGAGATGTTGGCGCGCTGGGGGAACAACGGATGACGCTCAAGCATCGGTCCGATGCGGCCGAGGTCATAGGCTGCCAGGTCTTGGACCCAGAACACGGCATGCGGATTGCCGACGTTGACCACCGAGGGGGAGTGCAGGGTCGGCTTAGCGATCGGCCCAACCTGCAGTTCGATCGCGCGCGTGTCGGCAAAGGCCTCGGCGAGGGGAATGTCACGCCAGCCGAATTTTGGGGATCCCATATCGACGCAGACCCGGTCCGCGCCGGCCACATCGACGTTGAGGCGGCCGGCCCTGGTCTCGAATGCAAGCGTGCGGCGCCCCGTCTGCTCCGCTTCGAGCCAGCCGATGCAACGCATGCCGTTGCCGCAGGCTTCGGCCTCCGACCCGTCCGCATTGAAGATACGCACGTAGGCCTCAGTGCCCGGGCTGCGCGGTTCCGAGAGCACCATCATCTGGTCAAAGTGCGACAGGGGCCGCTGGGCAATGGCCTGCACGGCCGATGGGCTCAGATTGAGCGTCCCCCCGCCGCGCAGGTCGACGACCAAGATCTCGTTGCCGAGACCGCTCATCTTGCGGAATGGGAGACCGGGTGACATGCGCCCTTATATGGGCACAGGGGGGGCAAGACAATAAAAGCCGGCGCTGCGGCGGCATAATATCCCCACGGGGATCGTTGCGGCATCCTTCGCGGCAAAGGCCCGGCAAATTCGAAGCAGGCGGAGTAAAAGCCATGCACAGTCTTTCGATCGTTGCTGGTTTGGCGCTAGCGCTCAGCACGGCATCGGCCGCGGCGCAAATGACCAAGGCGCCCCCGCAGAAAAGCCAACGCCCGGTCACGGCCGAGACGTTCGCGCGCGGGCTTGCGCACCCCTGGGGGCTGGCTTTCTTGCCCGATGGGCGCCTCTTGGTGACCGAGCGGCCGGGCCGCTTGCGCGTTCTAAGCCAGCAGGGGCAGGCATCCCCGCCGGTTGCCGGGGTTCCCGAGGTCTATGCCAGCGGTCAAGGTGGCCTGCTCGATGTGGCGCTGGCGCCCGACTTTGCCACGTCGCGCTGGCTCTACCTGTCCTATGCGGAGCCGCGCGGCAGCGGCAAGAATGGTACCACGGTCGCGCGCGGCAGGTTTGTGGCGGCCGGGGAGGGGGCTCGGCTTGAGGACACTCAGGTCATTTTCCGTCAAGAACCGGCCTATGCTTCGAGCCATCACTTTGGCTCCCGGCTCATCTTTATGCCGGACGGCTCCCTGTTCGTGACGGCGGGAGAGCGCTTCTCGCAGCGCGATGAGGCGCAAAACCCATCCAATCATATCGGCAAGCTGATGCGCCTGCAGCCGGACGGCGCAGCCTATTCCGGCAACCCGAAACGGCCGGGCTGGCGGCCGGAAGTGTGGTCCATCGGACACCGCAATGTGCAGGCCGCAGCACTCAATCCGACAAGCGGCAAGCTGTGGACGGTCGAGCACGGTGCCCGCGGCGGCGATGAGATCAACATTCCTGAGGCGGGCAAAAACTACGGCTGGCCCGTGATCAGCTACGGACGCAACTACGATGGCAGCAAAATTGGTGTGGGTACGCATAAGCCCGGCCTGGAGCAGCCGGTGTACTATTGGGACCCCTCCATCGCCCCGTCGGGTGCCACCTTCTATACCGGTCGCCTGTTTCCCGAATGGCAAGGCAACCTGTTTGTCGGCGCGCTGGCCGGACAGGCCCTCCATCGCCTGGTGCTCGATGGCGATAAGGTGGTGGGCGAGGAGATCCTGCTCTCCGATCTGGGAGCGCGCATTCGCGACGTCCGCCAAGGCGCCGACGGCGCCCTTTGGCTGCTAACGGACGAAGACAAGGGGCGCGTCATGCGCGTTGTGCCGCGCCAATGAGCATGCTGCGTTTTTAGCGGCCGCCCGTGTTCAGCGGCTCCGCGCCCAAGCTACCGAACAGCCCCGCGCGCAAATCACAGGCGATCGTGCGGCAGGCGTCCGCGCCACTGGCCGGCAGGTGAGCATGGACTTCATTGGCGCCGAGGGTGGCCCCGCGTTGGCGAATGCGGGCGAGGTTCAGCGTTGGTGCAGCGTTGAGGGCGGAGGCAATATAAAGCACCTTCAAGGTGCCATCCTGCTGCCGGCGCACGAGCAGATAGACGGCCTGCGGCAGCGGTGGGCACTCGAGCAAACTGTAGACGGCGTGGGTGTAGCGCTGACCGGAGGCGCCGGCCCAGACGTGCACCCCGGCCGTCGCCGGCGGCGACTGCCGCAGGGCCGCCGCGGCGGAGGTGGGCTCCCGAAACGGAGCAAGCCTGACAATACGCGAAGCCATGAAGAGAAGGTTGCCCGCTTGCTGGGTGTCGATCCTTGAGGGTGCTCGTAGCTCCGATTCGCAGCCGAAATATGGCTCCGGCCGTGTTATTTCAAGGCATTGCCGCGCTGGGCGCCGATGTCTTCTTGTCCCAGACCCGTTAACCACGTTTGCCCGTGGTGGGTTTCATCCACATTTGGAATAGCTGCAGTTGTCGCAAACCCAGCAGCCCTCGCGGTGGTGCAGGGCCGGGTGATTGCAGCGCGGGCAGATGCGGCCGCGCGCCAGCGCGCTGGTGCTGTCGGGAGCGCCGCCGCCGGCCCGATCCTGGCTCGCCGCCACAGCGAAGGGTTCGGCAAGGCGGGCGTCCTCGGGGCTCGGCGCCAAAAAACCGATGCGGAGCATATGGGTCTCGACAATCCCGCCGATCGCCGCCAGCAGGCTTGGAACGTAGCGCCCGTTGATCCATTGGCCGCCTTGGGGGTCGAAAACGGCCTTGAGCTCCTCCACCACAAACGTGACGTCGCCTCCGCGGCGGAAGATGGCGCTGATCATTCGCGTCAGGGCCACGGTCCAGGCATAGTGTTCCAAATTCTTGGAATTAATGAAGATTTCAAAGGGACGCCGACGGCCAGCTTGGTTGATGTCGTTAATTGTGATGTAGATCGCATGGTCACTGCTGGGCCATCGCAGCTTGTAGGTGAGGCCTTCCAGAACCGGCTCGCGCTGCAGCGGCTGTGCCATATAGACGATCTCGCCGGCCCGTTCCGGACTGCGGCTTGTCGGTGCGGCCGCGCGGAGTTCGTGCCCGGACTGGCTCGCGGCCGGAAGCCCCGGGTCGTGGGCCACTGAGGCTTGATTTGGCAGCGCCGCCCGGCTCAGGACGGCGCCGGTGACGGCGTTGGGCCGGTACGTCGTACAGCCCTTCAGTCCCAGGTCGTAGGCATCCAGATAGACGTCCTGGAAGGCTTCAAACCCGATATCCGGTGGGCAGTTGATGGTCTTGGAGATGGAGCTATCGACATGGCGCTGGAGGGCGGCTTGCATCTCGAGGTGGGCCCGCGGCGTCAACTCCTCCGCCGTGACGAAAGCCTCACCGAGCGGGGCATTGGCGCCAAAGCGGGCGCGAAAGAGCGCATACGCATAGTCCTCAACCGTTTCGCTGCGCGCAGAGCCGTCGCGCTGCAACACGCGCCGCTCGTGGCGCAAGTCGAACACGGGCTCAATCCCGCTGGAAACGTTGCCGGCCAGCAGTGAGATCGTCCCCGTGGGAGCAATCGACGTGAGAAGGCCGTTGCGCGCCCCCAACTGGGCGATCTGGCTGCGCACGCTTTCGGGAAGCTTCGCTACATTGGGAGCGGCCAGAAAGCGCTCAGCCTTGTAGAGCGGAAATGCCCCTTTTTCCCCCGCCAACTCGGCCGTTGCCGCGTAGGCGGTGACGTTGAGCGCCGCCATCCACTGCTCGGCGAGCGCGATCGCGGGCGGCGTTCCATAGCGGACGCCGCACATGATGAGCGCATCTGCCAGTCCCGTGACGCCGAGGCCAATGCGCCGCTTGGCGAGCGCCTCTTTCTTTTGCGGGAGAAGCGGATAATTGGAGACATCGATGATGTCGTCCAAGAAGCGCACGCCGAGGCGCACCAGCGCTTCGAGGCGGGCCATGTCGAGCTGGGCTCGCGGCGTGAAGGGCTTGTCGACCAAGCGCGCGAGGTTGATCGAGCCCAACAGGCAGGCGCCATAGGCCGGCAGGGGCTGTTCCCCGCAAGGGTTGGTAGCGGAAATCTCCTCGCAATAGGCGAGGTTATTTTCGGCGTTGATGCGATCAATGAACACCACGCCCGGTTCGGCGTATTCGTAGGTCGCCCGCATCATCCGGTCCCACAGCGCGCGCGCTGGCAGGCTGCGATAGACCTTGCCGGCAAAGATCAGGTCCCAGGGAGCATCTTCTCTGACGGCCTTGATAAAGGCATCGGTGACGAGCACGGAAAGGTTGAAATTGCGCAGCCGCACCGGATCGGATTTGGCCGCAATGAAGGCTTCGATGTCGGGATGATCACAGCGCAGCGTTGCCATCATCGCCCCGCGCCGGGCGCCGGCCGACATGATGGTCCGGCACATGGCATCCCACACCTCCATGAAACTGACGGGGCCGGATGCATCAGCGCCAATGCTTTTCACCAGCGCGCCCCGCGGCCGCAGCGTGGAAAAATCATGGCCAATGCCACCGCCCTGCTGCATCGTCAGGGCGGCCTCCTTGACGTTTTCAAAGATGGCGCTGAGGTCATCGTCGATCCGCCCCAGCACGAAACAGTTAAAAAGCGTCACACTGCGGCGCGTGCCGGCGCCCGCCAGAATGCGGCCAGCCGGCAGGAAGGCGAAGTCCGCCATCGCCGAGGCGAAACGCTCGGCCCACAGCCGGCGCGTTGCTTTTGGCTCCGCTTTGGCGGCGGCGCGCGCAACGCGTGCCCAGGTATCGGCCACCGTGCGCTCGCGCACGGTCCCGTCCGCCGCCTTGAGGCGATATTTCATGTCCCAGATCTCTTGGGAAATGGTGGGCAGGGAGGCGGGCAAGTGGCTCATCTCGTTCATGGTATGTTCTAGCAGATTTTCTAAGTTGGCGCAACAATGCTAAGAAGCACTTGGCGGTTTTGGGGGGTCGCGCCTCGACTGGGTGGCGGACCGACACGCACGAGGCGAGGCAAGACCGCAGGCGAGACGGGAATAGGCCAGGCAGGGACCGATGCACGGGCTTGCCGCGGGGGGACAAGGCGCGGGATGCGATTTGCCAAATTAGTTGCGCGCGTGCTCGCGGCGGTGATCGCCGTGGCGGGGCTCGGGCTGGTCGGCTTGCGTGTGGCTGTGAGCCACCAGAGCGAAAGCGAGTTCCTCGAATCGGATCTGACCGCGGCCTCGGACCTCGCCAGCGGGCGCGATCGCAGGCTGGCGGACAAAGGACTGGCGCCCGGTAGTCCCATCCTGATCCGCATCTTCAAGGCGGAGTTCGAACTCGAGCTTTGGATGCGCAAGGGCGAGCGTTTCGAGCTCTTTGCGACCTACCCGATCTGCTACTGGTCGGGCACGCTCGGACCCAAATTACACGAAGGCGACAAGCAGGCGCCGGAAGGCTTTTATGCCGTTGGGCTCAATCAGATCCATCGGCGTGGTCGCTGGCCGCGATCACTCAACATCGGCTATCCGAACACACTCGACCGCGCGCATGCGCGCACGGGCTCCCTCATCCTCGTGCATGGTGGCTGCACGTCGACGGGCTGTTTCGCCATGACCAACCCGGTGATGGCCGAGATCTACGCCTTGGCCGAGCAGGCCTTGCAGCAAGGACAGGAGAGGATCCCAATCCACGTTTTTCCCTTCCGCATGACGGAGGCCAACCTCATTGCCCGCAGCGCCGCACACGGCGAATGGCGCACCTTCTGGCGCAACTTGAAGGTGGGTTATGATTTGTTTGAGCGCACGCGTGTGCCGCCAAAAGTGGGCATCTGCAACAAGGAATATGCCGTGAGCCCTGGCGACCCGGCGGACGGATCGGGGGCCCCGAGCGATCTTGCCACGCCCTGTGCGGAGAGCGGTGGTGGTGCCCCCATGCCCCTGGTGACGGCGGCGACGGAAGCCGCTGCGGAGCAAGCGAGCTTGGCCGCCAAACCGCGGAAGGTCGCCTCCAAGCCGCGGCACCGGTCTGCCGCCCGCCATGTGCGCAAGGCGCACGCGGCGTCCCGTCGGGCACGCAACGCAGCCCCCATTGAAACCTCATCCATTTCCAAGCCGAGTTCCGGCGGCGAGCCCGTGCATTGAGCTCGCTTGTCAGCGCCCGCCGGGAGCCGGCGAGGGTCGTCGGAAGGCGAACGGCTGCGCCGGGGCCTGCGACTCCGCCCCGGCGACCGCGGTGAAAGCCGCATGGTGGCTGGATTTCTCGCAGGCGGGATCGGCGTTCGCGGCGGAGCCCGTGAAAGCGAGGGCCTGGCAGCGGCAGCCGCCCCAGTCGAGCTCCCGAAATTCGCAGGAGCGGCAAGGCTCGCGCATCCAGGCCGTGCCGCGGAAGGCTGCAAAAGCGTCCGACTGCCGCCAAATCTCGCGCAGGCTGCGCTCGCGCACGGTCTCGAAATTGAGCCCATCAATTGTCTGAGCCGCATGGCAGGGCAGCACCTTACCCGAAGGGGTAATGGTGATGATGCCGCGGCCCCATCCGCCCATGCAGGGCTTGGGGCGGCGCGCGTAGTAGTCCGGCACAACGAAATCGATCACGAGCACTCCCTTGAGCCGCGCCCGCGCCTTGGCGACGAGCTCGGCACTCCTCAGCACCTGGGCGCGCGTTGGCATCAGGGCCTGCCGGTTCTTCAGCGCCCAGCCATAGTACTGCACGTGCGCGACCTCGAGGCGCTGCGCGCCCAGCGCGAGGGCGAGCTCGATGATGTCGGGCAGGCTGTCAATGTTCTGGCGGTGGATGGGGGCATTGAGGGTCAGGGGTAGCTTGAGGGCCTTCGCCCAGCCCGCCACTTCGAGCTTTTTCGCATGTCCACCGGCATATTGCGCAATGCGGTCGGCATTGGCGGCGTTGCTATCCTGAATGGAGATTTGGATATGGTCGAGACCGCGGGCGAGGAGGTCCTTCAGGCGTTCCTGCGTCAGCAGGACGCCAGCCGTGATCAGGTTTGTGTAAAGGCCAACGCGCGCCGCTTGGGCAACAATCTCGGCAAGGTCGCGCCGCACCGTCGGCTCTCCACCCGACAGATGCAGCTGCAGCACGCCAAGCTCGGCGGCTTGCACCAGGACGTCACACCACGTCTCGGTCGAGAGCTCGCCATTGACCCGTTCCAGGGTGAGCGGGTTTGAACAGTAGGGGCATTGCAAGGGACAACGATGCGTGAGCTCCGCAAGCAGTCCGAGGGGCGCCTCTAGCGCGGCTGCGCCTCCATTCTCGAGCCTGGCGGCTTCACTCACGCCTTGATCACCCCTTTGTCGGCCAGGTCCTGCAGCAAGTTCGTCACGTCCGTCAGAATGCGCTCCTTGGGAGCAGCATATTGGCCGGCGAGCGCGTCGGCGATTGCCTCTACGCTGCGTTCTCCGTTGCACAACTGAAGAATGTCGAGCGCAATCGCATCCGGCGTCAACACCCGTTCGGGCGCGAGGATGGTCCAGCGGTTGCGTGCCGCGTCGTGGCGCAGCTTGATGTGACGCGGCAACGTCGGCACCGAGGTCGCCGCAATCAGCAGGCGCTGGGGGTCGCTAGCTTTGCTCATGCGCCTCCGGACGAAATGCCCCGGGTGGTATCGAGCCGGGGACCACATAGGCATGGTGCAAGGCGTCGAGCTGTGCCCACAGTACATTGCATTTGAAACGCACCGCCGCGATGCAAGACGTTTGCTGCGCCAGCGTCCTGGCATGACGCTTGACAAAATCGAGCGCGAAATCGGCGTCCCGATTGGCCTGATCGAGCCGGCGCCGGAAATACTGCATGGCCCGCTCACCAATGAAATCGTAATTTTCCAGCATACCGGAAATCCGCTCTTGGTGGATCTGTGGGGCGAACAGTTCCGTCAAGGATGAGGCAACCGCATCGACGATGGGCTCCTCGAGGACAAAACGCACATAAGCCTCGGTGGCAAAACGGGTGGCGGGCAGCGCACCTTGCATGGATTTCACATAGGCGCGGTCAAGCCCCAGGACATCGGTCAACACCAGCCAGCGCTCAATGCCGCCCTCCTCGCCAGCATAGCCGTCATGATCCAAGAGCCGGTGCACCCACGCGCGGCGCAGCTCGCGGTCGGTCACCCGGCTCATGAGCGCGGCATCCTTGCGCGGCACGGCGGCCTGGTAGCAGTAGCGGTTGAGTGCCCAGGCCTGAACTTGGCCCTTGTTCAACCTGCCCCCGTGGAGCAGGCGGTGGAAGGGGTGCTTGTCGTGGTAGCGCTCGGCTCCAACCTGGCGGATCGCCGCCTCGAGCGCTTCGGGTGTCATGGGTTGGCTCATCATGGGTTGGCTCATAGCGCAATCTCCATGCCGTCCCAGGCGATCTCCCAGCCCGCGGCCTCCACGCTGGCGCGCTCCGGACTGTCCTCGCGCAGGGCAGGGTTGGAGTTGTTCATGTGCACGAAAATCCGCCGCCCGACCTGCAACGCCGCGAAGGCTGCGATCGCTCCCTTGTGACCGGACATCGCCAGATGGCCCATGCGCTGCCCGGTTTTCGAGGAAAGGCCTTGCACAATCATTTCATTATCAGTGTAGAGCGTGCCATCGAACAGAACCAGGGGCGACCCATTGAGGCGCGCCGCCAAGGCTGCATCGATCGCCGCACAGCCCGGAATGTAAAAAAACGCGGCGCCACTCCTAGGATCGGAGATCTTAAGGCCGATCGTGTCACCGACCCGGGTGCCATAGTCCGGCGCGGAGCTCTCAAGGTAGAGGGCTACCTTGCCGGGGACTGGGAAGGCCTCCAGCGTCAGCCCGCCGCGCATGGCGACCTCGCGCTCCAGCGCCAAGGTGAGCTGTGTAACCTGGTGGGGATCAAGCACGGCGTAGATCGGGTTGGCGGCCAGCGCCGCCAGCACGGTCGCCGAGCCGTAGAGCGTAAACGCCACGCCTTCGCGCAGGCTGAGCAGGCCCGCAACATGGTCGACATCGGCATTGGTGAGAACGATTGAGACAATCGGACTGCTGCGCAGGCCGCCCGCGGGCCTCGGCCAAAGCTCTGGCGTTGCTTGAATTTGTTGACGCAGGTCCGGCGAAGCGTTGAGAAGGGTCCAGCTTTCCCCGTCGCGGCTCACCGCCACGCTCGATTGTGTGCGCGCGCGCAGCGCCGGACTGCCGTTGCGGGCATCGGCACAGTTGCGGCAGCGGCAATTGATCTGCGGTAGACCGCCGCCGGCGGCGGACCCCAAGACCTTGATCAGCATATCGCCTGGCGAGCTGTTCGCGCGATCCGGTGTAAAAACCTGTTCATCGCCAGATACACAAAGGGCGGCAAATGCAAACGGCGGCCGAAGCCGCCGTCTCACGGGCCTGCCTAGGCTAATGGCCTCAGGCGTCCAACTCAGCCGGCAGATAGCTGGTAACTTCCATGCCGACGTCCTGCTCCACCACTTCGGGCTTGTGCCAATCCTTCATGCCATCCTCCACAAGGTTTATGCGCATAAAACACAAACCGGCAATCGAGCCTCGCGTTCCGTCGCCGAGCGTGCCACCGCGCGCCGGGACGGCCGAGATTAGGGGTAAATTTGCCGCAGACCGCCATTTGCGTCAAGGGAGCACACCCTCTCGAGCATCGACGGAGCTTGCTAGAATGCCGTAGGACATCGGCGTTGCCGGCTCAGCGACAAGGCTGGCGTGGCTACTGCGTTGCAGCAAAGGGGTCGAGATATGGTTTTGCCAGGCGCTCGAGGCGCGGGCCCAGAAACGCAAGCGCCGCTTTTTGCGCCACCCCGCATCGCGCACGAAAAATTGGCGGATGGTTCCCTGGTCATGCGTTCGACGCAGGGGCTCGGCCCCGTGCCACGTGCGGTCGGCGTGTGGCTCGAAAAGTGGGCTGCGGAAGACCCCGATCGCACCTTTCTGGCCGCGCGGGATGCGGCCGGCGGTTGGCGCAAATTGAGCTACGGCGAAGCTCTCCAAGCTGCCCAATCGATTGGCCAAGCCTTGATCGAGCGCGGATTGCTGCGCGCTTCCGGCCGGCCCATTCTGATCCTGGCGGACAATGGCATCGACCATGCCTGCTTGGTGCTTGGGGCCATGCAGGTCGGCGTGCCGGTGGCCGCTGTTTCGACCGCCTATGCGCGACTGAGCGAAGATTTTGCCAAGCTCAGGTACGTTTACGACCTGGTCGATCCTGAGCTCGTCTATGTCGATGACGCGGAGCAGCTGGCAAGCGCGCTCAGAGCCATCGGCGCGACCCGCGGGGAAATCGTCGCGAGCCGCGGCGCGCTCGCCGGTGTGTCCCTCACAGCATTTCCTAGTCTCACCGCCTGTGCGCCGAGCGCCGAGGTCGCCCAGGCCTTCGCTCGCGTGGGTCCCGAGACAATCGCCAAAATCCTATTCACGTCCGGTTCCACCGGACAGCCCAAGGGGGTCATTAACACCCAGCGCATGATGTGTGTGAACCAGGAGAGTGCCGCTGCGACCTGGCCTTTCCTGGAAGCACATCCTCCCGTCATCGTCGACTGGTTGCCCTGGAACCATACCTTCGGCGCCAACCACAACTTCAATATGATGCTGCGCAACGGCGGCACGCTTTACATCGATGCAGGCAAGCCGGTGCCGGGACTGATCGGCCGCACCGTTGCCAACTTGCAAGAAATCTCTCCCACCGTGGTCTTCAATGTGCCGCGCGGCTATGCGGCCTTGCTCGACTATCTCGAAAGCGACCGGGGATTGCGCAGCTCGTTTTTCGGTCGCCTTGACATGCTGCTCTACGCCGGCGCCGCCCTGCCGCAAAGCCTGTGGGACCGGTTGCAGCGCTTGGGCCTTGAGGTGCGTGGGGAGAAGGTGCCGTTCGTCTCCTCCTGGGGTCTCACGGAAACCGCGCCCATTGCCACATCCGTGCACTGGCCCCTCGAGCGTCCTGGCAACATCGGTGTGCCTGTCCCGGGCGTCGAGGTGCGGCTCGTGCCCGTCGGCGAGAAGCTTGAGGTCCGCGTCAAGGGCGACAACGTGACTCCCGGGTATTTTAAGAACCCGGCACAAACGCGCCAGGCGTTGGACGAAGAGGGGTGGTTCAAGACGGGAGACGCCGTGCGGCTGGCCGATCCCAGCAACCCCGCCGCGGGTTTGTTGTTTGACGGCCGCACGGCGGAGAATTTCAAGCTTTCCTCCGGCACTTGGGTCAATGTCGGCACCCTGCGTACCGCGGTCATTGCTGCCGGCGCGCCAGTGATCGAGGACGCGGTCATCACGGGGCACGACCGGGACGAGGTCGGCGTGCTGGTCTTTCCAAGCCTGGCCGGCGTGCGAGGCCTCACGTCCCACCTCGCCAGCTCGGCGGCGCTCCCCGAGCGGTTGGCCGACGGTCATGTGCGCCGCGCGCTTGTTGATGGCTTACGGCACCACAACGCGCTAAATCGAGGCAGTTCCATGCGGATCGGGCGTTGCCTGCTGCTCGCCGACCCGCCGAGCATCGACGCGGGCGAGATTACCGATAAGGGCTACCTCAATCAGGGCGCGGTCCTGGCGCGGCGCGCAGCCCTGGTCGAGCGCCTGTACGGGCAAGCAACGCATCCCGAGGTCATCGTGATTTCGCCCTAGCAGCCACTCCTCGCGCATTGGCGGCCGGCGCTAGCTGGGCCGTCACTTCGAGGCGGCGCGCGGCGCCTGCCTCTGGCCAACGCTTCGCAAAGGACGACACATGTTGACCAACCTTCGGACCATTCGCGTGCAGTGGGGCGATTGCGATCCGGCAGGAATTGTCTTCTATCCGCGCTATTTCGAATGGTTCGACGCCTCAACGATCCTGCTCTTTGAAAAGGCGACTGGCCTGAAAAAGATTGAGATGCTGGAGCAGCACGGCGGCGCGGGGCTCGCTTTGTTGGAGGCGCGCGCGGTGTTCAAGGTGGCTTCGCATTATGGCGAAGATCTCGAGGTCGAAACGGAGGTCACAGAGTTCCGCCGCTCCAGCTTTTTTGTGCGGCACAGGGTGATGAAGCAGGGGGGCGTGGCCCTTGAGGGTTTCGAGACCCGCTTGTGGACGGTGCGCGACCCGGCCGACAAATCGCGCTTGAAATCCGCGCCCCTGCCAGCCGCCGTAGTAGCGGCCTTCCAAAGCCCTTGAGGCACACGCGCGCAGATAGTTGGAAAGCCCATCGATTGCGTGCAATAGTCAGGCCACCCGGGGCGCAGACAAATCCGGAATGGATCGCGCCTTTCGCGCGGCCGGCAAACCGGATTGGCATCGAAGGAGGAGACCTATGCATAGACGATTGATGCTTCAGGCAGCTGCTGCGCTCGCGCTGTTGACGGCGCCTGCGGCGAGCTGGGCGCAGGGCACGGTCAAGATCGGCGTCATTCTGCCGCTCTCGGGCCAGTTCGCCGACCTTGCCACGCAAATGGACAACGGCATCAAGCTCTACATGAAGCAGAAGGGGGATACCGTTGCCGGCAAGAAGATCGAGATCATCCGCAAGGATTCGGGCGGCGTGGCGCCGGATGTTGCCACGCGGTTGGCGCAAGAGCTGATCACGCGCGACAACGTCGACATCCTGGCCGGCTTGCTTTTGTCACCCAACGCCATCGCTGTCTCGAAGGTCTCGGCCGAAGGCAAGAAGTTCACGGTGATCATGAATGCGGCAACGACCGTGATCATCACCATGTCGCCCTATTCGGTGCGCACCTCCATGACCCTGCCGTCGGTGGCCTCGACCGCAGGCGCGTGGGCCTACAAGAGTGGCATCCGCAAGGCCTACACGATGGTGTCTGATTTCGCGCCGGGCAAGGATGCGGAGGCGGCCTTCCAGGAGGCCTTCAAGGCCGCGGGCGGCGAGATCATCGGCTCCGTGCGCATGCCAGTTGCCAATCCCGACTTCTCCGCGTTCGTGCAACGCGCCAAGGACCTCAATCCTGAATCGATCTTCATCTTCGTGCCAGGTGGCGCTCAGCCGGCGGCGCTTGGCAAGGCGTTTGCGGAGCGCGGCGTCGATCCCGCCAAAATCAAGATCATCGGCACCGGCGAAGTGGTCGACGAAAGCTCGGTGAAGAATATGGGGGATGCCGCCGTCGGCATCATGTCCGTGTGGCACTACGACTACAATGATGCCTCGGCCATGAACAAGGAGTTTGTCGCTGCCTACAACGCCGAGTTCAAACGCAATCCCGACTTCGGCTCGGTGGGCGGCTACGACGGCATGCACGTCATCTACGAGGCGCTAAAGAAGGCCGGCGGCAAGACCGATGGCGACTCCCTGATTGCGGCGGCCAAGGGCGTCAGCTTTGAGAGCCCGCGCGGGCCTCTACAGATTGACGCCGAGACCCGCGACATCGTGCAGAACCTCTACGTTCGCCAAGTACGCAAGGTTGGCGACGGCCTGCGCAACGTCGTGGTCGACACGGTCGAGAAGGTCAAGGACCCCGGGTCGGCGGGCAAAAAGTGACGCGCGATAGGTCGACAGGCGCCCGCCAGGTCGACAATTGCCGGCAGGGGCAGTCGTGACCCTCGGACCCATACTCGGCGTCCTGTTCGACGGGTTTGCGTACGGGATGCTGCTGTTCCTGCTGTCGGTCGGCCTGTCGGTCACACTGGGGATGATGAATTTTGTCAACCTGGCGCACTGCGCCTTCGCCATGCTGGGCGGCTATGTCACCGTCACGCTGACGCGGACATTCGGCTGGCCCTTCCTTGCCACTCTGCCCTTGGCCTTCCTGGCCGCGGCCGTGGCGAGCGTCGCCTTCGAGCGCACGCTCTACCGCAGGCTTTACCGCGCCGCCGAGCTCGACCAGGTTTTGCTGACGATCGGGCTCACCTTTATGTCCGTGGCCGCGGCAGCATATTTCTTTGGTACCGTGGTGCAGCCGGTGGAGACGCCCTCCTACCTGCGCGGCTCCATCGATATCATGGGAATGACGGTCGGCCGCTATCGTCTGTTCCTCGTAGTTACGGGCCTCCTGGTCGCGCTGCTGCTGCTGTTGACGCTGGACTCCACGCGCTTCGGCGCCACGGTGCGGGCCGCCGTCGACAATCAGCGCATGGCGCGCGGACTCGGCATCAACGTCGAGAGCTGGTTTGCCGTCACCTTCGCGCTCGGCAGCGGGCTCGCCGGTCTCGGCGGCGCGCTTGCCATCGAGATCGTCGGGCTCGACCCTCATTTCGCCTTCACCTACCTTGTGTACGTATTGATCGTGGTTTCCGTTGGTGGGCTCGGCTCGATCAGTGGCTCGTTCGCTGCCGCAGTTGTGATCGGCATCAGCGACATGATCGGCAAGTATTACTTTCCGGCGCTCGGCTCCTTTCTCATCTACCTGGTCATGGTCGCCGTTCTCATGTGGCGCCCGACTGGCCTGTTCGGGAGGCGTTGATGACGGCCTCAGCCGGCGCGACCTTGGAGCCCAACAGTCATCTCAAGGCACGGGCGCAGTGGCATCCCCTCGAGATTGCCTTCTGGCTCTCAACCTTGCTGCCTTTTGTGTTGTTTCCCCATCATCTGGTGCTGGCCAGCCAAATCGCCATTACGGCCCTGTTCGCGCTATCGCTCGATTTGATCCTGGGCTATGCCGGCATCGTTTCGCTCGGCCATGCCGCCTTCTTCGGGCTCGGCGCTTACACGGCAGGCATCGTTAGCAAGTACGGCTGGACCGAGCCGCTGCTCGGGCTGTTGATCGCGCCGGCGGTGGCGGGGCTGGCCGGCTACGCCTCGAGCTTCATCATCGCCCGCTTCAGTCACTTGACCTTGATCATGATCACGCTGGGACTTGGCGTCCTGCTGCACGAGGCCGCCAACCGCGCGGAATGGCTGACGGGCGGCTCCGACGGCCTGCAAGGTGTGCGGATCGGTCCTCTGCTCGGGACCTTCCGTTTCGACCTTTACGGCTATACCGCCTACGCCTACTCGCTCACCGTCCTGTTCCTCGTGTTCCTGCTGATGCGGCGGCTCATCAACTCGCCGTTTGGCCTTGCCCTGCGCGGCATCCGCGAAAACCGCACCCGCATGCCGGCGATCGGGGCGCCGAGCCACGCGCACATCCGCAAGATCTATACGATCGCGGCCATGATCGCCGGCATTGCCGGCGCAGTGCTGGCGCACACCACGAGCACGGTCTCGCTTGGCGTGCTCGATTTCCAGCGCTCAGCCGAGGTCTTGATTATCCTGGTGCTCGGCGGCGCCGGCCGGATCTATGGCGGCCTCGTCGGCGCCATCATTTTTATGGTGGCGCGCGATCAATTCTCCGGCATCGCGCCCCAGTATTGGTATTTCTGGATCGGCGCGCTGCTCGTTACTGTGGTGATGCTGCTGCCCAATGGCATCCTCGGTGGCGCGGCTGCGCTCACCCGGCGCTGGCGAGGCCTCACGCCGTGACCCTCCCGGCCCTCGCCACGCTCGGGCTCGAGAAGCGCTTCGGCTCCCTCGTCGTGGCAAGCGACATCAATCTGACGATCCCGCATGGCGTGCGCTACGCTCTGATCGGGCCCAACGGCGCCGGCAAGACCACATTGATCAATCTCATCACGGGCATGTTGCGCCCCGATGCCGGCCGCATCCTGCTCGCCGATGCCGACATCACTAGGTTCAAGCCCTATGCCCGCGTCAAGCAGGGGCTGGTGCGCACCTTCCAGATCAATACCCTTTTTCCGCATCTCAATGCGCTGGAGGCGGTGACACTGGCGGTGTGCGAGCGGCATGGGGTGGCGGGCACCTGGTGGAAGCCGCTCTCGGCCTACGGCGAGGCTGTGGCTGAAGCCTACGCCATCCTCGAGACGCTCACGCTCGCGACGAATTGCTACCGCCTAACGCGGGAGCTAGCCTACGGCCATCAGCGGCTACTCGAGATCGCGCTAGCGCTGGCGACGCGGCCAAAAGTCCTGTTACTCGACGAGCCGGCAGCAGGTGTGCCGCGCGAGGAGAGTACCGAGTTGTTCGCGGCCATTGCCGGTCTGTCCAAGGATATCACGGTCCTTTTCATCGAGCATGACATGGATCTCGTATTCCGATTCGCGAGCCGTATCATCGTCATGGTCGGCGGCCGCATCCTGGCGGAGGGGACGCCGCAGGAGATTGCTGCCGATGCTCGCGTGCGGGAGGTCTATCTCGGCGGGGACGCGCGATGAGCGCGGGCTTGCTCAGCGTCGAGGGCCTGCGCGCCGGTTACGGCAATGCCGTGGTGCTTGACGAAATCTCGCTTGAAGTGCCCGAGCACGGCAGCCTTGCCGTGCTCGGCCGCAATGGCGTTGGCAAATCGACGCTGCTGCTTAGCATCATGGGCTACACGGAGGTGAGCCGTGGGCGCGTGCTATGGCGCGGCGCCGACGTCACCCGTATGCCGCCGCACCAACGCGCCCGCGCCGGACTTGGATGGGTGGCCCAGGAGCGCGAGATTTTTTCTTCGCTCACCGTCGAGGAGAACCTGACCGTGGCATCGCGACCAGGACGTTGGGACCTCAATGCTGTGTATGGTCTGTTCCCCCGCCTGGCGGAGCGCCACGCCAACATGGGCAACCAGCTCTCGGGCGGCGAGCAGCAGATGCTGGCGATCGCCCGCACGCTTATGACCAATCCGGCGCTGCTGCTGCTCGACGAACCGCTGGAAGGCCTCGCGCCAATTATCGTTGATGAGTTACTGGAAATTCTGCGCAAGGTCATTCGCAGCGAAAGGCTATCGGCGGTCGTGGTCGAGCAGAAAGCACACAAGATCCTCGGTTGCACGGATCGGGCGATTATTCTGGAACGCGGGCGCATTGTGTTCAGCGGTGACAGCGCCGAGCTCGCCCGCAGTCCGGACAAGCTTGCAGCCCATCTCGGCGTGGTCGAACAAAGAGCTGGCGGCAACCGCAAGATGCAGTAATGCTTGACGCCAGCAAACAAGGAGTAGCGCCCATGCCCGCCAGCCATCCTCCATTCCGCGCCGACGCGGTCGGTAGCCTGCTGCGCAGCACCCCTCTCAGGCAAGCACGCGCCCTGCGCGCGCAAAACGCGATCACGGCCGATCGGCTGAAGGCGGTAGAAGACGAGGAGATCAAGAGCATTATTCGCAAGCAGGAAGAGGTAGGCCTCGAGCTTGCGACCGACGGCGAGTTTCGCCGCTCTTGGTGGCACTTTGATTTTCTCTGGGAGCTCAAGGGCTGTGAGCGCGTCGTGCTTGAGCACGGCATCCGCTTTCACGGCACCGAGACCAAGCCAGAAAGCATCCGTGTGACCGGCAAGATCGATTTTCCCGCCGACCACCCGATGCTCGAGCATTTTAGATTCTTGCGGGCCAATACCAAGGTCACCCCGAAAATGACAATTCCCTCCCCCTCGGTGTTGCACTTCCGCGGTGGCCGGGACGCGATCAGCAAGGACGTCTATCCAGATTTGGCTGAATATTTTGAGGACCTTGGCAGGACCTGGGGCAAGGCCGTCAAGGCGTTCCACGCTGCGGGGTGTCGCTACCTTCAATTCGATGACACGGTATGGGCCTACCTCTGTTCCAAGGAGCAGATGGACATGGTGCGCGCGCGTGGCGAGGACCCGGACCGGTTGCCGGAGATCTATGCCCGCACGATCAATATTGCGCTCAAAGAAAAGCCCGCTGACATGACGATCACGACCCATGTTTGCCGCGGTAATTTTCGCTCCACCTGGATATCCGAGGGTGGATACGAGCCCGTTGCCGAACTGCTCCTCGGGGGCATTGCCTACGATGGCTATTTTCTCGAATACGATACCGAGCGTGCCGGCGGTCTAGAGCCGCTGCGTTTCCTGCCCAAGGGCAACAAGCGGGTTGTGGTGGGCCTCGTCACCTCCAAGAGTGGCACCCTGGAAAACAAGGATGATATCAAGCGCCGGCTCGCTGAAGCCGCTAGGTATGCGCCCATGGAGCAGCTCTGCCTCAGCCCGCAATGCGGCTTCGCAAGCACGGAGGAAGGCAACATTCTGAGCGAAGACCAGCAGTGGGCGAAGCTCGGGATGATTGTTGATATTGCCCGCGAAGTCTGGCGTTAAATCGTTGCAACAGGGAGTGTTGCGGTCGCAACGTGCGCCCCGGCTCTTGCGGGTCAACCTGCGGCGCGATTGAGATTTCGTCGCCTCGATGCAAAGCAAACGCCCGGCCAAGGCCGGGCGTGACAAAGGGCTCGCTTACAAGCGTGAACCTCAGTGCACGCTGGCAATCTCCAACTCATCACCAAGAGCGTGGCCCACAGCGGCCTGATGGCTGTCGGTCAGGGCGAGTGGCGTGCCGTCTGCCGCGTGCAGGGCGAACAGATTGATCCCAGCAGGTAACCCCTCAATGGCGGGAAACATCTCCTTGGCCTCATCGGAGGTCATCATCTTGATATAGGCAACTTTTCCGCCGCCCAATTTGGCCAATTCGCTCATGCTCATGATGGGCAACATCGAAGCGCGTTCGCCGCTGCGTTTCGCCGATTTGTTGCTCTTTGTTTCCACGACGCTCACTCCTTCCCTGTCAGGGGATCTGGATCCCCGTCTTTTGGGCTGGTTGACTTTGAACCCGCGCCAAGTCGCTCTGTTCCCTATCATCCCGCGATTCGGGGATGGGGACTGTGGCCTGGAAGACTCAGGACGATGCTTGCCCGATCGCTATCTTGCGCACGCGTCGGTCCGGCTCGCGCCGCACAAGATCGATACTGAGCAGACCGTCGCGCAGATCGGCCGATTTAACCTCGATGCCGTCGGCCAGCACGAACGTGCGGCTAAATTGCCGCGCGGCGATGCCGCGATGGATAAACTCGCGCGCTTTGTCGTCCTCCTGGCGGCCGCGGATTACCAGCTGGTTGTCCTCAAGCGTGATCTCGAGCTGATCGCGCTTGAAACCCGCGAGCGCGAGGGTGATGCGCAGGGCTTCCACCCCTACTCCGCCGCCGTTGGTTGTCGTCGCGGCAATCCGTTCGATATTGTAAGGGGGATAGCCGTCGCTGCCCTTGCCAACCCGATCGATCAGCCGTTCCATTTCCTCAAAACCCAGCAACAGTGGGCTCGATAGCAAGGAAACGCGCGACATCGCGGCAGGCCCTCCTAAAGCGGCCAATCCTGTCAGCACGCCAACGCGAACGCCTTGTCCCGCGGTTGGGGCCCCAGCTTGGGCGCCCCTGGGTGCTCAGACCCCAAATATGGTACTCGCGCCGGAAGAATCAAGGAACGGGTCAAGAACAAAGCGCTACGCCGATGCCGATTGAGCCGGGAGGCTGAGCGGACCCGGCCGCGGTCGCACGGGACAAACCCGCCCGCACTTTGGCCTTGAGAACCTCCGCCGTTGGCAGAAGGCCGGCAAAGCGATCGGCCTTGGCTCAAACCGCATCCAGAACCTTGACCGTTGCGGCACAGGCCTCCGCGCAGCGCTGGCATTCCACGTGGGGAATTCGTGCTTGCGGCACTCCGCCTCGCAATCAAGGCAGATGTCGGCGCAGACCTTGGCCACCCGCGCGGCCAGTCGGTTCATCGCGGCGCAGACGGGCTGAACGCAGGCAGGCGCGTCAGTCGCTGGCAGTGCTTGAGACAGGCGTTACCGACGGCTTCGCAGCGCTTGGTGGCCGCGATAATGGCCTGATGCGACGAGGTCTTGACCGCGGCCCTTTGCGCCGAGGCGGGTGGCGCCGCCCAACGCCAGCCAGCAGCGCTGCGACGCTGCGAGCAAGGCGCGCCGGCCCAGTTCGCCTTTAGCAGGGTGGGGCCACGGGCCAGCAAGACCCCGGCGCTCAGTTCTCTTGGCCGATCGGACCCCAAGTCCGCAGCGTCAGGACAAGGACCGCACGTCGACAAAATGTCCGGCAATCGCGGCCGCGGCCGCCATCTGTGGGGAAACCAGGTGTGTGCGACCGCGATAGCCCTGCCGGCCCTCGAAATTGCGGTTGGAGGTGGAGGCGCAACGCTGGCCCGGTTGGAGCTGATCGGGGTTCATTCCCAGACACATCGAGCAGCCTGCCTCGCGCCATTCAAAACCGGCATCCAGGAAGATGTGGTGGAGCCCCTCTTGTTCGGCCTGCTGTTTCACCAGACCCGAACCAGGCACGATCATGGCATAGTGCAGTCGACTGGAGACTTTCTTGCCTTGCACGATCTTGGCCACGGCGCGCAAGTCCTCGATGCGCCCGTTCGTGCAGGATCCTATCCAGATCACGTCGAGGGGGATCTCGGTCATTTTTGTGCCAGGGGTCAGGCCCATGTAGTCGAGCGCGCGCGCCATTTTTGCACGCTTGGACTCATCGGCGACCTTGGCCGGGTCGGGCACCATACCTTCGATGGTTGCCACCTCTTCCGGCGAGGTCCCCCACGTCACGATTGGGGGTAGGCGGGTGGCATCGAGCTTCACCTCCCGCTCAAAATGCGCGTCCGCATCGGAGTGCAAGGTGCGCCAAGAGGTCATCGCCGCCTCCCAGGCCGCATCTTTAGGCGCTTTGGGCCGATCTTTGAGGTAGCTGAAGGTCTTCTCGTCGGGTGCCACCATGCCGGCGCGCGCACCACCCTCAATGGACATATTGCACACCGTCATCCGCCCTTCCATCGACAGGGCGCGGATGGCCTCACCAGCATATTCGATAACGTGGCCGGTGCCGCCGGCGGTGCCGACCTCACCGATGATGGCCAGGATGATATCCTTGGCCGTCACGCCCTGAGGCAGCGCGCCATCGACAGTGACGCGCATGTTCTTGGCCTTTTTCTGGGTGAGGGTCTGGGTCGCGAGCACGTGCTCGACCTCACTGGTACCGATACCATGCGCCAGCGCGCCGAAGGCACCATGGGTCGAGGTATGGCTGTCGCCGCAAACGATGGTCGTTCCGGGCAGGGTAAAGCCCTGCTCGGGGCCGATCACGTGCACGATGCCCTGACGAATGTCGCGTTCGTCGTAGTACTCGATGCCAAACTCTTTGGCATTTCTGGCCATGGTCTCGACCTGAGTGCGGCTCTCCTCGTCTTTGATGCCTTGCGCTCGGTCGGCGGTAGTCGCGATATTGTGATCAACCACGGCGAGCGTCTTATCCGGCGCGCGCACCTTCCGCCCCGCCAAGCGCAAGCCCTCAAAGGCCTGCGGGCTCGTCACCTCGTGCACGAGGTGGCGGTCAATATAAAGAATGCACGTGCCATCGGCCTGGCGGGAGACCACGTGCCGGTCGAAAATCTTGTCGTAAAGGGTCTTTGATGTGGCTTGGGCCATGACAAAAGGGGTTCCGCATTGGCTGAGGGCTCTTGATAGCCCGCCCGCGCGGCAGTCGTAAACCACCGCAAAAGAAAAGACCGGGCGCAAGGCCCGGTCACAAGTGATTCCGACCACCCCTGACGGGATGGCTGAAGGCGTCGAAGGGAGGGTAAGTAGCCTTCAATAGCTGTCCGTCACAGCTGCGCGATCTGACCCGGTTGTGCCGCGTTTGGAAAGAGGGGCCGCCGCATGTTTGCCATGCGCATCTGCATGGCTTGTCCGCAGAGCTCCTCAGTATTGCCACTGACGGGCCTTGGCGACCAAAAAGTCGCGGAAAACCTGGACCTTTTTGGCGGTCTTCAGCTCTTCCGGGTAAACGAAGTAGATCGGCAAAGTAGGGAGCTGCGTTTCACGCAGGACGGGCACGAGGTCCGTTTCTTCCTCGGTCAGATAGTCAGGAATGAGCCCGATGCCGATGCCGGAGCGAATGGCATACTTCAGGGCGATGATGTTGTTGGCGACGAACACCGGTTTGCGCGGCGGCCGGCCATCGAGGCCCGCCGTTTCCAGCCAGTGAATGGCCGACAGGTGCGCCGCGGGCGTGCCGCTGAGCGAGATGATAGGATGGCCGTCGAGCGCGGCGATCGACTGCGGGGTGCCGTGGCGGCGCACGTATTGGGTCGAGGCGAAGGCGTGTAGTTTCATATTGAACAACGGGCGGCGAATAAGTTCGCTTTGCTGCGGTTCACTTACCCAGATGGCGACGTCGGCGGCACGCATGGCGATCGCGAGCTGCTCGTCGGTCAGCACCAGCTCGATCCGAATGTCCGGGTAGAGCTCGAGAAACTCGCGTAGCCGCTGCGTCACCCAGATCGAGCCCAGTCCCACAGGGGCCGTAATTTTCAGATCTCCGGTGGGCTTGGTGGTCGTGTCGCTCAGCAATGTTTCCGCGGTCGAGAGCTTATTCATGATCTCGCTGGCGGTCCCGAACAGCATCTCGCCCTGTTCGGTCAGTACCAGGCCGCGGGCGTGGCGGTGAAAGAGCGCCACGTTGAGTTCCTTCTCCAGCGCGGACACCTGCCGGCTAACCGCTGACTGGCTCATGCGCAAGGCTTCACCGGCATGCGTGAAACTGCCGGCCTCAGCGGCCGCGTGAAAGATTCGGAGCTTGTCCCAATCCATGGGGGCTTCGTTCCGGTGGGGGAGGCCAGACCTGTCGGACAGTTCTATTCGGCGGCGTTGGCCAGGGCCTCCACCTTAGCCAAATAGCGCTCAGCCTCAAGTGCTGCCATACACCCCATCCCCGCCGCAGTCACGGCCTGACGAAAGGTTTCGTCCTTAACGTCGCCAGCTGCAAACACGCCCGGGATGGACGTCTGCGTCGAATCAGGGGCGGTCAACAGATAGCCCGAGGCGTTCATGTCGAGCTTCCCCTTAAAGAGATCGGTGGCCGGGACATGGCCAATGGCGATGAATACGCCATCGGTATCGAGCCGGGTGGCGGTGCCCGATTGCACGTTGCGCAGGACCACGCCAGTTACCCCCTTGGGATCCTCCGTCCCCAGCACTTCCTGAAGAACCGAGTTCCACACGACTTTGATCTTGGGATGTTTGAACAAGCGCTCCTGCAAGATGCGCTCTGCGCGGAAGCTGTCACGCCGGTGCACAATCGTGACGCGCTCGGCAAAGTTGGTGAGAAATAGCGCTTCTTCGACGGCCGTGTTGCCACCGCCGACAACCACGACGTTCTTGCCCTTGTAGAAGAATCCATCGCAGGTCGCGCAGGCGGAGACCCCATAGCCTTTGAACTTTTCTTCCGACGCAAGGTTGAGCCACCGAGCCTGGGCCCCCGTCGCAATGATCAGGGCATCGCAGCTGTAGGTATCCCCGGAATCACCCTCCAGACGGAAGGGCCGCCGATTGAGCTCGACGTTGACGATCTGGTCCATGACCATCTCGGTCCCTACGTGCTCCGCCTGGGCCCGCATTTGCTCCATTAGCCAGGGTCCCTGAATCACGTCGGCGAAGCCCGGATAGTTCTCCACATCGGTCGTGATGGTCATCTGCCCGCCGGGCTGCGGCCCCTGGACAACGACCGGCTTGAGCATGGCGCGCGCCGCATAGATCGCCGCCGTATAGCCAGCGGGTCCCGAACCCAGAATGAGAACTTTGCTGTGCGTGATGGTCATAGCTCACGGTCGCTGGCGACGGAACGAAGGTCGAACTTATATGGTGGCCCTATAAAGCGCGCGCAACGCCGTGGGTCAATGCGTGGTCTTGCCCTGGGACTTGGCAACGCGGCCATGAGAGCGGGCGGTGCGCCGTCAGGGCGCGCGGCCCCAACGGGACTACTGGTGTGCGGCCGCCGTTGTTGGGGCCAACGGCGGCTCGCGGCCGATCGCCGAGCTCAGGTCGGTCGCCGGGGCGCGCGCGTGCGTTTCTGCCCAGCTCCTGACAAGGCTTCAGCGCGCCTCAGGCGAGCCGGTAAGGCGGCCGGTGCAAGCCCATGGGCGACGTGGTGAAGACTTGGCACCCCGTCTCCGTAACGCCGACGGTGTGCTCGAATTGGGCCGACAGCTCGCGGTCGCGGGTCACCGCGGTCCAACCATCGGGTAAGATTTTGACGTGCGGCTTACCCAAATTGATCATCGGTTCGATGGTAAACAGCATGCCAGGCTCGAGCACCACGCCATCGCCAGGCTCGCCGTAGTGCAAGATGTTGGGCCGGTCATGAAACACGCGCCCTAGGCCGTGGCCGCAGAAATCCCGCACAACCCCACAGCGCTCGCGTTCCGCGTAGCTCTGAATGGCCGCACCGATATGGCCGGTGGTATGCCCTGGCTTTACCGCCGCGACGCCCCGCATGAGCGCCTCGTAGGTGACATCGATCAGGCGCTCGGCGCGCCGTGAAATATGCCCCACCGCGTACATGCGGCTCGTATCCCCGTGCCATCCGTCGAGGATCAGGGTCACATCGATGTTGACGATGTCCCCCTCCTTCAAGGGTTTCGCGTTGGGAATGCCGTGGCACACGACATGATTAATCGAGGTGCAGGTTGCCTTGGGAAATCCGCGGTAATGGAGGGGAGCCGGAATGGCGCCCTGCGCCAAGGCGAATTCGACCACGAGCTCGTCGAGGCGCTCCGTCGAAACGCCAGGCTGCACATGCGGCACGAGCAGGTCGAGAGCCTGGGCGGCAAGCTGTCCTGCCTTGCGCATGCCCTCGAAGGCCTCGGGGCCATGCAGCTTGATCCTCGATTCGCGCAGTTGTGAGCGAGACAGGTCGAGATTGTTCATGGACAAAACAAGGAATCGTGCGTTCAGCCTGCCTTGAATGTAGTGAAAAAGTGGACGCGCGCAACGTGTCCCCGCCTGCGCGGGCGCCGGCAGCTGAGGTGAAGCGCCCAATTGCCGCCTATTTTCGCCCGCTTGCGGCGCCCAAACGACCGGGTCGCCTGGGGCGGCGCCGTGCCCCGAACGGTGCCGGGCGAGCGAGCCAAACGCCGCGTCCACAAACGCCGCGTCCAATTGAGGGCGTCACGCCAGCCCCAAGTCAAAACACGTTAAGGCGCAGTTAATGATTGGCATTCATTGCTTACGACCTAGTAGTAGCGATTCGAAAGTGGGCAGACTTAGCAGCTCAGTGAGAAAGAGAGAGAAAAGCACATGGCGAAGATCGCGAAGAACAAGCGCAAGGCGAAGACAGCACGGCGCCCCAAGTTGAAGCGCGCGACGACCAGGCGCGCCGCTAGCGTCCGCCGCAAAGCCGCGACCGGACGTGGATCCCGTCGCAGGACTGCGGGGCGGCGCAAGGCCGCCTGACTACAGGTTCAGCGGGGCTTTCTTCCGGCCGGCGCGCGGGCCCGCACGCCGGCCGAAGTTTGTTTTAAAATGGCTGTTGTCGGTGCGTTTAAATCCGCGCACAACTCGCGTTGTCTTTTGTGGTAACGCCGATGCGAGCGCGATTATTCGTCAATGAATACCTTTGCGCGTTCCGACGAAAGCAAAAAAATGTGGACTTGCTGCCACAGAAAAGCGCTAAAAGCCCGGCAAAGCACTGTCAAAATCCTATTCTCTATCAACAAATTATCAGATTTTGCTCATCATGAAGATGTTCGAACTGATTCGAACGCAAATGAGAGAGGGACTTTGCAATGGCTAGGGCAGCGGTGAAAGCGAAGGCAAAAGCCAAGAAGAAGGCGGCGCGGAAGCCGGCCGCGAAGAAGCGCAAGGCGCGACGCTAACGGTTGCGGGGATTGGCAGCGCGTGCTCGTCCGGTCGGGCAGCCGGTGAGTGCACCAGGTCTCATCCCCTCGAACCGAGGTTCATTTCGAGGCCGGGGAAGTTTCTCCGGCCTCCGATTTTTTTTTAACCAGCAAAGCTCACTCGGGGAGGTGGCAAACTGCCTCGATATTGTGTCCGTCGGGGTCGAGAACAAACGCGCCATAGTAGTTTTGATGATAATGCGGGCGCAGTCCGGGCGGGCCATTGTCCTTGCCGCCGGCTTTCAGCGCTGCCTGGTGGAAGGCGCGCACGGCGGCCCGGTCTTTGGCCGTGAAGGCAAAGTGCACTTGGCCCCGCGCCGGTTTGCCGCTGCCGATCCAGAACTGCGGCTTTGCGCCGGCGCCGAAGCCGGCGTGACTGTTACCGCCGGTCTCTTCGGAGGCCACTTCGAGCACGAGATCATATCCGAGCGGGGCCAAGACCTTCAGGTAAAAGCCCTTGGAGCGCATGAAATCCGAAACGGGTATGCCGACATGGTCCAGCATGGAATGAACCTTGGCTTTGACTGATCCTTGCGGCAGCCTATCAGACCCGGCGCTCCACCATCAGCTTTTTCAGTTCGGCAATGGCCTTGGCGGGATTAAGGTTCTTAGGACAGGCCTTGGTACAGTTCAGGATTGTGTGGCACCGATATAATCGAAACGGGTCCTCCAGGTTGTCCAACCGCTCTCCGGTGGCCTCGTCCCGGCTGTCGACCACCCAACGATAGGCTTGCAGCAGCGCCGCCGGCCCCAAATACCGCTCCTGGTTCCACCAATAGCTGGGGCAGGAGGTCGAGCAGCACGCGCACAAGATACACTCGTAGAGGCCGTCCAGCTTCTCGCGGTCTTGCCGCCCCTGCCGCCATTCCTTGGGCGGCGTAGGTGTCGTCGTCTTCAGCCACGGTTCGATGGACTGAAGCTGAGCGTAAAAATTGGTCATGTCTGGCACGAGGTCCTTGACCACGTGCATGTGGGGCAGGGGATAGATCTTTACGGCCCCCCGCACGTCGTCGATCGCCCTGAGGCAGGCCAGCGTGTTGGTGCCGGCGATGTTCATGGAGCAGGATCCGCAGATGCCCTCGCGGCAGGAGCGGCGGAAGGTCAAGGTCGGGTCGATCTCGTTTTTAATCTTGATCAGGGCATCCAGCACCATCGGTCCGCAGCTCTTAAGCTCGATCCAATAGGTATCCAAGCGAGGATTGAGCCCGTCATCCGGATTCCAGCGATAGATGCGAAACTCCTTCCACTCCCCGCCGGTCTGCGGTTGATTCCAGGTCTTACCCGATGTGATTTTGGAATTGCGGGGCAGCGTCAGTTGAACCATGCGAAGGCGCTTTCAGTTGCTTGAGCAATGCTGGGCGCGGACTTTGATCGTCCGACGGGCGCTCTGTCAACGGCCGCCAGTGCCGCGGTCGCGGCGGACCGCAACGCCCTTAGCTGGGCGAGAGGGGGGCAATCTCGGGTGCTGCCTCAAGAGCGGCGGCTGTTGCCGCCCGCCCGTGAGCCTCGCCGGGGAGGCTCTTTCGATCCGTTGTGTAGAAGTCACCGAGCACGAGCACATCCATGCCACTCAGCAGATAGCAGGCGACGGCGTCCTTAGGCGAAGCGACGATCGGTTCCTTGCGATTGAAGCTGGTATTGAGCAGCACCGGCACCCCGGTGAGACGCGCGAATTCCTCGATCAACCCATAGTAGCGTGGATTGGCGGTCCGATCGATGGTTTGGATGCGCCCGGTGCCATCGACGTGCACGGCGGCCGGAATGACGCTTTGCTTCTCCGCGCGCACGCGGGGAGCAAGTGTCATGAAAGGATCGGCTTGGGTGACCTCGAAGTATTCCGAGGCCCGCTCCGCCAGCACGACCGGAGCAAAGGGACGGAACGGTTCGCGCTTCTTTACACGATCATTGAGTTCATCGCGCATTTCCGCGCGGCGCGGATCGGCCAAAATCGAGCGATTCCCAAGGGCACGGGGACCCATTTCAAACCGATCCTGGAACCAGCCGACGATTTTGCCGTCGGCGAGATCCTTGGCAACCCGGCGCAGCAGTTGCGCCGTCGGGAGCCGATGGTAGCTGAGCCCTTCCGCCTCGAGGGCGCGGACGATCTCTTCGTTTTTGTAGGCCCGGCCATAGTAGGGGTGCGTCAATTCAAAACGGCGCGGCAGGCCGAGCGTCTGATGCGTATGCCACAGTGCGCTGCCCAACGGAGCGCCGGTGTCGGAGGCGCATGGCGGGACCCAGACACGACGGATATCCGTCCCTTCCAGTACTTTCGCGTTGGCAACGCAGTTGAGCGCCACCCCGCCGCTCATGCAGAGGTCACGAACGGGATACTCTTTCAAGAGACTGCGCACGCGATTGAGGATCACCTCCTCGGTCACGGTCTGCAGGGCGAAGGCAAGATCGCGGTGCTGGTCGGTGAGCGGTTCGTCCGGCCGGCGCGCTCGGCCAAAGATGTCGATGAATTTCCGGCTGAACGGACGTAGTTGACCAAACTTGTCGTAGTTGAAATAGCTCATATTGACGGCGTAGCCGCCGTCCGCTGCCAGCCGGACGACGTCGCGGAACCTGCTGACATAGGTGGCCGAACCGAACGCCGCCAAGGCCATGACCTTGCCTTCGTCGCCGAAGCCCGCGAACCCCAGGTGTTGGGTCACGAACGTGTAGACCAGGCCAATCGAGTTCAGGATCTCAGTCGACCACAGCCGCTCCAGGCGTGTGCCACGCCCGAGATAGGCGCTGCTGGAGCTGTCGTCTCCGTACCCGTCCATGACGAGCACGAGGGCTTCCTCAAAAGGCGACACGAAAAATACCGCCGCGTGCGAGTCGTGATGCCCGACGTTGACGATCGGAGGTAATGTGGCGGAGGCAAAGCTTTTCCTCAGCCCTCGCCGCAAGTAGGTGTTGAGCACCATGATCTGATTTTGTTGTGAGTCATGTGTGCTGGGCAGCAAGAGGCTGAGGCTGAGCGGGAAGCGGCGGGTGACCAGTTGGAACGCCGTTTTGCGCAGTTGGCCGATGTCCCATGGCGTCGTGATAACGTCAACGTCGGCAAGCCTGAGGGCGAAATCCGCGCGCGCCGCCGCCAGGCTCTGCTTGGGAAATTTCTTGGTTTTTTTGGTGCGATTGAAGCGCTCTTCCTCGAAGATCAGCTCCGGCACGCCGTCCTCAAGTAGCGCGATGCCGCTGTCGTGAGTTTTGGCGACGACTCCCAGAACCTTCACGGCATCAACACCACAGCATCCCGCAAGATGCTCCCCGTAACAGCCCCCGCGCAGCCAAATCAAAAATCAACGCACTATTACATGCTTGTGCGCGATCTTGTCGAGGTTACCACCGTTCCAAGCACGTCGCGCATCCTGGTTATGCTGTTTTGCCCACGGAAATGTGGCAACAGCCCGCTCTAGTCGTGCTTTCCGTGACAATGTTTGTATTTTTTGCCCGAGCCGCAGGGGCAAGGGGCATTGCGTGCCACTTTGCCCCAGGTGGCGGGGTTCTTGGGGTTTAATTCATTGCCCCGCTTGCGGGTCTGCAGCGGCGTCCGGCGTTCGTCGCGAATGCCAGGGTGTACTTCGGCGGCCAGCGCCGCCTCGGCCATGGCGAGCTCGTCCTCGCCGGTAAACGGATCGATATGCTGGGCGCGCATGGGCGGTAGCTCGACCGGCTCCAACGCCTCCTGCTCCTCCTGTGGCACACCCTCGATGTGCATCAGCTGACCGGTCACAGCCTCACGCAGGTTCGCGAGCATCGTCTCGAACAGATGGAAGCCCTCGGACTTGTACTCGTTGAGCGGATCGCGCTGGCCGTAGCTGCGAAAGCCAATAACCTGACGCAGGTGCTCCAGGGTCACCAGATGTTCGCGCCATAGGTGATCGAGCGTCTGCAGCAACACCATCTTTTCGATTTGGCGCATGGTTTCGCCGCCAAACTCGGCTTCCTTCTCCCGCGCCTTGTCGTCAACCTCTTTGAGCAGGCGCTCGCTGATTTCCTCCTCGGCGATGCCTTCTTCGGCCGCCCAGGCATCGACCGGAAGATCGAGCCCGAAAACGCGCTGCATTTCGGCCTTGATCTCTGCCGTGTTCCATTGCTCCGCATAGGCATTCTGCGGAATGTTCTTGGCTACGAGCTCGCGCACCACTTGATGGCGCAGGTCGACGATGGTCTCACTGACATCGTCGTGTCCCATGATATCGATGCGCTGGTCGAAGATGACCTTGCGCTGATCGTTCATCACGTCGTCATACTTCAACACGTACTTGCGTGCATCGAAGTTGCGCGCTTCGACTTTTTGCTGCGCCTTTTCCAGAGCCTTGTTGATCCACGGATGGGTGATCGCCTCGCCCTCCTGCAGCCCAAGCTTCTGCAGCATGCCGTCCATGCGGTCGGAACCAAAGATCCGCATCAGGTCGTCTTCCAGCGACAAGTAAAACTTGGAGCGGCCGGGATCCCCCTGCCGGCCAGAGCGCCCGCGCAGCTGGTTGTCAATGCGTCGGCTCTCGTGCCGTTCGGTACCTATGACGTACAAACCACCCGCAGCCAGCGCCTCGCGCTTCTTGCCGCCGACGTCGGTTTGGATCTTGTCGCGCTCGCGCGAGATCTCTTCTGGGGTCGGCGCCGTACCGTTTGCGCTCGTCTCGTTGATCCAGTCGCGCAGACGATAATCTGGATTGCCACCGAGCTGGATGTCGGTGCCGCGGCCGGCCATATTCGTGGCGATTGTTACCGTCCCTGGCACGCCGGCTTGGGCGATGATGTGCGCCTCTTGCTCGTGATAGCGCGCATTGAGCACCTGGTGTGGTATCGGGTCACCGCTGGTATTTTTGCCGCCTAGTCCCACCAGATAGGCGCCGATCTCGTTGAGTTCGGCCTTGAGCTTATCCTCTTTGCCCTCCTTCAAGCCATCGGCTTGTTTTTTCAGGTAATGGCCGAGCTCGCGCACATACTTATGGTCTTTCAGCAGCGCCGACAGCTGTTCGGATTTCTCAATCGAGGTCGTGCCGACCAGGACCGGTTGGCCGCGGCGGCGACAATCGGCGATCTCGGCCACGATTGCGCGCGCTTTCTCCTTGACCGTTCGATAGACCTCGTCGTGCTCATCGGCGCGGGCGACGGGCATGTTGGTCGGGACTTCGATGACATCGAGACCGTAGATGTCCATGAACTCGTTGGCTTCGGTGACCGCGGTCCCCGTCATGCCGGCCAGCTTTTCGTAGAGGCGGAAGTAGTTTTGGAAGGTGATTGACGCGAGGGTTTGGTTTTCGGGCTGGATCTCGACGTGCTCCTTGGCCTCAAGCGCCTGGTGCAGGCCCTCCGAGAATCTGCGTCCGTGCATCATGCGGCCGGTGAATTCGTCAATCAGGATCACTTGGCCGGCCTTAACGATGTAGTCGCGATCACGTTGGAACAAGGTGTTGGCCTTAAGCGCCTGATTGGCGTGATGCACGACGGTCACGTTTTCGATGTCGTAGAGCGACTCGCCTTTGAGCAAATCCTGTTCCCTTAGCATCTGCTCAATGTGCTCATTGCCGGCCTCGGTAAAGGCCACTTGGCGCTGTTTCTCATCGAGCTCGAAGTATCCCTGCGCCTTGATGAGCTCCTTAAGCTGTTCTTTGCTGTTGTTCTTGACGAGCTCCTTCTCGATCTTGCTGTGCTCGGCAACCAGACGCTTCACCAACAGGTCCAATGCGTTGTACAGCTCGGCCCGATCCTCCACCGGCCCCGAAATGATGAGGGGCGTGCGCGCCTCGTCGATTAGGATCGAGTCGACTTCGTCGACGATGGAGAAATAGTGCCCACGCTGCACCATTTCCTGCGCCCGCATCTTCATGTTGTCGCGCAGGTAGTCGAAGCCGAGCTCATTGTTGGTGCCATAGGTGACATCGCAGGCGTATTGCGTGCGCCTTTGCTCATCATCTAGCTCATGCACGATGCAGCCGACGCTCAGTCCAAGGAACCTGTAGATGGCACCCATCCACTCGGCGTCGCGTTTGGCGAGATAGTCGTTGACGGTGACGACATGAACACCGCGTCCCGTGAGGGCGTTGAGATAGACCGGCAAGGTGGCAACCAGCGTCTTGCCTTCACCGGTCTTCATCTCCGAGATCTTGCCCTGATGCAGCACCATACCGCCGATCAGCTGCACATCGAAATGGCGCTGGCCCAGTGTCCGCTTTGCTGCCTCACGCACCGTCGCAAAGGCCGGCACCAACAAATCGTCGAGCGGCGTGCCATCGGCCAGCTGCTTGCGCAAAGAATCCGTTCGAGCCCTGAGGTCGGCATCGGAAAGCCCCGCCAGTTCCGGTTCGAGGGCATTGATGGCCGCGACCCTGGGCCGGTAGGACTTGATTTTGCGGTCGTTGGAGCTGCCGAACACTTTGGCAGCTAAAGTGCCGATAGACAGCATGCGAAAAGGTTCCTCACTTCACACGCGCGGGTTTGCGGCAACAGCCGAGCTCTTGAGCGAGCCAATAGCATAGGCTGGCCGCCGCTGCAGAAGCCGGACCTGCGCCGGGCTTCGCGAGCGTTATCTCACTGCAGGGAAGCATGAACCCGCGCGAAGAAGCGCCTGCGAATAGCCGGTCCCGCCGGGCCTATTCCAGATAAGGAGCCCCCAATCCCTTGTCAACGAAGGGATGCTGGCGCGCGTTGGCCACACTTTGCCCATGACGCAAACGTAACTTTCAGCTGGACGACAGCTCGGCTATGCATCGGCCTGCTTTGAGCCAAGAAAATCCCTACAGAATTTGAGGCCATCACGTGACTGTGACACACCGCTGGGCAACCGCTGGCATCCTCGCGCTCATCGTTTTCGGGGGATTGGCCGTTCGGGCCCAGGAAGGCGTGGTGGCCAGGGTCGACGGCAAGACCATCACGGAAGCCGACATGCGGCTCGCCGAGGCCGAAATTGGCAGCGATCTCGGCAGTCTGCCGGACGGCACAAAGCGGCGCGTGCTCCTGGAATTCCTCATCGAAAATCAGCTCTTTGCCGATGCCGCCGAGAAACAGAAGCTGAGCGCCGGCACCGGCTTTGATGAGCGCATGCAGTATTGGCGCCGACGGGCGTTGCGCGACGTCTACTTCGACACGAGTGTCAAGGACATGGTCAGCGATGCGGAAACCAAACGGTTTTATGATCAGCAGGTTGGCGCCTTAAGACCTGAGGCCGAGGTGCGCGCGCGGCACATCTTGGTCGAGAGCAAGGACAAGGCGCGCGAACTGTTCCAAAAGATCCTGCATGGCGCCGATTTTGCAAGCTTGGCGCGAGAACACTCCAAAGACCCAGGCTCGAAAGACCAGGGTGGTGAACTCGGCTTCTTCTCGCGCGGACAAATGGTACCGCAGTTTGAGGAGGCAGCTTTCAAGCTCAAAGCTGGCGAGGTCGGAGAGCCGTTCGAGACCCAGTTTGGCTGGCATATCGTCAAGGTCGATGAGCGGCGGCAACGCACCGCACCGGCCTTTGATGACGTGAAGGATCGCGTACGCGCCTCCATGATCCACCAGAAAGCGCAACAAATCGCCAGCGAATTGCGCGGCAAGGCCCAGATCGAGTACATCGATCCAGACATTAGGAAGTCGGTTGAGAGCGATCGGACGCCGTCCCTGCCGAAGCAGTAGCGGCCGCCCCCGGCTGCGGTCACCGGCGAGCCGATCCGTTGGGAGGGGCCATGGCCAAGGTCGCAGCCAAGCCGTCACCATTTGCGCCAGCTGGGCTGGCGACGCTTCCGGCCTTGCCGGGCGTGGGCTTCGCGGCCTGTGAGGCGGGGATCCGCTACCAAGGGCGCACCGACTTAATGGTCGCGGTCATGGAGCCAGGCACGGCCGCGGCCGGGGTGCTCACCCGCTCCAAGACCTCTTCGGCCCCGGTCCTGTGGTGCCGGGCCAACCTTGAGCACGGCCGTGCCCGCGCCCTGGTCGTCAATTCCGGCAACGCGAATGCCTTTACCGGCCAGAAGGGCAGCGAGGCCACGCGTATTACCGCAGAAGCAATGGGCCGCGCGCTCGGATGTCGTGCGAGCGAGGTCTACGTCGCCTCCACCGGGGTCATTGGGGAGCCCCTCGACGCCCATCGCTTCGCGCATCTCCTGGAGGGCCTTGTGCGCTCCGCCGCAGCCGATCAGTTCGAGATCGCTGCGCGCGCAATCATGACCACAGACACCTATCCCAAGCTCGCCACCCGCTCCGCCGAAATTGCCGGGGTGCCGATCAGCATCAACGGGTTCTGCAAGGGTGCCGGCATGATTGCACCCGATATGGCGACCATGCTGTGCTTCCTCTTCACCGATGCGGCCCTCCCGCCGGAGGTGTTGCAGGATCTGCTCACGCGGCACGTGCGCACAACGTTCAACTGCATGACGATCGATGGGGATACGTCGACCAGTGATACCTGCCTGCTGTTCGCCACCGGGACGGCAGCCAAGCGCGGGCAACCTTCGGTTGCGAGCGCGCACGACCGCGAGCTCGCCTCCTTCGAGGCCGCCCTGCACGATCTGCTACGGGACCTCGCCATCCAGGTCGCCAAGGATGGCGAGGGGCTCTCCAAGTTTGTCACCATTGAAATTGGCGGGGCCGAAAGCTGGGAAGCCGCGCGCCGGATTGGCCTGGCGTGCGCCAACTCACCGATTCTGAAGGCGGCTATTTTTGGCGAAGATCCCAACTGGGGCCGCGTCGTGATGGCCATCGGCAAATCCGGTGAGGCTGCGGATCGCGATAAGCTGTCGATCTGGTTCGGCCCGCACGAGGTCGCCCGCAATGGCCAGCGCGCTCCCGCCTACGTCGAACAAGCGGTGGCCGACTACATGAAAGGGCGCGAGATTCTGATCCGGGCCGAGGTGGGAGTGGGATCGGCAGCGGCTACGGTCTGGACCTGCGATCTGACACACGACTACATTTCCATCAACGCGGATTATCGCAGCTAGCGACGGCCTCGAAGCCCAAGCCCCGCCAGCTGCCTGCCGCCTCACGCGTGACAAACCGGGAGAGGCGGCGTGATGGGGTCGTCTTGCCTGTTTTGCCGATCCTTAACCCCCCTTTGTGCCAAAGTGTTAACATCTCGTGCGTAGGCTGGAGCATAAGCATGGGCTTGGACATTCTGCTTGTCGTTGCCTGCGCGCTGATCGACGCCGACGGGCGTGTGCTGCTGGCCAAGCGTCCCCCGGGGCGGCCGCTCGCGGGACTGTGGGAGTTCCCGGGCGGCAAGGTTGAGCCGGGCGAGACGCCCGAGGCGGCCCTGATCCGCGAGCTCGGAGAGGAGCTGGGGATTAAGGTGCCGCCAAAGTGCCTCGCACCCTTCACCTTCGCCAGCCACAGCTACGAGGCGTTTCATCTGCTGATGCCGCTTTACTTGTGTCGCAAGTGGGAGGGGTTGGTGAAGGCGCAACAGGGACAAGAGCTTGCCTGGGTTCGTGCGAAGCGACTTGCCGACTACGCGATGCCGCCGGCGGATGAGCCATTGAAAGCCATGCTTCGGGATCTGTTGTGATCCTCTGAGGCGTCCGGAGTTTGGAAGGCTTCGGCCATGACGATCCGTGAGGGTTGCGCCCGCAGAACAGCGCCCTGGGCCGCTTCCTCGCCGACCGCGCTGCAACTTCCGACGAGTATGGTCTCGTTACCGTGCTGGTCGCCGTCGCGATGCTCGCCGGCCTCAAAGCCCTCGGCGCGGGCAACAGCAGCAGCTGGACCAGTACCGGCAATGGGAGCACCAGTGCGATGAAGGAGCGCTCACCCTAGAGCGCACCCCCAACGTCAATCCCTGTGCGGGCCGATGCGCTGCTCCAGGGTGCCGAGCGCGTCGGCGAGCCGGGCCGTCGCCGACCCCGGTCGCAGCGGCTGCTGCTGGCTTTCGTGGGGTGCCCAACCCGTTAGGGTGACAATCTCGAAGGTGGCCGGGACACGTCCGCCCGGCAACCCATAGCGCTCGGCGTAGTGGTGGACGGCGCGGGCGAGCGTTTCTCGCCGCAGGGGCCTGCGGCGGCGTGCGCGCAGGGGGTTGGCGACACCCGCGGCCTTGAGCTCGCGCATCAGGGCCAAGGCGTCGGGATAGGTGACGGTCACGCTCTCAGCATCGGCAACGGGCAGAGCAAAGCCGGCCCGTAGCAAAAGCGAACCTACCTCCCTTACGTCCGCAAATGGGGCAACGCGCGGACTGGCACCCCCTTCGACCTCCTCCTCGGCCAGAAACAGCGCAGTGCGCAGTTCGTGCAGGGTTGCGCCCCCTAACATCGCCGCCAGCATGAGCCCATCCGGCTTCAGGGCCTGCCGGATCTGCAGCAGCGTCCCGGGCAGATCATTGACGAGTTGCAGGGCGAGCGCGGACACGACAAGGTCGAGGGACTGGCTGCCGAACGGGAGCGCCTCCTCATCGGCCTGCACGCACAGGCCGCGGCACTGGTGCAGGAGGCCCCCTACACCCTCCATCTGGATAACCACCTCAACACCAGGAAGGGCGTGCAGCCGGGCACCGAGAAGGCCGTGCTGAGCGCCGAGATCGACGGCCACCGGAAAGGGCCGCCGCACCAGGGCTAGCCGCTCGATGAGATCATCCGCCACACGGGCGGCGAGAAAATCGTGCTGGCTAGCCCTCGGCGCAGCCCGCTGACGGCGTTGGCGCAGCAAGGCGCGGTCGAAGATGAGGGGGTCATCGCCCATGGCGCCAAGCTAGGGGCGAACCTGCGTCTCTTCAATGCAATCGGCGGTCCGCCCGCCCCTACCGCCCAGCTCCGGCTTGGCTTGAGGCCGACCGCGCCGGCCCGTGGCGGAAGCCCGTGGCATCGGTTTTTGCATCGACAGCGCGCGCTTTGGTTCTGCTCAAGCTGGCGCTCGCGGGTGCGCGGCGCTCGTGCTTGAAAACCGGGCAGCTTTGAGCCTATCTGCGGCATGCCTCCGCCCCCTCGACTGGCACGGCCTAACCGATTGGGTAACGTCAGCATTTGCGGACCTTGCGAAGAGCAGCCCAGGCTTTACACTGGCGCCCCTACCGGCTGGAGTAGCCCTGCTCGATGCTTAACCAAACGACATCTCGGTTCCGCGTGGGCTTGGTACAAATGTGTACCGGGCGCGACGTGGAGCGGAACTTGCGACAGGCAAGCGAGCTCATCCGCGATGCGGTCGGGCAAGGTGCGGATTATGTGCAGACACCCGAGATCACGACGCTGATGGAGATGGAGCG